>LNFM01003713.1_pt1 | contig 51626 bp, 51 predicted proteins | sample 596031 | NCBI WGS metagenome assembly LNFM01 (sample SAMN04254537, study PRJNA301005) | activated carbon metagenome | isolation source: dual media filters at the Ann Arbor, Michigan drinking water treatment plant | place: USA: Ann Arbor | reverse complement strand
CCGTGTATTTGGCATCGGTCGCCCGGTTCGGGTGGGCAGTCCAGCGGGCGTAGACCTTGTAGCTGCCCGCAGCGGGCACCGCCGGGGTCCAGGTTGCGGTGGCCGGTGGGGCGTTCTCCGGCAGGACCTTGATCGCATCGGCGATGACGTAGCCGTCGCCCTGATCGACCAGCACCACCGTATGGCCGGTACCCGCATTCAAGCTGAAGGTGCCCAGCAGTTGCCAGCTGCCGCCGTTGATCTCCTGATTCACGGTGACGGCGGTGCTGCCCCCGGCGTGGTTCACGGTGTAGGTGGCTTGGGTGCTGCGGTTCGGGTGTACGGTCCAGCGGGCATAGACCTTGTAGGTTCCGGTGCTGGGAATTGCCGGGGTCCAGGTGAAGCTGTTGGCGCCGGCCCCTGCGGGGTGGTGCTGGTAGTTGGCGCCAAAGTAGCCACCGACCGAGGTCGAGGTGGCCCAGGTGCCGACCGCGGTGCCGGCGGTGTTGTCTACCACGATGGCGGTGGGTTCTTCGCCGTTGGCGGCGCGCACCTGGTAATTCGTGCCGAGGTAGCCGCCCACTGCGGTGGAGGTGGGCCAGGTGCCGGTGACGCTGAACTCGGGGGAGGTGTTATCCACGACGATGGCACCGGGCGGGCTGCCGTTGGCGGGATGGGTCAGGTAGTTCGCACCTTCATAGCCCGGCACTACGGTTGAGGGGGTCCAGGTGCCGGTGGTGGTGAAGCTGGAGGCGGAGTTATCAACTACGATCGGGGTCGCGGCTTGAGTTAGTGTAGCAACGCCCAGAAATATGGCAGCGAGCAGGCGGCAGATATAAGGTGCAGAAATCTCGCATATGACTTGCATTTTTCTGTTTTTTCAAATTGATAATTGTCGGGAAGATTCAGGAATTGATCCGATGCTTATTATTTTTCCTTCATGGAATTAATTTGAAGTATTTAAATATTTTCAAAAAAAATATTGGGAGGACAGTCCACCATAAAGAACCAAAAATACCGTGAATTATTAGAGGGATCAGAAAATCATGCACTTCACTTGCGGGATAAGTCGTAAACGGAGAATTTATAGTTCCAAAAATTTGAGGTGAGAAGATGGAGGCCAATGATATGGGGAAATCTAAAAACCAAAAAGGAATCCAAATTAGCTGCCATTGGGCATCCACCTCGGTAGATAATAAGGTGTACGAAATAGAAAAAACTGCAATAAAGTGTAATAAGCCGATCATCACACCGATTTTTAAAGCTACGAGATCATTGAGGCTTTGCATTAGTCGGTAGCCTTTGGATTGCTTCTTGAAAAATACCAGCTTGCGGCTTTAGATCGCCAATTGTTCCATGGCATTTTCGCGGCTAAATTATTTAAACAAGCACTCAATTTTCTATCGCAATCACGAAAACAAAGTGCGGCATCATTCGTTGGGCAGTTGTTTGAGGATCGACATTTTCCAAAACAAATATCATGTTGCATATAACACTCGTCTTGGGGGTCAATAGGCTGCCTCACATTGGTTTTTTGTGTGGCGGTTAGATTATTCCAGGTTGACCAATTGCCGCCCGTCCATCCGGGCCCGCCCCAATTCCCATACCATTGAAATCCCGAAGGGAAATATCCAACCCCGGTAGTTGGAATATTTGTTTGTCCAACTGCTGATTGACATATCAAGTCATCGCCAGCGCAACGCCCGAATCTATCGTTTTTCGACAGAGGCGAATTTTCGACATATGTGTAAGTGTTCAAGCCCCCCGTCAGTCCAATCGGATCGGACTGCACATACCTTCCGGTTGCCGGATCGTAATCACGGAAGTAGTTGTAGTGTGTATTAAGCTCCGAGTCGAAGTATTGCCCCGGTAGTCTCAGGTTGCAGGTGAACTGTCCGGCTCCCGCCGGATTCTCATTCGGCGCGTTATTCCCGTAAGGATCATCGTTATCCCAGCGCCACATGGTTTGCCCGGTGTCATTGGTGATAAGCCTCGGTGTGTTCAAGTGATCCGTGTGTACGAAGTACATCTTCGGCACCGTGGTAAGCGCAATCAACTGAACTGCATCCGCAATCACAAAGCCATTAGCCTGATCTGAGAGGGTGATCGTGCTGCTGTTGTTCAGATTGAACGTCCCCAGCAGGTTGAAGGTGCTGCCGTTCAATTGCTGATTGACCGGTACCTGGGTTATGCCCTGAGCGTGGGTGATGGTGTAGGTGGCGTTGGTGGCCCGGTTCGGGTTCGCGGTCCACTTGGCATAGACCTCGTATTGCCCAGCAGGGCTATTGGGTGCCCAGGTCGCGGTGTTGAACTCGGGCGACGCCACATCCAGCAACTGAATGGCATCCGCGATTACATAGCCATTGGCCTGATCGGTGAGGCTCACCTTATGACCCTGGCCCGGCGCCATGGCGAAGGTGCCCAACAGCACCCATGCGCCGTTATTTTGTTCCTGATCTGCGATTACTACTGTATCGCCACCGGCATGGGTAACCGTGTATTTGGCGTCAGTCGCCCGGTTCGGGTGCGCTGTCCAGCGGGCATAGACTTTGTAGTTGCCCGCAGCGGGGATGGTTGGTGTCCATGTGGCGGTGGCCAGTGGGCAAGAATGTATGGTTAGATGAAAGAAGGTGGGGCCTTATAAGTGGCGGTTTCAAGACCCAAATGCAAAAAGATCAGCATAGTGCTTCTTAAAATCGAAACCCTTCTCATGAACCACAAGCCGGGTTTCTTTTTGCTTCGATCAGTTTAAGTTGTTGGTCCAATAACCTGCGATATGCTTCCAAATCAAGACACACTTGCGGCGCTGAGCCCGCCGCTCCTTCAGCGAGTAGCTTCGGATCAGCAGTAGCCAAAGCCTCGACAAGTCGAAGGCAGGCGGTGGAAGCCGCGCGCCGACGCTCCTGAATTGCAGTCTTGATCAATAGCCCCTTCCTCTGAATCTCGCATGCGAGCATTCCCATCGGGGCCTCACCGATGTAAATCGAGGCTAAGTCCAATAGAAATCCATTTGCGTGGCGCGAACCGGAATTGCCCAAGCTAAGCGCTGCGTCCTCCACTACATCCTGCGTAAGGCGCCGTTCATTGGGTGAAATGCTGCCTGGACGTTTGAGAACTAGATACCGCAGGGCGAATACTGATTCGACTAGGACCTGCTCCGACGGTGGAGGGGCTTCTTTAGCCACAGGGCTTTTCGAGGCCTTCTCGGCCGCGTGTGCTATCGGTAACGCGGCTGCAGCGAACAGCGCAACGAGTAACAGTAACTGCGAGGAAAGGGGCTCGAGACAAGTTGGACAACGCTTCTTGAACGTTACCTGGAGACGCATACGATACTCCCTGGCTCAAGATCGATCGCTTTGTTGAAACCTTTAACAACGGAATCTGTACTAACAATGCAGCCTGCAGAGCATCCGTCGACTGCCCGTCCTCCACAGCTATGGGTCTGAAGGCTGTCGCGGTTCAACGTCCCATGGACATAGCTTGGATCGACTGGTGTCAGTTACCGTCTTGAAAGTCAAGCCTTGGCATTGCCAAATCCATGTTGAACGGTCGACTGGATTTGATGACGCCGTAAATGAGATGCGCCAGTTTGCGCATGACCGCTCCAACAACCGCCTTGGGTGCCAAGCCAGTTTGTCTTAGCCGATCCCCGAACACCCGCAGCGCCTCGTTATGCCGGCGCGCCACCAGGCCCGGCATATAGAGTGCTTTACGCAGTGCCTGATGCCCCGTCCGGCTCATCATGGTTCGCCCCCTCACCGATGTCCCAGACAGGCGCTGCCGTGGCGTCAGCCCTATGAACGCAGCCAAGGCCTTGGCGCTGTCAAAGCGGCGCACGTTGCCGGCGTAAGCCAGCACCTTGGCCACCGTCGTGCGGCCAATGCCGGGGATGCTTTCGATCAACGCAGCGTCATGCTTGAGCCCTGGATGGCCATCAATATGCTGGTCGATATCGGCCTCCAGCTTGGTGATCGCCTCATCCAGCCAGTTGATATGTTCAGTGACATGGGCACGCACCTGCGGCTGGGCGCTCGCCTCCAGCGCCTCGATGCGATTCATTTCCTGCTGGCGCATGTCTTTCAACGCCTGCAGCCGCTCGACCCAGGCGCGCAGTTGGCGGTATTCAGGGGATGGAGGCGCCCACAGCGCGGGTTTCATCGCCGCACAGAACCTCGCCAGCAAGGCTGCATCGGCGCGGTCGGTCTTGTTGCGGGCAAGCTCTGATTGGGCAAACCCCTTGATCCGTGCCGGGTTGACCACGCTGACCCGCCAACCGGCATCGGTCAAATACGTGGCGAGATTCTCAGAGTAAGGGCCGGTCGCTTCCAGGCAGATGTGTGTGGCCGCTGGAACAAAGCCCTTCTTCATCAACCAGTCATGCAGGGCACGGTAACCCGATGGATGGTTGTCCAAGGTCTTGGACAAACCCGCCGCGCGGGAAGACGCCACAGCGCAAACATCAAACTTCAATTTTGAGACATCAATGCCAACAACGCCTGTTACCGCGGTCAGATTCTCGCTCATCGCTGCGACCTTCCTCGTATGCAGGCTCGTGCAGGAGCAAGCAGCAACACGCCACCACCTCCGGCAGGCCCAAGTTACCGTTCGGACTGACGAACGAGAAACGGGCAGGCGTGCTTAACTGACCCACAGGCTTAATGTTTCATTTGGCCTTTTGTCTAACCAGCATCATCCTGCCCGACCGAAACAACCTCGTTACTACAGCGAATTTGCTCGGCTTTGGCAAGATACGAGAACGGTAGCATTCACCGATTCCCCCTGACGATTCTTGACCCCTTTGCCTCGACCTCTTCCTCTACGGCAAGAATGAGAAGTTGAGGTCTGCGAGCAAAATAAAATCGATACGGCATAAAAAAGTCCATATAGCAGACAATCTAAGTCATTGATTTTATTGACCATCAGATACCAAACTTATCATTTTGGTAGATTTGACAGTGAGCCCGGATAGGGTAATCGTGACCTTCACAAGCGCCGACTAGGCGCGATATCAGCCCGGCTGCAATGGCCGGGGCGTGCAGGGGGTGCGAATGGTTCGGTTGAGCGGGTGTGGCCGAAGAGCGCGCAAGCATGAGACAGCGAGGGTGCTGGCTCGGGGTTTTGGCGCGTTATCTGATTGCAATAGACAGATTTTTCTGTGGTGCGGTTGTTTTTGAACCCGCAAGAAGAAATGCCCATTTAATCAGAGGAAACACATGATCGTTTTCATCAGTGTGATTCTTGGCGCTAGTGCATCTGCTACAACTTGGAGCGGAGGTTCGATATGGGCTTGGTGATTATTGGTGTGCTCGCGATCTATCTGTTGATTTCCATCGCTGTAGTCATTGGCGCGATCAAGTTTGCAAAAAATAACAGCAAGAGTGCGATGCGCTGGGGCTGTGGTGCTGCGCTCATCATGTATCTGATCCCGTTCTGGGACTGGATACCAACAGTGGCAGTGCATCAGTATTACTGTAAGGCGGAGTCTGGGTTCTGGGTTTACAAGTCCCTCGATCAGTGGAAGAAAGAGAATCCGGGAGTGGCGGAGACGCTAGTGGCGAATAACGGTGCGCCATCGATACGACAAGGAGATATGACTAATTACGCCGATACATATTTTTTGAATCAGCGTTTTAACTGGATAGTCAAACACAACGGTCAATTTTTATTCAACCGATGGCGACATGAGCAGGAAATAGTAGATGCTAAAACTGCAGAAGTATTAGCAAAGTATGTGGATTTCTCGACCTCACAGATTCGGCGACAAGCGGGTTGGACTGGATGGAAGATATGGCTAGACGTCAGGCATTGTCGGGATGGAAAGGCTAATGACGGCGAGATTGGAAAATTTATGCTCAAAGTGAAAAGCTATTCAAAGGAAAATGGACAATGAATTCACTTTCTTCCTTGTTTACTGAAGTGCAATTGGCAGAAGCTAGTTACGCGGATCTATCGGGTCCGCAAGCTGGTTCTACTTTAACTGACCCACAACAAGTCAGAGCGCGGCTTGTGGCTGAAGATTTTAGTGATGCCCATGCCACCGCCTTCGTCGCTGAATGGGAAGTCATCGACCATATCCCCGACACTGCAGTGGGGTTTTCGGCGACGATCTTCAAAAACAAAAGCACTGGTGCTTATAGTCTTGCGATACGTGGCTCAACGGATATTACGGATTTTTCCACTGATGCCGCGTTGATTGCAGTCGATGGCATTGCGGTGCGTCAACTCGTTGATCTCTACAATTTTTGGAATCGATCCACGACTCCTGCAGGGCAGACCTACAGCATCGCTCAGGTAGCTCTCTATGACAGTTTCGGCAACTTGCCGCTCGGCGCTATTCCCGTCAGTAGCTCTCCCTTTGGCATCGTTTGGGGAAATTCATCACAGTTACCCAATTTGGCGCAGCAGCTTGCCACCGGGGCAATCCCAGCTGGGTTTGGCGCGATCAACGTGAATGGCCACAGTCTTGGAGGCCATCTTGCCATGGCCTTTGCCCGACTCTTTCCTGGCATAACTTCAAGCGCATCAGCGGTTAATGGCCTCGGCTTCAAGATCGGTAGCAGCACTGTCAACAGTCTGTTTTCTATCCTTGGAGGTGCGTCAACCTTCAATGCATCCAACATCTTGAACGTCTATGGCATTGCCGGGCTGGAATTTGCTGCGATGAACAACAGTGTGCTACAGCAGCCGGGCGGATTCGAGGGAATTTTTATCGAAAACGGTTCGTTGCTTTTACCGCCAGTCGCTGGCCACAGCAGTTTGCAAATGACAGATAGCGCCGCTGTTTACGACCTATTTTTTCGCCTCTCCTCCCAAATCCGCAATGCTGTACCGGCCAGCGCACTGGCTACGTTAAAGCCGTTGTTTGAAGCTAGCAGCGCGCAAGCTGGGTCATCACTGGAGCGTATTGTTGATACTCTGGTCAATGTTTTTGGATTGGATTTCCCCGCTCTAATCGGGAATCTGAACAACAATCGCGATGAACTCTACAAGAGAATTGTACCGTTGCAGGCGATTACAAAAAGCCGCTCGGAAAATGATCCTGGACTCCATGTGGACGTTCTGGCCGAAACGCCGGCAAGTAGCCTGATTCAGTTGGCTTCCGGGTCAACGGCGCTGGCCTACCGCTATGCCTTGAGAGAACTAAATCCGTTCGCAGTAGTTGGCAACAGTGCCATGTATGACCCCCATAACGAAAATGGAGAACTGGATCTGTATGACCCCGCTTTACGCAAAGGTTCTTTAACCAAAGAGTGGATCAAGGACAGCGCAGATTTTCTGGAGCGCAAAAACAAGCATGCGATTGCTGACGGCAATATTACGTTGCGTCATGCCGAAAGAGAGTCATTTCAGTATGTCGATAAAACCTTGAAGGGTGCGGATGGGCAAAGTGATCTGATTCTCAATATTGCTGGCACTTCAAGGATCGGAGTCTCAAACCCGTACAAGATTGTTTTCGGATCTGATGGTGACGACAACATACAGGGCACTGACTTGCCGATCGGTGATCGACTTTACGGTGAAGATGGGGCTGACACTCTAATTGGTGGCGGAGGTGGTGATTACCTCGAAGGCGGGCGAGGATTCGATCTGTATTTTTGGGATGATGGTGATGGTGTTGACACCATCGTGGATATTGATGGAGACGGCGCCTTGCTGCACAACGGCGTGGCTGTTACGGGTGGCATCGGATATGGCGGTGGTAAATACCGGAGCAGTGATGGTCTTTTTGAGTTCCTGAGGCAGGATGGCCGTTTGTATATCAACGGCGCGGTGATAGTTGAAAATTTCAGGAATGGGGATTTCGGCATCGTTTTCTCCGGGGATCTGCCGCTTGAATACACGCCTTCCACCGACCTGAATACAGTGTCGAGCCATCAACGCGGACTTGGCAGCATTGGCGACGATTATTTTTTGGCGGGTCAAATTGATGGTGTGCAGAGTGACCCTTATCCGAGCGAGGTCTTCAACGCACTTTCTGGTGACGATATTGTCGAGGCGGCAGCGAATACGCTCGATGGCTATAGAGTGATTTTTGGTGGCTCTGGCAATGATGCACTTCATGCGCATCAATCGCCCACGGAAGCATCCTGGAGATTTACTGGTTCCTACCTGTTTGGCGAGGGAGGCCAAGACTTCATATATGGGGGTGCGGCGGATGACGTCATATATGGTGATGCTTCGCCAGGACCTGAATATCTGCAGCCCGTATTTGGTCCTGGGTCTTCCATTGAGATTGTGGGTTTTGCGATTAATTACCAGCAGATTTTTAACTTAAGTGTTGTTCCGGGATATCACAGATATCCACATGGTTATACCGAATACATTCGAGAAACTGATGCGCTGAGTATTTTCGATGTAAATGACATGCTCGCGCCTCCACTGGAAGTCATAAACAATGTCGGTGGCTGGACAGGTGCTTTGAGCTTTTTAGGGTTGGGCAATGAACCCGGTGATTCTTCTCACAACGATGTTTTGTATGGGGGTGATGGCCGTGATGTCATTTACGGCGGTTCGGGCGACGATCACCTGGAGGGCGGTGCTGGTAATGATCGGCTTTACGGTGGCTATGGTGACTATCGTGGCGCTGATATTGCCATTCGATTCAATGCTGAATTCGATGCGGGATTTAGTCCCACTTGGACTGACTCGGGAGGTGATGCCCTGCTTGGTGGAGAGGGCGATGACTATCTGGCTGATGCGGACAATACCGCAGTGTTCAATATACTGAATGGTGGTAACGGCAACGACGTTATCGTGACGAGTCATCAGTTATCTGATTTTGTGGATGATGTATCTACTGCGCCGCCCGTTGCAGCGCTGTCATCACTTTTTGGGGGTGACGGGACTGATTTTTTGGTTACTCGCGGCATGGGGACGTTTGTTCTGAACGGCGGTGCTGGTGTGGATACCTACTGGATTGGCGAATCATCCAAAAACCCGACGATCATCATCGAAAAACAACAAAACTCAAACGAAGACACGCTATTGATATCGAGTTTTTCTCCCCAACCGTTGCCAGAGCAATCCATTACCACGCTTGAGGATTACCTCAATAATCCCTACTTTTCGCCGGATGTAATCCATGACGCGCTTACGGCAAGCTTGTTTTCAGAAGATGCACCTGTAATTTCGCGCCGAGTTTTTGATCGTATCAACGATGACTTGATCATTCGGGCGGGTGCCAATATCTACGTGCAGGACTGGTTTGCTGATGGTGCGGACAGGCTGCAAACCATCATTTTTGCGCCGGAAGTATCATTTGATGACGAGGTTCCAACGGGGCCATACGGAATTTATGGTGTTGAGTGGTCTTACCAGGGCGGCATTAGTATCGATGCATCGGTTATTGAGGAGGCTGTCAGCTATGTCCCCAATCTGGTTGTTGCAGAATCAGGCGATTCAGAAATCACCGGAGGCAACGGCGTTGATTACTTGTATGGTGGTTCTGGTTCAAATCTCATTTGGGGTGGCGAAAGCAACGATTTGCTGGACGGTGGTGATGGAAACGATGTGCTGTTGGGCGGAGCTGGAAGAGACGAACTTTATGGCGGGAGTGGAATTGACCTTTTAAGCGGAGGGGCGGGAAGTGACGTCATCACCGGAGAGTTCGGTAAAGGGATTTTGGATGGCGGCAATGACCCGGATTTGATTTTTGTTCTTGGTGGCAGTTTTTTTGTCATTGGCGGACTTGGCAATGATTCCATCGAAGTGAAAAGCCCTGGAAGTATTCTGGCTTTCAATCCCGGTGACGGCAGGGACCGCATTACAGTGGCCGCTGATTTAATCCTGTCAATTGGCGGCGGAATTACACCGTATGATCTTGCAATCGAGCTTTTTGGCGACGATCTTCGATTGACGATTGGTGGCAATGAAAGGTTGAGCCTGCTGAGGGAATACGATGACAATGGCGATCCTTCGCCCTGGAAAAACATCACCCTGCAACTCTTCGGCTCTGCCCACCTCTACGATTTCAACGGCGCGATAGATGCGCTGTACAACGGCACCGAGGATTCCATCGCGCTCGCCGACGTGCTGCCGGCGCTGGAATTTGAAGTAAGCGAATTCTCCGGCCTCGGCGGTCTGCTCGCCAACGAATATCAGCTTCATGGCAACCTTGATGCCTTGAGCGAGCAAGACATCCGCGACGTGCTGGCGAATCCGGATTTCGGCGTCGCGCTGCAACCGCTGAGCCAGGGCCTGACGCTGATCGGCACCATCGAAGCCGATATCCTCACCGGCGGTCCCGGCAACGATCTGCTCGATGGCCGCGAAGGTGCTGACACCTTGCGCGGCAGTGCAGGCAATGATCGTTATGTGGTGGATCAGGTTGATGATGTGGTGATCGAGCTGGCCAACGAAGGCAATGATGCCGTCAACAGCTCGGTCACTTACACACTCGCCGCCCACATCGAGGCGCTGACGCTCACCGGTGAGGCCAACATCAACGCCACCGGCAACACACTCGACAACCTGCTTATCGGCAATGACGGCAACAATCGCCTCGATGGCAAAGCCGGTGCCGACACACTCCGTGGCGGTCTCGGTAATGACACGTATGTAATTGATAATACTGATGATTTTATTGAAGAGCAGGCCGACGCAGGCATCGACACCGTGGTCAGCAGCATCGACACCACGCTGGGCGCACATCTGGAAAACCTCACGCTCAGTGGCACCGCGCTCAATGGCAGCGGCAACAGCCAGGACAACCGCCTCACCGGTAATACACGTGACAACACCCTGCGCGGCCTCGAAGGGGATGATGTTCTGAACGGTGCCGCCGGTGCCGATACGCTGATCGGCGGCCTGGGGGATGACAGCTATATCGTCGACAACGCCGGTGATCAGGTGATCGAGCTGGCCGGCGAGGGCAGCGACACCGTGCAATCCGCCATCAGCCATACCCTCGCCGACCATGTCGAGCATCTGGTACTCACCGGCAGCGCCGCCAGCCAGGGCAGTGGCAACACGCTGGATAACCGCATCACCGGCAACGCCGCCGACAACGTGCTCGCAGGCTTTGAAGGGGATGACGCGCTGGATGGCAAGGCCGGCGCCGATCAGATGGCCGGTGGTCTGGGCAACGATAGCTATACCGTTGATCAGGCGGGCGATGTGGTGATCGAGCTGGCCGATCAAGGCCTCGATACCATCAACAGCGCGGTGAGCTGGACCCTGGCCGAACACGTCGAGCAGCTCGTGTTGACCGGCTCGGCCGTGATCGACGGCAGCGGCAACGCCTGGCATAACCAACTCACCGGCAACAACGCCGCCAACACGCTGACCGGCCTTGAGGGTGACGATACGCTCGACGGCAAAGGCGGCGCTGATGTGATGATCGGCGGCACCGGCAACGATACCTACGTCGTGGCGCAATCCACGGATGTGACGCTGGAACTGGCCGATGAAGGCCTCGACACCGTACGCTCCACCATCACCTGGACACTCGCCGCCCATACCGAAAACCTGCAACTCGCCGGCACCGGCAATATCCGCGGCTATGGCAATATTCTCGACAACACGCTGACCGGCAATGCCGGCAACAATCTGCTCGACGGTGGCTTGGGGGCGGACCTGATGGCGGGTGGCGCCGGCAACGACACTTACTATATTGATGACGCCGGTGACGTGGTCATCGAGCAGCCGGATGAGGGTGTCGATACCGTGCGCAGCACGGTGTCGCGTACGCTGGAAGCCAACGTCGAGAACCTGGTGCTCACCGGCACCGCGGCGATTTCCGGCACCGGCAATGCGCTCAACAATGTGTTGAGCGGCAATGCCGCCGCCAACACGCTGTCTGGTGGTGAGGGCAATGACATCATCAACGGTGGTGCCGGCGCGGATACGCTGATCGGCGGCAACGGCAACGACCTCTACACCGTGGATAACGCGGGTGATGGGGTCATCGAGCTGGCGGGCGGCGGCAACGATACCGTGCAAACCGGCCTCAACCACGTACTCGCCGCCAACGTCGAAAATCTGGTGCTCACCGGCGCCGGCAACCGCAGTGGTACCGGCAACTCGCTCGACAACGTCCTCTCCGGCAACCGCGGCGCGAACACCTTGAATGGCATGGCCGGCAACGACATGCTCGCCGGTGGCCTGGGCAACGATACCTATCGCTTTGATGCCGGCTTCGGTCATGACGTGATCGCCGAAGACGATGCCACGGCCGGCAATCTCGACAAGATCGTGTTTGGCGCCGGCATCACCGCCACCGACATCCGGCTTGCCCGGCTCAATGACGATCTGCTGGTGGAAACCACCGATCAGCAAAACAGCATCCAGATCGCCGACTGGTTTGCCGCCGCAAGGCACCAGGTCGAGCACATCGAGTTTGCCGGCGGCCCGGTGTGGGGCCTGGCCGAGATCGATTCGCGGGCCATGCAGTCGGTGGACATGCCCGGCCTGCTGCGTGGCGACCACAATGCCTCGACGCTGCTCGGCCAGATCGGCAACACCCTGCTCGAAGGCCAGGGTGGGGCCGATATCCTGACTGATGGTGAAGGCAACAACCTGTTCTCCGGGGGTGAAGGTGACGACATCACCACTGGTGGCGACGGCAATGACCTTTTTGTTGGTGGCAGCGGTAACGACAGCATCCATACTGGTGGCGGCAGCAACATCGTGGCGTTTAATGCCGGCGACGGCATCGATACTGTGTATTCCGGTGGTGATGCTGACAACACGCTGTCGCTGGGCGGGGGCTTGCGCTACTCCGACCTGTCGCTTTCGCGCAGCAGCAACGATCTGGTGCTGAATGCCGGTGCCAGCGACAAGATTGTCTTCAAGGACTGGTATGCCGGCGGCAACAAGTTCGCCAACCTGCAGTTCATCCTCGACGCCAGCCCGGATTTTGATGACGCGGCAACCGACCCGATCTACAACCGCCGGGTGCAGAGTTTCAATTTCGCCGGCATGGTCAATGCCTTCGATTCAGCCCAGGACAACAATCCCGGCATCAGTGCCTGGGCACTGGGTGACGCACTGACGCAATTTCATTTGTCCGGTTCCGATGACAGCGCCCTGGGCGGTGATCTGGCGTACTGGTATGCCCGCAACGGCGCCTTGTCCGGCATCGGTGTCGCCGCCGCGCAACAGGTGATCGGCGCGCCGGGTTTCGGCGCCGAGGCGCAGGCCCTGCGGGAATTCTCGGGGTTGCAGGATGGTCTGGTCCGCCTGAGCTGATCATGTTCGGCTGGTTCAAGCGCCTGATCCCTGAAGTCACCTCGGCTGATTTTTACGCGCCGCGCCTGCGCATCCAGGACGAGCCGCCGTCGCCACTCGCCAATCTGGTTCTCAAAACCCTGCTGCTGTTCTTTTTCTCGATGCTGCTGTGGGCCGTTTTTGGCCGGCTCGACATCGTCGCGGTGGCCGGCGGCAAGCTGGTGCCGCAAACCTATCTGCGCATCGTGCAGCCGCTGGAGCAGGGCATTGTGCGCGAGATTCTGGTGCGTGAAGGTGAACGCGTCAGCGAAGGGCAGGTGCTGATGCGCATGGACCCGCGCCTGACCGAGGCCGACCTCAAGGTGGTTGAAAACGAATTGCGGCTGAAGGAGCTGCAACTGCGCCGCATCGAGGCCGAACTCGCCGGTGTGCCGATGACTGCGGCCGCCGATGTCGATCGCGTGCTGCTGGCGCAGGTCGATGCCCAGCAGCGGGCGCGCAGGCAGGCGCATCTTGATGGCGTGGAGGTGGAGCGGGCCGCGCTGCTTAAATCACGGCAGGACCTCGGCGCCGCGCAGGAGCTGGAAGCCAAGCTGCAAAAGACCGTGCCGATGTACAAGGAAACCGCCGAGGGCTGGGCGCAACTGGCAAAAGAGGGCTTCGCCGGCAAGCTGCTTGCACAGGAACGGATGCGGCTGTATGTCGAGAGCGCGCAGGATCTGAAAGCGCAGACGCAGAATGTCGCCGGCCTGCGGGCGGCGGTGGCGCAGGCCGAGCGTCGCGTGGCGCAGGTCGGCTCAAATTACCGCCAGCAACTGCACAACGACAGGATCGAAACCGTTGCCGAAATCCAGCGCCTGCGGGAAGAGCGAGGCAAGCATCAGCACCGCACCAGCCTGATGGAACTGCGCGCACCCCAGGCCGGCATCGTCAAGGATCTGGCGACACACACCGCCGGCACCGTTGCCTCACCGGGCACCATTCTGCTGACACTGGTGCCGGCCCTGGAGCCGCTGGTGGCCGAGGTCTGGGTCAGCAACGAGGACATCGGCTTTATCCGTCAGGGTCAGCCGGTCAAGGTCAAGCTCTCGGCTTTCCAGTTCCAGAAATACGGCATGCTCGAAGGCCGCGTGCGCCATGTCAGCGCCGACGCCAGCGAGCCGCAGGGTGCTTCACCGGCCGGCGTCGAAATCAGCCGCGGCCGCAGCGCCCAGGCGTTGACCTACAAGACCCTGATCGAACTCAATACCCAGGAATTGCTGGCGCAGGGCGTGCGCTACGGCCTGACCCCCGGCATGCAGGTTGCCGCCGAAATCCACCTTGGTACGCGCAGCATTCTCGAATACCTGCTGTCGCCGGTGACCAGGGCCTTCCATGAAGCGGGGCGGGAGAGATGAACCTGATTTCAGGATAATACCGGCGTTCGTCGTGTCGATAAGCGCTCCTGAACAGTTCAAGCCGCGCTGAAGCCAAGCGCACTTCGCCATCCTGACTTGTGTTCCCCGGATTGGATGACGGGTTGATGCTAGGATGGCCGCAGGCCGTCAGCGATGCACGAGCCCATCATAAAAATCTCGGAGGAGAACCCGCCATGCCATTGAACAGCCGCCCTCAGCCGTCTTGTTCCGCGTTTCCGATGATCCTGAAATACCGTGCCGGGCCAGTCCTGCAGGTGCTGGCTCTGCTGCTGTTGAGCCTCGGACTGGTGGCGCCGTCGCCGGCCCAGCAGTATCCCAACCGGCCGCTGCGGCTGGTGCTGCCTTTTCCGCCGGGTGGTTCGACCGACATCCTCGGGCGCATCGTCGCGCAAAGTCTCAGTGAGAAGCTTGGCCAGCCGATCGTCGCCGACAACAGGCCCGGCCTTGGCGGATATCTGGGGCTGGACATGACTTCGAAAGCGTTGCCCGATGGCTACACCTTCACCATTGCATCGCTGGTCTATGCCAGTGGTCCGGTGACCTACCCGGACATGAAGCTCAACCCGGCGAGGGACCTCGCCTCTATCGGCCAGATATCCGAAGCCCCGAATTACCTGGTGGTCAATCTCGGCGTGCCGGCGAAGTCGATGAAGGAACTGGTCGACCATGTCCGCGCCAATCCGAAGAAGCTGCACTTCTCGACCAGCGGCGTCGGCTCCACGCTGCACCTGTCGGCGGCGATGATGAACAGCATCACCAAAATGGACATGGTGCATGTGCCATACAAGGGCGGCGGCGGCCCGGCGATGACCGCGGTGCTTGGCGGCGAGGTGCAGGTGATCGTGCTCGGGCCGGCCTCGATCCAGCATTTCCGCGCCGGCAAGGCGCGCGCGCTGGCGGTGCTGAGTGAACAGCGCATTCCGGTGACCCCCGATGTGCCGACGGCGAGGGAGCAGGGATACGACGTGGTGGTGGCGGGCTGGCACGGCCTGCTCGCGCCAGCCGGCACGCCGCGCGCGATCATCCAGCGCCTGAACAAGGACTGGGTAAGCAGCGCGAGCAATCCGGGGGTGAAGGAAAGGCTGGAGACGCTGGGATTCTTTCCGCGGCCCGGCACGCCGGAGCAGTTCACGGATTATCTGAAAAACGAAACCGTGCGCTGGCAGCGGCTGATCAAGGAAATCAACCTCGAGCCGGCGCGCTGAGGGGCGGAGGCGGTGATGCGTTTGCGCAGCGTCGAACTTGAATTGCCACAGGCTCAGGCCGCGGCGGAATTTCTGCAGTCCCCCTGGGGCCTGATTGCGGCCGGCACGCGGGGCGGGACCCAGTTTTTTCGCGGCACCGGAACACATCCGTACATCCTGTCGATCCGCGAGGCTGCCGCGCCGGCGGTGCTTGCCATTGAATTCTCCGGTTCGCCCGATGAAGTCGCGCAGCTCGAGTCGCGGGCGCGTGCAGCCGGTGCGGACGTTGCGACCTTCGCCGGCCTGGATGCGCCGGGCGGTGGCGCGGGCTGTGTCATTGCCGGGCCCGAGCAGCAGAAATACCGCTTCATCGCCGAGGCGGCGCCGGTCGCGGCACTGCCGCCCGAGCGCGACCGGCCGCTGCAGATCACCCACGCGGTGCTCAACTCCGTGGATGTCGCGGCCTGTGAGCGGTTTGTGGAGACCGTGCTGGGTTTTCAGGTCTCGGATCGCACAAAAATGATGACTTTCGTGCGCTGCAACCGCAAACACCATGCGCTGGCCTACGCCCATTCGGAGGTGTCATCGCTGAACCACATCGCCTTCGAGATGAACGGTGCCGACGCTGTCATGCGCGGCATCGGCCGCATGCGCGATGCCGGACATGATGTCGTATGGGGGCCGGGCCGCCACGGTCCCGGTGACAATGTCTTCGGCTATTTCATCGCGCCCTATGGCGGCATCGTCGAGTACACCGCCGAGATTGCGGAAGTGGGCGATGATTACCGGGTGGGTGCCCCCGAAGACTGGAAATGGCCGCCCGGCCGCATCGACCAGTGGGGCATCTCGAGCAAAGATACCGTGCGGATTCCCGCTGCGGAACGCCTGTTTAGTTTCCGATGACCTGGCTTCGCCAGGCCGCCTGATTCAAGTCCCACTGAAATCAAACACCCGCTGCTGCACGGGTGTTGATTTCTGAGTGCTAGTGCCACTCCGGTTCACCTTGCGTTTTTTGCAGTGTCTTTGTTGCGCGTGCGAACTCATGTCACTTAATTTTGCGTAGGCATTGTGCTGGGAATCAATACTCAGGTGACTTTGGTTTTTCGGGCATTTAGAGGGCGAGGGATTGCCATGGAAAATAAATCGACTCCGGTACCTTTGATCGCTGCACCATTGATTTTTGATTGGAGCATTCACATCCAAGATCACAGTTTCAAAAACAAGGAATCGATATGGGTCTGGTAATTATTGGCGCGCTGGCGCTTTATTTGCTGCTCTCAATCGTGGTTGTCGTTGCCGCAGTCAAGTTTGCGAAAAATAACGGCAAAAGTTCGAAGCGCTGGGGATGGGGGGTGGCACTAGTGATGTATCTGATTCCATTTTGGGATTGGATACCTACAGTAGCGGTGCATCAGTATTACTGCAAGACGGAGTCAGGATTTTGGATATATAAGACGCTCGATCAGTGGAAAAAAGAGAACCCAGGTGTTGCGGAGACGTTGGTGGCAAACAAGGGCGCACCAACAAAGCGGTTAGGTGATATGACGAACTACATAGACACCTACAATTTAAATCAGCAGTTTGATTGGGTAGTAACAAAAACTGGACCGCTCTTTTTGAATCGATGGAAGTGGGAAAAAAAATCATTGATATTAAATCCAATGACGTGTTGGCACGCTATGTGGATTTTTCTACAGGTAGCGGGTTCGTAGCTGGGCCGCCACAATTAATTAAATTTTGGTTACAAAACAATCATTGCGGTAATGGGCAGGAAAACATGTACTCCATGGATGCGCTTGTTGGTAATTTGTCCGAGCTTTTAAGGGGTGACAAAAAATGAGTGGAGTTATTTCATTGTTTCAACAGACGCAGTTCGCCGAAGCGGCATAAAAGCGAAAGGTACCGGAGTCGATTTCTTTTCAGCCATGACCATTCATTAGCCTGATCGCCCCCCCAACCATGTCTCGCTGGCCGCGCGTAGCCGCTGTCATGCAGCGTGCGCACCGCATGGTCGATCACCTTGACGCCGGTGCTGGCGCTGATCAGGTCATCGGGCAGTTGCGCGCGATAGCCGCGGCCCGGCGGCGGGCGCAGTGCGCTGAGGATGCCATCGCCGAGACGCGTCCAGGCGTGATGAAAATATTCACGCCAGGCGAGTTCGAACACGAATTTGTGATCCATGTGCAGCGGCCGTGTTTACGCAGCGCGGCGATGACTTCGGGCACGCTGGTAAAGCCGTGGGCAAGGTAGGGCGAGAGCCTCGTTGGTTGCGGGAAAGTCGTTGTCTGCGTCATTCACCACGGAACAGGCAGCCCTTTGTGGTCAAAAAAGCCGCCGGAATCCGCCGGTCTGAGTCTTGTGAGCACATCGAGGATGCGCCGTGCCGCGAGTTCCGGCGTCTGCACCTCCAGCCCGGCCTTGATGTAGCCGGCGGTAAGCGGTGTGGCAACAGTTCCGGGGTGGATGGCGACACACAGCGCTTCGGGCCGGCTGCGGCGCAGTTCGATCGCGGCGGTGTGCACCAGTTGGTTGAGCGCTGCCTTTGCGGCGCGGTAGCTGTACCAGCCGCCGAGCCGGTTGTCGCCGATGCTGCCGACACGCGCCGACAGCGTGGCGAAAACGCTGCGTCCGTCTTTCGCGAGAAGCGGCAGGAAATGTTTCATCAGCAGCGCCGGGCCGATGCTGTTGATGGCGAAGGCGCGTTGCATCGCCGCCGGATCTATTTGCTTCAGACTTTTTTCGGCGCGACAGCCCTGTCTGCCGAGCGCGCCGGCTGCGTTGATCACCAGCCGCAGCGGAATGCCCTGCGCCGCAACCGCCTGTGCGGCCGCTGCGATGGTGGTTTCATCGGTCAATTCCAGTTCAGCGCGCGCCAATCCGACCACCGCGCTCCAGTGTGATTCACCGCGCAGGCTGTCCACCAGCGCGCAGCCGATGCCGCCACGGGCACCGACAACCACGGCCATTGCAGTTGAGTCGTGAAAGATCATGGATGAAACGTTGCCTGATGAGGTTTTGTCCAGGAAAGATAGAGCAATATTCGATCAACAGTGCTTCTGATGTGGTTATGTCCGGGTTTGAACAGGTAAATTAGGGTTGTATTGCAACTTTGACTCGAAAGCGAGTCAAAAAAGACCCAGGCCAACTTCAATCCGGAGCAATCATGAGCATTCTCAAGGAAGAGCAGAACACGTTGACCTCGCGCTCGTTTTCCGAGGCCGCGGTGCGTTATCCGATAGGTGTGGCGGCGCGCCTCACTGGTATCCAGGTGGAAACGCTGCGGGTTTGGGAGCGTCGCTACAACGTGATTGGCCCGCAACTCAGTGCCACCGGGCGGCGGATGTACGCCGCGGCGGACCTTGAGCGGCTGCGGCTGATCAAGCAACTGGTGGATGCGGGGCATCCGATCGGTTCAGTGGCGAGTGTGCCCACAGAGAACCTGCGCGAGCTGCGTGAAGCGGTGGCCACGGTCACCGGCAACTTCACCGAAGAGCCGGTGGCCGCGCTGGGTCTGCGCGCGGTGCTGGTGGGCGAGGCGCAGCGCAGCGGCCGCGGCCGCGGATTGTCGGTGGTGGGCACCGCACCGGATGTCGAGCGCGCGGTGAACCAGTTCAGGGGCATCAATGCCGATGTGGTGATCCTGGAAATGCCGTCGCTGCTGGATCTCGACATTGAGGAACTCAACACGTTCAAGGCGGCTGTCAACGCGCGGCTGGCGGTGGTGTTGTACCGCTTCGGTGCCAGCTCCGCGGTGCGCCGCATCCGCAAGGCCGGGCATGTGGTGGCGCACGCGGCGCTTGATGAATTCGGCCTTGCCACACTGTGCAAGTCGGCCCTGATGCCGCAGGGCCACGCACCGGCGGCGCAGCGTTATGAACACAAACTTGATCACGCCTCGCTGGAAGCACTTGCCCACGCATCGAGCAGCATCGAGTGTGAATGCCCCAAGCATCTGGTCGACCTGATCCGCGGGTTGACGAGCTTTGAGTCGTACAGCGAGCAGTGCAGCGTACGCAGCGAGGCCGATGCACTGCTGCACCAGGACCTGCAGCAGACCGCGGCGCGTGCGCGTTCGATGCTCGAACAGGCGCTGATCCGGCTGGCGATGCTCGAAGGCCTGCCGCTGCCCGGCCACGCGCGCTGATGCGTGCAGCCTGGATCTTCGGTCTTGCCGGCCTGATTCCGTTTGTCGGCCTGGCCGTTCTGGCGGGGCTGGGGCCGCTGCCCTGGCAGGCGGTTGCAGCGATTCTTCTCGCCCAGTATGGCGCGCTGATCACCGCCTTTGTCGGCGCCCTGCATTGGGGCCACGCCGTGCAGGCCGGTACGCAGGGTGCGGCAGCCTGGCTGCGTTACGGCTTCAGCGTGCTGCCGGCGCTTTGGGCGTGGTTCGCGCTGCAATTTCCGAATGCCGTCACCCTGCAACTGCTCGCAGGCGGACTGCTGGCCTGCCTCGCGGCGGATTTTCTGTTTCAGCGCAGCCAGCCCTGGCCGGCGTGGATGATGTGGTTGCGACTGGTGATGACCGCCGTCGCAGCCCTGTCATTGCTGCTGGCCAGCCTGTGAGCGGTGCAGCCGTGCGCGATGACGTCGTCGAGCGCGGTACGCCGGGCATCCTGACACTCTGCAACGCCAACACCACCGTCGGCTACTGCCGCCATACCCCCGACGGCGAAGTGGAATACATCTTTGTGCATCCGCAATTCCGCCGCCGCGGTCTTGCCCGGCACATGCTGGCGCGGGTGGAGGTGATGACCGGACAAAGGCTGCGCTTCCAGCCGCCCATAAGCCCGCTCGGCAGCCTGCTGCAACGGGATTACGACAGCCGCCAATCCGATTAGAATTGCGGCCTGCCGCTTTTCCGCGCAGTTACCACTGAAAGGACTCTCCCATGATCGCTGTTGGCCAAACCCTGCCCGCGGGCAAACTGATGGAATCCACCGAATTCGATGCTTCGAACGGCTGCCCGATGCCGCCCAAGGAAGTCGACGTGCAGGAAGCGTTGAAAGGCAAGAAAGTGGTGATCTTCGGCCTGCCCGGCGCCTTCACCCCGACCTGCTCGGCGAAACATGTGCCGGGTTATGTCGCGCACAACGACGCGCTGAAAGCCAAGGGTGTTTCCGAAGTGTGGTGCCTTGCCACCAATGATGCCTTCGTGATGGCGGCCTGGGGCCGTGACCAGAAGGCCGCCGGCAAGGTGCGCATGATGGCCGATGGCAGTGTCAATTTCACCAAGGCGCTGGGCCTCGAGCTCGACCTCACCGCGCGCGGCATGGGTGTACGCACCAACCGCTTCGCGATGATCGTGGACAACGGCGTGGTCAAGCATATTGCGGTCGAAGCTGCCGGCAAATTTGAAGTCTCTTCGGCTGAAGCCATTCTCGGCCAGCTGTAATTCAGCAAGCTGCGCAAACAGGGCGGGGCAGCGATGTCCTGCCCTTGTTTTTGGAGATACCCGATGATCACCCGCATAGACCACGTGACCCTTGGTGTTGCCGATCTCGGGCAGGCCACCGCGCGATTCCGCCGCCTTGGTTTCAACGTACAAGCCGGCGGTGTGCATGAGGGCCGTGGCACCCACAACGCGCTGGCCTGGAACCAGGAGGATTACATCGAGCTGCTGGCTATCCGCGATGCGGAGGAATACCGCGCGGCCAGCCGTTCCGGTGCCGGCTTCGGGAAATTCATCGCCGCTGGCGGCGGTATCCATTCAATTGTGCTGGCGAGTGACGATCTGGACGCCGATGTCGCGGCGATGCGCGGGCGGGGCATTGCCGTCAGCGATGCGCTGCCGGGTTCGCGTACCGCAACCGACGGCCAAACGCTGCGCTGGAAGCTGGCGTCACTCGATGCGGCCCATGCGCTGCCTCTGAAATTCATCCAGCACCTGACACCGCTGGCGGAGCGCCGGCCATCCGTGGAGGCACATCCCAATGCGGTGTTCACGCTGGAGCGTGCCTACATCGTCGTGGAAGATGCTGAAGCCGGTGCCGCGCTGTGCGCGAGGATCCTGGGCATGGCACAGCCGCCGCTGCAGAAGGGCCTGGTGATCATGTCGGACATGGCAATTTTCCAGCTCGGCAGTACCGGGCTCGGCATCGTCACACCGTACGCCGACGGACCCGCGCAGAAGATGCTGAAAGCGAGAGGCCCCGGCGCCTTCCAGGCGCTCTACCGCACCACCAGCATGGGTGCCGCCGCACGCTGGATGGCGGCGCAGGACATGCCGCCGCTTGAGCGCGGTGTGCGCAACACCGGCGAGCACGCGATGCTTGCCACGCCCGCGGAAGCCTGTGGCGCGTATATCGGTTTTGTCGGGCCGGAGTGAGGCGCTGCAGCCCGTATCCAGGGAAGTGAAATACGGGAGCGAAATCCCTTAATCCGCTTCCCCCCCCCAAGGGGACTTCTTTCAGGGCGCGCAATTTACGGGCTACTGACTGAGGGCTGGCTACTCCGCCTTGACGCCCGCCTCTTTGACCACCTTGCCCCATTTCGCGATTTCGGCGGCGACGAAGTCACCCCAGGCCTTGGAGGTGCTGGTCTGGATTTCAACGCCTGCTGCGGTCAACCGTTCCGCGACATCGGACAGGGCGAGGATGCGCACCACTTCGGCATTCAGCTTGTTGACGATGTCCGGCGGTGTTTTTGCGGTGGTGAACAGGCCCTGCCAGTCGAGCACCGAGAAGCCTGCCACGCCGCCTTCGGCCACGGTCGGCACCTCGGGCAATGCCGGTGAACGTTTGGGCGCGCTGACGCCGAGGGCGCGCAGCTTGCCGGATTTGATGAAGCCGATGGCCGAGGGCATGCTGGCGAAGCTGCCGCTGATCTGGCCGCCGACGAGGTCGGCCATTGCCGGGCCGCCGCCCTTGTACGGCACGTGAGTGATGTTCACCTTGGCCAGCAGCTTGAACAGTTCAGCCGCCATGTGTGGGGCGCCGCCGGTGCCGCTGGAGCCGAAGGTAAGCTGGCCGGGACGGTTGCGCGCGAGTTCGACCAGGCCTTTGATGTCCTTGGCGGCGAGTGTGGGGTTGACCACCAGCACATTGGCTATGTTGGCGGTGTAGGTGATCGGGGCGAGGTCACGCAGGATGTCGTAGGGCATCTTGTAAAGGCTGGCGTTGATTGCCATCGGGCCGATGGTGCCGAGCACGATGGTGTAACCATCCGGCGTGCCTTTTGCCACGATGTCGCTGCCGATCATGCCGTTGGCACCGGGGCGGTTGTCGATCACCACCTGGCGGTTCCAGTTCTCGGCCATTTTCAGGCCGACGACGCGGGCGACCAGATCGGAGCTGCCGCCCGGCGGAAAGGGCACGATCAGGCGAATCGGCCGGGACGGATATGATTGCGCGGCAGCAGACTGCGCGGCAACCGGCTGTGCCGTAACTACAAAACTGCACATTGAGAGCAGGGCGGCGGCAACAACTTGCAGGGCTTTGTTCATCAGGGTCTCCGGGCACCGCTACAATCGCGGCATGATTGGTCAATGAGCGCATTGAGCTTATTACGCGGCACGGCAAAATACAAAGCACCTTTGGTGCAGGCGAAAACGAACCGGTTTTGGCATGCCCTGATCGCAGGCTTCTTTTTCGGGAGTACTTGTCATGACAACTTCGGCGTCCCGTTTCTGGCGTAATCCCGATGCAATGACTTTTGCCGCGTCGGTCGATGATTTCAAATCAGGCCGGCAGACACCGCGTGATTATCTTGAGCGCTGCATCGAACGGTATCAGCAGCGTGAGCCGGTGCTGCAAGCCTTTGTCAGCAGCGACTTCGCCGCGGCCCGCGCCGCGGCCGACGCTGCAACGCGGCGCTACCGCGAAGGCCGGCCTCTTTCGGGAGTGGACGGCTGTCCGGTCGGCATCAAGGACATCATGGCCACCGCCGACCTGCCGACGCAGATGGGCAGTCCGGCGTTCAAGGGCTGGCAGGCCGGCCATGATGCCGCCTGTGTGCATGCGCTGCGCAGCGGCGGCGCGGTGATCTTCGGCAAGACCGTGACCACCGAATTCGCAGTGGGTTTTTCCGGACCCACCACCAATCCGTTTGATGCCTCGCGCACACCGGGCGGCTCGTCCAGCGGCTCCGCCGCCGCGGTGGGCGCCGGCATCGTGCCTGCGGCGCTGGGCACGCAGACCCAGGGTTCGACGCTGCGCCCGGCTTCGTACTGCGGCGCCTGGGGTTTCAAGCCGACGCTGCATGCGCTGCATCTTGGCGGCGTGCATCCGCTGTCGGCCACTGCCGATCATCTGGGCGTGATCGCGGCCAGTCTCGATGACTGCTGGCGTATTGCGTCGCGGATTGCGTTGGCGGCGGGCAGTCCCGGCTACGGCTGCATGCAGGGCGCGGGTGCCCTGCCGGCGGCGCTGAAGCCGCGCAAACTGATCCGGCTTTATACCCGCGGCTGGACCGAGATCGACGAGGCGACTAAGGCCGCGTTTGAATCGGCGGTCGAGGCACTGCGCAGCGCCGGCATCGGCATTGTCGGCCGTGACGATGATCCCCGGATTGCCGCGTTTGAAGATGCGCTGGAAGCCGGTTTCGATGGCGCGCTCGACATCGTTGCCCATGAAATGCAATGGCCCTATCGCGGCTATATCGAAAAATACGGTGACCTGATCGGTACCCGCATTCACCAGTTGATCACCAGGGCCGCTACCATCACTCCGGCCGAATACAGCGCCTTGCTGGACAGGCGGCGCACGGTGCAGACGCAATGCCGCGCGCTCGCCGCGGACCTGGGCGCGGAGGCCTGTCTCACGCTCGCTTCCTCGGGGCCGGCGATTGAAGGGCTTGAATTCAGCGGCAGCCGCACTTTTGTGGTCTACGGCTCGTGGCTGGGTTTTCCGGCGTTTTCAATGCCGGTGCTTGCTGTGCGCGGCCTGCCGCTGGGCCTGCAGTTGCTGGGCCTTGGCGACCGTGATGGCGAGTTGTGCGCGGTGGCGCGGGCGGTGGCGCAATGCCTGGGATGATTTCATGGCAAGTGAATAAATAAGTTATTGTTTTAATTGAATAATTTATTTAATGCCCGCTTCAGGCCTGTTGCCGTTGCCACAACCATGGTGGCTGCGGTTTAATCCATCCGCGCCGGCTTTTGCACGAGAACGATGGTCATAAAAAACGTGCAGCGCAGAGCCGGCCTCACCTCAAAAAATCTCGGAGAGCGTCATGCGTATTTCGATTGCAGCCGTGCTGCTGTTGACGATGGGTGTTGCCCCAACTGTATTTGCGCAAGGCACGAAGTATCCGGACCGGCCCGTGCGCATGGTGATTCCGTTTCCGCCGGGCGGCACCGTGGACGTGACCGCGCGCCTGGTCGGCCCGCTGGTTTCGGCATCTCTGGGCCAGCAACTGGTGATGGAAACCCGCACGGGTGCTTCGGGCATCATCGGCACCGGCTTTGTCGCGCAGGCCAAGCCTGACGGCTACACCATCCTCATCAACACCACGCCGCTGGTCACCAACACGCTGATGTTCAGCAAGGTGCCCTATGACGCGCTCAACGACTTCGCGCCGGTGGCACTGCTCGCCTCAACGCCTTCATTTGTCAGCGTGCACCCTTCGGTGCCGGCGCGCAACGTGAAAGACCTGATCAACATCGCCAAGAGCAAGCCCGGCGCGCTGAACTACGGCGGCTCCGGCGCGGGCACCAACCCGCATATCGCCGGTGAATTGTTCAACTACCTCGCCAAGACCGAAATCCCGGTGGTGCAGTACAAGGGCGGCGGCCCTGCGCTGATCGCCGCGGTGAGTGGCGAGGTGAGTGTCGCCTTTTCCGGGATCGCCGGTGCGGTGCAGTTCGTCAAGAACGGCCGTCTGCGCGCGCTGGGTGTGACCAGCCTCAAGCCCAATGCCGCGCTGCCCGGTGTGCCGCCGATCGCGGACTCGCTGCCCGGTTACGAGTTCAGTGCCTGGTTCGCCGTGGTCGCGCCCAAAGGCACGCCGCGCGACATCATCACCACGCTGAACAGCCACTTCAACAAGGCCGTGGCTTCGCCGGAGCTTGGCAAACGCTTTGCCGACGAAGGCATCGACGCCATCGGCGGCACACCGGAACAGCTCGGCAGCTTCCTCGAGAACGAATACAAGAAATTCGCGAGGGTGGTTAAGGAGCGCAGGCTCAAGGCTGATTGAGCAGGCCTGCTATTGATTGCGGTTCTGCTTGAGCCAGGTCATCGGCAGCATCACCGCATCACCATCGCCCTGGCCGGCGCGGGCGACTTCATCAAAGCATTCCAGCGCGCGCGCGGTGACCGGCAGCTCGTCGTAGCCGAGCGCACGGGCTTCCTCGATCATGGTCGCCATGTCCTTGCGGATGGAGTCGATGTTGAAGGTGGTGCTGGCCGGCGCGACGCCGCGCATCGCGTCGGCGAGCATGCCGCCGCGGGTTTTCAGTACATTGGGGCCGCCGGAAGTGTCGGCGAAGATACTCACCAGCCGCGCCGGTTCGATGCCCAGCGGCTGGCACAGTGCCAGTGCCTCACCCACTGCCTGCCAGTAGACCAGAAGCGGCAGATTGATCGCGAGCTTGAGGCTGGCACCTGAACCGACCGGGCCGACATGCTCGATGCGGCGGCAGAGGATTTCCAGCACCGGGCGGGCGCGTTCGAGATCGGTTGCTTCTCCACCGACAAAACCCAGCAGCTTGCCCTCGCGTGCGGGGCCGGTGGTGCCGCCGACGGGGCAGTCGATCATCGCCGCACCTTTGGCCTGCAGCTTTGCTGCCAGCGCGCGCTCGGTTTCCGGGCGCACGGTGCTCATCTCGACAAAAAGCCTGCCCCTGATGTCACCTGAAAGCAAACCGGCATCACCTTCGTAGCTGGCGTTGATCGCGGAGGCATCGGTGAGTATGGACAGCACCAGTTCGCTTGCTGTCACGAGCTGCGCGGGCGTGTCGGCGATCCTGGCACCGGCTGCCTGCAGCGCCTCGGCCTTGGCGCGGGTACGGTTCCAGACAGTGACCTGGTGGCCGTGTTTGAGCAGGCGTTCGGCAATCGCTGCGCCCATCCTGCCGATACCGGCGATTCCGATGTTCATGCCCAAAACTCCACCCGAGTCAAAGAGGCGTGCATGCTAACCAAACCCGGGCGGCGCGGCCAGCGGCAAGGGGCGGGTGACTAGGTTTCGCGACGGAAACTGGTTATAATCCCGGCCCTTGAGTGTGAGACCGAAGCGGCCGTAGCTCATCTGGATAGAGTACTTGGCTACGAACCAAGGGGTAGGGGGTTCGAATCCCTCCGGCCGCGCCAGTGAATCAAAGGCTTAGGCTACTTTCGGGTAGCCTAAGTTTTTTCTCTGCAACGCTTTGCAACGCTTTTACCGTTGCAGAACCACCTGAAACGGGTGATGCGCACGCTACGCGCAAGGTCGTCAGCGCCGGTGTCGATCGTGATGCATCGATCCGGTTTACTCCCTCGATTAATTCCCCGATTTCCGCGCCACTGTAGTGCGTGGTGATACTGCCGTTCTTGTGGCCGAGAAGCACTTGGCGTGTTTCGAAGGGTACTCGTGCCGCGCGCAGTCGTCGCCCGAAGGTATGCTTCAGGTCGTGAATACGCAGATGCTCGAATCCCCATGGTGCCTGCCTCCCAAAGCGTTCCTGATACTTTGTTGCAGCCCGCTTGCGTGCGCTCTGCCAAGCGCCGTTGTTCATGCAGCGAAGTCGCTCTCCCTGATAGCTAAAAACGTAATCGGGATGCTTCCCCCGGCATGCGTCGATCACCGATCGGGCCACCGGGTTTAGAACGACCAGTCGATCCTCTCCGTTCTTGACTCCGCTTCGTCCGTCCTCGCTGAAAACTGCGGGAATAACGAATACGGTAGTTTCAAGTTCAGGCACCTCTGCTTCCCAGTCCCACCGCAGATTGCATACCTCCTGTTCACGCAAGCCCGTGTTGACCTTGAACAGGGCCATCTGGGCATTGTGTTCGTAGTGGAGTTCGCCAAACAACAGGGCTTGCTCTTCCCACGACAGGGGGTAGGGCTTTCTTGCGAGACGGTTCCGCTCCATCTCGATCAATGGCACCGTCTCCAACCATGAAAAACCGTTGGGATGACGCCACTTCCGAGCGCAGAGATTGAGAATCCGCCGCACGACCTCAAAAGACCGATTAACGGTCGTCAAGCTCACGCCGTCTTTCTTCAAACGGCTTTCCTTGAATGGCAGCAAGGTTTCGTCATGCACTTCTTCCAGTGTCAGATCCCCAATGAAAGGATCAAGCAACTCGATGTGCCACGCCAGTATGTCGGATGAGGCCAGTTTGGGCGCCTCAAACTTCAAGTACTTGAGCGCAGCTTCTCGGAAAGTAACCCGAGGACGCGTTCCCTTCTCCCTGGCGAGGCGGATTCGCTCAATTTCTCGGGCGAGGATCTGCTCCGCGATCTCCTGGGTGACTGACCCGAGCCTTCGGTAGATGACTTTACCGAGGACTTCCTTCTTGATGATTCTGCTGCCGAGTGCATCAGTGGTGATACCGCTGGTTCTCGTTCGGCCCATTTAATAACTCCTTTCTCCATGGACCGACCGTTGCCAACGTTATGGTTACGCAGTTTGGCAACCCGGTCAACCGGCACACAAAGGCATGCTTCCAGTTGTTCTGCGCGCGCGTCGAGATCACTTTTGCGGTAGGCGCGCGCCTGTGTTGAGAGCTTGATCACCGCAACGAACGGCCGGACATTCTTGGCGAACCAGTTGCGGTCGACCCCGAGATAGACATGCGCGACATTTGCGCGGATCCAGCGGCCCCATTCAAACCGTGGCCGCTCGCTCATCGCCGCTTACAGTCTGTACGCACGGATTCGATGCTCCCCATGGATCGATGACTGGACGAATATCCACGCTTCGCACCCAGGCAGAGTTCGCGTGACAGTGGGGTGCGCTGCAGGTGAGCGGGGCTGTGCATGTACGGATTCTCGGTTGCGCCAACCAGCGTTGCTTGGCCTAATGCCCCAGAAAACAGGGGGGGTTGGCGAGAAAATGCTCCCCTCAAGAGGTCGAGGGAGGGGCGGCTGATCCCGGCCGACTGCTTTGCTGGGAGAGCCGGATGTTGTTGGCATTGATCGCGCAGATCGGGCAGCCCTGAATATCGGGGCGCTCGGTGGTGACGACCGGATAGCTGATGAGGCACACCGGGCACTCCTTGCGCTGCAGTTCGGCGCCGTCGGGGTGTGCCAGGAACCCGCAGTGGGCGAGCAGGGCGTAGGCCTGATTGATGTCCAGCCGCTTGACCGCGGTCTCGCGGTAGAGCTTCTCGGTGAGGCTCTGGTAGACGGTAAACGCGGCGAGCAACTGCCAGCCGCGATGCACTGGGACCGTGGTGATCCTGCCCATGCGCTCAAAGCACGCCAGAAAAACCGCGCATTGCACGCTCCAGGCTTCGGAGGTGTGCTTGCCGGGTATCGCGAAAAAACGGGCATTGCCCTGCATGATGGGGCCTGCTGGCGGATCCATGCCCCGCAGTGCCCGGTAGAGGCGCTGGATCTTTTTTGTCGGCAGGTCAGTGAAGCGCGCGATGATCTTGGCTCTCGTGCCCGCCATGACCAACCCGTGTGCAAGTTGGAGGTAGGCGACTTCCCAACGGGGATCGTTGGGGTCGGCAACCTCCGGGATCGCGATCACGCACGCTCTCCGCGCGTTCCTGCAACGCGTGCCGCCGGCCTGGGCATGCAGCGCGACGCCGCGCCGAAAGGCCTGGGCTGCGAACTGCACGATCGGGCCGCCCCAGCCGAAGGCGAGCCGGTCGATTTCTTCATCGCTGAGTTTGCGCAGCAGCTCCGCTTGCTCCAGCGTGATGCCGAGCCGGACCAGCATGTCGAGTTTGCCGGCGATGGCTTCATTGGCAGCCAGCCGGGCGAATTTCAGGTAGCGACGATTGAGTTTTGCGACGAGCAGTGCGCTCAGATCCTCCTGTTTCAGGCAGTCGAGCAGGCGGGTCATTTCGAGGGCGCTGTGGGTCAGTTGGCCAAGACATACAGACGTGTAATCGAGGTAGGCCTCTTGATCAGCATCGAGGCGTCCCAACCAGTGAGCGGCGATCTGGCGGTTAAGGTTCTCAAGGTCATTCATGGAATTATAATAAGTACCTGATTATTAATAATATTATTAGATGACTCGCTGAATTCCCATGAATTTGCGTTACAGCATGCTCTTGATGGCTTGGCCAGCCCATACGTGGAGAAAAGTGTGTATTTATGGACATTATTATCAGTTGTCTTTAAAATATCAACAGACATCTGTAATTAAATTTCAGATAAACATCATAAATTGTGAATTCTTTTTATTGTTCAAGGATATGAGGCTATAGGTCCCTGAGAACTACAAGGAGTCTGTCTGATGGCTGCTACTGAACGAAAACCAGCGCTACCCGCAGATGAGTCTGAGGCGGGGAAGAAGCCCCGTAATGATCCGGAGCGGATGAAGGCTTTTGCCGAGCGCCTGAACGTGATGCTCGGTGAACTGGGGCTGCCGCCGCGTGGTCGTGCCCGCGTGATCAAGGAGCGGGTGGGGGTGAGCGGCACGACTGCTGCCAATTGGCTGCGAGGGGAGACTTATCCGAGTTTTGAGGAACTCGGACGCATGGGGCGCCAATTGGGGGTAGATCCATCACGTTTATTTGACGATTCTGCGGAACTCGCCAAATCGAGTGCCACAGCGACGTTTTCTGCGACCAAGTTGCCGGCGCGGCTTGCCAGGCTGATCCGGGATAATCAGATTGCGCCGCTCACTCAGTTAAAGACTGAAAACGGCGAGTGGGACCATACGGCGTTGCCGAACAGCATCTGGACGCAGTTGCTAGGGCGTGGCCTTGCCGGATTCGTCTTGCTGCACATGCGGGGTGATGCCATGGCGGAGCGCATCAAGGACGGGACGCCGTTGCTGGTCGATACCAACGACACGCGGATTGCCGATGACAATGGCGTCTACGCGCTGCTCTTGGGAGACCGCGTGATGGTGCGCCGTGTTCAGCGCCGGCTGCAGGGGGATTATCTGATTGCGTGCGACAACCCGTTGATGGCTGCTGAAACGATCGATCGGCTCGGTTCATTCAGGGATGACGCTGCGCGTGAGATCGATGTTGTGGTGCTTGGGCGTGTCGCGCTTGCGATGCAGAGGTTGTAGGGCGTTTGGGAAGATATGTCTAGGTTTGTTGAAGGTTTGACGCGAATACTTTCCCGACCTGGGCAAATCTGGGCGCTGGTCAGGATCGGAGTCGGGGCGCATCAGCGTTTCTCGCGCTGCGCGACAGGCCGAATTTTCAGCGCAGTTTCAGCTGATCGCAGCGATAAATCCCTGAAATTTCGACGTTGCTACAAGTTACATTATGGCTTTGAGCTATACGGCGTTATAGAACCCCTGTTATCAGACCCAACGCCACGGCCAATAGGAAAATTGCTACGGTGCTCTGAATGCCTTTCATCGTAACTTTGGTCAAGTATCGATTACCGATGGCAGCGCCTGCGAAAGCAGCAAGGATGGCTGCGCCGAGGAGCGTGTATTCCAGATCCCCTTGGTGTTCGCTTAGCTGGCGAGCGTACATACCAAGTCGAGATACGTCAATGAGGAAAGCAATCGCAGCCCCAGTGGCGACGAAGGCTTCCTTCGATAGACCTGCATTAACCAAAAACGCTGACCGTAATGCGCCTTGCATGCCGGATAGTCCACCAAAAAAACCGCTCAACATGCCACCGACAGGCAACCACCGATTCGGGACGGCAATTTTGCTAAGTGATGGTAGCAATTCAGCGCAAGCAAAAATCAGTAGCAGAATTCCTACGACCAACTTAATGGGGGCAATATCGATATTTCGTCCGAACAGTGAATACGTGAGCAATGTCTGTGCCCCGGACAGCCAGAGCAAACACCAAGCACCTGCAAGGGCTCCGAGAATGGCGAATCCGCCAAAGCGAATCACAATGGCACGGTCTATGTGACGCCACACAAGAATCAATTTGAAGAGGCCGTTAAGAAAGTGAACGACAGCGGTAAGTGCAATGGCTTTTTCTATAGCGAAGAAAAGCGCGAATGCTGGCAACAATACCGTTCCAAGGCCGAAACCAGAGAAGAAGGTAAGCCCGGAGGCGACGAGGGCAACTGAACAGATGATTAGATAGCTCATGTCGATGGATCAATAGTTACCCAGTAAATCATCAGTTTATCTATCTGGCAAATACTAACTCCTTAAAAATTGCCTGCTCGTTCATGAACGGAACGCGCTCCGCGATGTGACACGACATGCATACCTGACGAGTTGCCATGAATTGTGTTTGCATACGCCCGTAGTCTTTAGACTGGATGGTTTCGTTCATTTGCTTCCACGGACCATCAAGGAACATTGCTTCAGCATTGTGAGTTCGCATAGGACGCTTCATGAGTCCCACATTGATCGTGTGTCTGATCTTGTCCCAGTGATAGTCTGCGAGTTCCCAGTTTCTATCCCAAATGGCCTCGTAGGTTTTCTTGTATCGTTCACCAACTTCCCACATCGAATGGTCGAAGCCGCGTGCAAATATCTCGATCTTGCGGAATCGATCTGCATCAGTATCGGCATCGCCAAGCCACTGGTTCGACGGTGGCTTTTTTTGTGGTGGTAGCTTCAGACCCTTAGGAACGCGTGGTGGTGGACTTTGATCTGCTGCCTTAGCCAGCGGTGCGCCCATTACTGCGCATGCGATGACGACAATACAGAGCTTTTCAGTGCACATATGATCCTCCGTCTATGTGAGTGTCAGATAAGCTTCTCAAGACCCCACCCACCGACTGCGCTCAGCATGACCACTAGCCAGGGTGGTGTTTTCCAAAAGACTAGAAGTGCAAACGCAGCCAAGCCGAGACCAAAATCGGTCGGCGCTTTAATTGCGCTCGTCCATACCGGGTGATACAGCGCGGCCAGCAGCAAGCCGACGACAGCCGCATTTACCCCTACGAGCGCCGAACGTACAGCCTTGATTCGTCGCAGGTCGTCCCAGAACGGCAGAACTCCAATGGTGAGCAGAAACGCCGGCAGGAAGATCGCCACGATGCAGAGCAAGGCACCCTGCCAGCCGCTCGGCTCCGGTCCCATGATTGCGCCGAGGTAGGCTGCAAATGTGAAGAGTGGACCGGGAACGGCCTGTGCCGCTCCATAGCCCGCTAAGAACGCATCGTTGCTCACCCATGCTGGAGGAACTACCTCTGACTGGAGAAGTGGCAACACGACATGGCCGCCTCCGAACACGAGCGAGCCTGAACGGTAGAAACTGTCAAAGAGGGAGAGGGTGTGATTCTGGTACAGGGCGCTTGCCGTGGGTAATCCAATGAGTAAGGCAAAGAACAGGATCAAGCTCAACGCCCCGGTGGTTTTGCCGAGAGAGATTTTCATATCGACATGGGTATCGTCCCGCTTCGCACCAAGGAATGCACAGCCAACCGCAGCCCCTATGCCGATGGCTGCTACCTGTCCGAGCGAAGTAGGCCAGATCATCGCGATAATCGAAGCGACGACTGCCAGCGAGAAACGCTGTGCATCGGGACAGAGGTTTTTCGCCATGCCCCATACCGCTTGCGCGACTACGGCAACAGCGACTACCTTGAGTCCGTGCAACCAACCAGCATCGAGATTGTCTGCAAAGGCATCAACGCCGTAAGCGAACAGCAGTAGCGCGATGGCTGAAGGAGCGGTAAAGGCCATCCATGCGACAAACGCACCTGGCAACCCTGCTTTTGCGAGACCGATACCGATCCCCACTTTACTGCTAGCGGGTCCGGGGGTGAACTGGCATAGCGCAACGAGATCAGCGTAGACGCGGTCGTCCATCCATTTCCTTCGCTCGACGAACTCTTCCCGGAAGTAGGCTAGGTGCGCGATAGGTCCTCCGAAGGAGGTTAGGCCGAGTTTCAGGAATGCCAAGAAAACGGAGAAAACGGATTCCCGCTTTGCTCCAATGACAGATGGCGGCACGGCTTCGGACTTCTGCATTCTTTCTCCCCTGTATGGACTAGTGGTAACTCTTTACAATGGACTTATGGAGACCGAGCACACCTTCCCTGCACATGACGTGGCAAAGGGAGCGTGTGTGGGGTCAGATCAATCATGGAGCGGCAACCAAAATGGTTGCTTCGATTAACGATTAGCTATATCGTATACCGATAACGATGGACAATACAATCGTTCGGGACGTGTTTCTGGCGTTCGTGCGCGTACACATCCTGCACCACGCAGTCAAAGAGCCTATTTTTGGGCTCGAAATGATTGAGGAGTTACGCCGACACGGATACACAATGAGTCCAGGAACGCTGTATCCAATTTTTCACAGCTTGGAAAAAGCCGGCTTTCTCAGTTCTGAGGGGAAGGTCGTCAATGGCAAAACCCGTAAGTACTACCGGGCGACGGCCAAGGGGCGACGGATGTTGATTGACGTGAGAGAGAAAATTGGAGAGTTGGTAGGCGAAGTTTTGAACGACTAACGTTGCACCGTATGGTGCATTCATGGAGCTACTGCAAGGAGATCGGTATGGAGCATCCCCCGGAATTTTTAGCACTCGTCGATGAAGCCCGGACGAGAATACAGGAGCTTACGCCAGAGAAGGCACAGGTGCTCATTGATGCTGGCGCAGTGGTTATCGACGTGCGAGACAGGGATGAGTTTGGTGATAAACACGTCGATGGTGCCGTCAATATTAGCCGGGGCACGTTGGAAATGCGGATTTCGGAGGCGGTTCCTGACAAGGAAACTCCCGTCGTGTGTTACTGCGGCGGAGGTAACCGTGGGGCGCTCGCAACGGACACATTGGTGAAGATGGGGTACAAGAACGCAGTTTCGATTGCAGGCGGGCTCCGTGCGTACGAGCGTGCAAAGAAAGTGGGGTAGTTTCCTCTGTGACTCCTCTAATACCATATTTTGACCATGGATTAGTTGGGCTCCATTTGGAGCGACGCTACCTTCACAGATGCTTTCCAATCGTGCGCTCTAGACGCTTACGGTAGCGCGGCCACGGGGTGGTTGTGCTCCATTCCCAAACTTCCAACGTTCCTTCATTCACTCCAATTTTTTGAGCAGCTTGCGCAATTGACCGCCCGCGGGGGGCGTTGCTCGAACGTATCGACATTCAAATCGAGGTTCCCACCGTGCCGCAAGAGGATTAGTCGCGTGCGATTTCGGGTGATGCTTCGGTCATCATTCGAGAGCGGTTGAAACAGGCGCGTGAACGGATGTTGGCACTCCCGGGAAAAGATAATATGCGTCTGAGCGCGCGCGAGATCGACAAGTGCTGCATGCCCGATAACAAGGGCGCAATACTCCTGAAGTAAGGGCAGGTTGGGATTATCGGTGCGCGGGTATCACCGAATCCTCAAGGTTGCGCGCATGATTGCAGATCTTACTCATGCCAATCGGATGTCCACCGCCCTCACCGCCGAAGCGATTCCTCGGTGCACTGGGACAAGTGCAAGAACGCGAACAAAAAATTCTGGCTCCCCGAGCAAGGTAAATCTGCGCCTTCTTGCATACTTATGCTGGCCAAGAAATGTTCGCTACCCTGGGTATCCCGATTGCATTAGGAGGACGCTTTTGAGAAGGATAAAATGTCGCTTAAAATCCAAAGCAAGATGCGGAAAACCTGAATTCAGGCGTTCTGTGCGGTCTGATCGAGCAGTATCAGTCGATTCAACACTCCCCGCGTAATCGAATCGATCAATATTTGAGGAAAACCTGGCGGCATTTGGTTCGCTGTTTTTTCCAATGCGCCGGGCACATCGCGTCCCAGCTCTGCAAAGATGTTTTCCACCGATGAATCAGGAACTCCGCTGCTATTGGCGATTTGGCGAAAATGACGCGGCAGGATGTCACCGACGGCATAATGGCGGTTCGAGCCGACTGCCATGGCAAATTTCATTTTGTTATGGCGGAGTTGTCCGGCATCTACAGCGGGTTGTGCGGACATAACGTCATAGAGAGGCGTAAGGTGGAACCGGGCGCCAGGCATCAGACTCAGACTGAAATTTTTGGCATGTCCGTCTGTTGCACCCAATAACCAGTAAACGATTTGGGCTTTCAGGAAACGCATGCGGTCCGTCATCGCATCGTCGCTTCCTTTCAGAATATCGAGAATCTCCGCGATACCGGGTCCCCCGTCAGTTTCATACTTCATTGACGGATGTGTGGCCAGCGCTTGGCAGCAGTCTTCCTGCGGTAGTCGCAGCATGCGTTCATCCCTGGTCCATAGCCGGTCAAAGCGCTCAATACTGAGCGCGCGCTGGTCATCGAAATCGATGATTTCAGTCTTGGCGGCGGGCAGGTCGAGCATGGCGAGAAACCGCATGCAGAAATGCTCATTCTCGACGCTTTGACTCATATCAATCCCGTTGGGCAGCAGGCCCAATTGCGGCTTTAGAATATGTGTCGTTGCCGTAGTGCCATGAGGGAGGTGCCACTGTCCGTTAAGTCGCAGGAGGGCGGTTTTTTCCTGTGCGCCCGCGATCGAGATGCGGAAATCGTCGTCTTCGCCAAGGCCCAGCGGCGCGCGCGCCAGATTCGCCAGCCTGCGCGCAATCTCGTCGTTGTTAATGGGGCGGCTGGATAGTGCACCGGCCGGGCCAGGGTCTTGTCCTTCGGGCAAAAACTGAAGCGCACCCACACAATCGCGACCAATCGCTGCCAGCAGACTGGTTGCGTCATATCCCTCTGCGTGTACGCGATCAGCGATTTGGCGCCGGATGGGTTCGTTATCGGGTAAAAGATTGTCTAAATACGCGGTAACAACGGCCCCCGTCAGTTTGTTTTCTCGCAAGGGGAGGGATAACGAGACGGGCAGGGCGCTTTCCCACGCAAGCCAGGAAACATCGTAGCGAAAACTGACCGCACCACTTGCGGCCCGATCCAAGCGGCCAACCAGACGGCTGTTCAGAAATATGCTGAGTGCGATACCTGTTTTGCGCCGAGCCATCAGAAGTTCTCTTCGATGTCGTGCGGAGATGATTTCGTGCGCGATCTGATCACCAGTTCAAGGTCGAGCGCCGCCAACACGTCAAACAGTGTGCTCAGGCGTGTTCCAGGCTCGCCAGTTTCCAGCTTTGAGATAGTGGCTTGCCGCAACCGGACCTGTTTGCCCATCTGCACCTGTGTCTGTTTTAGGGCTTGGCGGCGCCGGCGTACGATTTCGCCAATCTGCTTGGGGGTTCTTGCGATCTGGTTCATAGGCATCCCTGTTTATCTATACTCTTAAGCGTATACATGTAATTATACGCAACAACGTATAAATAGTTAATATACGCCTTAACGTATAAATGTCAATTATACGCTAATGCGCATAGAAAAGAGAGGCATTCAGCGCGGGATACCCGTGGAGCGGGACGGCAAGGCGGGTGATCGTATTGCCACGAAATGCTGCATGGCCTCCTGAGTAGCCACAAAGCAGCGTCTTAGTTCTGCGATGCGCTCGATGCGCTCTTCTGAGGTCAAATCAGGCAGCGTCTTGAGTCCTTCAACAAGTACAGCTATGCCGCAAGCACCACTGCCGCGGGCCGTTCCCTCGATCGTATGCCGGATGTCAGCCAGCTCGCTCCAGTCCGTGTTGGCGGTTATCGTTTCGAGCCGCTCGATCAGTTCGAGCATGTCGGATTCGAAGGACTCCACGATGTCGGCGATGAATTGTGATGAGTAGGCGTGCTTATCCAGCTCGGCGAGTATTGATTCATCCAGAATGGACGCTGCCGGTGACGCACGTGCCGCAGGTTCCATTGAAGCTTGCTGATCAGATATAGCCTGTGCGTCGCCCGTCAGGGCACTGATGGTCTCGAAGAGCATCTCGGGATCGATCGGCTTGGTCAGAAAGGCCTGCATGCCTGCGGCCTTGCATTGCTGCATCGCTTCCGCCGTGGCCTCAGCGGTGAGCATGATCATTGGCGCCCGCGATTCTTCCCGCAAGGCGATGTAGCGCTCGGCGACCTCCATGCCGCTCATGCCGGGCATGTATTTGTCGAGGATGACGACGTCGAATTCGGCCTGGTTTAGCGTTTCCACAGCCTGGGTGCCAGTGGTGGCCAAAGTTACTTCGTAACCGCCATGTTCCAGCACCTGGGCGATGATCTTCCGGTTGGTAGCGTTGTCTTCGGCCACGAGCACGCGAAGCCGGCCGCCAGCCCGGCCCCGGGTATGTTGTTTCTCCCAACGGACAGCCCGCGCCTGGCTCGTAATTTCATCGATAGCGGCGAAATGCAGTGCCCGGTGCAGCGCGTCTGCTGTAATCGGCAAGGCGAGGGCGGCGGTGTAGGGCCACTGCACCATTTCCTCCCGATCGCCAGCTGCGGCCGGGGGATTGAGCGCGATCACACTGGCATGTCGTTCCCAGCCAGATTGCGCCTGGTTCAGGTCAAGGACCGGATCGGCATGGCCGTCCTGGTTCACAATGATGACGTGCCATGGTGCCCTCGCGGACTTTGCCGCGACACTCATTTTCGCTGCATCGGCACCGATCGCAGGAGCCGGGTTATCTGCGCTTCGAGTTCCGGTTCCAGGCCGAGCAGTAGTACGCGGATGCCTGGAAGTGGTGATAGTGCATTGGCAGTCTCTTGGGTTCGTAGTGGCACTTCGAACCAGAAAGTGCTGCCTTGATTCGGCGCACTCTCGGCCCCCATGTGCCCACCCATCAGTTCGATCAACTGTCGGGCGATCGTCGTGCCGAGTCCCGTTCCACCGAATTGCCGCGTGGTGCTTTGATCAGCCTGGACGAACGGCTGAAAAATCTGCGTGATCGCCTCCGTCGACATGCCCACACCCGTGTCGATAACCTCACAGCGGACAGTGGCAGTGTCGAATCGCTGACGCACGACGGTCATGCGAAGGTGAACTCCACCTTGGTCGGTAAACTTGGTCGCATTCGACAACAAATTGATCAAGACCTGGCGTAGCCGGTGCGGATCACCGACTACAAAGCGGGGAACGGCCGCGTCCACAAAGGCCCCGAAGTGGAGCCCCTTTGCGGCGGCTTGCGTTGCGGCAATCTTCATGGCGCCGTCGATCATCAGATGGAGGTCGAAATCAACCTGTTCGATCGGCATTCGAGCACGTTATCAAGCAGCGACAGCAGGACTTCCGAGGACATGCCGAGGGTGTTGATAAGATCGAGCTGTTCGGGCGTCACCTTGGTTTTGCGCAGAAGGGCATTGATGCCGATGATCCCGTTGAGTGGCGTGCGAATTTCGTGGCTCATGACCGACAGGAAGCGACTCTTGGCTTCATTCGCCTGTTCGGCCTTGTCCTGGGCCGTCGTCACGCCTTTCAGCAACACGGCACCGTAGAGCGGCACCGCAGCGAGCAGCATCAGGAACCCGCCGGCCATCAGCGCATGCTGGTGCCAGAACGGATTGAACGCGACGACCGACCCAAAACCCGCCAAACTCATTGCGTGTGATCCATACAACGAGCGCACGCCATAGCGGAAGCCGTTGCCGAACGTCACCCAGAGATAGATGCCATATAACGGTGCGCCCACTTCACCGTTCGTCCACATGAGGTAGGTCGTCGTGCCCAGGTCGACGACAGCGCCAAAACCGCGGCGCCACGCGGAACGTTGCGGGTGGATCAGGATCGCAAGAACGATGGCCAACGAAAGAATCTCGAAGCCGATGCAAACCACATGAATATCGAGGCGTGGGCCGATCGTGGAATACAGATAGATGGAGATGAGCAGACCGAATCCGACCCGGATGAAAGCCTGTACGTGCTCGCTGTCCTCGCGCCGGGCAAGGCGCTCGCGCAGCGTGCCAATGTACGAGCGGGCAGACGAGGCGGACTCAGCGATCACTGCGGTGCTACCTCGCAGAGGCAACTCACGCCGGATCGGCAAACGCACTCATGATTTCGCGGGCCAACTCGGTATGGTTGCCGAGTACTTCGACGCATACCGGGTCGAACGCAGCATTCTTTCTGGCCATCGATCTGATCGTGTCCATCGCGATATCTGGAAGCAGTCAAGTCGTCAAAGGCCTCGGCGACCGCCACAATCCGGGCGGACAACGGAATTTCATTGCCTTTGACACCTTGCGGATAGCCGAGGCCATCGTAGCGCTCGTGGTGGTACAGGCATATTTCCGCGGCCATCTGCAGGTATTCGGACGTGCTTTTTTCGAGCAGGTGGTGCCCGATCTGGGTGTGCTGTCGCAGTACCTGATCCTTGGTATCGGACAGATCTTCTCCGGCGAGCAGGATTTCGTCGGCGATGCCGATCTTGCCTACATCATGGAGTGTGGAGGCAAGCTCAATGCGTTCTGCCATCTCGGGTCCGAGTTCCATGCCCTCGGCAATGAGTCGCGAGTAGCGCGCGATCCTGACCAGCCGGTATCCGTTCTGATGGGCATGGTATTCGGACAGATTCGCAGCGAGCATGATGGTCTCACGCTCGCGGGCACGCATGGCTCGAACCGCCGTGGCGATTTCGTATTCGAGCAGTCTGGTGCGGTCTTTCAGCAGGAGGTGCTGTTCGTGCATCATCAGCAAATTCCGGCAGCGTGCCCGGCATTCGTAATGGTCGTAAGGTTTGACCAGAAAATCCGTGACTCCGGCATCGAAAGCGGCATGACGGACCTTGGCATCCGCACTCACGGTCACCATCACGATGGGGACATCGGTGCAGGTATGCAACTGTCGCAAACGCTTGATGGTTTCGATGCCGTCGATTTCGCGCATCTTGTAGTCGGTCAGCACTAGGTCGGGCGTATTGGCTCTGGCCCACTCAATGGCTTCCAAGGGGCTGGCGAAGGCCTTGACCTCGATATAGGGGTCGACACAGCGGATCACGCCCTCAAGTATTACGCGGGCATTTCTCTGGTCGTCGATGACCAGCACCTTTTTCGTGGCGATGGCGATCATGCCGCCTGTGGGCCCTTCAGCTTTCAGATTGACTACGGTTTTCATGGTGGTTCCCCTGATTCCCTCGTTCAATGAAGCCGGTTCTGCCGCGCGACCAGATGCCCCATCAACTTCAGGTCACGTGGATTGATTCTTAGCGCCGCATCAACCCAGATGTCGACGATGTCATCGAGCTCGGCCCGGGTCAGCCGTGCGACGCGGCGCCGCACCTGCGAAATGCTTTGCATCATGGGTCCCTTCCTGCGCAGGTAGTCGCGCACCGCGGCGGGCCCCTCACCATCGTCCGCCACCAGGTCGACGATACCTTTGTCATGAAGTTCTTCCGGGCTGTAGATCCTGCCGCTGCTGGTCAGCTCGCCGGCAATGCGTTCGTTGGTGCGTCTCTGAATGAAGGACACTGCACCCATTCCCGGGAACAGGTTGAACATGATCTCGGGAAACCCGAAGCGGGCGCTGCGTTCGGCGATCAGCACCTGGCTCGAGAGTGCGGCTTCGAAGCCGCCGCCCAGACACTCGCCCTGGACCAGGGATACCGTGACGAGGGGCAGCTCGTAGCACACGTAGTTGCGGTAGACGACCTCGACACAGGCGGCGCCGTATTCCCGCAGGCCTGCGCGGTTGCGCTGCTCGATCAGTGTCGAGAACAGGTCGAGATCGCCACCGAGATTGAATATCCCCGGTGCATCGGAGCACAGGATTGATGCCTGAACGGTGTGCGCCACGCCCGCGTGCTCAATGACACCCCGGGTGCCATTCAGCCATTCGCAGTAGTCATCGAGGGCTGCCAGCAGCGGCAGATTGAAGCAGGGCCGTGGCCTGGGGTTCCAGCGCAGCCACATCGCGCCCAGCGTCGGGTCGAACACGGCGTGCAGCTGTTCCGTGAACTGGAACGTGAGCGGGTTGTTCTCGGCAGTATTCGCCATGCGCTCGACGATCTGGCGGGTCGCGGGCGGGTGGGACTACGCTTTCAACAACTCTTCGACGTCGAGGCGGAGTGCACAGGACAGCCGATGCAGTGCCTGCAGCGACGGATTGCGCTTGCCGCCTTCGATCTGGGACAGATACGAAGCCGTCATCTCGGCCTCGAAGGCCAGCGCTTCCTGGGACATGCCGAATTCATCGCGTCTTCGCCTGATCCTGGAACCGACCCTTTTCTTGAGGGCGGCAAGTGTTGCGGGCCGATGCATCGTTTCTAGGTTGCAGGTTCGGCTGATGGCAGTCCATTCACTATAGTTAATCAATGATTCTCCATATCATTGATTTAATTGATAAAAAATTGGTATGTCGCGTATCGCGCACGTGCCTTGATGATTGAGGGATGCCGGCCAGTGGCCTCTTTGCATTGCCCCGCGACACGCGTGGTCCCGCACATGGCGGGCGGGTCGCCATCTCCTCCATTTTTTCGCCACATCCGCCTTTTTCTCGCCAACTCCCCTTGTTTTGAGGGGGATTAGGCCGGGCGGTAGCGCAGGTGACTCACCAGAATCGACCCATGGGCCAATTCACGGCGGCGATTACCGGAACCTGGCTTTCGATACGTAGCAGCCGTGAAGCGTTGGCAGGGTCAATCAGAAGGAGTGGCGAGTGATCAAGTTCACAGTGACCAGTACGAAAGGCGGGGTTGGCAAGACGACCCTCACGGCCAACCTGGGCGCGCTGCTGGCCGACATGGGGCTGCGCGTCCTGCTGATTGACGCGGATGTACAGCCATCGCTGTCCAAATACTTTCCGCTAGCTACACCCAAGCCGACTGCGGGATTGACCGAGGTCATCGTTCGCGGCGAGGTCACGGAGCCTTGCATCACAGCAACCATGTATCAAAACCTCGATATCGTCGTCTCCGACGATCCCGAGGGCAATCTTCCGCACTGGCTGCTGAACCGCATCGACCGCGGCTTTCGCTTGCGCTTTGCACTGCAGTCGCCAGTGGTCTCCGGCGCTTACGACTGCGTGCTGATCGACACCCAAGGCGCCATTGGCCCCTTGCAGGACGCTGCCGTGCTGGCCGCCGACATCCTGATCTCGCCGATCACGCCGGAAATACTGTCGGCCCGCGAATTCAAGGACGGGACGATGGAGTTACTCGATCGTCTCGAGCCCGGCAGCGCGCTCGGCGCGACACTGGGACCGATGAAGGCGGTGATCTACCGCCAGGATCGAACCACCGATGCACGGATCATCGCCAGCGGCATCCGCGATGACTTCATCAAGTTCAAAGGCCGGGTTTCCGTCCTTGACACTGTGGTCCCCCATGCCAAGGCCTACAAGGAAGCCGCGACGTTGCGCATTCCTGTGCACCGCCACGAACGCAAACGCGAGGGCGTCACCCCCAGTGCCTCCACGGTAATGCACCGGCTCGCCTGGGAACTGATTCCCAGCCTGCAAGGCGTGCTGGCCGACTCGATGTACACCCGGCAGAGGATCGCGTGAGCGGGGAGGCCTTGAAGTCGGTCGTCGCCAACAGCGGCACTGTGGCTTCCGCTGCCGCGACATCACGTCACGTGTCCGTCGAGGCGCGCCGGCGGCTGGTCGCCGAGTCGTTACAGGTTGGCAATCCCGGTAACAAGTCAAAAGACCTTCCGGCCCAGGCCGACCCACTGCATGACTGCCAGATCGAACTTGCGGTCGATGATATCCGGCCTTATGAGAACAACCCGCGCCGCGTCAGCAACGTCAGGTTCGCGCAGATCAAGGAATCGATTCGCGCCAGCGGAATCCGCAATCCGCTGACGGTCACCCGCAGACCCGGGGAGGCGCATTTCATCGTCGAGGCGGGTGGCAACACCCGACTGCTGGCGATCCAGCAGCTCTGGGCGGAGACGCGGGATGCGCGTTTTCGCAAGCTCATGGTGCTGTTTCGACCGTGGCGCTGCGAGAGCCACGTACTCACCGCGCATCTCATCGAGAACGAACTGCGCGGCGAGATGACCTTTTGGGACAAGGCGAGCGGCGTCGTCGCCCTGAAGGCGCGACTCGAAACGGAGCAGGGGCATGCACTCTCCCTGCGACAGCTTGAGGAAGCGATGAAGACGCTGGGTCTGTCCGTCAACACCGCGACGCTTTCTCTCTATCTGTTTGCATCCGAGCGGTTGCGCACCCTGGGTGAGGCCATTGCCGAGCTGTCGGGCCTGGACGTGAAAGTGATGCAACCACGACTCAATGTCATGAAGCGGTATGCGCAGACGCGCGCTTCACTTGCCGAGGACGATCTTTACGCCACGGTCTTAGAACCGGTTTTTCGTCAAACGGTGGAGCACTATCGGCAATCACAGCGTTTCAGTGCCTTGGCCGTGTGCAGGGCATGCGAGGAAGCCCTGGCCCGGCAACTTGATGAGCCCGTGGCCGCAGTGCGCGCAGCGCAACCGTCGGCGCGATCGGCATCGGTCGTTAGCACGCCTGACACCAAGAACATGGTTTCCGGCCGACAGGTTGAGAAGGCGCGCGAGATCCGAGCGACCGATGAGTATTCCGTGGTGCTTGCGCGCCTCATCGAGCAGGTTAAGTGTATTGCGGATCTTGCCGGCATCGAAGACGGTCTGCGGCTCGATGCTGCTGCGCCCCTGGGCTATTACATGGATAGCCTGACTATCCTGGCCCATGGCGGTACGCCACTCCCAATCCGTCAGCGCGCCTGGTGGCTGCTCGCGTTGGCCTCCGGACAATTCGACGACTCCGCCATAGCCACTGTGCCGGAGGGGTTCGCCGGGGATGGCTCAGGGAACCATGATGCTGTGGCGTGTCGAGTGCAGGGCAATCTGCCAGCCGCGATTTCTTTCGATAACGCATTCTTCGGCTGGCTCGTCGATGCACAGGACGAGATGGCCAGCGCCTGCTGGAATGTATTGACGCTCGTCAGGGCGTTGCGGCCTTCGATTTCAAAGCGTCACGGGATGGATTTCCCGCGGCCGGCATCGGGGGATCAGTGATGCTGCAGTTGCTCGATGCGCAAGTTCGAATGGTGCTCCTCAATCATGTCGCTGTGCGGCTTGCCGAGGCAGAGCCGACCACGCTGCATGCCGCCGGCATTGACCCTGAACAGATCGTCCGGTTACGGCAACTCTCCGCGCTTGATCTCAACCGTCTTGCCGCCATGCGCGACTTCGCCATCGGTGTTGCGTTTGACGCGCCCGGCCTCAGGGCAGGGCTCCGTGCTGTCGCGCTGGCCAACGAGGTCAGGACGATGGAGGCGTATTTCATCCGCAATGGCGCGTCCTGCAAGATGATGAGCGAGTGTTTCAAGATCCGGTACAAGGTAACGCTCAAGCGCCGCCGGGACTGTGATGCGGTGAGGCCTTCCGGCCGCCTCCCGCTTCCAGACTACAACACCCGGGAGCATATCTACCGGACATGGCTCGCCATCAAGGAGGCCACCCCCCGGATGCGTTACTACCGGCTGCACCAAGCGTTTCCACACCTCGCCATCGCCGTGCTTGAGGCGGTGGTATACGAATTCGAGGCAGACCAGTGAATACACGCATTCCGGCTGCTTCCAATATCACCACAGAATTGCTGCTGGAGGTCTTTGATCTTCCGGTGAGTTTTCACCGGTGTCTGGTGCCGATCACGGGTGGTGTGACCGCAGCGCTGATGCTCTCGCAGGCCATCTGGACGACCCAGGAAATCGATCACACCGCCAACGGCTGGTTCGCCAAGTCCCACTTACCCGCTGGGAGCAGGAAACGGCGCGTCGCGCCTTGCGCAGCTTTGGATTCCTGGAGGAGCGGCGCATCGGCATGCCGGCGAAGCTCTGGTTTCGGGTTCGCCCCGAGCTGGTGTGGTTCGCGTTGCAAAGGCATGCGGGTGCAGTTCAACGATGACAGCCTGCCGGGCCGGATGTGAGAGACCAGAGATATGCAGCAAGCGATGGCGAGGACAAATGCGTAGCCACACACAACACGGATCTTGCAATCATCTGGCCGTTGCTGGGTCGGCACATCGCGTTTCATCGTCGGCTCGTGGACCTGACGGCAAGCGTGAAGGCAGCCCTGTTGCTGTCCCAGACCATCTACTGGACACGCCACGGCCGGGATATCGCCAGGACCGGTGGGTGGTTCCTTAAAACAACTGAGCAATGGGAAATGGAGACCGGACTTTCAGCTAAGGAACAAACCACGGCGCGCGCCGTGTTGTGCGATCTGGCGCTTCTTGATGAGCAGCGCCTGGGGATGCCGGCGAAACTGCACTTCCGGCTCAGTGTCGATCAGCTCGGCGCCTTGCTCTCTGATCGGGTCGGCAAGGTTTCTGGATGCCTGGACTGGAATGATGGGGTCGCAGTGGCGCAACTGTTGGGGCCGTCGCTGGCCTATCACCGCACGCTCGCTGGAATCGGGGGTGGGGTCCATGCGGGATTGTTGCTGTCACGCGCACTGCACCTGATGCGGCTGCAATCAAAACGGCAGCAGGATGGCTGGGTTTGTCGGACGGCCATCCAGTGGGCGGAGGAGACCGGGCTCACACGCCGGGAGCAGGAAACCGCGCGGCGCTTGCTCAGGCTGGCCGGGCTCTGGGAGGAGGTGCTTACCGGAATTCCGCCCCGACTCCTCGTCCGCATCAGGCTGGACGATCTGCTCGCGCGGCTGGCCGGGGATGCATGCGGATCCTTCAATCGCATCACCGTACCGCATTTATCAAGCGGCTGTATTCCTGCAACCAGATTTCCACAAAACGGGGCAACAGGATTGCGGGAATCCCACAGTCTTGTGTCGCCAAAAGCGCCAAATCAGTTGCACCGAATCGGCCACGACAGTTCCGCCGAAAACGCCAATCCATATGTACAAAGAAGTACAGGTGATTCAGTACAACCACTACTCAACAGCCATGAAAGCAGCAATGAGAGTTCTTCGGAACGTGGTGGTGAGCTGATTTTTCCGGAGACATTGCTCCCGGAAGAACGTGCTGCGGCAATTCACCTGGTGCGGCATTGCACCGATCAAGCCCAGGCATTGCTCGACGAATTGAGCGCCCGCATGCAGGCGAAATCAGTGCGCACCAGCCCGATCGCGTATCTGCGCGGCTTGGTGAGGCGTGCCGATGCCGGCGAGTTCGTGCCGGAACTGGGGCAACGCGTTGCCGCTGCCAGGCAGAGGCACCATGGGGAATTGATCCTGCGTCAGCAGCGTGCAGCAGAGGCACAGCGCATGGCTGTCGAACAGGCGACACCGGAACACCAGCTCAAGGCCGCAAAACGTCGGGCAGAGATTCGCGAAATGCTTGAGGCGATGCGAGCAGGGCAGAAGTGGAGAAAACCAACATGACCGCCCGGCACGGCATCTGGGCTGGCTGGATGGTCCGGCCGGATCCGTTGATGAGCGTGGCGTGGCGGCTGTCAGCACTGCTGACGTGGCGCCACGCCGCCTGTTTTACCGAAAAGGAGGTCCATCGAGATGGAGTCACCCATGACAGCCACTGATGTAAGTCCGCAACAAAACCACAACGATCGGGATGCCGCGCCAGCCGGCGTCGTGCCGTTCCCGGTCAGCCCGGATTCGCCTTTCGCTGATGGCTACGACATCGCCGCCGAACGCGACGCTTTGGCGGATCTCGTGGCCGCAGGGCATTCCGCACAGGACGATCCGCGCTGGGCGAGGTTCGTCGAACTGCGCGAACGGGAAAACGAGTTGCGCGAGGCGGCCCGGAACGAAATACGGGACTTGGCGCCTGCAGCCGCCGTGGTGGTCCGGGGAGTCAGCTCCGTCGCGAAACTCGGGCAATTGGCGGATGCAACGCCTGACACGATGACCCTGCACACCAAGGATGCCTATCGCATGTTCACGGGCCGTCTGGCAGACGCTGCAGCCAACCTGCCGCACATCCCCGGAGGCCGGCGGTTTGCGGCGATCCTCAAATCTATCTGGCATCTGTCGGCAAACGATAACCCGTACGCCGACTGGATCCTGGTGCGGATGTATGACGGTCTGGTCGCGATCCGCAACCATCTGGACCGTGTGATCACAGCCCGTGAAGAAGCCTTCGATCTCCTCAAGCGCAAGGGTCTCACGCTGTCCGTCATGGGTTCGCGCCCTACGGCTATGCCACGGCAGAGGCGATCGTCGAGTTCGACTACTACGTGCGGATGGTCAAGACCCTCATCCACAAGGATCGCATCAGCGACGCGGAGGGCAGGACGGCGATCCGCCAGGTCGGCCGCGAGATGCGCGCTTTGTTCATCGAGCCGATCCGTTGGGAGAAACATTTGCTGCGCGAAGAGTTGCGAACACTGAACCGCAACGATTTCCTGCCAGGTGCGGACGATGCGGCGCGCCAACGTGTGCGCGCCGCCATCGCGTTGTTCGGTGAGGTGCCGCGCAATGTGTTCACCGGGGCGGTGGCGCCACGGCATACGCGGCGCCGCGTGAAGCTGACCGATGCCGAACTGCGCCTGCTGGAACAGGCCTCCCTCAAAGCAGGCGAGGATGCACCGCAGCCTGACACGGAACTGCTGTGAGGACGCGGTCAGTGATGTGTGGAGAACAGTGCCATGACGTTATGACTGCAGTGGTTTCCCGTGAAACACCACACATCCACACAGGGGGAGCAGCGCTGGACGGTCATTACGGATCAGGCACGCATGGAGCAGGTCGGTGAGCGTTATTCAATGAATCAATCAAACGGAGGTAGTCATGTCGAACGAGTTTCGTGGCACCGGGAATGCTGGTGATCTGCCGGTCTTGAAGACAGTCCTGGTCGGTAACGAGGAGCGGCAGGTCGCCGAGCTGCGGGTGTTCTTTGACGAGTACCGCCAGGATGGCAATGGCGGGGTGGAGCAGGCCGGCGGATTCTGGCTTGACGTCAATGTATGGGGCGAACGCCATGCAGCAGAAGTAGCCCGTCTCGTGAAAAAAGGCGCGCGGGTGCATGTCACCGGGCGTCTTGTCGAGTCCAGGTGGACGGTAACGGCAACCGGCGAGGAGCGCACCGCGTTCTATCTGAATGCGGACCATCTGCTCCTGAGTCTCACCCGGCTGGCCGAGGTCAGGTTCCAGCCGCGACGGGACCTATCTGCAGTCAAGGTCTGAGCTTGAAGGCGAGCGTCGTTGCGGGCTGCGGTAGCCGTTCCTCGATGGGATATCCGGGGGCGGAAGAACTCCGCATGATCCGGGCGATTGCGCGGCTTGCCCTGCTGGAAGCGGCACGCCACGGCGAGTATCGCGCGACCTTTCATGGTTTTAGTGTTCTGGCCCGGCGGCAATGTCCGATCTCCGGCGACGGTGTTGACGTTGCAGTGAATCTTTGCGTGCTTCTCGGAGAGACTGTCGTCGAACGCAGCCTGGTGCGCACCATGGATAGCGCCGTGATGGAACAAATGCCGTGAGCGATGGTCATCATTATTTGAACAGGCACTGCCCGACGTCATGCCGTGTTCTACGCTGGCTGTGTCAGCCCGCTTGATGCGCGTTACGCATCGCCCTTCGCTCGCAAGAGCGCAAAAACCGGTCAGATCTCCTGAGAACCGGTGGCCGCAAGGCTTGGAGGTAGCTGTCAGTCGTTTCATCCCAGTCGGGGAGTCCCATCCCCGGTCTAGGGAATGGTCTCCCTGTTTATTTTTTCATGTTCAAGGAGACCATCATGTCTGATCAAAATCAAGCTGCAACACAGCCGTCGTACTTCAATCTGCTTGTCGAAGGCGTCGGCTATCTCAACCGTGTACGTACGGTGAAACCGAAGAAGGGCCAGGAGTTTCTGGCCTGCTCCGTGTCAGCAATGCGGGGCAGCACCGCTGAAATCGGCTACACCAAGTTCGACTGCAAGGTCAGCGGCTCCGAGGCGCATGTTGCGGCCGAGAAGTCGGTAATCATCGGTTTCAGGATTGCCGATATCTATCCCGAAATGTTCACCTTCGAAAAAGGTGACAAGAAGGGACAGTCCGGCGTGAGCATCAAAGGTCGTTTGCTCAGGGTCAAGTTCGTCAAGGTTGACGGTGTTTCAGTTGACCTGCCCGAGCAGGCGCCGATGAGCGAAGCCGAAAGCGTCGCCGCATAGTCGTTCACTTCAAGCCGTAGTGTTTTCACCCTCTGGGGAGATTTCTCTCCCCGGGGGGAGTGGTCTCCCCTGTTTTTTTAAAGGAGACCACCATGAAAGAGGCTTTGTTGAATGTCGTCACGGACCTGAAGCTCATGGTCCTGATCTTTGTTCTCTCCCAGGCCATTGCGATCGCCAAAACGATCGCGTGACCGTCGTCGAGAACCTCTCCTTCGGGAGGGGTTTTCACCTGTGGGTTGCCCAGAGGTGAAACCCCCGCCAACCACCTGAAGGAGAGAACCCATGAAACAAGCGCTGTGGAACGTCGTCACCAACCTGCAGATCATGGTGCTGTGCATCGTGCTCTCGCAAGTCATCGCCATCGCCCGGGCACTGGCATGAGGCGCAGGCCGCCTCATGTGCTGGTATTCCGGAACTGATCAACCGGCGACAGGAGCCCCCGCAACTGTGTCTTTACAGCGGGGGCTCTACCCAAGCCGTAAGACACGACGGCTGGGGTAGAGCGCAGGGCGCGCCATCGATTCTGTTTGCTGTTTGTCCACTGCCGTGAGGCAGTGCCCTTGAAACCGGTCTCATCTCCTGCAAGCCGGTGGCCGCAAGGCCTGGAGATCATTGTCAGGCATCAGGTTGTAGCCGTGGTCCGTTGGACCTGTTTCACACCCGGACTCACGTCCGGCGGGATCGTCGTGATTGAGTAGTTTTGTTGTTTTTCAACCCTCGGGGGATGTCTCTTCCCCGCGGGGGAGGTGTTCCCCTTTCTTTTGTAAAGGAGAACACCATGAGTCAAGTCGTTCAAGCGATGTCGGATGCCGATCTGCTCGGCATGATGGTCGGGAGCAAAACCGCTGCGCGCATGTTGCAGGACGCAGGGGGCAGTCTGTCGACCCTGTTAAACGAGTCGATGCCGTCCTACGACGTACAGCCGAAGGGAAGAACGAAGCTGCAGGTGGCCAAGGAACTGGTGCGGCGCTCGCTGCTCGAAACGCTGCGCCACCGGGATGTGCTGTCCTCACCAGCCAGTGTGCGTGATTACCTGCGCATGACGCTGACAGGCCGGGAGTATGAAGTCTTCATGGTCCTGTTCCTGGATGCCCAGCACCGGGTGATTGATTCCGAGGAAATCGCGGGAAGTCGTCAAGAGAAGCCTGTTCAACAATGCGGCGGCCGTGATCTTCGCGCATAACCATCCGTCCGGCATTCCCGAACCGAGTCGCGCAGACGAAGCGTTGACGCAGGCATTGAAGCAGGCCCTGGCAATGGTTGACGTAAAAGTTCTCGATCATTTCGTGATCGCAGCCAGTGGTGTGATGTCGTTTGCAGAGCGCGGTTTGCTGTAGCTCTGTGTAGTGCTGCCTTAAGGGGATCCATTCCCTTCAGGTGGTCCATGCAGTTCGCGTGACGCGAGTCACGCCCACAGTCCGGTCCGGAATTCTCCGAGCCGGTTCATAGACCCCAGCGGGGACGTTGCAGCCCCGTACTGGGGTCTGCCGTCCCCGCTTTTTTTATTGGAGTATCGATATGAAAAGCGGACGTAATCTGGTTTGTCTCGCGCAGGAGCTCGAGCGGCAGCTCCTATCCAAGCGGGATCTGGTCTTGCCCTCATCGTTGTTGGAGTGCCATACCGATGAGCGCGGTGATTTGAAGTTGATCGTCAATGCAAGGGAAGGGGACGGGGTGTACGGCGTTACCGACCTTGCACGCCGTCAATTGGCCGAAAAGTTGAAAATCCCGTTCACGTACTTCGAGCGCATGCGCACGGAGCAACCGGGTCTCCTCGACCGTAACGTCAACACCTGGCTTGAAAACAGCAATGAGCCCAGGATGATTCGTACGCTGGATGGGCAGGTGCGCGCGGTGCTGTCCGACCGCTATCGCCGCTTGGACAACTTCGAACTGGCGGAAAATGTGCTGCCAATCCTGCAGCGGCTGGAGGGTGCCCGCTTCGAATCGGTCGAGCTGACCGATACGAAGATGTATCTCAAGGTCGTCACACCCCGGGTCGAGTACGAGATTGCGCCGGGGGATGTGGTGCAGGCAGGTATCGTGATCTCGAACTCCG
>LNFM01003400.1_pt1 | contig 51652 bp, 72 predicted proteins | sample 596031 | NCBI WGS metagenome assembly LNFM01 (sample SAMN04254537, study PRJNA301005) | activated carbon metagenome | isolation source: dual media filters at the Ann Arbor, Michigan drinking water treatment plant | place: USA: Ann Arbor | reverse complement strand
CCGTCACGGAGGATAATGGCATTGGTCGCCAGCGAGAGCAACGGCGGCAACTGTGACTGTCCGTGCCGCGGGCTTCGTGCGAGGCCTGAGCAAGGCCCCATAGCGTTTTTGGCGGAAGAGGCAGCCGAGCAATGGATGCCTCAACCTATTGATGTTTAACGGCGCGCGAGTTGCGTCGTCATCGGCGATAGGCCAATCACTGCGCCGGGCGCGGCGCGGGCGGCACCATGTCGTCGCGGCTGTCGCGTGAGCACCAGCCCTTGCGGCGGGCGCCACCGTAGGGCCGCGCGTAGCCTTCCGAAATCATGATCTCGGCGACGTCGCGAGCGTCGATCGTCAGCGTGCCGAGGATGCGGCCGTAGCGGTCGCTGCGACCGCTGGATGTCAGCGCCGGCGTCCGCGCGCGCAGCAAGGCGTCGAGGCGCTGTTTGGCGAGGACGCCGAGCCGGTACTCCGCCTCGCACCAGGCGCGCTCGATCTCGGGCGCGTCGAAGCCGAGCAGCCGCCACGACACGCCATCGACCAGCACCGTGTCGCCGTCGACGGCCTCGATCCGCGGCGCAGCCTGCGCCGCCGTGGCCGCGACCGCGAAAACAAGGGCGAGGAACGCGCGGATCACCGGTCTGCGCTCCGGACGATCGAGAGCGGCTGGCGGCGATCGTCCTTGGCCGACAGCGGCGAGGCGTCGCCGATCGTCGCGCGCTCGCCGGGCATGACCGACGATGCCACAAGCCCGGCGCTGAAGGCGTCGACCCGCTGCCAGCCCTTCATCAGGTAGTGCCGGTCGACGATGCCGTGGGACGCCGCCGCGTACCCGATCATGACCAGCACGATCAGCGGCCACAGGCCCGTCGAGATCAGCACCCCATAAGCGACGGCGGACAGCACGGCGTGCGACCAGATGCCCTGGTAGACCCAGTAGGCCCAGCCGAACAGCGCCGCCCAGATCGGCGTCATCGCCGACGACACCTTCATCGTGTGGCCGTTCTGGGGATTGCGGAACCGGCTCATCGCTTGCCTCCCTTGCGGGCCCGCGCGTCCAGCGCCTCGGCGAGCAGTTCCCGGATCAGGTTGGCGCGGCCCGGCTTATCCAAACGCTCGGCGGCGATGCCGTCAATGGCCGCCAGCATCTCGTTGGGAAGACGCACGGAAAGCATGGTGGCGCCGGCATCGCTGAGCGACGGGCGACCTCGGAGCGGCTTTCTGGCGGGCTTTCTCATGGATTGTTTATGAACTTCATAAATGAATTTGTGCAATTCACAAAAAAGTGATCGATGCACTGTGGAAAACGCATTGACGGGTATTTCCGCCTCTTGATTTTTGAATGTCAAATATCAAGACGCGAACCGAAGTACCGGGCTGGGGGCCAGCCACACCAAACGGGAAACGGGGAGGAGCCGAAAGCTCCCTGCGATCGGAAGGACGAAAGGCGAAACGGCGACAGCTTCGCCGTCCCGGGGTAGCGCCCCGGCTGACGAGCCTACGTCAGCAACATCGATGGAGAGTACTTATGAAATCGACAGTTGCACTTCTCACTGCCCTCGCGATTGCGATCAGCCCGGCCCACGCCGAGCCGAAGCAAAAGCCACCCTGCCAAGAAGCCAGCCTCATTGTCGAGGGTCTGGTCATGGCATGGATGATCGGGGTCGCCGCCTACTTCATCGGCTCGGCTTATAGATCCTACAAAGGCTACGAGCGGGCGAGAGAGCAGAACGGCGGGCAGCCAGTCGAGCAGATCTGCAAGTGGCAGGCGATTGAGAAGAAATAGATGGCGAAACGGAAGCGGCGGGGCTCACTCCCCGCCGCGACCGTCTCCGGGCAGACCCGGACTGATGAGCCTAACACCACAAATTAACATGCACCACGGAGATCGACAATGACCTTCGAAGAATTCCAAGCCACCCGCAAATGGGTCGACGACGTTGCGGCGGCGATCGACATGGCCGCCGACGAACCGCAGCCCGGCTTTCTGTATGCCGGCGACCTGCACATCTTCGGCATGGGCGGCGGTGCTGCACCCGACCAGTATCTGCTCGTGATCGGCAACAGCGAGAAGATCTCGGGCGATCTGGATGCGCTGGAGCGCGATCTCTACGACTACGGCATCGCCGAAGAAATCATCGACTGAGCAGCGACTAGCCGACCACGGTCGGCCTTTCCCTGCCCAGCAGGAGCCCGCCCGGCGCGCCAAACGCCGAGCGGGCCTTTTTTGATCCAACCCCTCGGAAAAGGACTTAGACCATGACCACCCGTACTACGACCACCCCACCGAGCGCAATCGCGATCAAGGCCCTTGCCGGCGTTGCCGGCGCCTTGATCATCGGCTGCGTCACCCACTACGCCGTCGCTGCCATTGGCGGCTACGGCGCCGCCGGCGCGCCCCTGCTCATGGCATTGGCCGCCGGCCTCGTCATGGGCGCCATCGTCATCGGCGTCTCGTGGCACTCCAGCAGGAAAGTTCTCGCGCTGCTGACGGCGTTCGCGCTGCTCTGCGGCGAGAGCTATGCCCTCATCAACACGGGCGAGCGCACGCTCGAACAGCGCGAAGCGCGCATGGCCCCTATCCGCAAGGTCGCGGCTCATCGCGCCGAGCTTGATGGGGATGTCGCGAAAGCCGAAGCGGCGCTCGCCGCGCTGTCGACGACGGCGCGAATCGAGACGGCGCGAATCGAGACGGCGCTGGCTGCCAAGGCGGCGACAGAGGCGGCGGCGATCAATGCGGTCAAGGAGCGGTCCTGCGTCGACCGCTGCAAGACGCGCATCGACGCCAGCGTCGACGATGCCAAGCGGGAGGTCGAGGCCGCCCGCAGCGAACTCGGCGAGCGACGCGCCGCTGCCGAGCGTAAGATCGCCGATCTCAAGTCGGCGATCGCTGCGCTCCCCGTTGCGGAAACGCAGTCCATCCTTGCCGCCACCCTCGGCGTCGACGGCTGGAAAATCGACCTGCTCGCGGCGGCGCTGATCAGCATCGCGGCGAACGGTCTCGGCTCGTTGCTGCTGGCGTTCTCGGTTCATTTGCCAGCAGCGTCGCGGAAAACGACGGCGACCAGTGTCCCGTCGTTTTCCGACACCACGCAGTCGTCGTTTTCCACAGGTGACGACGCCGCGCAGGCGCGGACAATGTTTTCCGGCCCGCTGCCGGAAAACGACGAAGGCCCGGTGTCGCCGCTGCCGCCGAAGGGGGGCAAGCGCCGGGATCGGAAAACGACGACGAAGGTCGAGCGGAAAACGATGCCGAGCAACGTCGTGCCGCTGTTTGGTGCGCATCCGGTGATCCGGGCGCTCGCCGATGCCGGCCGGCCGCTGAGCAACGACGAACTCGCCCACGCCATGGGCTGCTCGTCGGGCGAGGCATCGAAGCGGTGGAAGGAAGTCGCCGGCGATCTCGACGTCGGCAAGAATGGCCGGCATCTCGCGATCAGCTTAAAAGAGTGGTCGCGGTCGCGCGCTGCTTGTTAGTGGCGCCGGTCGGCAACGCCTCCGGCTACTGCCGCCGGCGCGGCTGCATCAAGGTCGCGTCTTGACCTCGCGGCCTTCGGCCGCCACGACGATCTAACCCCGGCCGGGCTTGCCCGCGCCGGGGTTTTCTTTTTGGAGAATGTCGGGGCGGTCCAGCGCTACCTGGACGCTTATCGCGTTCGCCGAAGCTGGACCATGCATCCAGCGTTGTGGCCTTGGAAGCGGAACGACGCGCTTCGCTACGCCCCGATCGTGGCGGCCGAAGGCCGCAAGGTGAAAGCCGCAGCCATGAGGCAGCGCCGCGGCGCCGGTAGCCGAAGGCGTCGGCAACCGCGGAAGTTAAGTAAACATCGCGAACGTGAGCAGCAGCACCAGCGGCGGCCAGACGACCCACCACGGCGTGTGGCGGCCGAGGCGGGCGAGGCGCGTCATTTGACGTACACACCAACGCTCGTCACCCATTTCAAGCTGTCGGCGGGCAGCTTTCCGAGCAGCACGCCGATCAGCGTGACCACCGTCACCAGCAGGCCCATGCCCTTGAGGGCGTCGCGGCGCATCTCCTGCCGGTGCTGGGCGGCCATCTCCCGTGCCCGCGCTCCGCCAGCCATCCCGCTGATCTCCGCCGCTTGGCGGTCCACCCGGGCGTCCGTGAGGTCGATGCGGCCGTGCGCCTGGTCGGTGCGCTTCAGCGCCATGCGGATCATGTCGGTGCCGTGCAGCGCCGTCGTCTCCAGCCGCGCCACCCGATCGACCAGCCCGAGCAGCGTCGCGCTCACGTCGAAATCCGGCGAGCGCCGCCGCGATGGCGTTGTCATCCGGTCGCTGCGGTGCATGGATCGCGCTCCCTGCAAGCATGATCACCCCCCTTTGTCTTGCCCCTCCAACGCGGCACGACAGATCGAACGCAACGCCTCGCTGCGCCGCAGCGTCCGTTTCAGCGCATCGCGATCGCGCGCCGCGACGTCGTCGGTGACGTCGGCGTCGGGCAGTTTGGGTTCGGGCAGCGCCGGCGCCGCGCACTCCTCGGGCAGCGTCGCCGCGATCCGCACGACGACGGGCGGCCATGGCGGCGAGTGTCCACATCCTCCTTGATTGCCGAGCAGCAGCGGGATCACGAGCGCGATGGCCGCCACTTCATGAGCGCGCGACCGCGCGCCGGCCGGTAGGCCGCTCTTACCCTTCATCGGTTTAACTCCCTTGCCAGCGCGCGGGGATAGACGACGATCCGCTTGCCGTCGACGAGTGGCCGGCGGGCCAGTTCGGCCTCGAGGTCGGCGACCTCGCGCCGGGCCTTGTCGAGACTTTCGAGCCACGCGGCGCGCGCCCGATGGGCCGCCTGCGACGCCTGCGCGTCGGCGGCGCGCTGCGCCTCAATGGCTTCGCTGTTGGCGAGCAGGCGCTCGACAGTGCAGCGGTTGCGCTCGTCGGCGCGGGCGTCGCGGGCGGCGTCGCTGCGGATCCACCACAGCCCGCCGATGATCGCGGCCATGGCGACCGTCAGGCCGAGCACGGCGGCAAGTGACTGCGCGGCGGGGCCGAGCGCGAACTGCGCGGCGCGGCCGGTGATCCATGCGAGCATCGGACTACTCCAGCAGCCAGCGCCGACGGCGCTCGGAAACGAACATCCAAACGGCACCGCCGAGGGCGAGTGCCGCGATCCAGAACGACGGCCGCGACAGCAGCTCGAGCAGCATCGGGCCCCACGAGAAATCCTTGCCGCCGGCGGCCGACGCCTTCGCGGCCATGGTAACGTCGGCGCCGATCGTCGCCACCGAGCCGGAGCCAATGAGGCCACCCGCCGTCTCACCCGGGCTCGACGCCGTCGCCCGCGTCTCAGCGACCCGCGCCTTGGCCGGCGCCGGCGTGACCGGCTCGGCCACCGTGACGATCGCTGGCGACCACGCCGCAACCGGCACACCGCCGTGCGCATCCTCGCACATCGCCAGCGCCGCACTCTCGACGCCGGCGCAGCGGTTCATCCAGCCTTTGCCGAAGCGCCAGAACGTCGGGATCTGGCGCAGGAACGTGCGGCGGTCCTCCATCAGGCGGCGCACGAGGTCGACCGGATCGGCCTCGTCGATCGCTCGCAAGGTCGCATCGCCGACGTGGCCATCGACGCGGGCGCCGACGAGGCGCTGGATATACTTGGCCGAGCGCGTGATGCCGGAGTTGACGCCGAAGTCGAACACCGCGAGATCGACACCGGGCGGCATCTCCTCGGCGCGCAGCGGCAGCCAGTAGTTGCGATGATAGATCGCGCGCACCTCGTCGTCGGAGATGGCGCGCAGCTCGCGCTTCAAGCGATCGGCGTTGCTCGTCGTCAGCGCCTCGCCGCGGGCGCCGGCAAACACGCCGATCGTGATGCCGCGCATCGTCGCGCCGCCGGGATCGTGCGGATCGTCCGACCAAAAGCCCTCCCACTTGAGGGTCTCGGCGAGGCAGATATCAAAGCGTGAAGAGGACATTTTGTGCACCTTCGGTGTAAGGGCGGCCTACCGGCCGGGCGCCAGTCGGCGCCCCATGAAGGGGAGGACCAATCGAAACACACTTCCGACCGCGCAGCGGTCGAGGCCGCGACTGCGGCCCGCGCGGTAGCGCGCTCTTCACAAATCAAGGCGCAACCGCGCTCGCCGATGACGACGCGGTGCCGTTGCTCGAATGCGCGGTCACGGTCCACGTCCCCGACGCCGGGGACACAAAGTTGATGACCTGCAGCGGGCGCACCGGATAGTTCGTGAAACCGCCGCCCGGCGTCCCCACGCGGACGTACGCGACGTGGAGCGTCGCCGGCGCCGTCACGACAATGCCCAGAGCGCCGATGCTATCAAACACGATGGTGGCCACGGCCGGCGCGGTATTGACCGCCGCCGGCGTCTCAAGCAGCGACGGCGACCATGCCGTATTCTCGTCGTCGGCGTTCGACCCGCGCAACCGGAACTCGCTGGGAATGCCGAGCAGAGACCCGTCGGACAGATACATGAATCTCACGGTGACTGCGTCGTGCGCCAACATTTGACCCCACGCCGACGGGTGCGGATTGTGCGTGCGATAAGCCATCTCATATGCCGCTATGGTGATACCGAATATTCCACCGGGCAGCGTGACCGCGATGCGGGTCTCGATTGACGCGTCAGGGTACGTGACGACAACCGCCGGCGATGACGGCGCGACCGGCGCATCGGCCGCGCCCGCATACACGATCTCGGGCACGTCGACCGGGGCCGCGGCCTCCATCGTCGCCGCATTCCAGGTCGCCAACTCGGGCACGACCAGGAACGGAATTTCTACCGTGCCGTCGCCGTCGCGGGCGCGCGGCGGCAGGATGGCGCAGCGCAGCGTCGTCTCCAGGTCCGGCACCTCGATATCGACGACGCGCAGGCCCCACGCCGCCATGCCGACCATGTTGGTCATCGCGACGCCGCGATCGGCGCGCGCCATCGCGAACAGCCGCCGGCCGATGCGCTGCGCCTGGCTCGCCGACGGGCAGAACGGCAGGTCGATGTCGAGAAACTGCTCGCCGACGGCCGTGATCTCGCTGTCGACGCGCGCCCAATCCTGGCCGGAGAGATCGATCTCGGCCATCTCGTAGCGCCGCTCGGGGCTGTAGTATTTTAGGCGCAAGCGGTTCGGCCGCTCGACGCTCTCGGGGCCGCTGCGCCAGTCGAGCGAGACGACGTGGCGGCCGGCGATGGTCAACTCCTCGGTGCGGGCGTCGTCGATCAAGCGGATGCCGATCAGATCGTCGTCGGTGGTAAAGAACTCGGCGCCGACCGACGTCATCAGCTGCGAAAGGGTATCCGCCATCGCGCCTTCCGATGCCCACACCCCCCAGGCGCGGGCGCGCGGCTCGCTGCCGGTCAAGGTCGTCACGCTGGCGTCGGCGTCGTCGGCGGCGTCGGCAATCTGAGCGAGATCAAAATCGTCGAACGTGAAGCGGGTGAACGAGATCGCAACGTGGAGGATGGCGAGGATGCCGTTGTCCGACCACGCCCACGTCGTCGGATCGTCGGGATCGTGGCCGCCCTCGCGCGGATCGTAGAGGCGCTCACCGCGCGCGACGACGTTGTACTCGGGTATGCCGTTCTGATAGAGGCGCAGGAAGCGCGCGCTGGTGAGGCCGGGCGAGACGTAGCGGATCAGCGCCTGGGCAATGCCGCGGGCGCGGTGATTGGACGTCCACAGCGCCGGGAACTCCGTGACGAGATCCGACCACGCCGTCTTCGCGGGATCGCCGAGATCGGATTTGATGAAGATATAGTTTGTGCCGGAGATCCGGTACGGCTTGGACAGCACCGCGCCCGTCGATGGGTCGAGGATGACCTCGAAGCCGCCGACGAAGTGATCCTCGACACCGTCGAGGGCGCGGGCCTGCAACACGAGCCGGTAGCGGTTGGTGGCGTTGGTCGATCCGAAGGCGATCAGACCGCCGAGCCGCCCGCGACCGACGAGGCGGATTTCGCTGGCCTCGCTGGCCTCGTACGTTTCCTTGGCGCGGCCGGGGTCGATCTTCTTCGGCTGATTGAGCGCCTGCACGCCGTAGCCGATGGCGACGAAGGTGCCGATATACACCGCGTAGGCGACGATGTTGAGGACGGCCGCCGCGACGCCGGCATTGGCGAGCAGGCCGACGACGACGCCGGCGACGATCGAGGCCGGATCGGCCGCCGCCGGCGCCGTCTGCGTCGCGAAGATGGCGAGCGCCAGGGCGATGCGGATCATGCGACGCTCCATGCCTTGATGATCATGCCGTGACGCGGCGCCAGCATCAGAACGCCGGTCTCGGCGCGCCAGTAGCCGATGCCCCCATGCGCCAGGATCAAACCGACCGGGCCGAAGCGGCGTGTGTCGCAGATCGCGACGTCGCCGAGTTCCGGCGCCGACGTCGCGTGAAGCCCAATCGGCGCCAGCGCGTCATCCCACAGCGCGACGAGGCCGCCGGCCGCAGCGATCAACGCGTGCGCGGCATCGCGACTTGAATACGTGGGAAGCACCGGCGCGCGGCCGGTGATCGTCTCTACCCACCGCGCCGGCCACGACGAGCAGTCCGACAAACCCCACACCGCCGGCTGATCGGCGGCGGCGGCGATGTAGTCTCTGAGTGAAGCTTCGCGAGGGGTTAACTTCACCTCCAATTATCCGCCACCTTGACGCCGACGAAGTCGAGGCCCAGGTCGCCGCTGTAGCGCCGGCGCTGATCGGCGCCGTTCCATTTGCGGCCGGGCTGATAATTCTTGCCGCTCCACACGCTCTCGATCGTGAACGCGACGGCACGGCGGCCGGGACCCGGCCACGACAGCACCGGCGCCGACAGCGTGCCGGGAAACAGCCGCCGCAGCGGGATCAGCACCGCCGCCGTCTCCGGATCGAACATCGCCCAGTAGACATCGGCCGCCACGCCCTCGAGGTCGCGGGCGGAGGTGTGCACTTCGCGCACGAACTCGACATCGACGCCGGTCAATGAAATCTGCACCGCCGGCGCCTGGCCGAATTGCGGATCCTCGACCTCGGCGATCGAGGCGAGGCGGCCGCCGATCGGATCGGTGACGCCCTTCCAATCGAAGCCGCCGAGCGCCACCGTGCCGACGCCGTTGTGCAGGCGCAGCCGGTTGCCGGGGATCTGGATGTCGACGAACCACGCGCGCCCGACGTGCGGGCCGGCCAGCGCGTCGAGATCGTCGGCGGAGAACAATGGCATATCAGCTCTCGCCGCTGAAGTAGGCGACGACGTCGGGGTGCATGACCTCGATCAGCGTCAGCGCCGCGCCGTCGGAGGCATCGAGCGCGCGGCCAGCGCTGGCCGCGTCCTCATTTTCCAGACGCATCGCCATGACCGGCCGGCGATGGGCGAAGTCGTGGGTGGTGAGCGCTTTGCGCAGCGGCGGCCAGATGCGGTAACGGCCGGGCGCGATGGCCTCGGTCACCATGTAGAGCCCGAAGTGATATGGGGCGAAGCCGAGCCAGTCGCCGACATCGAGCGTGGCGCCCCAATCGGTGATGGCGAGGCGCACTTCGCTGGCGCCAAGCGACGCCGACGCCGACACCGCCACCCAGTTGTGATGGGTGGCGTAGCCGCTCCCGTCACCCCACGCCACGTTCTCGCCGATGCTGAGCGGCGACGCCTCTGCCGCAGGCGTGAAGGCTGCCGCGTGGACGCCGAGATCCTTAATGATCTCGAGCTGATCGATCCAGCCATTGACGTGGTTGACCGTGCCGCCGATGGTGAGGTCGTCGACGCTATTGACGAAGGCGGCGCCGTTGTCCGACGCCGTGCCTTGCTCGACGCCGTCGATATAGACGCGGATCGTCCCGGCGCGGCGCGCCACCTCGATGTCGTGGAACACGCCCGTCGTGAGGCTGTCCTGCGGCGTGTCGATGACCGTCGTGCCCGATGTGCCGTTGGACGACAGCGCGAATTGAAGGCGGTTCGGGTTGGCGCCGCCGGCGGTCGCGAACAGCACCCACGAACGGCGGTTTGCCGCTGCGTTCCACACCCCGACAATGTGCACGAAGGACGAGATGGCGACGAATCGCACCCGCGCCTTGATGGTGAAATCCTCGCCAGCCGCGATGCGGAAGTCGGCGTGGTTGGCGACTGAGACATAGTCGCCCGTCCCGTCGAGCAGCAGGCTCGCCGCGCCGAACGCCTTCTGCGCGGTGTCGAGCTGGGCGTTGCCGTGGAACGTCAGTGCGTGGCGGCGAAAGCTGCCATCGAAGGTCTCGGTCGCGGCATCGGCGCCGTCGAAGGGCAGGTAGAGTACGTGGCGCGCGCGGTTGACCGCATAGCCCGCCGACGAGCGCAGCGCGTCGGGATCGTCAAACGGCACGCGCAGCGCGTTGGCGCCACCATGGAGCGCCGCGACCGTGCCCCGGTAGCGGCGGAACGCCTCGCCCTTCATGGGGGCGCATTTCAACTGCCAGCGCCAGGCGCCGAACACCCCGGCGACGGTCTGGATGTAGCCGGTGAGGCTTTCCGACCCGCCGGCGCCGATCGCGCGCGGCCCCGACAGCGGCGTCATCCCCGACACGCGGAGGCCTGCGGGCCAGTGAATTAAGCGACCCATAGTTCTCCCTTTCCGCGGTCTCGCACGTCGTCGTGTCGAAGACGCGCCTCCGGCACGATGGCTACGCTCGCCGCGGGCTGCCTCATGGCTGCGGCTTCACCCTCGCGATCTTCGATCGCCCCCGCTTCATGAGCGCCGGAACGGCGCATGGTGAAAACGCAACCGCGTGGGCACGACCCGCGGCGCCAGTAGCCGGAGGCGTTGGCGACCGCGGCAAACAAGATCATGAAGCCCTCACACCTCTGACCTGCTCGCGATGCTGCGAGGCGCGGACGCGTTTTTCGAAGGTGCGGTTGAGATCCTGGACGGCGCGCTCGACACGAGCGAGGCCGGCCGGATCGGTCATCACCGACGACATCGATCCACCACCGCTCGACTGCGACGCCGGCAGGATGACGCCGTCGACGGCGGCGCGAAAGCGCTCGGGCCCGAGCTCCCCGACCATGTACTCGCGGCCAGCCTTGACCGGGCCGCCGTAGGCGCGCGCGACGTTGGCGTTGGCGCCCCCCATCCCCGCGCCGCCGCCGTAGCCGGGCACCAACAGGCTGCCGAGCAGATTGCCGAACAGCCCCGTGCCGCCGCCGGCACCACCGCCGAACAGCGGCCGCAGCAGGCCCACCTGCAGCGACAGCTTCATCAGATCCTGCAGGATCGAGCGGACCATCTCCTTGGAATTGAATTTGCCGGTCTGCATCCACGACGTGAACGCGCTCTCGATGCCGCGCGCCATGATCTGGCCGCTCTCGCGCAGGTCGGCCATGGTCTGCTTCAGTTCGTTGGTGCGGTCGGTGGCGACGCGCAGCGCCTCGGCGTACTTTTTGACGCGCTCCTCGAGTTCCGGCGTCACCTCCTTGCCGGCCTCGCGCAAGCGCTGGAGACCCTCCTCCTCGGCCTTGAGCTTGGCCGCTTCGCCGGCGGTGAGACCGAGCGTCATGGCGTAGCGCTCCATCTCGCGCACCTGGCGCGCCAGCCACGCCAGCGGATCACTCTCGCCGCCGCGTCCCTCGCCGGGCAACGGCGGAAGCGCCACGCGGGCCTGCGGGGCGCCGGGCTTGTCCTCGCCGGCCGGCTTGGGTGCGTCGGCGCGCATCTTGTCGACGAGTTCCTTGAAGGCGCGGTACTGCTCGGCCGTCTTGACGATCTCGATCTGGGTGCGCTCGATGTTGGCTTCGAGCACATCGCGCTGCGCTTTCAGGCCCGGATTGTTGCGCGATGCGACGCCGCCGGGATCGGCGAGGCGGCCCAGTTCATCGTTCAGGCGCCGGCTGTCGGCGATCAGGCCGTCGATGCGCGACTGCATCGACGCGAGGAATTGATCCTGTGACGCCGGCGTCATCAGCGCCGGGTTGAGCGTCATCTTGACCTCGCGCAGCGCGCCGAGCGCCACCATCTTCATCTTTTCCCACTGCGTCGTCGCCTTCTTGAGCACTTCCTCGAGCTGGCGATCGATGGTGGCGGTCATGCGCAGGTGCTCGTCGGAGACGATCTTGCCGGCGCTCTCGGCGTCCTTGGCGACCTGGGCGAGACCGTCCTTGCCCTTCTCGGCGATCTTGACCCAGGCCTCGGCGGCGGCCTCGCCGAACAGCAGCGTCGCGATGCGCAGGCGATAGGTCTCGTCTTCGGTTTTTCGCATCTCCTCGATGACGTCGCGCAGGATCGCCATCTGCGAGCGCTGCTTGCCCTCGACGTCGACCAGCGACACCCCGAGCGCTTTGAACCCCGACGCCGCGCCGGCGTCCCCGTCGCGCGCCTTTTTGAGCGTCTCGGCGAGCGACTTGAGCCCGACCTCCATCTGCGCGCGGTCCTCATCGGCGTTCTCGAATGCGGCACCGAGGATCTGCAGATTACGCGCGGAGATGCCGACCTCGTCGCCGAGCTTCAGCAGCGCGGTGGCGAAGCCGAGCGAATCCTTGCGCCACGTTTCGAGGTTTTCGAGCTGGCTGCCGAGGATGCCGATCGCGGTCGCGGCGAGCCCGATCACCGGCAGCGCCTTGGCGATGCCCATGAACCCGCCCTGCATCCGGCTCAGCGCGCCGTCGACGGAGCCCAACGCCTTCGCTGCCGATCCCTCGAAACCGCTGACCGACGCCTTGGCGCGCCCCATCGCGGCCTCGAGCCCCTTCACGTCGCCATGCACGACGACTTTCATATCGGCGATATCTGGCATTAGACGGCGCTCGCGCAGGCGCGCAGTCGCGCGCTCATGACCGTTGGCGGCAGGGGAAATGCATTCATCCTGGCATCGCGCTCCGTCAGAAGTGTTGGCTTGCGTTCAAATCGAAACGGACCCTTGATCGGGACCACGAGACGAAGGCCATTGGCCTGCATCCAGCGGACTATCTCGACCCAATCGTCATCCGTCATCGCATCCTCCGCCGCGCAGCGGCGAGCGGGCGACTGCCCGCCGGCCGGTAGGCCGTTATTACGGCGATGCGCGAGCCGCCAGGCTCGCAAAGAGCCCATTGACAGCACTTGCATCCGTCGCATCGATCGCGTTCGGATCTCTACTTTCGCGCGGCGCATTGCGGCGGGCGACGGTCCACAGCGCGCTTTCGAAGTCGTGCCATGTGGCGCGCCAGAATTCCGACGGCGTCCAGTCGAGCACCGCGGCCATCGGGACGATTTCGTCCCAGTCGGTCAGGCCGCGCGCGTAGGGTTTTCGTCCGGCACCCCCTTCCGGTCAGACTGCGTCAGCGTCGCGAGATACGCCGCCGCCTTGCGGTTGCCGAGGAACAGGCACATGACGATGTAGAAGACGGGCAGCACCACCTCCGACATGCCGGCGTTGGTGATGTGCGCCTCGATCTGGCGTCGGCCAGGGCGCAGGTACTCGGGCGCGTGGTGCAGAATGATCTCGACCAGCCGGATCAGCTCCTCGACCGTCACGCGCGCCTGCTCGAGGCGATCCATGAGGTTGCGTAGCGGGCCGAATGCCTGCTCGATGGCGCGGTGGAGTTCGATCGAGCGGCGGACATAATGGGTATAGCCGCCGATCTCGATCGCGCTGTCGTGCGCGGGGTGCGCGAGGCCGCCGTGGCCGGCCGCGAATTCGGACACGGCGGCGTTGACGTCGACGCCGTCCATCAGGTGGCCGCCGTCGAGGTGATGGCGCCGGTGATGGCGAGCGTCGCCGAGAACGGGATGAGGCCGTCGACGTCGTAGCTGCCCTCCTTGAACTTGGTCACCAGCGCCTTGAACAGATGCCGTGTGCCGATGCCGCCGCCGGTGATCTTGTCCGACGCGGTGATGCGGATGTTGTAGGGCGTGTCGCCATTGTCGACCGCGGCCGCGAGCATGTTGATCTGGCCCTGGTTCTCGTGGTCGCGCAGGCCCGACAGCTCCATCGTGCCCATGTCGGGAATGCCCTTCAACTTGTAGCGCACCGCGTCGGCCAGTGCCGTCGCGTCGATGACCGGCGCCTCGGGCCCGAACTCGCCGATTGTGCGGATCTCCCCGACCGTGACGTAGCTATCGGTTAAGCCATTGGCGGCGGTGGTGCCGATTTCCAGGATCGCGCCCTGGGACTTCTTCGCGGCGTTGCTCATAGGTGGCTCCTCAAGTGTCCTGCGTGATCACGCGCAGTGTCACGCTGCCCAGGTAGGTGAGGTCGTCCGCGTCGCGGCTGACCTCGTCGGAGATGACGCGGCACGAAATGCATTTGCCCGCGGCCAGCGCCAGGCGGGCGTTGTGGAGGGCGCCCTTGATGCCGCTGCCGCCAACGCCGTCGTCGGAGGCGCGGCCGATGATCGCGAGCACCTCCTTGGTGCCCTCGTATCGCGACCACACCGACAGATAGACGGCGTGGGTCGTGTAGGCGCGGGCGAGCGTGTCGGAGGCGCGGCCGATGATGCGGTCGAGCGCGACGTAGGGAAACGACTGCTCGCGGGCGGCGTCCTGCGTGACGGTGACCGCCGGCGACATCCCGGCCAGCGCCACGCCGAGCGCATCGAGGATGGCTTTTTGGAGCTCCAAGGTCACAGACATGGCGCCTCGCGCTTTCTTTTCTCGCGCGGCCTACCGGCCGGCGGGCAGTCGCCCGCTCGGCAGCTTCGCTGCCGCAGGTTCAACATCCACTTCGCCGCGCAGCGGCAAGGCGCCGACTGGCGCCCGCGCGGTAGCGCGCACTTGCGGCGCGGAAGTGCCAAAAAATCAATCACCCGGCGCCGACAGCAGCTTCTTGACCAACACCCGCCCGCTCTTGAGCACCGAGGTCACCAGCGCCTTGCCGTGCAGCTCGCGCAGGCGGCCGACGTTCATCTCCATTGCCGGGCGCAGGAACGGCCGCGCAGGACGCGCCGGCACGTCGCGGTTGACGGTGCGCAGCTTGGCGCCGCCGCCGAGCAGGCGGGCGCGCGGGTTGTTCGGATCGTACTGGTCGGTGCCGACGGTGGCGCGGCGGACGCCCTTGCCGGCGCGGGTGCGGCCGGCGATGCGCTTCCATCCGGCCTTGTAGCCCTTGGTGCCGAACTCGACGAAGTGGGCGTACCAGCCGTCCTTTTTCTGCTGCGGCGTGATCAGGCCGACCTCAAGGCGCATCTGATCCTCGTTGATCCTGATGCCCTCGGGCCGGTTGAGCACTTCGGCGAGGTTGCCGCTGTCACGCGGCACGAGATCCACCGCCGTCGCCTGGATCAACTGCCCCGCCTCGGCCAGCGCGTCGACGATGCCTGCGCGGACGTTGTCGGGCATCTCGACAAAGTTCTGGATGACCCCCTCGGCACCGGTCAGGCGGGACTTGGCCATGGGTGCTGTTCCGGTCTAAGGTGCGGGTGCATTTTGGAGGGGGCATTCCATGGCGAATTTGGTTGGCGTTCGAGTGCCTACGTACAAGCGGCCCGTTCTTTTAGAACGCGCACTCCGGAGTTTGATCCAACAGACCCACGCTGATTGGCGGGCCGTTGTCCTCGATGATTCCCCGGAACGCGAAGGCGAAAGCGTTTGCCGAGCCATCGCGGATGATCGCATCGACTACGTGCCCAATCCCACCAACATGGGAATTTCTGCTAATCTGGATGGCGCGTTTTCTCTACATGCGGATGATGAATCGTCTTTTGTTTGCGTACTTGAGGACGACAACTATTACCTCTCCGACCACCTGACTGATTCCATAGCGATCCTGGATCGCTCAGGGTGCGACGTCTTACTGCGCGATCATTTGATCGAGACTGGCGGGGAACGCGATGGCCCCGGAGATTTAAGCGCGGCAACTCAATACGGAGGGCAATACAGCGAAGGACCAATCGACCAGTTGCGATTTTTTGCTGCACTGTTTTATTCAATTGGGGCCACCAACGCCGGATTATTCTGGCGAGCCCACAAGGGACTTGACTTCTCGACGTTGGCATATGTGGACGATGTCGTCTGGCAGGAGCGCCTCCGCACGCTCTGCCTTGATCGACCCGTTTACATGGCGATGCGGCCTACCATCGTCTGGCGTAGCAACGGCAGCAACTCCTGGCGGACATCCCCAAGAGGCGTTGGCTGGTACTTGAACAGCGCAAGGTGGGCGACGTTGGAACGGAAAATATACAAAGCCTTGCATTCCCATCTGATGTGTCTGGGTGCCGACCGGTTCATTTGGGATCCGCCGGCTGGAGATCTTTCGCCTGATCGCGAGCGCGTGTTCCATCGAGTTGGCATTGCAGTCCCACGCACACGATCTCACATCAAATTCCTCGACCTTGCGTCTCTCACATTCAAGAGGTTTGCTGCTCAGGTTGTTGGCGCCCGCGAAAACACTCGCTGCGATATCAGTTTCGATGCCAGAGGGCGTCTCGCCGCCAGAGCACAACTGATCATACCCCTCCATTGAGCCAACCCGATGCGGCGGCCGCCAACGGCACAGCGTCACCATTCCCGATGATGATTATATCGGTCGCAATAAACGGTATGCCGTAGATTTTACCGTTCGGCGCCAGCACTGCGCCCTCCCAGTAATCGGTTGTGAACGTATGCCCCAGAGCGTTGCGTGACGCGGTGTCCGCGACCGGATCAATGATCAGGAAATCATCCGCCGTAAACGGCATTCCGTAGATCTTGCCGTCCGGACCCAAAGCTGAACCAACCCACTTGTTGCTGCCAGAAAGCGTTGCGCCCATAGCAGAACGAGACGCAGTGCCAGCAACAGTGTCGATAATCAGAATATCTGTCGCGTTCAGCGGCACCGCGTAAATTTTGCCGTTTGTCCCAATCGACGCGCTGTGCCATTTCGCGCTCCCGACCGTTATAGTCGCCCCCATTTTCGTCAGCGTCGCCGTGCCGGCAACGGTGTCGATCACGCAGATTTCTTCTGCGTTGTAGGGAATGCCGTAGATCTTCCCGTCGGGCCCCAAGCAACACGACACATACTTCGCGCCGGTGGTCGGAAACGTCGCCCCCATAGCGGAGCGCGATGCGGTGGCGGCGACTGGATCAATGATCAGAATATCTTCTGCGTCATACGGCAGGCAATAAATTTTGCCGTCGGGGCCTAGGCAGGCACTTGCCCAACCATCCGTTTCGAGAGATGCGCCCATAGCGGAGCGCGATGCGGTGGCGGCGAGCGTATCGATAATGAGAATGTCCGCCGACTGTCTTGGGGCGCAGTATATCTTGCCATTCGCCGCGAGAGCGCCCCCGTGCCATTTATTGCTACCCGAAAGCGTCGCGCCCATGGCGGAGCGCGATGCGGTGGCAGCAACGGGATCAATGATCAAGATGTCTGCTGAGCTATAGGGTACGCCGTAGACCTTTCCATCGGCGCCCAACACGCCGCCGATCCATTTTGTCGAGCCGGAAAGAGATGCCCCCATGGCGCTGAGTGTAGCGACCGACAGCGCTGTGCCGCTTACAATGCCGTCAAGATACGCAGCCTTGTATGCTGCCCAGTAGGACGCGCCGACCTGGTGGTAAGCCGGCAGCGCACTTCCGGCTGCCGACGCTACCGTTCGCAGCAGCGCGCGACGAGGGCCCAGGCGCAACGACATCAGATGAACCCCAGGCGCAGGCGCAGGCCCGACGCGGTATAGGTCGGCGTGCCGGATCCATTGACGACCGCGACCCAAATGTCATCGCTGCCGGTGCCCGGCTTGATGACTTTGCCGATATTATCCTTTCCGGCGACACTTACGCCGCCAAGGTCGTAATAGTCGGCGACCGCGATCGTCACCGGCGGCCCGAGAATCTCGCGGGCGTTGGCGTCGGAAAGTGACGGTGCCGCGTTTTCGGTGCCCCAAGAATTGGCCGCACTCACGAAGAAGATATTGAGCGCGGCTTTCTGGTCGTCCTCGTCGATCACGGTGACGCTTTGCAACATGCCCAGCACGTCGTTGGCCCGCACACACGCGGCGACGATCTGCGCGTCGGCGAGCAAGTCGCCAGAGGCGTAGGCCGATGTGTCGAGCGACAGCGTCACGTCGACGAGCTGCATGGGCGTGCCGACTTGCCCGATGTGGTTCGTCCCGGCCGGCGTGGCGCCCGCAACCGATGCGGCGATGGCGTCGAGCACGCCGTCGATCGTGGTGACCAGCGCGGCAAGCGCGTCCTGCTTGGCTTCGGTCGCCGGCGCCGCAATGACCTTCGCGAGCAGCGCCGCGAGCGTCGTCTGCGTCGCGAAGTCCTTCGCGATCAGCGTGTCCTGCTTTGCTTCCGTCGCTGGCGCGGCGATCAGTTTGGCGAGGATCGCCGCCGCCGTTGTTTGCGAGGCCGTCTGATTGACCGCCGAGATGATCGCCGACTGCCCGGTCACCGTCGCCGGCTCGGCCGAGAGCTTCGCCAGAATTGAATCGAGCACGCTGTCGATCGTGGTGACCAGCGCGTTCAGCGACGCCTGATTGGCTTCCGTTGCCGGCGCCGCGATCAGCTTGGCGAGCACGGCCGCGAGCGTCGTCTGCGTCGCGAAATCCTTCGCGATCAGCGTGTCCTGCTTGGCCTCGGTCGCCGGCGCCGCCAAGATCTTGGCAAGGATCGAGACGAGGGCCGCGACGGCCGGATCGTTCGACGCCAGCGTCGCGCGTAGCACGTCGGCACCGACAGCACCCGCACCAGTTGCAGCATGGTTCGCAGTGCCTTCAGGACCGACCGCGAGTTTCAGGCGCGGGAAATCGACGCCGCTGATGCGGTCGACAGCCGCCTGGCCACCAGACCCTGGCGTGTAATTGACGGCGGTATCGCTCATATCAGGCGGCCTCCTGCATGGGTGGGAAAATCAGGCCCCAGATGCCGACCGGGCCGCCTTCGCCGGCGTCCGGCACTTCCGCCGGCACGGCGTTGGGATTGCTTTCGGCGACCAGCACCATGAACAACTGGCTCGCTGGCACCGGCGGCGCCTCGACGATATCGAGGATCATGGCGCCCCAGGCGATGCGCATCCCGGCCGTGATCGACGTGTTGCGATGAAGCGTGACGCGGTAGGTGGCGACGTGGCGCTCGGCGCCGTCGTCGACGGCCTCGCGCGCCGCGATCGGTGCGTCCGCGCGCGCCCGCCATAGCCGTCGGCCGCGAGCGTCTCCGCCTCGATCGACACGATCTCGGTGAGATCGCCGGCCGAGATCGGTTTCGACTTCGCGCCGAATTTTGGGGGCCGGAGCATGACGGGTGCGCTCGGTCGGCCTTACGGCTTCGCGATGCCCGAGACGTTGATCGCGAGATCAAGCTCGGCGGCTGTTTTCGCAACGCCGAGAATGGTCACGTAGTGGCCAGTGGCGAGATCGGAGACGGGCGCGATGGCGCCAGCGGTCGCCGAGGGCACGTAGATCTGGCCCACCGTCAGCGGCGCGCCGAGATTGATGAGGCCGACGCGGGCGTAGGCGATCGGCTGCTCGTCGAGTGAGGCGTGCAGCGCGATGCCAACCACGGCGGCGGTCACGGCCGAGGCGTTGGCGTCGGCGGGCTTCAATCGGCCACCATCGGAAGCGTCGGCATAAAGCGGCTGCCCGGCGGTGATGGTGGCGCCGGCGATGCCGTGAGCGGTCTGCGCCGTCGCGCCTGCGACGACGCTGGCGGCGGTTTGGGTGAGATCGGCCATTGTGTGCTCCCTTTGGTCGCAAAAAGCGGCCTACCGGCCGGGCGCCGCTTGGCGCCTCATGACGTTGGTGGACTGGCGATCCAGTTCGCCAGCCAATCCCGAAACCGATCGCACTGCTCATCCGAGGCGAGCGCAAGGATCGGCATCATCACAAAGATCAGCGCGCGAACCGCCGGAAAGCACCAGAACGGAATGCGGACGCGCAAATGGCAAACCTGCTGTGCCATCTCATCATCTCCAAAGTAGCGATCGAAGATCGCGAGGCGAGAACGCGACCATGAGGCAGCGCCGCGATGCCGGTAGGCGAAGCCGTCGGCACTCGCGGAATTCAAACAGTCATCAATCTCTCACCGCTCAGCAACGCCTCCACCGCCAACTGCGTGCCCTCGGGCATGGCGCCGATGCTGCCGCGATTGTAGAACCAGTGCGTGATCATCATCAGGATCGCCTGCTTGATGGTGCGCGGCACGGCGATCGCGGCGCCGTAGCCAGCGGTAAAGTTGACGGTGACCGCGTACTCGATCGGCAGCGTCACCGGCCACACGATGTTGTAGGCCGGGCGGATGCGGCCGACGAAGGTGCCGGTGTCGACGATGTACTGGTCGGCCGCCAGCGTCTGCGAGACGCCGGCCGTGTCGAGGTAGGTGATCGACGATACCGCCTGGAGCGGCGGCAGCGGCAACTCGATCGAGCGCGGGAAGGCGTGGATCTTGTAGCGCCATGCTTGCGTGACCACGGCGCGGCCGAGCATCCCGTTACGCCCGTCGAGCAGTGGCGCCGATCAGCGTGTCCTCGTCGGACGTCAGCACGCGCAACTGCGCCTTGGCCTCGGCCAGCGTGACCGGCGCCTCGGCGGGCGGCGTGGTGCGCTCGAGGTTCATGGGCGTGCCCGATGCTGGCTGGCGGACGTGCGGACGCTATTCGGCGAGCTTGGCGAGCCGGGCGCGACGTTGGCGCGGCGTCTCGGTATCGGCAGCGGGCGCGGCGCTGGTTGCCGGCTCAGCCGCGGGCGGCACGTCGGCCGACGTATCGGACGGCGGGGCGGGCGATGCGGCGGGCGCGTCGACCTCGCCCTCGACCTTCTTGGCCTTCGGCGCAGGGGCTGCAACCGCGACCGCATCGGCGGCGCCACGATTGATCCAGCGCTGCGCGCTCGCCGTCGGCAGATCGTATTCGCGGCCGATCTCGAAGCGGGTTTCCTGCGGCGTGCCGGCGTGCTCATCCTGCACGACGCGCGCCTCTTTGAATTTCACTAGCATGGATTTCTCCTTTGCGGTCCGCGACGGCTCCGCCTACCGCGTCCGCACGCTGCAATGCTGATAGGAGCGATCGAAGATCGCGAGGTGAGATTGCCGACCGGGAAGGTAGCCGGCGCGGCCGCAGTAGCCGAAGGCGTTGCGGACCGCGCCAACTAAAAGCTAAGCAACAATCTCGTCGACCGTCGCCGCGTCGTTGTCGGACGCCTTGCGGTAGCGCGGCAGGAAGCCGAGCACGAGCGCGCCGGCGTCCGAGGTCGCCGTCGCCACGGTCATCGTCAGTCGCACGTGGGTGAAGCCGTTGGCGATGTCGAGTTCGTCGGCGCGGCAGTTGATGATCGCCTGCTTGTCGCTATCGGTGCCGGCCTCGGTCAACTGCGTGATCGCCTTGCCGGTGATATCCTTGACGCCGGTGCCGCTGCTGTCCTGCGCCTGCTGCAGCTTGGCGTCGAGGGTTGCAGACGAGCCGAGCGTGCCGGCCATGATGATCGCCATGATCTTCTGGAACGTGACCATGGAAATGTAACCGGTCGAGTAGGCAGCGGCGGTGTGGACGTCGGGATCGATGACGCCGACGATGGCAGCCTCGTCGCTGCCGGGGATGTTCGGGTTCAGCATTTTGTGCTCCTTGGTTTCTGGCGACTGCGACGGCTCCGCCTACCGCAGCGCCAGTCAGTATCCGGCTGGCGACGGTGGGGGCCGTGGGTGTGACGCACTCGAATATGGAGCGGCCGAAGGCCGTGTGAGGGACTTCGACCGCGAGGCAGCCGTCGCGGCGCGTGTAGCCGGAGGCGTACGCGACCGCGGCTAGAGCGCGATTAAGCGCGCTCGTCGAGCGTGACGAAGTGGCTCTGCGTGTTGGTGCCGTTCTTCGGCGACACCGGCGTGCGCAGATGCGGCTGGCCGCCGATCCGGAGCACGCTGCGGAAGGCCTTGAGGTTGTGGTCGAAGTAGATGTGGATCGATTCCGCCCGCTTGACCTCGCTGCGGCGCAGGCCGTAGTAGCCCTTCATGTCCATCAGAGCGATGTCGCCCTTATCGCCGAGCGTCTTGGCGTGCTGGCTGAACACGATCGGGAGACCGAGCAGACGGCCACCCGGCGCCTCGCGGTAGTCGGGCGACCACATCGGCCGGCCGTCGCCGAACTTGAGCTGCATGACCTGCATGAGGCAGTCGCTGTTCATGCGCCAATACGCGCGCGGGATCGAGCCCGGCAGCAGCCGCATGTACATTTTGGCGATGTTCTCGGCGACGATGGTGTCGGCGGTCTGCGAGCCTTCCTTGGCGACCGAGATCAGCGCGCCCGAGTTATAGATGCCGAGCGGCGCGCCGACGCCGTTGCCGTAGAGCACGAGGTCGGAGAGCTTCCAAGCGATCGCCTCGGGCACCTTGACCTCGAGGCGCCGCGTCAGACGGGGCGCGTCCTCGAGCAGTTCCTCGGATGCCACCACGTAGGCATAGAGCTCGTCCAGTCGGACGCTGCGCGGCACTTCGGGCGTCAGTCGCGACGCCGTCATTGCGGTTGCCTCGGAGCGCATGGCGACCGTGATGCCGTTGCCGCCCCACGGCGTCGTCTCGTCGACAACGTCGGTGACCATGTTGGAGTTGGTCGGCTCGACGTCGGACTGCTCGAAGAGGTTGTCGTCGGCGCCGGAGACCGCCTGCCAGATGCGGTCGCGATGCTCGGGCGGCACCATGTAGCCTTCCTGCGACGAGCCCTCGCGGTGGGTGTTTGCCGGCGCCGCGGCCTGCATCAACGCCAGTCGGTCGTCGAGCCGGGCAGCGCCGCCGGGCAGCGAAGCGCGACGGACGGCGACGGCGAAGTCGCCGAGGCTCTCGAAGCCGCAGGTCGGATCCTGGGTGCGGCGGTCGTCGCCGACCTGGATGTTGCGGGCGACGGGGACGACAGTGCCGGTACCGAGAGCGGTCGAGCCCTCGAGGCGCGCAAGGCGCTCGGCGTTGGCGCGGGCCGCGTCGATCTTCGGCTCGATCGCGTCGAGCTCGGCGTAGACCGCATCGAGCGCCGTCGTTTCCTCGGCGGTCAGATCGCGCAGGCCACCGGCGTCGTTCTGGCCGTTGACGTAGGCGAGCTTCTTGCCCTTCTGCTTCAGCTCGGCCTGCCGAGCCAGCAATTCCCTGAGATTCATTTGGTTCTCCTGATTGGTTTGCGCGACCTTGCGGCCGCGCGGACCTGGTGGCCGGCGGCACGGATTGAACGCTGACGCTACTGTGTACGAAAGGGCGGCCTACCGGCCGGCGCCCGCTTGGGCGCTCGCCCGCTTCGCGGGCGGATAATCAATGACGTTGATGCCGCCTTCGAACTCCTGATGGCGGATGACATTGCCCGCACTGTCGTGGACTGGCATCGTCACGAAGCCTGCCGGGCCGCAAGCGCCAACGATCATGCGATCTGGATTCAACCGAACTTTGGTCGCTCCGATGCACTTCATGCCGTCGAGATACACTTCACGGGCCATATTGCCCTCCATGGTGGCGATCGAAGATCGCGGGGCGAGAATGCGCCCGCGAGGCAGCGCCGCGATGCCGGTAGGCGAAGCCGTCGGCACTCGCGGAAATCAAGAAAGCGCGAAGGCGCGGCGGGCCCTGCCCGCCATGCCCTTGCTCGCCTTCGCGCTGAGGCGGGCGAGTTCGTCGTCGAGTGTGCCGATGCGGTCGGCCATGCCGAGGCGAACCGCTTCGCGAGCGCCGACCATGCGGCCTGAGCCGAAGTCGGACGTCACCTGTCCGACCTTGACGCCGCGGCCTGCCGCGACGTCAGCGACGAACATGCCGTAGTAGCGATCGATCTCGCCCTGCAGGTGCGCCTTGGCGCCCTCGGTCAGCGGGAACGACGGATGCATTTCCATTTTCTCCGGCGTCGAGCGGATGATCGTCGGCGTCACGCCCTCGGCGTCGAGCATCCGCGAGATGTCCTCGTGGTAGGCGACGACGCCGATCGAACCGACCTCGCCGCTCTCGGTGACGACGATCTCGTCGGCCTGGCTGGCGATCCAGTAGGCAGCCGAGGCGCAAATCGGCGAGACGCAGGCGATGATCGGCTTGGCGCCGCGCGCGGCGCGCATCTGCTGCGCCAGCTCGGTGACGCCATGGACGTTGCCGCCGGGGCTGTTGACGTCGATCACGACGGCCGAGATGTTGGTGTCGCCGACGACCGAGCGCAGCGCGCGGCCGAAGCGCTCGCACGATGTGCCGAAGCCGGTCGAGACGTCCTCCATGCCACCGGCGCGGGGCGAGATGACGCCCTTAAGGTTGAGCACGGCGATGCCGCCCGGCGTCGGCGCGGGGTCGGCCATCCGGTTGCGGCGCTGCTCGGTTTCCTGCTCATCGTCGAAGGCGCGGATCGCGTCGATCTCATCGGCCGTGCGCTTGCCGCCGCGAGCCGCGAAGCGCAGCATCGACAGCATCGCCTCGCCCTTGGCCGGCTCGATCGCCCACGGCGTCGCGGCGACTTCGGATAGGATGCGGAGGTATTTCATTGTGCCGTCTCCTGGCTTTCTGGCGCGACGTCGGCGGCAGCCGATGCGTTCTCATCCTGAAACTCGACATCGTCGACGCCAGCGAGGCAGCGCGCAGCCGCGGTAGGCGGAGCCGTCGCGGACTGCGCCAAAAGACGAGGCGCGCGGTACTGTTCGATCGCCTCGGTCAATGCGCGCTCGCGATCGACGTAGGCGGCGAAGGCGGCGCGCTCGGCGTACTGCGTGCCGGCCGGCACCATGTTGAGCGGCTGCAGGTAGACGTCGCCCTCGGCAATCGGGTTCTGGTTTTCGAGCGAACGGATATCGTTGACGCTGAGCCATCCCCAGTTGCGCGCAATGGCATAGGCCTCGTAGCGCGACTTGAGATCGCCGCGCAGCAGGCCGCCGACGTTGTGCTCCGCGAAAAACATGTCTTTGCCGATGATGAGATCGCGGCTGATCGCCTGCTCCCACGCGACGAGCCACGGCATCAAGGTGTCGGTCACGAACTCGAGCGCCTGCTGCTCGATGTTGGAGAACGTCGCCTTGTCGAGCATCCCGACCTTGTGCGGCGGCATCCGCCACCAGCGGATGCACTGCAGAGCGACTTCCTTGTATGCCTCCATCACCTGCGCCTTGGCGTGATCCTTCTGGACGACGTTGAAGCTGGTCGTGCCGTCGAGCACGGCCGGCAAGCCCTTGTTGCGGGCGTCACGGAAGATCTTCGCCCAGCGAGTGCGGAAGGTCGCAGCCTGCTCGTCGGTTTTGAACGGTGCGGCCGTGGTGATGACGCTGGTCGGCGTGGCGTCGTTCTCGAAGTGCTCGGTCACGTACTCCTGGATCGCCAGCGCGCGGGCGAACGTGCGGCGCCCATCCTGGATCAAGGATCGGCCGAGCAGGTTGTTGCTGATCAGCGGTGGGGCGCGCAGGTGGAACACCTGCTCGGGAAGCAGGCGGCGCTTGCGGCCATCGTCCTGGTGATAGTCGTAGACGTGGTCGACGCTGCCGTCAGACTGCGTCTTGAATTGGACGTCGATGCGCTCGGGGTCGAGCCGCGTCAGGCTGTCGATCGGGCCGCGCGGGCCATCCTTGATCTCGGCGAAGGCGTTGCGGTGCAGCAGCAGATCCCAGGTCATCTGGGCGCGGAACTCGTAGGCCGTCTGCGTCGCGTTCGGGCGATGGTGAAGGATGTCGGCCAGCGGGTGGCGGGGCTCGCGCCTCTTGCCGCCGTCGTCGAGGCGGCGATAGATCGGCAACGGCAACATCGCCACCGACTGCATCAGAACCGACAGCGTATCGTAGACCTCGGGGATCTGGATGACGGTGTCGGCGGCGACGCGGATCGGCCCGCTCCGGGTGGGCGCGCTCTCGTACCAGAAGTCGTCGATCGGGCTGCGCGGTGGCGGCGCTGCCGGTTCGCTGGCGCCGATCATGGTGCGGAGGCCGGCGCGGAAATTCATGCGACCTCCGAAGGAACGAACGGGTGACCGGCATCCTCGGGCTCGCCGAGCGTCATGCCGATGGCGATGACCTGGGCGGTGATGCCGTCGATCTTCTCTTTCGAACGCTCTTTGCTCGGCTTGATGTTGCCGTTGTGATCCTCGGCGGCGGCGACGTTCGACGCCATCCAGCGCGCGACGGGATGGCCGGCGTGATCGAAGCTGCGGCCGACGACCATGCGCTCGAGCTGCTTTGCCGGCGGCGACATGCCGAGGAACGTCTGCGGGTAAAATTTCACTGGCATCCCCGCGGCCTGCATGTCGACGGTCAACTGGCTGGCGTTGTAGCGATCGACGCCGATGCCCTGGACGTCGAAGAGCTCGATGTCGGCGGCGATCGCCTTGTGGATGTAGTTGTAGTCGGTGACGTTGCCGGGCGTCGCCTCGATGGCGCCGACCTGGACCCACTGCTCATAGGGCACCTTGTCCATCTTCGTGCGCATCGCGACGGTGTCGGCCGGGCACCAGAAGCGCCACAGGAACACCGCGACCTCGCCGGCGATCTCCGGGAAGTACCAGCACAGCGCGCAGAGATCGCTGACCGACGCGAGGTCGAGGCCGCCGTAGCAGGTGCGGCCGCGCAGTTCGTCGAACAGCCGCTTCCAGCGGAGTTGATCCTCGGGCGTCGAGCGCGAGCAGGCGCGCCAGTCGACCATGGGCAGCCAGCGCGTGTCCTGCTCGGTCCAGATGTTGAGCCGGTAGCGCTTGAAATCGTTTTCGAGGCGCGGCAGTTGCGCCGCCTGCATGGCCTGATCGCGCATGTCGTCGTGACTGACCGACACACCGAGGTTCGGATTGGCCGCCGCCCAGACCTTGGGATCGCGCCAGTCGGCATCGGCGTCGGCCTCGTAGCAGGCGACCAGCGTCGCGGGGTCGTCGATGTCGCCATCGAGGATCTGCTTGGTCTCCTCGTAGAACTTGTGGCCGACCGTGTTGCGCGTGCCGGCGGTCGAGATCGTCACGTCCATCGGCTGGCGGCGCGCGCCCATGCCCTGCATCAGGAAGGTGTGCAGGTCCATCGACGTCCACTCGTGCACCTCGTCGCCGAGGGCGCCGTGCGGGTTGAGGCCGTGCTTGCCTTCGGGCTTGCCGCTGAGCGGCATGAAGCGGGCGTTCAACTCAGCGCAGTAGGTGACCGGCTTGAGGAACTCGAGACGCCGCGCGAGTTCGGGATCCTGCGCGGCCATCGTCTGCGAGACCTGAAACACGATCGACGCCTGGTTCTTATCGAAGGCGTGCGAGTAGATGTCGGCGCCGGGCTCGTCGTCCTCGGCGAGCAGCGTGTTGCCGATCGCGCCGAGCAGTTCCGTCTTGCCGTTCTTGCGCGGCACCCACATCCGGGCGCGGCGAAAGCGGCGCGGCCAGTTGCGCGGCGCCTCGCCCTCGATGACGCGCTTCCATCCGAACAGCGGCTTGATGAAGCCGTCGGACTGCCAGTGCTCGAGGATGAACGGGCGGCCGTAGTAGATACCCTTCGTGAAGCGCAGACGGCGGGCAAAGAAATCGGCGACGTAGTCGGCGCGGGCGGCGTCGTACCAGTAGAGGCGGCGCGTCGCGCGGTGCTCGAGGTAGGTGTGGCCCTTGTCGACGTGGACGGCGTAGCGGGCGCGGTCGAGCGTCTCCATCCCCGGCGGCGTGAGCGGCGAGGTGCGGGAAGCGACGGCGGTGGCGGTCATCTAGTTGGCGCGGCCTTCAGGCTGCGCGGCATGGAGTTTTGCAAACAGCGACGTCGGGTCGGGGTCGTCGATCGCGGACGGAGCAGCGGGCGTCGGGTTGATGCCGGGGCGGTTCGGGTCGGAGGGCGCGGACGCGGCCTTGATGACGAGCGCCTGGCGGGCAGCCGGCGTCAGGCCGACGCGATCCTCGATGGTGACGAGTGCGGCTTCGATGCGCATGAGGGCGGCGAAGTCGGGATGCTGGCGGAGCATCTTGCCGTGCAGCGATTGCGTCTCGTAGTGGACGTCGCCGCGCGTGTTGACCTTGCCGTTGAGTTCGATCCAGCGCGCGAGGTGCGTGCAGTAGCGAGCAATGACGCCGTGATCAGTGGACTTGACGAACGACATCGTCGCGAGTAACGGCATCAGCGCGTCCCACACGCGGCGGGCGGCGGGCGTGAGCTCGACGACATCGGCGAGCGCAGGCGCGGCAGGTGCGGCGGGCGCAGGTGTATCGATCGGAGGCGCAGCGGCAGATGGCGCGGCATCAACGGGTGTGTCGACGGCAGCTACAGCAGCAGCATCGCGCTCCTTTTGCGCCTTGCGCTTGCCGGCATTGCCACGACGGGCGGCCTGCTCGGGTGTCTGGGATTTCGGCCCTCGCTTCATCTGACGACCTCCCCACCTCAAAAAAAGTTTCTCAAAACTCGCGCGACAACGCGCGACCCTAACTTGCGCGGTTCTTATGTCATTGAGCTAGCGATTTGACCTCCCCTACCCACTATGTCGGAGGTCAGAGGACCGAGATGAAGAACTCGGGCAGCTCGCGATCGAGGCGCAGATCCTTCGCATCGATCTCGCCCATCTCGTAGCGCTGTTCGAGCACTGCCTTGATGCGCTGATGGCAATCGCGACACAGCGACTGCCAGTTGTCATGCACCCAGAACATCGACTGATCGAGACGCGCGGGCATGATGTGATCGACCATCTCGACCGGCACCACGAAGCCATTGGCCTCATGCGCTACGCACAACGGATGGCTGCGCTTGTAGCCTGCGACGACCTTCGCCCACTTGCTGCCATAGCCGCGCTGATGCGCCGACCCACGACGCTCATCACTGCGCTTCCACCGATCCTTCTCGCGTTGCACCCGTTCCGTTGCAAGCTCCGCCGCATCGCGCTTGACGATATGGTGTGTTGGGGGCTGCGTGGGCACGGGGCCTCGCTGATCGGGACACCAAACGCAACAAAGGCCCCGATCGAACAGATCGGAGCCTGGGGCGGTGCGTTGGCTATCTGGGGCTGCCGGCCCGCTGGACTACTCACCAGCGATACACTTCGGCGACCATGACTTACGATGTCAAGTTTTCGGCGCAATGTCAACACCCCGTCGACACCGGCCCGCCTCACTTGGCCCGCCACGGCTCCAGCTCGGCACCGATCCCCGTGACCTGCCAGCGCTTTAGCGGCACCCGCTCAATCACGATGCGATCCCGCAAAACACCGAGCAGCGACACCCACCGCTGCCACTCCTTGCGCGCCGCCACCCGAATCATCGCCGCCTCGCCCGCGCCGACGCCCATGACAGCGATCCGCTCGGCGACCGGACGACGCGCCACCGGGCACACGTACATGCGCGGCTTGCCGCTCGCCTTGAGCAGCCGCACGACCTTGAGCGCCGGCACCTCCGGATCCCACTCCGGCGGCGTGCCGCTTTCGGCGGCCCGGATCACCCGCCAGCGATCCTCGGTGACGAAGTCGCGCATGACCGCCGCGTGCAGCCACTCGGCGTCGGGGTGCGCGCTCGGCGACCCGCGCCAGCCGTTGCCCTCGGTCAGATACCCATCGCCGAGCACGTCGCACAGCCGCCCCGTCGCCGACCCCGCCGCCGCCAGCGCCGCGCCACCGGCATCGCCCGCCGACCCCGCGAAGCGCACGAGCTCGCGACCGTAGGCCCACTCGAGCAGCGCCCGCATCGTCGTCGCCTGGCGCGTGTCGATCTTGCGAACCGATGCCCCAAGTGACGGTCGAGTGACGGCAGTGACGGTTTCCAGGGTCGGCGCCGTAGAATTGCGATGCTCTTGTGCTTTCATGGCCATCACCCCCAAGATGTTGTGCCCTGTTTCTCTTTTCTCATGCGGACTGACTGTAACTGTCACTACCGTCACTACTGTCTCTGAATTGCTTTTTATCAATGACTTAAGGTTCTAGAACGCAGTGACAGTCAGTGACAGTTGCAGCGGCCGGCATTTTCATGGTTGCAGCGCCACGACGGGCGAACTGTCACTAACTGTCACTGTACTTGCCGCGGTCGCCAACGCCTTCGGCTACTGGCGCCGCGGGTCGTTCCCCACCCGGTCGGCGATCTCACCACGCGCCATTCTGGCGCTACAAAAACGCCGAACCGATTTCATTCGAGAATGGTGCGGTCGACGACCGGATCGCCATCTCGACCTCGACGCGACCATCGATCGCCGGGCGGCCTACGCACTTGATGCAGATGCCCGACCCGTAGCCGCGCCCAACAAGCTCGCCGTCTCTGACGATCTCGACGTGCCAATCCTTGACTTCGCGGTTCATGTAAACGCCCGATACAAGAGCGCTGGCCGCATCGCGGGGCAACATCCCCTCAATCAGCATTTCGTTGTCTGAGATCGAAGCGTGGCTCAAATCCGTGAGTTCGCAGAGCGGGACGATCACCCCGTCGATCCGAAGCGATAGCTTGGCAATATCCATCCTTCACCTCCATCCAGGGCGGCGGCGGCACCGCCGTTTTTTGAGCCTCTATTGCGCGGTCGCGTACGGCTTCGCCTACACGCGCCGGCGCGGCTGCCTCATGGTTGCTACTTCGCCTCGCGATCTTCGATCGCCACATCGGAAATCTCCCGCCAAAAATCCGGGTTAAATATCATCGTCTCATTGCGCGGGTTGACCCACCTCGATCCGCTGCATCCCTCGCGTTCGGCCAGTGCGCCCCGACCGAACGAGTAGATGGGATCGTCGCTAGGCAATTTCCTTCGGACCCAGCACAACTCCACCAGCTTTCCCACTGGCGGCCAGTCATCGCGACGGCGCCATGAGTCTTCGGGCGCCGGCACGGCCGGAAATTCGCCGACAGCGTCTCTCATCGCAACCATCCTTCACCTCCATCTATGGCGGCGGCGGCACCGCCGTTTTTTGAGACTACAACCAACACGCGAAAAAAAATCGCGAAAGGCCGCCGCCGCGACCATGGCCGCCTCACTCGTCCCTCCCGCTCGGCGGCGCGCCGCGCCACTCGGCCAGCACCTTGACCCCCATCCGCATCACGGCGCCGTTGGTCTTGTGCTTGCCGAATCCCATGTCGGACAGCCGCCGCCCGAACGCGGTCGCGTTCTTCGGCTCCTCGCTCGACTGCGCGCACCAGCGCACGTACGCCGCCATCAGCGAACCCGACGTCTCGCGGTACTCCTTGCCGACCTCGCACGCCTCGGCGACGAATTGCCCGATGGGGTCCATCTCGCGGAAGTAGTTCGCCGTGGCTTCGTCGATGTCGCGTGAACCGCCCAGACCGCTGTCGCGCCACATCCGCCAGCCGTCGATCAGCCACCACAGAATGCCCGGCCCCTCCTCGATCAGCTCTTCGACCAGCCCGATGCGGCGCTCCTTGAATTCCTGCGTAAATGGCACGACCTTGATGCGGCGTCTTATTCCGTGATCCTTGCCCACAATTGTAGGCCGGATATTGACGGACATCGTCAGCTTACCCTGCGGCACGAACTCGAAAAACGGCTTGTTGAGCTCGCGCGCGGTGATCTTTTCACCACCCGTGAACTGCTTGATGTTGCTCTCACTCAGCCGCGCGCCGGGCTCAGGCTCGGACGTGCGCACCAGCCGCGCGCCGCGCAGCCGCGCCAGATCCGGCGACGGCCCCGAGCCGCTCTTCCTGTCCTGGTGCAGGAACGTCTCGATCGGCGACGTCATCGCGTAGTCGCCGATCAGCCGCGCCACGACATCGATGAGCGTCGACTTGCCGTTGGCGCCCTTGCCCTCGAACGCGGCCATGCACTGCTCGGAGATGTCGCCGGTCAGGCACGAATAGCCGAGCCAGCGCTGCACGAACAGGCGCGTGTCCTGGTCGGGCAGCACCTCGCGCACGAACTGCGCCCACCGCGGCGCCTCGGCGTTCTCGACGAAGGCGACGTTGGCAATCTTGGTCGCGTAGTCGGAGCGGCGCGGCTTCATCAGGCGCACGCGGTCGGGCCGGTCGAAGTCGAAGATGAGCGTGCCGTTGAGGACATTGAGCCGCCGCGACTGCTGGTCGAGCTGGCCAACGTCGAGCGCCAGATAGGGCGCCGCCGCCGCGATCATCGCCCGTGAACGCGACAGCTCCGACGATTTCAGCGCCCAGGCGTAGAGCCGCTTGACACGTTTTTGATGCGCCGCCTCGTCCTCGCCATCGCGCGGCCCGTCGCGTTCCGCCCGACGCGCCTCGTCGATCACACTCTCGGCGACCTTGTGGGCGCAGCGCAGCGGCTCGTGGGCATCCTTGTCGATTTTCCAGCGCTTACCATCCCAGGCGTGCCAGCCGAGCTCGCCGACGTAGCGCAGGTTGTCGCCGTGGCGGCGCTCGAAGCGCTTGGCGTTGCCGAGATCGGTCTGCCACTCGCGCGACAGCGCGCTGTCGTCGGCCGGCGCCAGTGCAGCGTCATCGGACGCATCGGCCACGCCGTCGAGCGCGTCCTCGGCCACCATCAGCGACCCGACGATCGCCATCTCGCCGGGCGACAGATCGCCCCAGCCGTCGCGCGGCAGCGCGCTCGACTGTTCGGCGCCCGACACGCCATCCCCATCACCGCCCGACACGTCGACCCCCTTGCTTCCGGCGGTCCCGCGTGATAATGAGAATTATCTCATGCGCACGTGAGATCGCGGAGCCGCTGCTCCATCAAAACCCCAAAACCCCGGCTCGACCGCCCGTCCCGCCGGGGTTAGTTTTTTGCGCTACGCGCCTTTCTTGCCGCGAGCGCCGACGGCTTCGCCTACCGGCGTCGCGGGTCGTACCCCTCCCGGTTGTGCCTCCACCTCGCGATCTTCGATCGCTACCATTTCCGCCACCCATTTCTCGAACGCGCCGACGATCGGCTGAATGTTCTCAGCGTCGGCCCATCCCGCGAACCCGATAAAACCATTGCGCTCGAACGTCACCGCTTGGCGATCGCTGAAATAGTAGGCGCGGCAGCGAATATCCGCGACGTCACCGCCTGATGCCGACAATCGCACGCGACCAGCCCGAAACGATCCACTGATCAGGCCGGATTCACGAAGCTCAAGGTCGATCAGCCGGCGCAAACGCGCCAAGTTCTTTGGCGTGAGAATGTCATACGTAAGATCGGAAGCGGCCCACGCCGCCCGCGCACGATCTCGCGGACTTGAATGCTGTCGTCCCTCCGTCATCCCAGCTCCCTCCACGTCATGAGCGCCCAAGCGGGCAGGTAATTAACGCGCACCTTCGGTGCGACGCGGTAGCCCGTCCTTCAAAAATCAAGCCGCTTCGCGCAGCCGCATCGGCGGCGCGACCGGTTCGTCGTCAGAATAATCCTCGACCACCTCGCCGTCGTCGGGCGGCTCCGGCGGCCATACGATCCGACCGAGTGGCCCGCCATCGAACCAGCGAATGGCGCGATCTCCATCGTATCGGACATGGCACATCACGTAGACGCCGAGATCGTGATCCGCGTCGCTGAACGCGATCAGCTCCTCGACGAGTTCTCGATCGAGATCGTTGTCGACCTCGTCAACGATAACCTCGCGCTCAATCGCCTCCAGCGCCTGCAGCAACGTCGAGTATTTGCGCATCGCTCCCATCCCTTCACCCGTCATGAGGCCGCGACTGCGGCCCGCGCGGTAGCGCGTCCTTACTCCGCAGCATCCATGATGCTGCGGCGATCTCTTCGCGAAGCCTCACGCCGGCACACATCGCTGCCGTAGCGCAGCGGCCCGCGCGTGCGCGCCGCCGGCACCACCGAGGCGACGCAGCCGCCGCGCAGGATCGCCACCATCGTGCCGATGCGCACCGACTTGGCGCCCATCGCCAGCGCCGCCAGCACGCGCGGCCCGGCCAGCACCGCCTTGACGCGCGCGACGTCGACGTCGGTGTTGTCCTCGATGTAGGCGAGCAGCTGCGCGTCGTGGTCGACGCGGATGCCGCCGCGCTTGGCCGCCTGGCGCAGCGCGGCGGTGTCGAGCGCCTCGACGCGCTCGAGCCATCTAATCACCGCGTGAGCGGTGATTATGCTCTTGTTTCCGCGGTCGGCGACGGCTCCGCCTACCGCCGCCGCGGGCTGCCTCATGGCTGCGGCTTTCACCGCGCGATCTTCGATCGCCCCCGATCGCGTGGTCATGCCGACACCCTCCGTCCGATCAGCACGGCATCCAAATCAGCCGTCGTCGCCTCACGCTCGTCGGGCACATACTGATCAACGATGCCGGTGCATTCCCCGCACAGCATGGCATCCGCCTGGACTGAACTCAGCCCACCCTTGCGCCGATCCACGTGCTCGGCGGCGCCTCCGCGAACCTGATCTTTCACGAGGTCACAGAGATCCCATCCATCCGGAATATCGCACCCGGTATCGACCTCCACGCGGAAGTGCGTGCCGCATCCATCGCATTCGATGGCTGCTTTCAGCGACAAAATCCCCATCACGCCGCTCCCTGGAAAAGATCACCACCGGCGTGCGCCGCCTCGGCTTCCGCGATGTACTTCACTGCCGAGCGCCAGTAGCTTTCCTTGAGTTCGCAACCAACGAAGCGCCGCCCCGTCTTGACCGCGACAACGCCCTCGCTGCCGATGCCCATGAACGGGCTCAGCACGACGTCGCCGGGGTTGCTCCACAGCCGGATCGCCCGCTCGATCAGGTCGAGCTGCAAGGGACACAGATGCTTTTCGTCCTTGTCGTCGCGCGCCGCCCGCACGTTGAGGACGTTGCCCTGGCGGATGTCCATCCACACCGGCGACGCCCACTGCTGCCACAGCGACACCGGCACGTCAGCCGGCTGATGGCCGATCGGCTCGGCATTGTCGCCGGGCGCGCGGAACACCAGCACGTAGTCGGGCAGCCCGACGCGCGACATGGCGCTGTCCTTCTGGAGCTGCTTGTAGAGCAGCCCGAGCGCCTTCGTGCGCTGCATCTCGACCACGGGGTCGCGCCACACCGTCACGCGGCAGTGGTACACGAACCCCGCCGCCAGGTGCTCGGCGACGATCTGGTCCGAAAACGGTTTTAAGCCGATCACGCCGTCGCGGCCCTTGCGCGTCGGCAGATCCGTGCAGTGCACCGCGACCAGCCGCCCCGGCTTCAATACCCGCGCCGTCTCGCGGACGACGCAGCGGTACTGGTCGAAGAATGCCGCGTCGTCGGCGCAGTTGCCCATGTCGGCGATGCTGTCGGAGTAGACGAACAGATCACCGAACGGCGGCGAGTAGATGGAGAAGCCGACGGAGCGATCAGGGAGATCGCTCAGAGCTAGCACGCAGTCGCCGTGGATGGCGCTAAACCTTTCCCCGGTGTGCTGGTCGAGTATTGTTTTGTGGTCGGCGACGCGTACGGCTGCGCCTACACGCGCCGCGACGGCTTCACTCCCGGTCGGCATTCTCATCTCGCGATCTTCGATCGCTACATCCCCTCTCCCCGCCCTTGCGGGTAGAGGGTTAGGGTGAGGCGCGGCAACTTGCGCCTCACGATCTTCGATCGCCACCATGGTCTCGGTCATAGATCACCCCCAAATTCCTCGTTGCGAATGCGATGCCGCAGTTCTTCCCATGCGCGCACGAGCTTGATGATGTCGTGCGGGCTGATCAGCTTTTGGAAGCGCTCGTGACGCTCCATCAAATCGTTGTGGCCGTAGCGAAGGGCCATGATGTACAGCTCGGCGCGGGCGGCCATCAGGCTGAGATACACGCCCGACATCTGGCCGTGACCGAGCGCGCCGTCGGGAATGCCATCCTTCCACTCGCGCATCTGAAGGATCAGCGCATGCTCGTCGGCCGAGACGTCCATCGCGATTGCCATGATCACGCCGCCTCCCGCATCCACGTGGGTATCTCGACCCGCCGCGTCGGCACGTAGCTCACTGTTGCTTCCACGCGGCGGCACACCCTTGCCATGGCGGCGGCCATGGCGGCGCGCATCGCGTCGTGATCTTCGGATTTGCGCAGCACCGTGTCGGCGATGGCGCGCTCGGTATCGGCCATCGCGACGTGGACGTGCACCGGCCGCTGCTGACCGAACCGCCAGCAGCGCCGCACGGCCTGGTAGTAGCTCTCGTAGCTGAACGACAGGCCGGCGAAGCCGACGCGGGCACAGTGCTGCCAATTCAAGCCGAACCCGGCGATCGACGGCTTGGTGACGAGGATCCGCTGCTGCCCCTCCGAAAACGCGACCAGGCGCTGCTCCTTGACATCCGGCCGCATGTCGCCGCGCACCTCGATGGCGCCCGGCAGCCGTCCAAGCAATGCGTCGGCCTCGTCGTTGGTGTCGACCCACAGGATCCACGGTTCTGTCGGCTCGGCGGCGACCTTTGCGGCAATGGCGTCGGCGCGCGCCGCCAAGGTCAGCCGCTTCTCGCGGTGGATCGACGTCGCGCTCATCTCGGGCAGCCGGAACAGCCGCGCCTGGCCGTCCTTCTCGCCGCCCGCATCGACGCTGCGATCGGCGGCGACGACGTGATCGTGGCGGACCAAGTCGGGCAGCGCGAAGCCGGTGTCGTCGTGTCCGAGATCGGACGGCTTCGACAGGCACCGCGCCCACGAGGCGACCCAGTCCCAGAAATCGTCGACCGCGTGGCCCTTCAGGCGCCAGTCCTGCGACGCCGTCGAGGTGTCGTTGATGAACCACCGCGACAGCATCTCGCGCGACTGCATGGCGCCGAGGAATGCCGCGTGCTGGCCGAGTTCGGTGTGATCGTTGGGCGCCGGCGTCGCCGTGCAGGCGAGCCGGTAGGGCGTGCGCGCGAACGCCTCGATCAGGGCCCGCGTCGTGACGCCGGTAAAGCTTTTCAGAATGCTCGACTCGTCGAGGATGACGCCAGCGAAATCGTTCGCATCGAACTTGTGCAGTTGCTCGTAGTTGACGATGTAGATGCGCTTGCCGAGGTTGCCGCGCTTGTCGCGGATGTGCACGGCGTCGATGTCGCGCGCGCGCGCCTCGCGTTCGTGCTGCGGCCCGACCGCAAGGGGCGCCAGCATCAGCACCGGCTTGTTGGTCGCCTCGACGATACAGCGCCCCCACTCCAGCGCCACGAACGTCTTGCCGAGACCGGTGTCGAGAAACGCCGCGCCACATCCTGCCCTGAGCAGAAAATCGACGACGTCGCGCTGGTGCGGGAAGAGGGCGGCGCTTAATGCGGGTACGCGAGCGAGCCCCATGGGCTCGAACGCGACCCGTTTGCGCGCCAGCAGGCGCGCATAGTGGTCGCGGTCGCGTACGGCTTCGCCTACACGCGCCGCGACGGCTGCCACCCCGGCTGCGGAGTTCACCTGACGGCCTTCGGCCGCTACAGTTTGCAAGGTCATGCGGTCACCCATCAAATTTGCCGACATTGAAAGCGAGGCGCTGCAAGTGGCTCACCCGTGCGCCTTCCGGGCAAATCGCAATGTTCGCTTCGAGGCCGTCGAGGCTGACGCGCGCGCCCTGCGTATCGATCCCAGCTTCGAGGCCAAGGAACTGAAACGGCTTCTGGCATTCGTCGCAGCGGATCGTGATCTCGGCCATGAATTGACCGACGTCCTCCAAGCGAGCGACATTCACCTGCGCCCGAAAACTCATGTGCTTGCAGCTCACGACGGTTGCCCTCCGATCGACAAGTTCAGCGCTTCGAGTTTCGCGGTCTCGCAGATGCCGTTGATCAGGCCCTGCGCCCGCTGCACGTCGCCGGCGTGGATGCCCATGGCGACACGCGCCACGACGGCGATCGCCGCGAACACGCACGACTGATCGTCCGGCAGCTCGTCGGCGAGACGAGCGACGACCGCGTCGGCGACGCCGATCAGCAGGTTGTCCGGCGCACCCATCAAGCAGCCCTCCGTTGCGTTGCGGACGCCACATGATCTTGCTCGTCGTCATGAGGCCGCGACTGCGGCCCGCGCGGTAGCGCGCCCTTCCCGGCAGCGCCCTGCGCTGCCCGGGGCTTCCTGGGGATGTCGTAGGTTGTCACGCGCTGCCGACCCCCGCCCCTGCGCGTCAGCCGGCGCTCGTAGCGGCACGCGAGGCGGGCGAGTGCGGCAAAGAAATGATTGCTCGGCAGCAGCGCGAACCCGAGCTCCAGGCAGTGGCGGCCATAGAGCGCCTCGAGCCGGCAGCGCGACAGCTCCCCGGTCTCGCCAAGCTGTTGCAGCCATTGCACGAACTGCGCCGCGCCCTCGCCGTAGCCGAGCCGCTCGCCGCCCTCGATGCCGTCCGGCAGCAGGCCCACATTGTCGCCCCAGGCATCCGCGGACGCCGACGGTCGGTCGACGGGCGCCACCCGCGGCAGCTCCGGGCTGACGCGGGCAAGCTCGGGCTGGATAGGGTTGGAAACCCCGGGCGCTTTTTCGTGCGGTCTCCCGCTGCCGCGCAGCCATTTGAGCATTATGCAGCCTCGCGTTGCGAGTGACGGCCTACCGGCCGGGCGCCAGTCGGCGCCTCGCCGCTGCGCGGCGAAGGGGGCGTGGCGTCTAGGTCGGTTGCCGCTCCGCTTTCCGCTTCCTCGAGGGCGGCGAGGATGGCGCGGCCGAGGATGAACGGGATCGTCGGGACGACGGCGTTGCCCAGTCCTTTAAGGCGGTCCACCCGAGCGGGAACCCCATGAGCCACTCGACCCACGCCGGGTTCAATTGCCCACCAATCTGCTCCGAGAGCGGGCGGGCATTGCGCGCCATCGTCGCCGCGCTCGCCTTGCCCGATCGCCAGTCCCGCGCCATCGTCGCCGCGCTCGCCTTGCCCGATCGCCAGTCCCGCGTCGTCGGCGTCGCGAGCAGCCGCTCGGCTACACGCTGCGGCAGCGACACGCCCGTGTCCCAAGCCCGCGGCGGCATCATCCCTTTTGATCCATCCTTCGCCACCGGCGTCGGCCACATCTCGTGCGCGACGTGCTCGACGAGCGTCCCGCCGAGGCGCGCTTTGCTCGGCGTCACCAGCCCCGCGTGCGTCCCGAGCGATGCCGACGGCGTCGGCAGCATCTTGACTTGGTGCGCGAGCATGAGCTGGTTCTGCGTGTCGACCGGACCTGCGCGGCTGTCGCCCACGCTCGGCGTAAGCCACAATCCAGATCCGGTCGCGCCGGTGAGGGGCGCCGACGGAGGCCGCCGATACGCAATCCCAGACCGCATCATACCCGAGCGCGGCCAGGTCTCCGAGAACGGCGCCCATTGGTGCGGGGACGACGCGCCGCTGTGCGTCGCGTGTGGGACTAAGCAGGCCTGGGACGTTTTCCACGACGACGAATGCGGGTCGTAGCTCGCGAATGATCCGGGCGTACTCGCCCCACAAACCAGATCGCGCACCTTCGAGGCCAGCGCGCTTTCCTGCAAAGGAGAGATCCTGGCAGGGGAAGCCGCCGCAGATGACGTCGACGGCGATTCCGTCTCGGGCCAGAACGTCGCCTGTGAGGGTTCGGACGTCGTCATAGATCGGCACTCCCGGCCAATGTTCGGCGAGCACCGCGCGCGGATACGGCGCGACTTCGCAGAACGCGACGGTCTCGAAACCGCCGGTCGCGTCGAGCCCAAGCGCGAACCCGCCGATGCCGCTGAACAGGTCGAGCACTCTCAGTTTGCGCCGGTCGCGTACGGCTCCGCCTACACGCGCCGGCGCGGCTGCCTCATGGTTGCGATCCACCGCGCGATCTTCGATCGCCACCGCATGGCTGCTCATGGCGACGGCTCCGGCGTCGGTGGGCTGTGGATCAGGCTGTAGGGGATCGCGCAGCCGACATAGCCGATGGACAGCACTGCCAGACCGCCATCGCGCCAGCAGCGTACGGCCGGCGTCACGACGACCACCGCCACCAGCAATGCGACGCCGATCACGATCAGCCCCTCGGCGATCCGCTCCGTCATCACTCGTCTCCACGCGATGGCGCGCGGCACGGGCGCGCGGTGAGGCGACAGCGGAAGAACACCTGCCCGACGACCGAACCGACGCTCGATCGGCCGCACTCGTAGGCGGCGTCGCGGGCGTGGTCGCGGGCCATGTAGCGCTCGCCGTGCTGCCAGCGCGCCGTCTGCATCCACGCCTTGTCGGCTTCCTCGCGCGCGCCCTTCTCGCTCGCGTACTGGTCGCCGACGATCGCGAGCCGCGCCTTGCATCTTTGCATTCTGTCGCCATGGTCCGCGTCCGACCACGAGCGGCGATACACCTTGGCGGTGCGCCGGTAGTGCCAGTCGTCGTCGCGGTCGAACATCGGCACGTACGCCGAGCGGTACGTCGGCGCGTTCTGCGCGCGCGCCGGCGACGCCGTCACGATGAACAGGCCCGCGAACGCCGCCCAGAACGCGAACCACGCCGCACTGCGCCGAAACGGTGTATCAGCGAGCCACCACCCTGCGGCCGCACACACCGCCATGCCCGCGAACGACGCCGCCTTCTGCCCCTGCGTGACCGACATCAACAGCATCCCGGCGAACGCCAGGTTCCCGATGCAGCACCAGACTTGGGCCTCTTGGCGCTGCGTCATTGATTGATCTGCCATTACGCATTCCCTTCATCGTGAGCGCGCGCTAAATTCGGTGGCGATCGAAGATCGCGCGGAAGCCACCAACCGGCGAGGGCACGCCGCGCAGCGCCGGTAGCCGAAGGCGTCGGCGACTGCGCCAACAAAGCGATGTCGTCCTGATGGGCGCGATCGAGGCGGCGAGCGAGAGCCCATATTGCGAAGCCGCAGCCGATCGCAACCAATGCACCCACGATCGCTATGCCCATCAGGATCGACATCGCGCGCCCTATTGCCCGAGGATGCCGAAGCGGTAGGCGACCGCCGCCCGCACCTCGTGCCGGTCGGGATCGAGCGTCAGCGCGCCGCCGCCGAAGGCGAGGTCGTCGAAGCGCGTGTAGCGGTACTCGGCCGACAGAAACACGTTGTCGGCGAGTGCAAGCTGCACGCCGCCGCCGACGATCCAGCCGTCAAGCTTCGTCGACCCGATCGGCGTGCCCATCAGCGACGCGCCGGCGTCCATCCGCGTCCAGCCGGCGAGCACGTACGGCATCGCCTTCTCGCCCATCACGAGGCCGAGCCGCGCCGTTACGGCGAAACCCTTGTCGAGGCCCGCCGTCAGCAGCGGCGCGCCGCCCGCCGAGACCTTGAAATCGGCCTTCGACCAGTCGTATTCGCCACCGATGCCGACGACGAGATCGCCGCCGGCGAAGCGATGGTCGATGCCGGCGTGGACGCCGTAGCCGAAGCCGCGCGCCGCCAGCCCCTCGACCGCGGCGCCGGGCACGCCGACGTCGATGACGGTGATGTCGGTGCCGCCGTGGACGCCGACGTAGGCACCGGACCACGCGACCTTGCCCGGCTCGGCCGCGACGCCTGGCGTGGCGAGCGCGAAGAACGCGGCGCACATTGATGCGAGTAGAAAGCCCAGTTTGTGCATTGTGTAACTCCGTTGATCGGTTGAGATGAAGCTACGCAGCACTGAACTCGTGGATGGCCGGCCTACCGGCCGGGCCGCAGTCGCGGCCTCATGAGGTCGCGATTGGCGAAAGCGATGCGGCCATCTCTGGCGCGTTACGCGGCAACTGCGGCGGATGAGGTGCCGGCACGGGATCGGTCGCGCGCAGGTCGTCAATCGCCTGCGTCAGACAGTCGATGGCGCGACCGAGATAAGTTTCAGCGTCAACGCCATTTGCAGCGGCGCCCGCGTGAAAGATGTGGCGCAACGCCCATCGCGCTCGGTCATCCGACGGGATACCGTAGTTGTCGCAGATGCCATTGACCGTCTCCGCGTGCACAGCGCCAAAGGTAAAGGCGAGACCGCGATCGCGTATCCGGCTGACATACCAACGCGCCTTGGCGAGATCGTCGGCCGGCGAGCCCTTGCGCTTGTGACGCAGGATATACGCCACCGCCTGCGGCAGATGCCCGGCCCCACCGTACACGGCCTCGATGAGGTCGATCGTCTCGGTGCCATCGGCGCCGCGATAGTGCGATGGTGAATTGATGTTGTCGCTCACGTCGATCTCCATTCGGTGGCGCGGGAACCGCGCGAGGTGAAAACTCAACCGCGAGGCAGCTCCGCGGCGCCGGTAGGCGAAGCCGTCGGCGACCGCGGCAAAGAAGAACTGCCCGAAACCAAATCGTTGAAGTCTTTGCCAGCGGGCGGCCACGCGGCGGTCACATCGGCGCCGGCGCGCCGGAATTTCTCGGTGGCGCGTGCGATCAGCGCCCGCGTCGACACGGGATCGCGGCCGTCGTTGTCGCCGAGCAGGATGATGCGGCGCATCGGTGCCGGCACCGTCAGGCCCGGCCGGTCGGCGTCGGGCGTCACGGACGGCAGCCGACCCTCGCGCTCGGGATGCGGCGTGCCCTCGCCGATGCCGGCGCCGGCGAGATTGCCGAGCGCCGCCGCCGACACCGCCGCGATGCGTTTGCCGAGCCGCGCGTAGACGGCCTGCACGCTCATCGTCGTCTCGTAGCCCTCGCCGATCAGCACGGTGCCGCCGCGCCACTCGAGCCAGCCGCCGCATCCCCACACCGTGCCGAGCGTCAGCTTGGCTTTACAGCCGTCGGGCAACGTCGCCTTGCCCGAACCATCGGCGGCGAGCCATGTGCGGTGGATGCCGAACACGTCGCGCGGCCGCTCGCCGGGCACAGGCTGCAACAGGCCGACCATCGCCGGCCCGGTGTGCACCACCGCGCCCTCGTGACGGTATGGAAGCGCGGGATGGAAGCGGATCGTCGGTGGCACCGTCCAGCCGTGCACGGCGGCAATGGCGTCGATGTCGATGCCGCGTGCCCTGAGATACGTTTCGACCAGCGACCCCGCCGCCGGACGGCACGCCAGCCAGATGTCGCGGGCGCGATCCTGCGTCTGCGCCTTGCGCTTGATATCTTCGGCGTCGAGATCCGCGCGGCGTTTGGCGGCCGCTTCGGCGTGACGCTTGATCTCCGCCGGATCGGGCGAGATCCCGGCCTCGTCGCGCAGCTTTTGGATCGCGGCGCCGTCATCGCCACCGCACTCGGTGAGCGCGATGAAGCGGATGACGTCGCCGCCCTGCGCCGTGCAGAAGCAAAAAAAAGTCTGCTTGCGCGGATCGACGTAGAACGACGGCGTGCGTTCGGCCTTGAACGGCGACAGCCCGACCCACTCGCGGCCGGCCTTGCGCAGCGCCACCCGGCGGGCGACGACGGCGACGATGTCGTGCGCGGCTTTGATCGCGTCGACCTCGTCTCTGTTTTTGTAGGCGTCGCGCATCGAAATCCCGTTCGCGCAAGCAGCCGCTTGCGTGGTGAAATGGTCCAACGCTCACTTGATTTCCGCGGTCGGCAACGGCCGGTGCCAGAGGCGCGCCTTCGTCGCGACGCCTACTGCCGCCGCGGGCTGCCTCATGGCTGCGGTACACACCTCACGGCCTTCGGCCGCTACTGAAACAAACTCCCGCGCCGCGGGCATACCGCAACGGGAGAAGGCGAAGCACCTCTTCCCAGCAGCCCGCGGCCTACCCAAAATTGGCGCACGAAAAACGAGAGCGCCAGTCTAGGGAGGAAACGCCTCGGAGGGATCATTCCGAAGCAACCCCGATCGCTCGGGGGCTTTGCCCATGACGAGACTTCTGCCGAGGCAGAGGCCGTGCGGCCGTCAGTCATGGCCGCGCGTCATGGGCAAGGCGCCCAATCGACGAACACAAACGCCACACTCGACTACCGTCGTGACGCGCTACGCCACGTCGCGAAATTTCGGCGCGTGGGCGCGCTCCCACTCGAGGCGACGCTGGTGCATGGCGAAGACGCTGACCCGGCCGTCGCTGCCGGTGACGATGCGATCGATCGCCGCCGCCGTCTGCGGCCACTCCTCGCCGATCGCCCACCCCCGCGCCTGGCGCGGTGACCGGGCTCCGACCATCTCGGCCAGCTCCCGGTAGGTCAGATCCCGCTCGACGCGGAAGGTTTCCAGATCAACGCCAACCCCATCCACCACGGCAGCCTCCGTCCGCTGTTCGGCATGAATGTTCCGTATTTCGGACAAGTTGTCAAGCGTGGGGCATTGCCGTGTTCCGAATATCGCTATTTGATGTTCTTGCCCGGTCGCTTCATTGTGCGCGGAAAGCGACTCACTGCCACGGAACGAATTCCTATGATTGTCAATCGACTGGGCGATTTTCGCGCGCGCGCCGGACTGAGCTATCAGGCGCTCGCGGAAAAAATCGGATCGACCGTCTCGACGCTGCGGCGGATGGAGGAGGGCGAGACGACGCTGGTCCACGAACTGATCGAACCGCTGGCGCGACTCTACGACGTCGCGTGGTACGAACTGCTGCTCCCGCCCGAGCAGACGGTGCGCGGCCAGCGGCTGTCGGGCCTCGCCGAATCGGCGACCCCGTTTGTGCCGCCGTCGAGCCATCCCCTCGCCGGCGCCGCGCTCGGCGACACCGAGGCCTACTGGCGCGTCAAGGGCAGCGGCCTCGACGCCATCGGTCTCGTCGATGGCGACGTCGTCATCCTCGACGTCGGCGCCGCCGCCGTCGGCAATGTCGCGACCGGCGACGTCGTGGTGGCGCAGGTCTACGGCCCCAGTCTCACCGACGCGGTGTCGATCATGCGCCAGTTCATCGCGCCGGAGATGCTGATCGTTAACTCGCGCCGCGACGACTCGCCGCCGATCCACATCGACCGCGAGGACGTCGCGATCAAGGGCGTCGCGCGGCGGACTTGGCGCGACATGCCGCGCCGCTGAGCACGCCGTCGCGGCGACACGACCCCGCGCCGCCCCGCGAAACATTCCCTGAACGCTGATTTATCACGCGAAATTATCCAAAACGGTGAACGCCGCGCCGCACCATCGTGCCGCGTGGCGGGCGGCGCTTGTCCGTAATTCGGAATTTTAGGCTTGACGTTTTCCGTTTTATGGCAAATCTTGGGCGTTGTTGAGGCGGGGTGCCGGATCGAGTGTCAGCGTGCCGGGCGAGGGCAACAGCCACGGGGAAAACATGCTGACACTTGATCCGGCTGCTTTGCAACCGAAGAACGGCCTACCGGCCGGGCGCCAGTCGGCGCCTCATGAGGGCAGCACAAGCCCGCACCTCGTCGAGCTGATCGGGGTGGCACGCCGCGACCCGGCTATCGCTTTCGATCTCGGCAGTCTCACCAGCGCCGACATCGACATCATCGCCATGGGGCGCGCGGCGGGGCGGCAGGGCATCTGCCCGTCGCTCTGCCCCGAGGTGCCCGGCAGCCGCGAAGCCGATCTCTGGCACTTCGGCCGGGAGGCGGTGTGATGATCAGCTTCGAAAACTGCATTGATGGCGCAAAGCTGCTCGCCGAGCGGCGGAGCCTCGTTGATCGCTCGGCGATGATCGACATGTACTCGACCATCAGCCTTAACTTGGCCACCCACTATGATCGAGTAGATCGGACATTCTCCGCACCGCTGACCGACGATCACGCCAAACTAATCACCGACTACGCACACGCACGCATCGCGCAGATCGATCGCGAGCTGATTGCCCTCGGCATCGAACCCCCTCCGCCGAATCGCGCGGCAGCCAGCGTCCAAGCGGACGCCGGCCGACAGGCCGCCCCGCGCGGAGATGGCCCGAGCGTCAGCGAGGATCAGCCATCGTGAGCGCACATCAACAAGCAAAACCCGAGACCCTCGCGAACTCCGCCGCCGCCAAGGCCGCGCTCGAGTTCTGGAACCACTCGCAAACCCAGGCCGAATGGCGGCGCAAGCGCGAGCGGGCGGGCGTGTCGCCGTCGAAGCTCGACGCGATCAAGGGCCGCATCGAACGGCTGCGCAGCCGTGCGGCGGCGCCGTCGCCCCATAGGGGCGCACCGCCGAAGCCGCGCGCAATCCCGAGCCATGGCACGACGCGCGAAGGCGACAGCGCCCCTTTCCAGCAGGCGAGAGAAATCCCTGCGTGGCTCGTCAACGGACAGGCCGTGTGGTTTCAGGTGCCGCTGCCGGCCGGGCTGATCCGCTTCATCCGATGCCAGGCGACCGACCGCCGCGACCTCATGGGCCGCGTGTTCGTCATGAACATCGACGACCCCAAACACCAGTTTTATGCGTCGCCCCGCAACCTGCGCCAGCGTTTCAAGGGCGAAGTCGCGCCCGGCGCATTCCCCCAAAACCCCAACGGAGACGACGCCGCATGAGCGCCGAGGTCAAAATCAAGGACTGTCGCACGCACTACGTAACTACCGCGGGTGGCCGCAAATTTGTCATCGGCGTCGCCCGCCAGCGGGTGGAACTCGCCGACATCGCCGCCCAACTCGCGAAGATCAATCGCTGGGCCGGCGCGACCGATTTCGCATTTTCGGTCGCGCAGCACGCCGTCCTCGTCTCCAACATCGTGCTGTCGCTGCCCGGCGCCACCGCGTTGATCGCGCTGCAAGCCCTCCATCACGACGACCGCGAGATCGTCTGTGGCGACATGACAGCGCCGTTTATTCACGCCGTACGTGAACGCATTGCCGCTGTTTTCGCGGGCGCCGATCCGGCGGAAGAACTGCTCTTGATTGCCGACGACGCGATCTATTCAAGCCTCGGCATCCCGTTGCCCTCGCCGCAAGGCGCCGCGATGATCAAGCGAGCCGACCACATCGCGCGCGCCACCGAGCGCCGCGATCTCATGTCAAATGCCGAGGTTGATCCGAACCTGCCGCAAGCATGGCGGCGACCGATCAAGCCACTCCGGCACTGGACCAACGCCGAGCAGGCGTTCCTCGATCGCCACAATGAACTCGTCGCTCTTTGTGGCGCGCTTTTGGCGGACGCGGCGTGAGGCCCGACAACACGCATCTCTGCCCGCGGCCTCACAGATGCGGTGAGGATCAGTGGTGCCGGGGTGACTGCAACCGCATCGCGGAGAATGCCATGGCTCGCAAGCCGAAAGTGAAGCAACCGACCGGCGCGCACTTCGACGCGCTCGTCGACGTCTACACAAAACTGATCCCGATCGAGGATCGCAAGAAACGCCTGCTCGGCAATCTCACCGCCGATCACGGCGGTCGCGAGGCCTCGGCGATCGACGAGGCCGCCTACGCCGAAGCGGCCCGCCGCCTCGCCGCGCCCAAGACGCCGCCGCCATCCGACGCGCCCGGCTTTGAGGGCACGCCCATGGGTGCGCTGCTCGGCGAGGCCGCGTGATGGTCGCGTTCGCTCAGCTCGGCAGCAACCCCAACTTGATGCGCGCCAACGTCGGGCGCTTCGCGATCTATCTCGAGCGCAAGCCCGACGGCCGCTACCACGCGAGCATCATCCTCGACAACTACGCTCACGTCCTCGCCGAGCGCATTTTCCCAGGCCGCAAGGCCGCCGAGCGCGCGATCGACACGGTGGTGCGCGAGTGGCTCATTCCACAAGGAACCTGATCATGCACGTGACTGTTCGCGCCAAGGATCTGGCGCGCATTCTCTCGACCGTCCGCCCGGCGATCCCCGCGCGCACGACGATCCCGATCCTGTCGATGGTGCTGCTCACCGCCCGCGATGGCGAACTCGTCGCCGCCGGCTGCTCGCTCGACACCATGGCGTCCGACACCACGTCGGCTGCGATCGTCAGTCCCGGCGCCGCGGCGTTTCCCGCCGACGCGCTGACCGCCATGGTCAAGAGCTTGCCGGCCGAGAGCGACGTGACGATCCAGCCGACGCCCGACGACCCGCGCATGACGATTGCCGCCGGCCGCTCGCGCACGCGGCTCTCGGTTTTGCCGGCCGATGATTTCCCGACCTTCGACGCCGCGACGTCGTTTTCCGGCACGCTGCCGGCCGACGTCGTCCGCCGCATCCTCGTCGATCCGCTGTTTGCCAACGCCGTCGACGACACCCGCTACTACATGCGCGGCGTCCATCTTGCGGCCATCAAAGGCCGGCTGCAGGCGACGGCGAGCGACGGCCACCGCGCCTTCCGCGTCACGACCGAGCTGCCGCCGGGCCTCGCCGACATGCCGACCGTCACCGTGCCGCGCGATGCCCAGGGCGCCATCGCCAAGATCCTCGACGGCGCCGACGGCGATATCGCCATCGGCATCTCGACGTCGCGGCTCGCCATCACGGCCGGATCGCGGCGTTTTGCGACCAAGCTCGTCGACGGCACCTACCCCGATCTCGATCGCGTCATCCCGCCGCTCGCGCGCAAGCACTCAGCCGATCTCAAGCGCGAAGATCTGCGCGCGGCACTCGCGCGCGTGCTGGCGATCATGGACGACAAAATGCCGCTCGTCGCGATCGCCTTCGCCGAGGGCGAGCTGCGCCTGCGCGCGGTCGGCCAGAACAACGACAGCGTCGATGCCGTCGACGCCGAGGTGTCGGGCGGCGCGATCGAGATCGGCGTCAACGGCCGCTACCTGCTCGACCATCTCGGCACCATGAGCGCGGCGACCGTCGCACTCGAGAACGAGAACACCAACGACGCGTGGCGCTTGATCGACGGCGAGAGCGGCGACATCCACGTCATCATGCCGATGCGGGTGAATAGATGAGTGAATCCCTTCTGAATATCGCCGAGGTAATGCGGCGCGTCGGGTTGAAGCGCACCGCGATCTATGGGCGCATCAAAGCTGGGACGTTCCCGCGCCCGCGCGACCTCGGCAGCGTCGTCCGCTGGACATCGAGCGACATCGACGCCTGGATCGCGGCGCTGCCGGCGTCGACCCCTATTTCCGACGCCCGAGCAGCAGATCGACGGCCAGCGGCATCCCGGCGAGCAACAGGTCGGCCCACGCCTGCGCAATCTCGCGCCTGAGCGCCAGATGTTCGGCGCGGTTGTACGCCGCCTCGACGCGCTCCTTGGGGACGTGCGCCAGCATGAGATCGATGATGTGACGATCGCGCGGACGGCACTCGTTCATCACCGTCGAGAAGGTGCTGCGCCAGCCGTGCGGCACATGCCGGCCCTGGTAGCCGGCGCGGTTGACCATCGACAGCAGGGCCGCCGTCGTCAGCGGCCGATGAAACAGTCGCACGTTCGGAAACACGTAAGGGCTCGCGCCCGTCAGCGGCCGCAACGCATCGAGGATCTCGACCGACTGACGCGCCAGCGGCACGACGTGATCGCGGCCGCCGTCGCGCTTGCCTTCGACCGTCAACTTCATCCGCGCCGCCGGGATCGTCCACGTCGGCGCTGCGGCATCGAGAGCGTCGAATTCCGCCCACGGCGTCGCGACCAGTGTGCCTGAGCGCACCGCCGTCAGCGCCAGCAGCCGCATCGCGAGCTTGGTGACGGGATAAGCCGGCAGCGCGGCGGTGCGCACGAGCACCTCGCGGGCCTCGTCGAGCGATCGTGATGCCGGCAGGTGCGTGCGCACGACCGGCGACAGCGCCTTCTGGATGATCGCGGCTGGATCGGTGACGGCGCGGCCAGTGGCGATTCCGTAGACGAACACCGCGCTCATGCGCTGGCGCACGCGGTGCGCGATCTCGAACGCCGGCCGCGCCTCGATGCGGCGGATCACGGCGAGCGCCATCGGCGGCGTGATGTCGCGGATCGGCTGCGCGCCAAGCGCCGGGAACACGTCGGCCTCGAGCGAGTGGATGACGTCGGCCTGGTGGCGGGCGCTCCACACCGGCGTCTGTTTGCCGTGCCACTCGCGCGCGATCGCCTCGAACGTGTCGGCGGACGCAGCCCCGCTGGCGACGCGCGCGGCGGCCTTGGTGAGGTGGGGATCGCGGCCGGCGCGGACCTGCCCGCGCGCCGCGTCGCGGGCATCGCGGGCGTCGGCGAGGCCCATCGACGGGTACTCGCCGACCGACAGGATGCGCCGGCGCCCGGCGATCGTGTAGCGCAGGCGCCAGAATTTGCCGCCCGTGTGCGAGACGTAGAGCCACAGCCCACGGCCGTCGCCGAGGTAGTAGCCCTCGGCCTTTCGCACCGCCTTGCGCACCGCCGCGTCGGTCAGCATCGTCCCTCGCCCCGATAGGCCGTTTTGAGCCTCGCGATGCGCCGCCGATGCGCCCTTGCGCGGCGGATTAGTGCGAACGGAGGCGAACGACAACGGACGACGTTAGGCCGGCAATGCGCCGAAAATCAAGGCTTTCTGAATGGAAACGAACGGCGCCGCACAGGTTGTTGGCGGAAGAGGCAGCCGAGCAATGGATGCCTCAACCCGTTGATCTGCAAGGGCGAGCCACGAGACAGCCGCCGAACGGTAGGCCGTTCGTTATGCCGCTTCGTCTGCACTTTCGTGCCGCGGCGCGCGAATGCCCTCCCGCCAAATGCGGCCGTTGCTCTTGACCCTGATCAAGCCGAGCGCCCCGAGGCCACGGCCGAACGCCGTCTGGCTCAGCGGCACTTCTCCCGTATGCCGGCACCAATCGAGATAGGCCTGCCATAGATCACGGAACTCGACGCGCGCCTCGGGATCATACTGCATTCGATCGGCGAGAAACCGGCCGACCGGCCCTTCGGCAGACGTGGGGATGACGGCGAGCGCTTCGCGCGGGATCGGCAGCCGCCGTGCGAGGTCGGCCGCCGCGCGGCGCCCGAACAACCGACGATGGACGTCGAGGATGGCGTAGCACTTGCGCAGGTCGTCGAGGTCGAGCATGTCGACGGCGTCGGGATCGGTGACCGTTGCCGGCGCAAGCCCGCTAGCGGGAATGCTGTCGCCCATGTTGTAGCTGCCGGTGCGCCGCAGCGCCGGCAGCACCTCGTGCGCGAGCCAGCGCTTGAACTTTGTTGCAGCCTCGGTGCGCGACGTGAAAACGAGGTTGTACACGCCGGGCTCGTTGACGCAAATCATCTGCTGTGGATTTTTCCCAAGGGGGTCACCAATAATGACCCCCTTTCGCTCGTCCTCGTCGAGACGCGAGAGCGCTTGGCTCGAATTTTCGAGACCGAGACACCGGCATACGTCCTTCCCGACAAACCACGGCTCGCCATCGATAGTGGTAGCGCGTACCGACTGCTCGTCGAAGTCGAAGATCACGGGATTAGTCATGGCGCACCTCCGGGTAGAGGGCGGCGCGCAACAGCGGCAGCGTCAACTCCAGACGCTCGACGAGGGTGTTGATGAGGTCGATCCGCCGGATCGGTGGGCGGCCGGCCGGCTCGTCGAGAACGAGACGCATGAACGTCGCGTCGGCCTCGATGTCGGCGAGATAGCCCTCCGCGTGCAGCGGCGGACGGTATGTGGTAGGCAGTCGAACAGCCGATAGCATGGGTTCCGTCCTTGCTTGAGGTTAGGTCCGGCGCGGGAGGTTCAGAGCTCCTGCGTCGGGCCGCATATCTGGATTGAAGTCGGTGCGATTATCTCCTTCCTGCGTTGGCTACTTGTGGTGGGCACACATAACGAAACTCCCATTGAGGGTCCATCAACAGGTAGCCCTCATTGACTTGGCACGTCCGACCGCTCTTGGCCAAAAATTCCAGTGCCACTTCGCGATACACGGCACCGTTTGAAACCGGCCCGGAAATTCCCAAGGTCGCCCCCTTCAGGAAGCCTCCAGCCGCAGCTGTGCCAAGACTGGGGGTGATCATCATTCTTCCCTCCGCGGGCTTATCAAAAATTCGATACGTGTCATGCCCCTTGGGGAAGTCGACGATGGGAACAGATCCATAGCTCTCCATCGTATAGTTCATTGATGCGCACCCACCCACGGACGCCGCTGCGCACAAAACTAGCGCCAACCTCATCTTTTACCCCCTTTGCGACTTCGCGCCGCTAATGCCTCTGCGAGCAATTCTCGAATCACGCTGGAACGGTCGGGCCGATCCATGCGCCCAGCAATAATCTCGTCGATGGCATCCACCATCTGCTGGGGATAACGCGCGTTTATTTGCACCATGACGTCGCCAGTCAGCGCGGGACGACCTCGGGCTCGCTTTTTGGGTGCGTTCGTCATGCGCTGATTATTATGCGTCGCATTGCGTCTCGTATAATCACAAAAATGTGATCGCAAATCTGTTGATTTTTGCCCCGTGACGTGTCTTGCGTCTTGATTTATGTGTCGCAATATGACATATTATTATTATCAAGACGCGAACCGAAGTACCGGGCTGGGGGCCAGCCACACCAAACGGGAAACGGGGAGGAGCCGAAAGCTCCCTGCGATCGGAAGGACGA
>LNFM01003991.1_pt1 | contig 51657 bp, 83 predicted proteins | sample 596031 | NCBI WGS metagenome assembly LNFM01 (sample SAMN04254537, study PRJNA301005) | activated carbon metagenome | isolation source: dual media filters at the Ann Arbor, Michigan drinking water treatment plant | place: USA: Ann Arbor | reverse complement strand
GATACTGGAGAAATCGTATGAAAGCACTCTCTAGATTCTTCGAGATTCTCCATTACTATGGTGTGACTGGGCTATGCAGCTTCTTTATGGAAGTATATTGGCAACAGGATCTCAATGGGGTAAATGAAGGTAGAGATATTTGCACTTTCAAACACAACAAAAAGGCTTACAATCGCGCCAAATTCCAAGATCGGTATGAGGGTTTTATAACTCAAAAATGAATTCTACTGAATCTGGATGTATATGTTTGAGACGATGACAACAAGCACATAATAAATCACAACTTGCTAGCTCTTTCTCAAATCTTTCTTGACTCCAAGTCCACATATTACGATAAGACGGATCTTTCTTGGTGGGATCACGATGATGGAGATCTAATGCTTTCAGATTACGATCATAGCCACACTCCACACATTTCGAACCTTTTGATTCAGTAATTCTATGCCTTCTAGCATTCCATCTTTTCAAGATATAAACATGAGTGAAACATTTCTTACATATAGTCTTGACAGAAGCATAGGCAAAAGTATTCTCAACGAGACACGATTTACATTTGGTGAGTGGGACACCGATAACCTCAGATTTACCCTTGTTGATTGGTGGGATATTGTCTTCATCCCCGATTTCTCGATGGCAATTGACACAAACCAACCAGCAATCTTGAAATTCTTGGGTGTGGGTGGACTGCCAAAGCTTTCTGACATCCATGGTCTTTTTAGACGGATCTGGATGATGAAGATCGTAGAGACCCATGGGGAAAATTTTGTGACATCTCCAGCACGCCCTTCCCTTTATTTCGAATACTTTGGCACGATAAGCATTCTTCCTGATTCTGGCTTCTCTGTTAATGCAATGAGAACAAAAAGATCGGGTTCGTTTTCCGTGACTGATTTTATCATGGGTTCTATTGCATATTTTACAAATTTTAACAATCATGTTACAATGGTTTATGGGTTGGTAGCTCAGTTGGTAGAGCAGATTGCTTTTAACAATAAGGTCATGGGTTCGAATCCCATCCAGCCCACCAGAATTATCTAGTTAGGTGGATAGACTAATTAGATAAAGGGAGAGAAACACTCTACCCTTGGCTATCCCTGAAGAAGCAGTCGTTAACAGTCCGTCTCAAGCGAGATAATGCTGATTAATCACTGGTGAGCTTCCTGTATAGGATACCTTGACTATACACAATTTGAAAGGATGAAAACACGATTATGAAAATTCTCGTATTGCTGTCACTATCTATGATGATGTGTTTTGGTCAAGACATTGAACCAAGCATGAAGATCACTCCATCACTGTTCGGTGTCGATTATGATCCAATTGATGATCACCGAATGAACAATATCCTGTCCAATACCTCAGACAAAGACGGGAAACGTGCTTCAATCGCACGAACTGGTGATACCCCGCCAGTTCTGTCTTCCTTCACATGGCGAAATCAGGGTTCATGTCTCGCTAATACCAATCCCGATGGTTCAGTAACCATGTACCATCCGGGAGCAGCTGGCCTTGGTTGGAATTGGTGTCTATTGACTACTCCTCTACCAGCCCCACCATATACTATCATTTCGGGATATGGTGGTCATATCTTCGGCAAAGCTGCTACTCTCGGCCATGTCCTTTATGACACCACCACCAATAAATTCACTGTTTATTCCACTGGTTCATCAGATTCAGGTGCTGCAGCTTTGGCCGCTTGGAGGATGACGAATTTTACCACTTTCAATTCCATTGTTTATAATTTCAATAATACGATGGTAACAGGTGGATTGCTGCCAAAATATATCAGGATCAAGGATAATGGTACTTATCGGACTCTGGCAGTTTCAGAATTCGGTAATATATGGCTCACAATCAATGTGATTTTGAACACCGATCATATGATCCCCAATGAGTTCGCATTTGGACTAAGAGGTACTGGTGACAACACTGCATCTCTTATGAATCTACATGATCTAGTTATCACCACTCCATAATTTAGATCCACATATGAATTGAAATGGGGACCTTTTCAGGCCCCCATTTTCTTATAAATGGTTATTCTGGGACTTTCATCGAATCTTTCATCAATGCATATACTGTATTGGTGGCAGCATTGATGATACTATCAGGGATTTCTGATTGATCCTTGACAATCTGATCGCCAATTTTGAGACCATTTTCTCCCACCGACATGATTGCAGCAGAAAGGTTCTCTCTCACTAATTTTTGTGCTATGACCATGAGGATACCCTGTCTGGTAGCCTCATCAAACTTATTGTCTTGTGGAATGGGGGTGGGTAATGCATACCTTTTCACCATTTTGACCAACATGTCATCTGCGCTGGTGGGGGTAAGTGCCGCAACTACTTCAACTGCAGGTGCGGCATATTCAAGAACATCTCTGATTTTAGAGGCGACTTTATCTACCTTCTTTAGGTTCTTCAAAGAAAATGCTTTTTTGAAACCAGAGCCAATTTTAGAGAAAAGTGCTTTCATTATGCAGCATCCTCGTAACCAGTCACTATCACATTGATACCAAGCACGTTTGCTCTGGCATTGATATTCTGACCAGCCCTCAATACAATACCTGATTCCCGATAATTTTCACCCGGTGGGATTGATCTATCAAAAACAAAGGCAGTTGATGCGGAAACAGTAGCACCCACATAAAGTCTCACTTTGATCACAGAAGAGGATCGATTACAGAAAATTACAGAAACTACACTATTGGTACTCGCAGGAGTAGTATAAATCAGAGTGTCAGTATTAGCTGAAGTAATATCAACAGTTGCTAAAAGTCCATTTGCCATAAAGATATTTATGCACCACCCAAGAATTTCTCCCACTTATCTCGATCAGTAATGACTTTGACATTATTATTGCTGGTATTAACTACGCCGGGATTGACCACAGCTAATCCATTGTATACTATAAAAGTCTTTCCGGATAATGTGAGGGCAACTTGATATACCCAATTAGCTGAAAACAAATTGGCCGTCACGGAAGCTGGCATTGACAATCTGATACGATTTGATACAATTTCGCTATTGATAATAACTTTGTCTACTTGATAATGTGATCGCCGCATAGCCGCTTCCACTGCCCCAGATGAAATCGTTACTGGATCACCCTTGAAATCCTTAATCTCTGGTAGGGTTATTTCAAAGTCAGTCCCAATATCGATCTGTATATCGTAGTATCTAGCCATACTAGTATTTATTTTCAAAATATCTTGTCTTAAAGTTTAAAATATGATATAATTGAAATATGGAAAAGCAATTCAGCAGTCAACAAATCACTACGAAACAGTTGAGTATCAACAAGAAAATTAAATCGATGACGGGGTTTGCGTCCGATCTCGGTATTGGTCGTGGGATTAGTTTCGGATTGATTCATGAAGATTCATCTGATATCGGTCTGGTTGTGATTTCTCATCGCACATCCAAAAAGTCTATTTGGTATATTGCCGAAGAGAATGAAAGCAGGACTATCCTCAAACCCACCAACATTTCGGAGCGTGAGTTCAATCTTCGGGACTGGACAATTACCATTTGGAATACGTAGAGATTCTTGCGACCGATCATCACTAGATGTTAGAATAAGAATTGGATCAAAATGACCCTAATAACAATCCAAGAAAAACAAATCGCTCAAGAGCTAGCTGCAGTAGCCAAACATGGCAACACAGCAAATAAAAGGTCTGTAATTTTCGGTGCTCGCACAAGATCACGCAAGGCTATACAGAACTTAGGTTTCGATTACAAACAGGCATTAGAGGCGGTATCAGATGCAGCTGATATAGTCAGTTTGAGATTGAATGCCATAAAGGATTGTGATTAATGTTGGGAACGATGTTAGTAGCAATCCAAGAGAGACAGATCGCCGAATCGATGGTGGCATATTTAAAGCACCCCAACAATGTTGCCAGAAGACGAGTAATTTCCTCTATACGTACAAGGTCGCGTAAAGCAATACAAGCTCTGGGGTTTGATGATGAACGAGCGGCAAAGGTTGTGGAGGATGCTGCCGAAATAGCCAAAGTGAAGTTTGGTGAAGTGGCTGATTGGCGTAAAGGTGGGAAAATGAAATTCATCAGAAGTATCAAATACGGTGATTTGAGACTCGGAATGATTTGTATGGATTGGGATGTGGAGACTAACGATTTTATTGTCGAAATTAAGACTGTTGATCGTCAGCATCTCGGAAAAGCTCCTCTAATCGTAGTTAAATTGAACTCGGGGATAATCAAGAGAGAGACCGCTGAATCAAAGATGAATATTCTGTAGGGGAAATTATGACCATCGATGTGAGACGCTTCAGCTTTAACCATTTCACCAAGACCGTTACAGGCAATCTTTCGCAAATGACCGCATGTGGTGGGGTCGGAGTACTGTGGCCATGCCCTGTTGAGGCACACCAACCTATTGAAGTCATTTTAGCCGAAGGTTATAAACCAATGAAATGGCAAGTGTCCAAGACCGAATATACCAGAACGGTTTTGCAACCAGTAATGGAGACAGCAGAGACTATGGGTCATAGTTTATTGTCGAAGTGGAAAATCACTATATGGCATCACATCTAGAACCCTGTTTGACTGAAGAGGAAATTGCTATCCTTAAACTATTAGGAAATGTCTATCGGTCTTTCATGGAATTACCCAAACAACACCCAAACGAATTTGATAATGCAGTCAACAATATTCACCTTCTACAGCAAGAAGTGATAGCACGATCAACAAGAAGGCAACATCCAGAGTTGTTTAATTAATGTTAGACATTGCGCCAATGAATGCCTGTCGGCCTTTGGTGATACCATTATTAGCACCAGAATTCACCGTCACCACACCGCTGGAATTTATCGACAAATCACCGGATAATGTCACATTTCTGAAGAATGTTCCATCGTAAACCAGTACCTGTGGTGATGCTGGTGTGGTGACATTCACGACACTAGCTGCCCCACCAAGACCATTCACGGTATCAATCATATCATTGATTTTGGTACGTAATTCTCTGAATCCGTCAGTTGCTAAAATGGTATCGATAGGCATCGCTAGTATTTATGATTGTTTGTAATCAATATTCTTTCTGGATACTAACATAATTGTCCCATGCTCTCTTCTACCGAGATTGTGACGAATAGTCGGCACCCTGCTATGGACGACAACACCTTCTTGATTCAAAATTTCCGGTACGGGATCATTTTCCCAATGTGTTATAGTCGTACTTTGTATTGGTTGATCCCAAGGTGCAGTTGATCCACCAGCGAGATCAATCTGCCGTCTCTTCTGGCGAATAGGCATTTATCAATTCAATCAATTCTTGGCGGAATTTTGGGTTATCGAACATCATATTGTAGACATTAAATAGAATGTCCGTGGGGATGATGCTCTTCGAAATAAGACTCTCTGATTCATCCCTATAATTCGGCACACTCAGTATTAGTAGAATCGGATCTTCGGCATCGGGATCAGCCAACATAATATTACCGGATAATGTAGGTTCTTCAGAGAAGAATTCATTCCGCATTTCATAGACGAAATCTCTGACTTTATTCTCGATCATTCAAAAGTTTTCCTAACATATTTTTAATATCTTTCAAGTCTTGTTCCATATTATTAACTCGATCTTCTAAATTTTGCTCTTTAGATTTCTTCAATCTGGCTATTTCATACCTAGCCAGAGCTTCATTATAACCTGATTTGTCCTTGTTTAGGATACCTTTGCTAAAAGTATCCCTTTCCAAGACCAAATTACCAGCATCTTCAGATTTTATACTAACACGCATATTTAAATTGCCAATCCGATCCCACGCAGATCCTTAATGAGGGGAACCTTGGATGAATTCCCACCCTTCAATACGATCTTGACTTGGAATGAAACGAAAAGGCCGATACCATCAGACTTATAGACCAAATCAACGAATCTGTTTTCCTTGATCGGTTGTGATAAGTTATCATCCGGAGTCATTTGGACATATGGTTGGATGTCAAAAGTCTCATTAGTATCGATTCTGAGGACTCGATAATAGACTTCAATGGACGATCCCACCGGGATATTGGCAGCGAATCTTACTTGTAAAGAATTGGATGGGTTATCCAGCTTGAATTCACGAGTAATGTAGCGGTTGGCACCTGAAGAATATCTGGCAAGTTCTGAAGTGAATCTACGCCATTGGGTAATCTGGACGTTTTCTTCACCAGTCGTCGTCAAGAAATTCGGGGTAGTTTCAACCACTAATTGAGTAGCGGAAACCGAAATGATTCTTACCGGGTTGTTGTAATTACGGCTGTTGTTAGAAGAACCAGCAATAGTGATGAATTTGCCGGGGCGGAACACACTGAAATCCAATTGTGTCAAGCCAGCTTGTGTAATCGTGTTCGTGGTACCAGAATTTGTGAAATTGTAAGGGGTACCAGATGTTGAAGTTAATGTGACCTCTTCATCCAGACCGATTATATTCTGATTGGCGAATGTCATACTGTCGATTCTATTATTCACGACAATCCCCGATAATCTGGTGGTGTCGATCATTGGCGAAAGATTGTCGGCAGTAGTAGACAAAGTACCTTTCAGCACCAAAGATTTGCGATCAAAAGCACTGGCACCAACCACCTGAAGGGTCTCATTGCGAGTGTTGGCGATCATTCTGGGTGATGCAAAATCGATATTCTCATTCACAACGATCGGTGTAAAATCAGAATCCTTGATATAAGGCTCTTGAATTGCATCAGCATTATTGTGTGGAGACTTGCCGCTGAGAGTCTTAATCCCCCATTGGACAGAAGTACCCGGCAGAATCAGTTGTGCAACCACTGGATGCAAGGTGTCATACTGATAATTTTGGGTCACTATGACACCAGCAGGTCCAGTTAATGCACTTGCTGAAGCTGATTGACCCACCAGCAACATAGTATAGCTGTCTAAATCGACATTGCCGATCACAAATTCACCTTCATAAGCTAGACCGGGGATACCGTTGTAATTGATACCGGGATCTGTGGTACCACTTGGCATGTTGACCTGAACCACACTATTATGGCTAGCCCCTTGAGGCATACCATGATGTGGGTGATTCACTCTGACCGTACCACCACCAGAACCTGTTTGGAAAGAATCTGCTGGTAATACGTAATCCGGTACAGCACCATTGGTTAAGTACACAATACCATTGACCGAGGTATTGTATTGAGCACGAAACACATCAAATTTGAGGTCTTCTTCTTGAATTGCAGTCCATGTGGATGCATTTTGGCTGACAAAGAACACACCATTATATGGCTGTTTGGAGACCAGAGAAGTGGAACCGATTTGTGTCTCACCCAGACGGGCAGTGAAGACATTGTATTCGATGGAATTAGCCAACAAGACTATGGCATATTCTTCGTTCTCATCCAAATGTACTGGTGATGGGAATACGAAGGCAGTTGCCACGGTACCAGTGTCGGATATATTGACTTGACCCAGAGAGGGGTAAAGAGTGACCTCTCCGAAAGGAACAATACGCTGACCGGGATAACCATTTACAACGTTTCTGATTTGCAATGTGACCGGGATGGTTGTGTCTTTGGATTGGAAATAGACATTTACCTTAGTAATGTCCATACCACCCTTCAATTCAGTCAGAATTGTTTGAGCCAAAGGATCAATCCAACCAATCACTTCTTCGAAACGAGTCTCTTGGAATTGTTCATTGAGAGTTCTTGATTCAGTAATCGTCTCGGATGCGACAGTAGCCTGTCTCACGCTATTGATGGTACGTTGACGAGTCTCTAATGTACCAGCAGCAGTATAGACTGCTTCACCAAAAGTTGCGGCATCGAGAGCATTTGTGAGAGATGAGCTTAAGCGGAAATTTTTGTTTCCCACTCTGAATCTCTGTTTATCGTTATTGGGGATTTGGAATTCGACCTGAATATCACCAAGGAAATCAGTGATAATGGGCGAATTAAAATCACCGTAAGTTGAAGTTAAAGGATTCCAAGGTCGCACCCATTCAGAAACATTAATACCGTCAAAGAATGGATAGAGTCTAGTTCTTGGCTTAAACCGAGTACCTTTGATGGTCACAGTTCTGGTACGCATGAAAGGAACGTTGGTGACGGAAACTACACGATCACTAACTGTGCTGGTAGTAGCACCGGGAACTATGACATTTCTGACACCCGTACGAGTTTGATTCGTAACTCGCTGACTGGTAGTGGTTGTGGCTGTTTGAGCAGATACTAAACGACCTGCAGCATCTCTTCCAGTTACTCTCGTGAATTCAGCTGCCACCCAAGCGGGATCAACTGAGGACGCATCAAAAAGATTGTTGGGACGTGTGCCAGTGGTCTGCTCTTGGACATCAATAACATTAGTCCCGACCCAATTTGTCGTCCAATCATTCCACTGCACTGAGTTTGGATTAGAACCGAATCTAATAGCATCCAAAGCTGATTCATCTACATTGACCACATCAGGTCTGGTCTCAACATCATGCCATGAATCTGAATTTGGTGTCAAATCGACTGATCCAGCCCATCCGAATACTGCGAAAGGATTGATATTTTCCGTTCTAGTAGCAAAAGGTTGGCTAATCACTTTGACTTCGGTGTAAGGAAGAGTGATCATATCGCCAGTCTTTTGATAACCGGAGCTAGCTCCAGCTTCAAAATTGACATCAATGTTTCTCTTCACGAAGATAGGACGCAATTGACCTTCAACAGGATCAACCGAAATCCTATAATCGGGATTGAAAACATCACCAATTCCATGTCCCTTAAAGTTGTCGACGATGAAACCATTCTTGAAACGATCAAGTCCTGTCTCAGAATCAAGAATCGACAATGAAGCCGTATCCTTTTCTAACAGGCTCAAACTAGTATAATATTCGAGGTTCTCGATTCTCTTTTCCAGTCGACCAATATCGCGGAAAGTATAACCACGATTATCGCTCATCTTGGATTTGAGATCTTTCACCGACAGCGTGTAGGGATTCAGACTGATTGTCCAGATCAACATACCATCAGTAGGATCACTTGGCGGCAGAGGGGTAAGAGAAGATGTACCCTTAGCCACTTTGAATTCACCATTTTGAGTGAGGTAAATTTTGTCAATTCTAGCAAGATAGTATTCCATATCTACCCTAGCATTGTCATAGGGTACTGGAGTCTCAGAATATGAGGAACCAAAAGCCGCGAAATTTTCTTGACCTGTGAGAGCAGGAGTGATCGAGACCAGAACCACAGTATAGCCTGATCCACCAGCACCGATGGTGATGGCCGTAACCACACCGTTAACTACGGTTGCCGTGGCTGTGGCACCAGTTCCATCCCCCGTAATGGTTACAGTGGGGGCCACGGAGTATCCCGTACCACCCGCTGTTAGCGAGATGGTAGTAACAACACCACCCGAAGCGGTTGCAGTTGCAGTTGCCCCACCACCAGTTGCCCCAGAGTCAGCAATACGAGGACGGAAATCTAAACAATCACGAAGAATGAAATTACCACCAGAACTGTTATAAGTTGGTATATTCTGATAGTCAACTTGGCCTGTATAGCTATCCACACAGAAATAATCACCACCACTTCCGTGATTGAAATAGTCGAAAACGATTCTCACTCTTCCTGTCGGAGGTGGAGCACCTTGAGCCAGAGTTACTGAGCCGATACCATAATAAGAATCAGTCTGACCATTGTTGAAAATGTATCTGCTCGTGATGTCGATATTTGCACTGTTCACATCACCGGGATTGATTGAAGGATTACCAGAATCAATAATCGATTTGATCTGGTAAACATCAGCCTTGAATAAAGGCATTTTGCGAGGCGGATTGGGATATTCGACGACTTGATCCACAACCAAAGTTTTGGATCTCGGATTGACCAATTGCTTAACCACAGTGCATGTGACTTTGATGGTAGATCCGTTAGGAACAACACCAGTACTAGGATTGAACGTCATCGTGGTATTAGCTGGTGAACCACCCATAGTCGGAGTAGGTAGACTCTTGACAGAACCATGCGGAACCGTACCAGTATTACCGGAATTGACTACAGTGCAAACAAAATTATCAGTTGGTCCAAGAAATGGTTCATTGATAACCGAAGTGAAAATGTAAAGACCAGATCCATTATCTGTCGCTTCTAGAGTTCTACGCACCGAATATGTCGTATCGTAAGGAGCTAAAGTCTTAACAACTGACTGAGTGAGTGGGAAAATTAAAGCTGTGGTAGCAGCTTCAATCACCAGATCTTTACGTGATATCTGTGCCTGAGTCGAAGAGGCACCATAAACGAAACCTGAACTACCAAGACGAGGCAGAGTATCGTTGGTGCTAGGCTCAGTTAAGAGAATACCAGTCCCTGTGTCAAAGGATACTATCGTTTCTGTCGGAACTGGTGATCCTGATTGAGTCACACTGGAACCAGCCGTAAAACCAGTACCATTGACATTGATCAGAGTATATTGAGCTAAGAAATTTCCGTATGAGTTCAGACCATCATTGTTGTTGTTGGCAGATGAAGCACAGAAATAAGATTTGACATTATTAATGCTCTTGCCAGCCTTCATCTGAATGTCGAAGACGTACATCGCGAAGACACCAGTACCGGAATTCACTGTACCCGATAGATATTCAACGTTACGGACTCTAGCGGTACCAATTTCATTGTTTGAAACGAAACTGGCTGAAGCATCGACATCCATCAATGAGATTTTGAGATAATCTTTGAGTACCGCGTTAGCTGCTGGAATCGGTATGTTGAAAGGATTCTTGACATACATATAGCTACCAACAGGCATCGGGATCAAGCCATTATTAACAGCCAGCGTGTCACGAGCTTTATCTACGTCAATATATGTGGTTGCAAGCTTCTCGATTTCATAACCGTTTACGTAGGCTTTACCCTTCTCCAAACCAACTGCCAATTTGCTTTCCACACCAGTCGGCGGATTATAGATACCACCATTCAATGATGCTGAATCATAAATCTTGTATTCAGTCGTTGAATTCGGGATTTTGAGAGCATCCCAATTGTCTTGGACACTAACGATTTTATTAGCGCCATCATATGCAATGATAGTACGAGTCTGACCAGCACCCTGACCATCGGTCAAGTAGATCAAATAACCCTTATAAAAGTCGTTGACCCCAGAGGAAGAATTACTGATCTTGATTGTGGCGAATTGTGATGCAACAGGAGGGATGGCATAGGCCACACTCACTACCGCTGTAGTGTATCCAGAACCTTGTGCAGTGACTACAATAGAAGAAACAACACCACCAGTGACGATGGCGATAGCTGAGGCACCAACACCATTACCAGTGATTGTAACTAACGGATTACCAACATAACCAGAACCACCGTTGGTGACTGTGGCGATGGTAATAACACCAGCCGACAACGTTGCGATAGCAGTACCACCAGATCCAGAACCTTGGAAACTGATAGTGGCTGTCGTGTAACCAGTACCACCATTTACGATTGTGATGGATTGAATGACACCACTAAGAACATTGGCATAAGCAATTGCACCAGTACCGTCGCCGACAATCGAAACAGCCGTGAAGGGATAAGACAACCCACCATCGGTGACGTTGATGCTGACGATCTTACCCAAGTCACCACCAGTGCCGATTACGGGAGTGGCTAATGCTCTAATGCCGGGATTAAAATTGACTGCAGCAGCACCCGCTTGTGCAATGCCCTCGGCGATGAAGCTGGTATCCAAATGCTCACGGACATCTAACATGAAAGGACGAACCGTGAAGTCACCAGATTGTTCCTTCAGTCTACGAGCAGCTTCTGCAGAAACAATGTTGTATGTGGTTTTCTCTACGAATTGCTGTTTTACCGAGTCACGAATACGAACCAATTCAATAAAATTGGTATCATCCAGATCTTCGATATCTTTCTTAACAAGAGTTAATTCAATTTTGTATCGATCAGCACCGGGAGCAGCAAAATTAGGAGAACCATTAGCGTTATCGAAAAGACTAATATCATCATCTGAAGTAACGATTACATCCGTAATCTTAAGGCCAATTCGACCATCTGCAACATTATTATATTTGTCGATAACCAAGAACTGTTTGTCGACTTGAACGAAATAGCCGTTGATGTAGTATACACCCTGCTCGATCTGAGCAGTGATACCCTGACCAGAAGGTGAAGTGGAAAATACCTGAGCAAGGAAATTGCTGGTACCTTCGATTTTTAATAATTCATCAGCGGTGAATCTAGTTTGTTTACCATCAACACCACCATCAAGGTATTTGACAAAAATGGTGTCGGCATCTGCACCTTCAGCCGCGACAGTTTTCAACACCTGTGCACGCAGACCACTTACATCACTGACGATTATTTGCCCATCAAACAAGGTGAGGTCGATCGGAATTGGTATACCACTCACAGTACCATATGTCGGTTGGAGACGAACATACTCCGCACGAGGATCGACAGCAACTTGACCCGGAATGACCATCGCACCCTGCTTGAAGAAATGGTCAGCGAATCTTTTTTGCTGATTATAAAGGATAGACTGAGTTGTATTCAACTCACGAGTCTGGACTTCTACACCCGCTTTTTGCAGGACACGGAGGAATTTTTTGTCCTCATCGAAGTCATCGAAGTACGGTCTGTTATTAAAGTTGCTCACTCTAAAATTACTTATACAGACTTCTTAGAGAATACTTTTAGAACAGATAATTCAGAAGCACTTTAGCAAGAGTTTCTGGGGTAGCATAGACCGAAGTAACACCTTCACCATTGGGTGGAATGACTGAGAGCACGACTTTGCCTCTCGCATACTCTAACCTGATGATAGTACCATCTTTGGCTTTCCATTGAGTGCCTTTAGGAATAATGTTGGGCCAAAGACGGAATTGGGTTTCATCTATCAAGCTATTGATAATAGAAAGTTTCTCATCTTGAGGATCAGAAAGCTTTCTCTGAATTTCTTTCATGTGTCGATCGGCATATGAGTTCAGAGCTTCCCTGAAAGCATCACCAAATTCGCCGCCGTTTGGATGCCCGATTAATCGAGGATCATCGCCGTTCGAGACAATTTTGAAAGCATCTATGGTCATTCGACGCTCAAGAATCAAATCTTGACGTGCCTTTTCTAAATCCTTTGAAATTGTCTCAATTGATTGTGACATTTACTCTTCCATTTCCACTTCCACAAAAGTTTTTGTTTTCTTCATAGTGATACTAAGAGAAAATTCACCATTCGGCCACCGCTCCGTATGAGCATCACAAATTGGAGGAAATTCAGGTGAAAATCTATCTTCTGGTATTGCACGAACGATCCCACATTCTGGACATACCCAAAGACGATGTTGCATTTAACCCAACGCCTTTTTGGAAATATGATGTTCAAAATCATCTAGCATCTTAGAGACGAGATCCGGAGAATGCCCACCCGTCTCGATTTCTATGACATCGCCAGCACTCTTTTTCAGACGATCGATAAAAATTTGATTCTTGGTTATATTAAACACACCTCTTCTGAAGTTGTTTATTTGATTATCAGTCAATTTCAGAAGGCGTTGTTTCAATGCGGACCACTCATCGTTTACTACTTGGGGTGCTTGATCGGCGAGAATTCTTTCATCGATAGCATGATTGAATTCAATTTCAAATGTCTGATCAACGGAAATATCAGCATATTTGTACTTGACTTCACGGATTTTGGAATTCAACACTTCTAGGCTTTTGGGCCATTGAATCATATTATCGGAATCGCTGTAGGAATTCGCTATGATCCAATTATATCTCTTCTCGATTTCCCTCAGTCTTGCGATTTCTTCTTCTGAATTCATTTAGTCATCTCCAAAATTCATCATGGACAAAATTCTTTCTTGTTTCTTATTCCGAATTTCTGTCAGCATGTTGCCCAAGACATTTTGGCCCACCCATTGTTGTTTATTCTCATTCCAGCAAGCACCCCAAAAATCGTCGCCATGATTATTCTTTTCGATTAGTGGGTGTGTGCCAGTCAGAATCAACTTCATAACCATTTCATCATCAGCAAATTTGGCTTCCAGCACCTCTTTCATTATGAGAAGTTTCTTTTCATCCCAATCCGACACAACTTCAATAGAATTACCCATTCTTTTTGCTTGGCCGGGAGTGGCTGTATTCGCAATTCTTTCGAAATCTACTCTTTTGACAGCCTTGTGAGCTTGATACGCATGTTCTGATGATTTGAATGGATATGTACGGAAACGAAGATTTCTCTCATAGAAATTCGAACAGAAACTCAAAGGACCTCGAAAGCCATTCTCATATTCGAAAGGTGGTTTCTTTAGAACAATGTCTCCGTTTCTAAATTCAACAATACTCCTCTCGGGGATGACATCGTCACCAATCGGATGATGATAAAAACGATTCTCATCACGAATCAAATAAAATTTCCCTCTCGGGTTCTCGAAATGCAAAACAATTTTCATTAAAATATCCAAGCCTCAGGTTCTACTTTCAAAATATCACATTTATTCCAATCCATGGGGAGGACTCTAACATACATCGTTCGATCAAGCTGTTTTATGAAGAAGACTGTTCTGCATGGTACGGTATGCCATAAATTTTCATCTACCGATGAATGAGGCACCAAAGCAATTTGCTTAGCTATACCCCTCTCATAAGCACAAAGAGAAAGATGATGAGGGTTGTTTTCCGCTTTAAGCATCTTGTTGGGTGTCGTGATATTCATACCAATTCGTGCTCCATTTTCAGTGAGGAAATCTACTTGATCTTTAGTAAGATTATCACCCGCCAAAAGAAAAGAAGATCCTAGATTTTTAGACAGCCAATTCACGAGAGAATCTGGTGTCTCATTGGTCATTTTTCCTTGAAAACCGTAAACTAACATTATATTCCCCTATTAAGCTACCTTGACGATACCACTATTTGTGTTTGTATTCCGCGAAGCAACATTTGTCACCCTACGGAAAGAGAAATTGTGTTCATCGATACGACTGAAGTGGAAGATACCATCAGTCGTATGATAAAGATTCGGTGGTATGATATCAAATCTGGTGCTATAAGAGATCAGGACGAAAGTTGGCATGTTCAAAGCAATAACACCTCGGAATTTGCCCTCTTCCGAGAAGAATATTATCTTATATCTGTCACTCTCACCCATTGTCCTCGTGATATAATCAGAGAAGACGTCTCTGGTTGATTGTGGTATCAGAAAGACATATAAGTTCTTCTTTTGATCAATGATGATGTTTAAGTCGGGGAAATGTGGTTTCTTTTTAAACCACATTTTGTTTTTAAACCACCCCAAAAACTTCTCTAGCAGTCTCATATCACCTCCATTATAACACCAAATTTTATATCTCCACCATATTCAAATGACCGTGTTAATTAGACACGAGAAAAGGATATTGATAGACCTGTGATAGGACTATAAATCCGTATTGGTTGACAAGTCTTATCCTCATATATTTTAATTCCATCTAGGAAAATGGCATATGCAACAACGGTATGTTCTTTTTCCAGTCCAGAACAATCAAAATAAATCGGACTACCAAATGTTGGCTCTAATAGCATTTTCTTCTTCAAACATGGTATCTCCACCCCATTTTCGTCATAAAGGACGATTTCATATCTCGGTGCTAAATGGGATATGTCGATCATCTTGGGTTTTTTCACTTTCTTGGCCATCAAAGGCAATCGGACGAAGGGTAGGCCAATCAGAGACAGAACACCAACAAAAAGTGATCGTCTGTTAATCATCCCACACCCCGCTATTCTCTCTCAATTCAGCAAGAGTGATCTTGCTGTTGATCGTTCCCTCGAAGTAAATATTCGACATTTCACCCCATTTAATGGAAGTATCTGTCCGTGAGGCTTCGATATATTCATTCCACAGGTGAGATGGTTGACGATCCTTGGCTACCAGAACCCCATCCACATTAATGACTTTGATCAAACCTTTTTTCGACCGTTTTGTGCCGTCATCGGTGATTGGGTCCTTGAAAATCTCTCTCGGAGTGCCATCGACTTCACCATAGGTACTCTTGATAGCACCACCAAAAGTATCTCTGGTCTGCATTTGATATGTGTAGCTACCGATACCGAGAACTACGCAGTCAGTTGCAAAACCCATCTTTTCCAGTCCAAACAAAATTTGCTGCTGTCTTTCCAGAGTAATGGAATCACCATAGATAGCACCGACCTTTGGATTGAGGACTTTGTAACCCTTCTCGTTGACGGTACCACCAAAGACATTCCAGAGGCATTGAATGAGACCCAATCGCGGAGCTTCTTCTGAAGCACCGGGGTCACCAATAATAATCTTAACTGGATCACCAGAATCCGGACGCAGCACCAATTTACCCTTACGAGCATTGATGATGTCCTTCAACTTTGGCATATATTCAGTCACCACACGCCAGAAATCCCAAGTATCTGAGACGATCGATACGATTCCTTTGGGGTATACCTCTGTCAACAGACGTCGATATGTTTCGAGTTCCGATTCTTTCATACCCATGCACATGACAGAATGTTCCGTGGCCGGAACTGACCCACCAACGAAGGTCTCCAAGCCATCATAGTATTCTTCAAGTAATGCGATAGCCACGACACTATCAGTACCATGGAAAAATAACGAGTGACCAGCACCAGTCAAAGCACCATCGTTGATACCACTCAGGCCACGCATCGAAAAATCATGCCCCTGCCAGCGGCAAAAGTCCAGACTTGCACCAGTCTTGACAGCATATTCATTGAATGTGACACGATACTTCTTAGCTAAAGTAGCCGATGTACACGGTTTCCAAATCATGGTTGAAAGGTAGGTTTCCAGATAGTTGGTCAACCAAAAGAATTCTGGTTTGGTATTTTCGATCAAAAACATCGGTACACCAATAGGAACATCGGTACCTTCTGGAAGAGCATCAATTCTGATCGGCAACTTGCCGTAATCATGAAGTTTGGAGATATGATCCAAAGGAATGACACCCGGACCAAGAATAGCATCAGTCATGCGGCGATATTCTGATAAAACCGCCGTCTTAGGGCGTGAGAAAAAGCCTTCACTCCACATCTCATTCATATGTGTCAGAATGTATCGCATTCCAAAGAAGACTACTCCCTCGATTCCGGAAATACGACTCTTTCTAGCCGTAAAATTCGAGTGAACCTTAGTAGTACCTTTCGGATATTGGCGTCTATGGTCCAGTTTGTAACAATCTGTGGCGAATAATGGGTTAATTTTCATTAGTAGATATCCTTTAATTTATGAATGATCAATTCTGGTGTTGCTGATGGACGTTGCGAACACAACGAGAGTCGGAGATTATCAGGGATGATAAATGAGTCGGTGATATGAACACGAGAGAAATTGCTCAAAGCGTCAACAGTCCTGCTCATGATACCATGGCTGACTGCCAGAACTAATTCTGTAGCTCCATTTTCAATAAGCACTTGACCAAGCCCCACGAAAGTTCCACCACCATCACAGATATCATCCAAAATGATGCATGTTTTACCCTTCACATCACCGAAAACTTTAAATCCTGTTAATTTGTTAGTTTTCGTATCTCTGGTCTTTTCACCCTGAACTACAGGGAAAAATCGACCATCATTTTGTAAAGAGGATGAATGAAGGTGAATCTTTTTGGTGCATCCTGAATCTGGTATCACGATGACTGATGTTGCTGGATCATATTGCCTGAGAACATCACTCCAGTAATAATCAGGGTGGATAGAAGAAGATTCCGCTATTCGATTCCCGAAATTTCCAGAAAGTGATCTAGTCAATCAGTCATTATTGGCTGATTTAAAGGCATTAATTTATGGCACCAGAGAGTATTGTTTTAAATCTGGTTTCGACAAACTAATTGTTGGCCTCAGTGGTGGTGCTGATTCCAGCCTTGTGGCGTGGATAGCTGCAAAAGCAATTGGTGGTGAGAATGTTATTGGTGTGTCGATGAACAGTGATTACAATTCAAAGCAGACTGTTATTGACTTATCAGAATTGCTGGATAGTTTTAGACGCTCTGATAATGAAATAAGATTCCAGTCGTTATCGATAACCGATACCATCTACAATATTAAGATGAATTTCATGAACATTGTCCCAGATCGAGATATTCTCAAAATCACGGAAGAGAATTTCCAAGCTAGACTACGAGGATTGCACCTGATGGGCCTATCCAATAATATCAGTCGATCTATGGTAGCAGGAACTGGCAACAAATCAGAACTAGCTGTGGGGAATTGCACTTTGTATGGTGATATGAACTGTGGATTAGCCATTATATCGGACGTTTACAAGACAGATGCATTCAAATTTTTGAAAATGATCAACATCATTGAAGGCTTTGAGTTCATTCCAAATTCTATCATCGAAAAAGCTCCAAGTGCCGAATTATGGCCTAACCAATTAGATACAGACGATTTACCAGAATACGATGTTCTTGATCCGATTATCCAGAAGGTATTGAGTCATGAAAAATTGGAACATAATGCAATGAATGAGAAGATCTTCAATAAAATCAGAAGGAATGAATTCAAACGCAAACAGGCAGCACCGGGCTTGAAAATTAGTCGTCAAGCGTTTGGAGGTGGTCGTAGATACCCCATTTTGTCATCTTGGTCACCGTTTGAACACGACCAAAAGTGATGATATCGGTAAGTCTAACGACTTGCTCTTCTTCCCCATTTGAGCAACCAAGGGTCCAATGGATCATTTCATGAACGACAGTATCGTGTTGATCTTTTAAAATAGAAGCAGAAGAGGGATTGATCTGGAGCCAGTGATATCCCTCTTCTGGCATGATGATAATCATACCCTTTTTGGTGTCGCAGTCGTATTTGCTGTAACCATAAATTTGGTGGTTAAACAATTCAATTGGGTCACCGTAACCCACCGCAACTTCCCAACCATCCAGCCCAAATCGTTGACCCCAAGTCTCAGTCCATTTCGCTAATCTGGAAGTTTTGGTTTCTGTATTAAGATAATTGAATTGGGCTGATAAAATGACCACCAAGATGAATGAAGAGAGCAATTTCATCAAGGTACTTATGTCGAGTCTTTACGATCACCAAGTTATTGTACCTTCTTGTCGCAAGATCTCGACACACTCTAGGATATCCTTTATCATCATGTCAACCGATTTTTGCTCCTCAAGCCAAATCGAAATACTAGGATGGATATCTTCCCACAGGATTGGCCATCTTTCCTCACAACCCCAAATTTTTATGAGTCCTCGACGGACAGATATCCGAGTTACAAGCAATTGTGTGGGGATGTTGTTTGATTTCATGTATAAATTGTACCATATTTGGGTTATCGATCACAAGTATGTCCCAGAATTACTTACAAACAAACCATGAATGATGTTATAATGGATTATGGCAAAACCGAGAAGTAAGTCGAAACCTCTGATTGTATTCATTAACGATCCAATGGGATGTATGGATAAGACTGCTGAAGAGGAATATGATGAATTCGCGAGTCATATTCTTGAGATGTTAGACAATAAAGTTACTGTACAGCACTCGCTCAATCTCACACGAGATAGCGAACATGGGATACCTCTACGGGCATCTGTGGTTGTTTACGATTATGGTGGTATGCTGTTTGGTTGTGAGGATCTCTTAACTTCCAATGCACGTGAAATTATCAAATTAGCACAAGAGAACCCCAGTTTATTGTTCATCATTTACAGTTCCATTAGTTGGGTCCAGCAAATCACGTACGAGATGAGAGAGATGAATTTGAGTCAAGACGATCTACCAAACGTTATTCAAGGGAGATTTGTCAGCGACCAGATCGCAGAATGGTTACAGATATCTCCAGCAGAAGCTAATAGAAAGAAATTGGATATGCCAACTGCCACATATTTTAGGTTTCAACGATGATGCTTTCACTTTTACCAGATCTGATCTTTTACGATCCAACACCCAAACAATTCAAAAAGCTGATGGAGATATTGGATCAGCACATTAACCCATCTAAGTTAATTTACGATGTGGGATGTGGATGTGGTCGTTTGACTCAACTCCTATTGAAAAATCACTATGCGGCCATCGGCATAGATAGAATACCAAGAGAGAATCCTTTAATCAAAAGAATAACCTATGCCGATGCTATAGGATTTGATTACCAAAAAGGCAGTTCCATAATCTTCGCAAGGCCATGCCACAATAATTGGGTGCAAGAGGTGATTTATAAATCACCCCACTCATGTGAAATATTCTACATTTCTAAAGAAGAAAACATGGAAATGGATCTTGGAGAATATTCAACAGCAGCAGTAAAATTGGCTGACAATATTGGTAAACAAAAAGAATGCTTGTGGATGTTAGTATGAAAATTTTGGTAAAACAACATAGACCATACAACAGAGGTATGCATTGTATCGTATTGCGCGAGGATTGCATGATACAAGGCGTCAAAAGAAAATCTTTGCTTCGAATATTGGCTAATCTAGCAAATGCCGTCCGAGAAGGCAAATTACACAAGGATTTGGATTTAGTCGATCTCAAGAAAATAGCTTACAGATGTAGGCGTGCTAATGAACAAGAACTGATCAAAGGATTTTAACATGAAAAATGAATATTCAGCAATTATTCGCAACCCATCATCTGACATGGCACATATTTTGTATACTGGGGATTCAGAACATCAGGCATATAAGGTCGCTATGTCACAAATCCCAGTTATTGGCTTATTCCGTCTGACCACAATTTTGACCGTAACCCAAACCCAACCCATTCAGCAAACTTCGAGGAGATGGGATTTCGTTAATGGCCTTTTAAGCAAGAACAACATTCCAGAGGGATCTGAAAATGACTCAATACGTCGCATGGCTCTACAATCCTGATAGGAAACAAAGGACATCAATTTACGAGGGCAAGTCAGAGGCAAAGGCTTACAATTTAACTGAATGGTTTGGTGCCATCAATCTCTTCCATTTGACCGCTTGTATTTGTATAGTCGAAATGAATGGAATGATCGAGAGAAAGTTAATTAAGAGATGGGATTTCCGTGACGGATGCTTGCTTGATAGTACCGAGAAGCTTGATATTACATTAGCTTTGGATATTACTTGAACTGAACGGTCAGGGAACCAGCTAAGAAGACGATTCGTTCACCAGCACCAATTGCTCTTGAGACATCAAGTGGTCCTATCATCAGCAAATTGCCACTAGTAAGAGCATCTCTTAGTCCGACATGAGTAATGGTACCCCAAGACCCGGTAGCACGAGGGAACAAAATATCAACGGTATTACCGGATGGGGCATTGGCTACTGGAGCAGCAAAAGTTATAGCCTGTCGAGCATATGGAGAGACTGATACCTCAACACCACCAGTGCCATCTTCTGCAGGTGCGGTAGTATAAAGAGCTACATAAATGGTGGTCGGTGGGGTAAACGTGGTACCACGCAGTAAAGCATTGAAAAGAAGTGCTTCAGAATAATCCGTTAGGTTATTTGGCATCTGGTATTATTTATTTCTCATTCTCTAAAGCTTTTAGAAATGCTTCATATTCTAACTGCATAGGAGGTTTTGATGATATAGCTTTTTCACCTTCAGGAAAACGGCCATTCATAATATATCGAGCATATGCAAGAGCATATTTGGGATCTTTAGCTATCACTTTTTCACCTTCAGGAAAACGTCCATTCATGATATATCGAGCATAAATATAAGCAGCTTGAATATCTTTAGCTATCACTTTTTCACCTTCAAGGAAACGACCCTTTATAATATTTCTGGCATATGACAGAGCTTTCAAAGGTGTCATAGAGTTCTTCTCTATTCTTGATTTTCCAGCCTTTTCGAAATAGAGAGTCTTATCAAATAATGATTCCCAATCCAAGGTTTTAAATCTTTTCTCAAATAATGATTTAGGAACTTCTTTATCTTTTTCATTCATTATTATAAAGGGATTGTTGTGAATTTGATATTTTTCACCCTTATATCCGGGTTTTTTGGGGATCAAAATTATCAAATCACCCATATCATCATAGTGGCTAAACATGTTATCGTTTTTAGCAGCAGTACACCAACGAGTTCCTTGGCCATAATAACAAGCTGACTTCTCGTCAAACGGAATTATAGCCTTGAATTCTTCATTGTCTTCAATGACTTCTGATTGACCTTTATCAGTGAATTCTTCTTCTGGAATTTCATATTGCTCCACAGCATCTTCGAAATCAGACAGATTTTTCAATTTCCCAATATCTGCGTGCTCTGATTTAATTAATCTCTTCTTTTTAAGAAGTTCAAATTTAATGAGATTATCTTTACCACGACTATAAAGATCTTCTAATTCAGAACCATTGATATAAGCTTTAACCAACCATTGGACATATTGCTTATTCGGAGTAGGATCTGCATTCTCCAGTTCCAAGGACACTATCTAATATAACATTTAGATTGTCCTTTTCTCTATATCTACTATCTTCTTTGAATCTTTTTTCGAGTTTCGTTCTCCAAGTCTCAAGAGTCTTTGCTCGATTGTATTCAAGCAAGAAGACGGAAAAAGACTCGGTGATGAACTCTCGAAATAGCATTAGCTTATTCTAACCATTAGGCTACCACGGAGACTTTGACCATTACCAAACCCACCATCGTTGGAACTGGTCAAGCAATACCAAGTATAACCATCATAAGTAGTGGTCTGATCCATCGGAACAGAATCAGTGGATAGGAAGGCATCGTATTGAATACCCTTGATTTTAGGTTCATCAGTCCTAGCAGTCAATCCCCATGCCATTTCTGGTGTGATAACTGATGAAGCATCATCATGATACCGATATCCTGTTGGAATTCCGGAACCAGATGCTGTATGTGCAAATGTCTTTTGGATCAGGCCGACACCACCAGTATTACCAGCAGTATTATCAACTAGGTTATCATTTTCCCAAGCCGTTGAATTCGAAATGAAATAACCCTGTGCTGTGTTGCCAGTCCCACCACCTCTACCACAAAGATGAGTTCTAAAAGATGGTGCGATTGATGTCGAAGCATCAGCCATACCAGAACCTTGAATGTAAACAGCCGTGGTCAGGGGAGACCCACCAGTGTTCAAGAAGCTAGGTATGAAAAGAGCGCCACCCATGACGAAATCTCTAGCTGCAACAGAACCCGGTACGAGAATTACAAACCAATAACGGGAAGCGATAATACGGAATGTTTTTGCACCAGCAGGTAACAAATAGCAACCGACTGGTTGGGTCAGGGTCTCAGAAACGTTGGAGATTCTCAAACGGACACATGTGCCACCAGCATTATAAACTCGGAGACGATATCGATTACCTTCGGCTGTCAAAGCAGACTGGAATTTAACATCAGTCGAGCCTGATCCACTAACAACTGTATGACCAGCACTCACCAAATGAGTTTCCAAAGCAGTGATTATGTTAGCGATGCTATCACCAGTGAAGGTAGCATTGACGATCGAAGATCCGTTATATTGAATTGCCATTTTGTATTATTTATTCCTTTTCAGATCATCCAAAAAATCATGATAAATTTGTGAAGTATGCTCGCTTCTGTTTATAAATGCCTCAGCCTCAGGCCAAGGTCCTTTAATAATATCCCTAGCATAAAGAAATGTGTGTTTTAGATTGGTCATTATCGTTTTTTCACCTTCAGGAAAACGACCTCCGATGACATCCCTAGCATAAAGATAAGCATATTCATAACTTTTTGCTATCGCAGCTTCACCTTCAGGAAAACGACCCTTGAGTTTTAATGCAGCGTATGTATAAGCAAAATATGGATCTTTAGCTAATTCTCCTTCTATTTCCTTCGGAGCTTCACCTTTATAGGAGTCGGCATACTTCCAAGCCTTTTCAACAGGCATCAAATCTTTTTCTATTCGCGCTTTTATAGTCTTTTTATTATAAAACAAATCGTCCGGGGAATTTAAAGACGAAAATCGGCCAGCTAATCTGCTCCAAACCATTTCTTTATCTTTTTCATCCATAATCACGAATGGTTTATGATGAACTTGGTATTTTTCGCCTTTATAATTTGGTTTCTTAGGAATTATAATAACCAAATCACCTTTTCTGTCATACTCAAAAAACATGTTGTGATTTTTGGCCGCTGTACACCAGCGAGTTCCTTGGCCGTAATAACAAGCAGCTTTTTTATCAAATGGAACTAAAGCTCTAAATTGATCGTTGTCGATGATGACTTCGTATTGACCTTTATCAACGTTCTCTTCTTCGGGGATTTCATAATCCTCCATTGCCTCTTCCAAATCAGCCAATAACTTGAATTTACCAATATCAGCGTGTTCTGGTTTAATTAGTCTCTTTTTCTTCAAAATCTCGAATTTCTCTAGATTATCTCCACCACGACTGATCAAATCTTCTAGAAGAGCACCATTAACGAACATTTTAATTAACCATTGAACATATTGTTTATTGGTAGTAGGATCTGCATCCTCCAATTCACCAATAACTCCATTCAATGTAATATCCATATCATTTTCATCTTGGATGTAGAGGCTTTCCTCTGCCCTTTTTTCGAGTTTCGCCCTCCAATTTTTCAAAGTCTTTTCTCGGTTATATTCAAGCAAGAAGACAGAAAAAGACTCGGTGATAAACTCTCGAAATAACATGACTAACTTTGAACCTTAACGCCGAATTCAGAATTGTTTAAATCCGTAAGAATCCAAAGAGCATTAGTCGCAGGATCTTTCTCCCACAAGTGAGTTGATATGGTATAATCAGCCGATGCATCAGCTATCGTCGAGGATGTGTAGTTGGAACCTGCGACACGCGACATATGAGCCATGGATCGGTTGCCAACATCATCTTTCCGGAAAATAATATTGGATTGGACTCCGAATATAGTACCCGCAACAGTGTAATTTCCAATACTATACAGGTCAATATTGCCGACAGTACCAGCGAAATTATAAAGACCAATTTCATTGAAATTTGCGATTGGTCCATTGACTTGTGCTACAACGTTCGAACTGGTATTCGAACCCGATGCTGGCAAAAAGTCATGCACAAATCCTGTGGCATCCGGATAACGAGTCTGTACACGTACGTCACCCAAAAAGTTATTATTGTCTGCTCCAGAGCCATTCAGAATATAGAGGTCATCGATATTCCAAGTATTGTTATTGAAGCCTTCTCTAGCCCTGAACTTTAATCGATTAACATTTGATGCTAATACGCCAGATACACTCAAAATCACAGATTCATCAGCTTTTATTACTACATCACCGCCATTTTCAAATTTTACTTCGATATAGGTCCAAAGACCGATTGGTAAAGCAAATGATGATTCTCCATGTAAAGGAGTATTGGATGGGCCAGTTAATTGGATAACACCTGTCGAGGTATTGAGGCGTAATTCTAACAGAGGAGTAACTCCGTTATAAGCAATCATGAAAGCTTCGGGACCACCGTAGCCGAAAACCTTCTTAGCGAATCCAGTTACCACCACAGGAGAGCTTGTGAAAGTCTTTGACATTCCAACAGTATTAGCAACCGTACATTGACCTTCAAATCTACCAACGGGTACTGAAGGACCAGCAGAACTGCCCGTATCCCATTTTCTACCTGAATATCCATCCCACCCGGCATGGTGGTCAAATCCGTCTATGAATAGTAATGACACAAATGTATTTAGCGGGTTTAAGTGGCTACTTTTAATCCAAATTCGCAATTCAAAAGATCAGCCCATTCCAAGGAACCACCAGCAGGATCAGTCGTAATCACCTTTGATGCATGACTCCAAACGGTGTTGAGATTAAAGTTAGGACCCTCGTAGTCAGTACCATTAAAACGGATTACATGAGCACCAGTCCTAAGATCCAAGGAATCTTTTCTTACTATAAGATTATTTTGAATAGCCAACAAAGTACCTTGTGGAGTATATGAGGTGACGTATAGATCCCTGTCATCCACGTTATCCGGACCACTGATATTATATTCTGATACGTTGATGAAATCAGTAATTGGTCGATTCACCATATTCGCTCTATTAGTGGGCGTGGAAGCCCCTATAGAGGGTGCGAAGTCATTTTCTGAACCAGCTATATTTGGGTACGCTGTTCTAATAGAGACATCACCCAAAAAATCATTAAAAGTAGCACCTTCAGTGTCACAGAAATAGAAATCATCCATCAACCAATTGTTGATATTGGCATCACTCATACTTCTAATCCTAAAAGAAGTGACGGTATCTGTTAAGTTAGCCACCCCTATGGTAGTACCATTGTTTATTTTAACACCACTAGCTGTGTCGGCTAGTTTTATTTGTAAATGCCACCACCCACCTCTTGGTATCTCATAATTAATCGTCGTGCCATTTACCGTGAATGATGTGCCACTGGGATCTACGACCACCGAAGCTATTATGGTAACATCATTATACAAGTCCAAAATAGTTCGATCTGAACTGAATCCACCTCTAAAGAATTGCCCGTCAGCCATTTTGACAGCAAAACCCAAGACTATACCATCGACTGGAACACCCGTTATTTCGTGTGTCAAACCACCAGTTCCGACAATGATATATCTTCCTCTATCATATCTTCCCGGAGTCCCAGTTATAGAATGGACGCCTTGCCACTTACCCACATTGGAACTATAAGGAGTCGAATAATGATCAAACCCATCCACGAATCTCAGCATTATGATATAATCTTCAACCCGAATTCAGAAGCATTGATTTGACCCAAAGTCCATGCAGCACTGGTATTGGGATTAAGAGGGAAAACGGCTTGTGCTATTTTGTAATCACTCAAGGCAGCTGTTTCTGGACCTTCGTACACAGTTCCAGAAGTTCTCACCACTGAGGCGACAGTCCGACTACCAACATCGTCTTTTCTCATTGTCGAATTTACTGCTACAGCAAAAATACTACCAGTAAAAGAGAAATCGGTTACATCGAATAAATCTACTTCTGTCGGAGAAGAACCCACTGTGTATGTGGAATCATCATCAGCTGGATTTTCATTCACTTGATTGTAATTGATGATACCAGTCTTTGGAGTAAAATCAGTAGTAGATCCATCGGCATTAGGATAATTAGTTTGGATTCTGCATTCACCCAAGAAATCATTGTTAAATGATCCTGATGCATCAAGGAAGTAAATATCGTCAAATTTGACGTTATAATTGCCAGTTGGTGCGAAAGTGAATGGTTGGAGTCTTAACTTTTTGACTAAGGTACCGGGTTGTGCTCTGGTGTCTATACCAGTCGAGTTTAATACCACCAACCCGTTCAATTTGATATTAAATGAACCGATAGTATCGTTGATCACCACTTTGAATTCTAAGTAATTCCAAAATCCGAAGACAAACAAAGCTGATGCGGAAGCACCTATGACTGTACCATTTCTAGTAATTTGTATAGCTCCACCGGATGTTATTCTGATGTCGATCTGAGTAGCCCCAGTTTCATCCTGCAAGACTATAACAGGATTAGTAGCATCACCATAATCTGCACTAATAGCCCCACCAAAAATAAAGGTGTCACTAGTAGTAACTAAGTCTTGAGAAAGATATGCAGAAGACGATGGGACATTATTAAACAACCAACCGTTACCAGAGAATCTGCCAGTGGTCGTAACACCACCACCTGCATAGGTCCATTTCCTAGCCAACTGACTTGTGCTGCCAACATGATCGAAACCTTCGAGCTTTAATAATGCCATTTGCTAATATTTATGGCAGAACAATTCCACGACCAGCGACGTATGATTTAATTAGATTCTTCAATCCAGTTCTTTCGTAATTAGCGAGAACTCGATCATACAAAGTAAAATACGCCAATTCGCCTTTGAACGAAGAGGGTATGACACCCGCATAACTTAGATCATCTTGATCGAAGGCATCAACACCAAAATTGAAAGTGCCAAAACTATCACTAACGTCTATGGTAGTAGGATATTGATGAGAGGCACTACCATAAGTTATATTGGTCGTACCAACAGGGTCAAACCACGATCCGATCGAATCCGAGACTTCGATTTGGTTATCCACCTTCAGTTTCATTAAACCAGAATCGAATATCACACTAATCATGGACCATACATTGACATTCACTGGGTCAAGCGATATGATTCTCTTTATAGCTGAATTGGCAATCGTTCGAAATGCTATTTTACCACCACTTAATACTTCAAGGCTGAATCCGTCATCCGAATTACCAGTCGTCGTTTTAAAGATGGTCATCGCAGCATCGCTCAAGTTGGTGGACTTGTACACCAGTACCATTTCGAAAGTGTCCGTTGGTATTGGTATAGCAGATGTGCCTATGGCATTATTGAAACCAATCCCTTTAGCCGTCCAAATAGGTGTTGGGGAACCGAAAATCAAATTATTGGTGTTGTAATAATCGAGACTCTTGTTGATTTCCTGATCATTTAGTTCATCTTTAATGAAATCGTATCGGAGCAAGTTACCAGCAGTCGGTTCTAGCTCGTTACCCAATTGCTCGATATCAACTTCAGGCACATAAGAGGTGGATTCAAAATTCTCAAGACTTAATAATGAGATATTCAGATCATCTAAACTGTCCACATCAAGCAGAGTCTCACCAAGAATTCCAGTAGAGGGTCCCATGAATCCACCAGAGAATTCCAGACTTGAAATGTCAGTAGATACTTGGACCTCAAAAATGAATGGTGGGGGAGTATTCGGATAATCAATAAAATCAGTCAACAAGAGATCATAAATGGAAGCTAAGGGTGTATTCGTAGAATTATTCAATGATTCATTTGGATAATCATAAGGACCTTCTTGATAGAAAGCGAGGAATTTATAATCATCGATAGTCTGATAAGAGAATCCCGATAATTGTGCCGCTTGTACTAATTCCAAAAAGAAACTAGTCGAGAATTCCAGTATGTTATCGAAATAACTATCACCCATATCGACGGTAAATTCACTGGAACTACCGATCGATCCATCTAATTTCAAATCCACAACGGTCTTACCAAAAAGTTTTGTACCAGCGGGATGCAATAATTTTAAGACGTATTCTTTATAATTATCAAAAGTCAAAGAAGATTGAATTTCATAGCTAAGATTCTGCCAATAATCACTGTCCTGAAGAACTTGACCGGACGACAGAAAGCCTTTGCTATCTAACCATTGGCCGGGAGTCGTAGCAACTGCACCCAAAATAGCGATGGCAGTACCCAAAGATCCCGTAGGAGAATTAATCACAACTGAAGGTTGGCTAGTAAAACCAACTCCCGGATCTATCAATTGTATCTTCTTCATACCACCTTTAGATCTGGTGATTCTATAAAAAGTAGTCGAATTGGGCGATGTTACCCATGGAATATCTACAGTGGCAATTTTGGTGAAACCATTATAAGAAACAATAGTGCGGAGTTGACCAGCACCTGCACCCGTTATAAGTTCTATAATATCACCAATAAAGAAATCATCAGTGGCCACTTCAGTAGCCTTCAGAATAATTTGAGAAGAAGTTACGGAGTATTGAGAACCAAGATTTAGTATGACATCCGAGAATGCGAATTCACCAAAATAAGTGCCGGGAAAGAATGGCACTGGTTCTGATGGAAAATACTCATTAATCGGATTAGCACCAAAATAAGGATCTAGGATAGCAGTGGTGGGTGGATTTTGGGCTTTCCCTTCATAAACCTCAGTTATAATTGCTGAAACTACACCTGTGGCGGGATATCCTCCACCACCAATCACCTGTACTGGATCTCCGATTTTATAGTTGGAACCGGGGAGAACTACTTGTATTTCGGTGACAATCCTCAGGAGCCTATCGACCAGAAATTCTTTGTCCGCGTCCTTAAATTCTGTTGCCTCTATAGGTTTCGTAGCAAAGACTTCTTCAGGTAATTCAACGAAACCATCAGGAAAACGGAAATCGCCTTTGATGTTGGATAATTCAATTTCCGATACGGTCAACAAACCAAATTGCACTTTCCTGACATCTTCAACATAGGCAGATGTGCCACTAACAGCACCTTCAATTCTACGGTGAAGCATATCAAAAGTATCAGAGGTGGATGTTATTCTGATGATTTTACGAACAGACCATCTAGAAGCAGATGTCCGGAACAATTTGGTGCGTGGGTAAAATATCTCGATTTCTTCATTATAAAGAATACGGAACAACAATCTGAAGCTATTTTCTGTTCCTCTGCCTCTGTAGAAATCTCTGATGTGGTAAACTAACTTACGAGGATCAGCTAGAATTTCTTTAGGTATATTGACAAGATATTGTTTTCTGAAATGATCAACAAATCGATGCAATGTGGACTGTACATCAGCGTATTCTCTGATTGCACCCGGATTAAATTTCTCGAAGATGGTGATTTTCGAACCATCAATAGGATGAACTTCAAAGACTTCTTCTAGAGTGGTGATGTTGTCTTTGTGGGAGCTTATTCTTCGGATTTGACCAGCTGCAGGTCCGTTTTCCACCCTAGCGAATACTTTGTCGCTCTTTTTAATTTGAAATGACTCTTTCCAAATTATCTCGTTGTTCGTAACTCTTACTATTTTGTCCGAGTATTCTACAGCACCGAAATATTCCAACCATTCATAGAAAGCCTTTAAGAAACTTTCGAATACAGGATAGTTCTCCCTTATGAATTCGGGTAATACTTGGTCAGTCCGATATGAGAGATCAATATCTTGTACACGCATCTATTTAATATCTATAACGTCGATTGGAAAGCTTGAATGTTAATATCAGCATTTTCCAAAAGTAAAATAGTATTCCTTTTCGGGAAAATATCAAGCGTATTGGAAGTAGCAGTCAGGATCAATAGATTACCAACGAGGCTGAAAGGTCTGAACCCTTCTAATTTGATTTTTCCGGTGATATAATTGACAGTACCTGCATCTTTGACATCAACAAAGAAATCAGTGTTTGCGGCTTTCTTTTGGATTTTGATGACTCCAGAAGAATCCACCAATCTGAAAATATCACCATCAGAATATCGGATAACTGGGTCCTGTGAAATTACAAAGTTATTTGATATCAGGGAACCCGCTTTAATCGAATTAGAGAAATCAATATCAATCGACTGGAAAATGTTCAAAACCACTTCCAACCTCTTCTGCATCCTCAAGAAAGTGCTATTATTTGTGATTGAAGGGTCAGCTTCGTCTATACGATTAATCAGCCGCGAGTATTTGAGGATCTTTTCGAATTGCCCAATTTCATCATCGTTGTAAGTGTTTAGAGCCATTCTCACCAAATTTACTATGTCAGTAGAGGTCTTGGTAGTAGATTTGGCATCAAAGAATACTTCCGAATCCACCAGAATGAAGGTATATTCTGGATCAATAATGATAGGCTCAATGGCTACCATATTTTTGGTACGCAAGACATCACGAATGACTCTTTCCTTCATCGAAGCGGTCAGAACATAGCCATTCTTGGGTTTGATCGAAAGGAATACTTTGCCGAATCTAGGTGGATCAGCTTCCTCTCCACCCCAAACCGATATCGAATCCACAATCGGAAAATCCCTTGGAATCAAAGTTCGGAAATCTTCTTCCGTAACCATTCGGTTCTGTGATTCATACATTTTAGGAGCAGTGCGCCGAATAGACTCAATCGATTCACGTTCAACCCCACCGAAGGCCGAAGAAACGGTAGTAATCGTAATGTTCGATGGAGGAAAGGTGCCAATACGGTCGGTCAGAGTAAAAATGCTGGCATTATTGGCAGCAGGACCCGAACTTAACACGTATTCTATGTTGACAATGTTGCCAACCGACAGAGCTTTGCCCAATATACCATCACCGAATGTGATCTCATATTTTAACTGTTCATTTTCCTGTATGAAAAATACTGTAGACTCGGAATTGATGGTGGTGATATCAGTGTTGAGTTCGTATACAGTCTGGCTGAGATTGGAGGATGAATCAGTTACTACCACACTTAACGTGGATATATCGACATCAGCATTGGGGATCAGGAAAACCGGATTCTCTTCTGTGACCTGATATTGTACATAATAGACACGACCTTCTGTGACTTCAACATCCTTGAAAACATACCTATAGTTGCTATCTTTCCCTGAGATTCTTGGTTCAAGGGTGACAAATGATAAGGATGTGTCAACACTACTCTTAAAGGAAGTACCACGAGGGATTGTCAGGGTAGCCTCAGAGGAAATGGAACCTTGGACAGTAATATCAATCAACGCTTTGGCGGATTTTGTAGATCTTGGAGTATAATTCAAATGGCGTGCATTCGATACAACCGATGAGCGAAGTACACTTGTATCGAGAAATATCTCATTAGCTACCATATTGAAGTAAAATCCATTCAGGTAACCAGTGTATGCCAAACCATCAATCAGATGATTCAAACCGGAGCCTTCAAAGTCATAATCACTGAATTGCGGTTTGGCCTTCAGGAAATTGATGATCGAAGCTTTGACGGCATCGAAATCTAAATTATTAACTTCTAAGTTCACTATCTAACTCTCTCTAAAAACAGATTTAATTCTACTATTTGATTGGTACTGACTGCACTGAAAAATATTTTGACATCCACCCCATTTGCTTCTGGACGTCCAGTTATTGTAACCTTTTCCAATCTCACTCGTGATTCAAAATTGTTGATTACATCTTCTATTTGACGTTGTAACAATATCCCGGTGATTGGGGAGTAATTTTCGAATAACAAGGCACGAACACCGGAGCCAATCTCTGGGTGGAAAGGACGTTCATAGTGATTGGTCATCACAAGATGCAAGACTGATCTCTTCAAAGCTTCGATATCTACTAATTTGTTGATATCCTTTTTGATGGGATGTGGCAACAAAGACAGATTGAGATCAGTATATTTAGCCATAAAGATATTTAGAACTAAATATGAGAAATGTCTTATTTAAGAGCGAATGACGTTAGAAGAGTGGCGCAATTCGAAGCCAATAGGTTGGGATTGACGATAGAAGAATTAATTGAAGTCCAAAGATTCAAACAATCCTTGGATGAGGCAAGTCCAAAAGGCAAAGAGGCCGAAGAGTGGATTTCTTCGGCCAAGCCTAACTTTCAGAAGCAATATGGCAAGAATTGGGAAAAGGTGTTATACTCGACGGCTTGGAAAAAATTCGGTACCAGCAAGTAGCATAACAGCAGAATGAGAGAATGCCCAATACGATGCGTTAGATCCATATTCTGAACAAATATGGCGCAAGATGAATATTGCTATTAAATACAGACAAAACTTCACCAAATTATTCCAAATGAAAAAATGCTTAAGAAACTCCCTGATAAATCTTTTCATTAAAACTGCCTCTTGATAGCCGACCAAAGATGTCCAGACGTTTCTTTCAAATCATTGAGCAAACTATGGAATTTGTATTTTGATGGTATCCCTTGTGCATGTAATATAAATTCATCTGCTGATATAGTGGATGACTTAGTTATGTGTTTGCACTCTTCATTCAAATATTCAGTAGCACCTACCAAATCTTTCACCAGTTCTGGTAGTTTGGTAGTCAAGACAGTATCACTATACGAACCATCATCACATTTGAAAGCAGATTTACCAATAACATTGCCGATTTCTTTCAATAAATTATAATAGAATGTCTCATTCTCAGCATGTAATCGGGCTGTCTCATACCATGCAAGAGATGATTGGATCAATTCTGTTCTATTCAATTCCATCAAAACATTTTCATGTTCTGATGTATTAACATTTTTGACCAATGGTTTGGAATTATATTTCGAATATTCACTTACCAAGCTTGGTAATTTATCGAATAAAACAATATCATTAAATAAACCATCATCATTTGTAAATGCTGGTGTGCCAATTGCTTCACCAATTTCTCTCAATAAACCGAACCAATATTCTGCGTTATTATTGGTTGTCGTGATGACTTGGCGGTATTCAGACAACATACCAACCAATTCAGCCTTGGTTAATTTCATCAGAGAGTCTTCAGACACTAATTTGCCCGAAGGAGATGCCCATTGAATTGTAGTTTTGGTCGGAACTCTTTTTGGAGTCGTTTTCTTCGAAATTTTCGTTGATTTCATAATTACCTTCTATTGTCCATTAGCAAAAACGTTTGGAGAAGACACGTTAGCGAAGTCCCCACAAGAAACAGGATCACCCCTTCGGGCAATCTGTTTAGAATTTACAAAAACATTCCTTGATCCAGAAACCAAATTACCATCATGACAGGAAGGACCGCAACAATGAACAGCCCATCCATCACTTTGTCGATGTACTTTGATATTGTTAGCGAACACATTTGGAGAAGCCTGAATGTTTGGTCTGGGAGGCCAACAAGTATGCCCCAAAGAAAGATCCCCCAATCTTACTACTTTAGGCATTTAGAATTTCATCTCCACCATCGAGCATGTCAGCACTTTGTATCAGAGAAATAGCCATATTTTTGGCATCTTCCGAAGATAGAACAATCAATTTGTCTATCTCTTTAACCAGAATTCCGACATGATCGATAGAATCAATGTTTACGACGCCGATTGTTATTTTTTCCATAATTCACATGAATCCAAGAAACTCGTGGGATTGATTAGATCAGCCCTTCTTTGGTGTTTGTTGGCTGCACGTTGAGTGAGAGGCCCTGCCATATTCCCAGTATACAATTCCAGATGGACCATGGAAATCGATAAACCTGTCAATCTACCGACATACCCAAGCACTTCTCCTGCTCTGACTTTATCGCCGACCTTCCAATTTTTCGGAAGTCGCCGTTGAGTCTCACCATATCTAATAATCCCGCTAGGATGCTTTACTTCCAAAGCAAAAGTATCGAGATAAAAAGGATAAAGAGGGCGAATGATTTCACCATCTTCTACTGCAATAATCTCAGAACCCACAGGAGCATAAAGGTCACAGCCAGCATGGAGGCGTGCACCTTTGTCACGATTACAACCGAAAGCACGTGGACACTCTTTATAAGATTCCTTGGGTCTGAACAACAGGGGAAAGAATGGCATGCATGTATTTAGTCGACTGATAATGGTAGTTTCAAAGTACCCAATTTCCAACCTATGTTAGGACTGCCAACAGGTCTATAGGAAACCATCAAATACGTACCTTCAGAAGTTACCGAAATACACCAACCATGAAGATAATATGCTATGCCTATAATGGCATCCTGTGCCATCTTTTCTAAATTGTCAGTGGTGTATGACATTATCCCAAAGTTATATAAGTTGACATCACACCGAAAGGTACATTAGTAAGATCGCGATAGCGATAATACACAATTAGTTTAGCTTCTGCGGAAAGTACTTGAACTTCCCAAGAGAGCAGTACACAATCCACCTGTATGTCATCTACGGCCAACTGTGCCAAATCTTGAAGATCTTTACTTGAATATAACATCATTTCTCCTCTCTGTAGAATTTCCCTTCCTCGTTGCGTTTTATTCTACCCAACATAAAATCAAACGCAAATTTAGCGTATGGCTGCATGGCTTTCATGCATGTTTCGCATTTTTCTTCATCCACACAATCAAATTTGGTACCATCACTTTCCTCATTGATCGTGTTATCAGAATCTATCCGAATTCCACACAATGTTAAACCATAACACCAACGTAAATGTTGTGTTTTCTTATTTTCATTCGTCTTGGTATCATTTAAGATCTGCACAATATCTCCATATGGATGATTTCGTTATTCTCAGTTAGAACCAAATATCCAGAAGTCCCACTCAGATATCTAATATCATTGTATTGTACGATTTTATCTTTATCAGGATTATAATCTTCTATCCATGACATCATTTTCAATAGATCTCTTTTGGTAATTTTGCGGTCAAGGGCAATTTTGTCAATCAATGAAGAGAAATTCTCGACCAGAAGTCTACTGAGAGTTATCTCTCGATCGAAATTCACAGAATCTAAGGTTATTTTCTTCCCAGTATTCTTATATGTTAATTCAACTGACATTTACAAATACACCTTCACCTTCACTCAAGTATTTCTTATACAAATCACGGACGTCATTCCTGTTGAGGCCACCATTCTGACAGCCTATGTCGACCAATTTGGTTCTTCCTTTTAATTCGGACATCGAAATGATAATGTTCTCCACCCATTCCAATTTAGAAGGATTTCTCCAATGATTTTTTGTGGCAACAAATAGGAATTTATCGATTTCTGTTATCGAACCCGGTACTATTTTTAATTCATTAAATCGGCTAGCCAAAGAAGGGAACTTTTGACGGAAAGCTAAAGCTAATCCAGCACCCATAACACCGACACAATTAACAGTCACAACCCAACGATCAAAATCACCATAAAAATATTGATGTTGAAATTCTTTGGTCTCTAAATACATAAATGAAGAAACTGCTCCTGATATTCTTATTTTTATCAACCAGTCTCTCTCAAACTACCCCGTCGTATGAAAAATTGAGAAATAATCTACTGGAATTCGATACACATTATATCAAATTTATCTCTCTATATGCGGGATGTGGTGAATCACTCAACAAACCATGTAATCCAAACAAATCGATTATTGATTACAAATCTTTTCACTTGGCTAGAGAAGGTGCTAAAAAATTGTTTGATTTAAAAGATTGAGGAGGGGCTTTCACCCCTCCCGTTATCTGATTGAAAAGAATGGAATGAGTACTAAAGAAAGAGCTATTAGTAAGCAAACCAAATTATTACGATATCTTTCCATTATTGATTAAGCAATTTCTGGTAATAATCGTCTTGATCATCAGTGGGAATGTCACCAGTTTCAGCGTCATCCCAAGGGGTCTTGAAGGTTTCACTCGGTGGAGGTGCCTTCACTTCCCGAGAGGGTGGCGGTACCGAATTAGATCCGGCATCACCAGTAGAACGTGGTTTAGAGACCAATTCAGGTGGCTTGGAAGCATCAGGTACAATCTTTCTTGCCTTATTTAATCTCTGTTCCAGAGCTTCATAGGACTTATAATACTTCGGGTCCAAGAATTTACCAGAAAGAGGATAGAGATTGTTCAATACTTCCTGAATCTTAGTGTCATCACCACCACAAATCGGAGAAGATGTGGGAGTGAACATTGATTCGCTATATGTGGAGAACTTGTCCTTAATAAAAACCTTCAGATGGAAGTCACTACCAGTGAAAGGATTGAAAGGATTCAAGCGAGCTTCACCCTCGAACTTGGGATTTAATTTACCATCAATCTTTTCCCAAATCTGCTGACCATATTTGAAACGGAACACTTTGCCTTCATTATCCCTGTTTCGAGGATCACTGAGTACCAGAATGTTAGAAATACGACTTGCACGCGCTTTAGTCTTCTTAGCTAATTCTTTGTCATCAGGATCACCAGTAGCCCAGAGAGCCTTATTCCAATTCTGCATAGGATCAGCCAATCCAATAGTTCTCAGAGATCTTTCAATATACCAACCACCGGGACCTTCATAACCATGTTCAAAGATCTCCACCCAAGGCAAGTCTTCATCAGGAAGTTGGGGGAGGAATCGAATGATAGCTGATCCATTTCCAGCTTTATCCTTACCAACCTGCCAGAATGTGTCATCAAAAAAGTCATCTTTGAATCTATCAGATGATGCCTTAGAAGCTATCTTATCAAGTGATTCATTTTGTAATGCTTTTAATTGTGCGAGTGAGTAACTCATTGTGTGTTTTATTTGTTCTTTCTTTGATTCACTTTATTCATGATGATATTTTGTCACTTATTCATTATTTTAAATTATTTATATGATCTTCGCAAGACGCTAAATTTTCCTGATTGATATATTTCCATACCAACAGAAAAGGTTTATATTTAATCAAGAAATCCTGTGTAGATTTTAAATAAAATTCTTGGACTATCGATTCAGATAAAATCTGATGAATGACACCGGATTCTGGTGAAATATTACCTGACATAACACCAGTCAAAGTGTCATTAAAACTGGCAGATTTGATCTCTGATTTAAATCTGTATGATATTGATTCAATTCGAGATTTCCAGATACTATGCATCTCAAGAGATTCTGACTTCAACAAATCAGTAGGATGATTGATTTTCGTTTTCAATCGTGTAGCAATAAACAATTCGGCAAATTGTTTTTGCGTAGAGAATTTACTAGCTATTTTCAGATAGGTGTTACAGAGATTCTGGGGACAACTTTCAACATTTTTCACTTTACCCTTGTACTTAAAAATGTCATAACTAGGAGCATTGAAATGTAATCTCAGAGCATTGAAAAGTACATGATATACATCACAGGTATTGACTGAGGCTATCAACGCCATTAGAAAGATTCTCCACAGCTAAATCGATACTTTCAATACCCTCACGTAAACTTCCGAGGACACCATCAATTTCATCATTTAAATCTTTTAGTTCTTTCTCCAGTTTTCGTAATTCATCTCTTTTGATACCAATTTCTTTCTTTAATTTTTCTAATTTATTAGGAAAGGTACTTTTGTTGGTAGGCTTCTTCATTAGAATAGAGACGACTCAACCTTCAATAAATTCAGACGATGAGCTTCTTTTCGAATCAATTCTTTGATATCCGCATCTATGATTCCCGCCGCATAATCTGGTTCTATTTTCTCGATGTTACTGAGATGTATGACGGCATCAATTGCAGTCAAACCATCTTCTCTGATTAAATTCCACACCCTATCGTTGAAATTTTTGATCCGCTCAATTCCTTCTTCAAACATAACTAAATTATAAACTGATAAAGTAGAGATGTCAAAGTATGAATGTGGCATTCCTAGCATTATCGGTCATTATTTTTATTTCATCTTCTGTCGCATCAATGAGACGGAATTCTTTTTTAATCGATGTTCCATAAATTTCAGAACCATCAGTATTAATAGTCAATTTAAAACCATTATCTCTCAGAACTGATATTATTCTTCTCAATTCACTCACATCCTCAACCATACTATTTTTGAGATTAGAAGAAGGACATATTTCAATAGTTGGTAGATTATAATCATAATTTTCCCTAATTTTCTCTAACACTTTCTCATTTATATCCACAATACGTAGACCATGACCGATCCTATCAGGTCTGATCTTTTCAAGCACATATTCCACCTCTTCCTTAGAATCTCTAGTCTCGCCAGAATGAATAGTAATTCCCAAACCAGCTTTCCTAGCTTCTCCAAACATTTTCACATAATCTTCGTCAAAGCGAAATTCTTTATTAGCACTCCCGCCTATGTCTACACCAATTACCAATTTCCCTGCATATTTTATAGCTTTATTGATGACTTTAATGTTGTCTGTTTTAGACAAATTTTTGTCCATCATCAAAATCAATCCACCACGAAATCCTTGGAGAGTAGATTGAGCATCTTCGATGCCGCGAATAGCAGATCTTATGATTGCATCCAAATCCAGAGTACCTTTCCTATTACGAAAAAGTGGATTAAAACGCAATTCTAATAAATTGACGTGATAAGAATCATACGCCAGTTGGCATGATTTCAGGACACTCTGATATACCGCATACAGAGACGATTGAATTTTCTCTGTAACTTCATAAAATTTCTTTAAATCATTCAAGTCTTTATTGGTACGAGTACCCAAAGATACTCGTTTCTCAAATTCTTCAAATGATTTGGTAGCTATGACATAACCTTCATCGTTAGCGATTTTCCATAAAGCGTGTGTAGAAACTGAGCCACCAAGATGATTGTGTAAATCGACAAACATTGTTATAACCTATTTTTGATATCTTTAATTTCATCTGTGATCAAGTTCGAGATCTTATTGAAATTATTCTCCATTCTATTCAAGATTCCTTCAATAGTCAAGTGGTGAGTATCAATGCGGCGATTGATATTGTTGATAGATTCATTAAAGAGATCAGTTCTAACATATTTACCATTGATAGATGTCAAGACTTTATTTTCGAAATCTCTTACTTCATCTTTGGTATCATCCATCTTATGATCAAATTTCTCTCGCACAGCGGCGAATTCAGTTTCAACATTTTTTCTTAAGTCATTAATGACCTTGATGAATTTTTCCTCTTGTTCGAGGGCATGGTTTTTAGATCTTAAGTTCATGACCCATACTAAGAAGGGTCCAAACAAGCTGCTGATACCAAAGAACAGAGATATTTGTGTGTCAGTTAGATTGAAATTCACATATGTACTTATCTAGAAAACAATGTTCTAATGGTGTCATATGAATCCGATTCAAGTAACCCCAGAAAATGTCGAAAACCTCATCACTGGTTTTCAGAAACAAATCGAGAATCTGAAGATCAGAAATCAGTCTCGTCAAGACTTGATCAAGAGTCTTGAAAACCCAGATGATGTAGTAAGTTTAGTCAAGACCTTTGCTGTCTTTTTAGCTAATTATTTTGATAATACCCAAGAATTAATCCAAGCAGAAAATGCTCTGACTGAACTGTTTGCAATCAAAGAGAAGATGAATTCTAATATCATTATCCCATCAATGAATAGCATCCCTCTTCGTGCTGACCCGACTATTAAATAAAACTGGATGACCAGTCAAAATAAAAAAGAAATTCTTGGCGGGATCGCATATCTCGCCAAGAAACGTCTTAAGCCACACGATTACGATTTGTTTTCAGTATTGGAGGGTGCTGACGGAACAGAAAATTACTTTATCAGTGCGGCTATTGAATATCTGAATCTAGACAAGAAATTCAAGAAAAAGTATTTGGAAGGCCGAGACGAACAGTCGAAGAGATACAGGGAAGCCTTCGACAAAATGTATCGGAAGGATGTTAAGCAAAGTGCCTATGGAGCGATTTATATGAAGAGGGGTAAAGAACGATTAATCCTTCGTATTGATGGTACTTGGACCTATAAAGATGGCACTAAATCAAAAGAGGGTAAAGGCAATATCTCAAAGATATTTAAAGCATAAATTGCTCAAATCATCAAATTGTGATATAATTGGAGAATGAGAAACGATAACACATTCCCAAGCACGAATGACAAAAGGATTAGAGGATATAGAACACCAAGTTACTGGTTTGGTATCTACTTAGGTAGGATACAAGGTATGTCAAGTGTATCATTTGGTTCTGAAGAAGAATTGCTCAAAGAATATGATAGTGTTTATGGGGATTCAATTAATGTCCCACCCCTTCGGCGAGTATACGAAGATGGATCAGAATTTCAATTGCGTGGGATCTGATAAACCCATTGTTCACACAATCTGAATGTGATACAATAGTAAAATGGACAACAATATCCCCACAAGCAAGAAAATTAAAGGTTACAAGGCATCAGGCTATTGGTTCGGAATACACAGAGGCAGAATTGCAGGTTATTTGACTGTATTTTTCGATACTGAAGAGCAATTTCTTGAAGAATACGACAGATTATTCAAGAACAAACCTTTGTGGCGGGTGTATGATGATAGATCAGAATTCCAGCTACGTTGAATTTGATCTATCATCACTCAGTAATAAGACGATAAGTTGATTTTTCTGGCATTTCAGAAATTTGGCGATTCCACGGATGGAATACTCGTTTCTCGGAATCTTCGATGAGTTCAAAATCTCTGATATGAGGTTTTGGTGAGCCTAATCTCTCAGTATCACTATGCCACAGCAATTTCTTTCTCTTGATTGTCTCGATATACCAGTTGTGGGGACTGGAACATCGCCAGATATGAAGGTATGCCCGATTTTCTCTGAGTGCTCGATAAGCGGCTTCACCGACAATTTCCTTGAGGTATGAAAGTGGTGGTCGCTTGGCTAGTCCAATGAAAGTCAAAACTTCACCAACACAATTAGAACCAGTCACACAACTACGTTTGGTGGTCTCTATATGAGAAATTTCGACACGTTCTCCACTTGGAGTCAAATACCAAAAAGTTCGTTTGCTGTTAGGATGATAGAAACCATATTTCTTCTTTGGGCGAGGCATTATTTCACTTCAACGACAGTAAATTTCCAAGGACCAGCATATTCTGAATCCCAAGAACTGTATTCCCGTTTCCATGACTCATTTAGTGTCTGTGCACGACCACGAGCCTGAACACCAGAAGCATACACTTCTAATCCCTTTTCTGCATCAAAATCTGAATCACTTTTGAAAACGATAAAAACTTCTTTCATGATATCCTATCTGTCGACTATTAATTGTAATCAAGCGCGGTTATATTAATTTCATTATTAATATAACCGATTGCCATGTTAAGTGACTCACAAATAAAATTGCAATGATATCTCAACCAAGGGGAAACTCTAGTTCCTTCTCCAACAAATGCGACGATTGTTTTCCCTTGTTGAAATGCATATACAATTTCCATAGCAGTACCCCAACTGGGAGTAGTGGCATTGACCAGAATGAAATGGCATGGTGCGATATCAATGAGATCACCATCCACAATTTCATTGACATTCGTTTCTTCAATACCTCTATAATCTCTTCGCATCGGGTCCAGACAATCGGTCTTCAACCCAATTTTGGCTACTTCTCGCCAATTCTTGCATTGGTCATCGGTCAGACCATTAATTCCACCGCACAAATAAGTGATCATCAGAAATTTCTCTTTCTCCATCAAAATGAAGGCAATTCTGGTTCATGTGTAAACTCTGGCTGAAAATCAAGTGGCGTGAGCTTAATGAATCCACTACACTCATAAACCTGACCACAATTAGGACATTTAACATGATAGCAACGATCTACATCAATATGTGTACTGGTACCGCATTTACAGTTAATGTCCATACAGACATCAGTACCCTTCCATTGAATCCAACCATGAGGCGAATCCGGACGTTCCTTCAATGATGGATAAGTTCTATAAAGTTGTTCGGTGTCCATAATCCCTCTACGACCTGAGTATATTTCTCTGAAAGAATTCAGGACTAAACAGGTTGCCAACATACGGTAAAATCTCATTAGCCAGTCTAGCTCGTTCATTCAATGCCCGAAATTCCATTGCAATAGAAAGAACATCATCATCGGGAATAGGACAACCAATTCGTCTTCTTAATTTGTTGTAACTATAGATCAGTCGGAGTTCTCTGTTTGATAATGATAAAATTTTGTTCATCTTGTCCTAGCTTCAGCCATGAACCTTGAAAGGTTTTCATCTTCACAAATAAATCGGATTTTCTGATAATTATCAAGAACGATCTTTGGTATATTGAAATCCTGATTAGAAATTTTGCTTAATAAAGAGCTATGCAATTTGCTGTCATGACCCGGCACAAAGTTACCTCCAGAAGTCTTTTGATCACATCCGCACCAACAGAGATTATCATTCTTGAATTTTAATTTTCTCAAAGTCCCCGTCTTTTCTTTTCATCAAGCATCAATTCTCTTATTTCACTCATTTCATTAGTAGATAGAAACTTCATTTTATCGATCGACAACAAAATTTCATTTCTAAGAGATCTAATACTTTCGTCACCGTCCAAAATAGCTCTCAGATTACTTTTGAGCTTGGCATCATGACCCTGCAAAAACAAGCGGGTTTTCTTGCCACTAGTAAATTGGACACCACAACAAATACAAGAACCATACTGCTTAGGATTCATAATTTAAAATTCACTTTCATTAACTTGGAGACATGGCAATCCCAGACGACGCCACAATAAATCAACCACTTGAGCACGATCATCCATGACAAAATCAACGAAAAATTGATCTTTCACAAATTCATTATATATTTCTTCTTTCACGATCCAGTCGGATCGGCGATCACCAATTTTACGCATCTTCAAATCAAAATTATAAAACAAAGTGGCTTTATTCAAAAGCCAATTAGTAGTCTTTGATTCACATGCGGAGGTGCGACCTGAGAAAATGAACATCTTAGTGGAGGGATTTTTGAACAAATAAGCCTTGATTAAATTCACCACAGGCCAATTGACTTCATCTTTGTCAACATTATCTTCGTCATAAGGATCTCTCTCCCCAGATAGAGCGACTGTGCCATCGACATCAACTATGATACAGGATGGTAAATTATTTGAATTCACAAGTAATTCTGGCTCTTTGGCAACATATTGCAAATACATCTTCCTGATGACTCTCTCGGTCACATAATTTTGTCTGACTGCATCACGCTTCAAGCACTCATTCAAAGGAACACTTCTAAAATCTTCTATTTCAAATTCGTAATTGTTTTCCAAACACATTCTCTTATAATTGATCTCGTGTTTGGGGTGTAAATTACAATTGTCGACCAAAACATCTAATTTCTTAGACATCGCTAGTTCGATCAATTTATTACGTGCGGCATCAATAAATCGTTCATTCTCTCTGGACCAAACACCATCATGGAACATACTACGCAAATCATCATTAGAAATACGAACAGTATTACCAGAATTCTGGTTCAATATTTCCTTCGCTTTTTGTGTTTTGCCAGAAGCTGGCAGACCAATGAACATCTTTAATGTCGGCATATAACAATGATACCATACTACAAAATTGTTCACCAACTATACAAATGTGTAGTATAATTTATTGGACTAATGTATATACATCATCTTGATAAGGTGGAGCGAATTTCATACAAGGATTGTTTTGGATAGCTTCGACTCCATATTTCTCTGTCCTGCTTTTCAAAGCATTTATTACTTTTTGGACAGATCCTTGGTCCTTGAATTTTTTGGCTGTTTTGATATCTTCAGTGAAAAAGACAAACAAGGAATCTGCTTTCCCGCCACCAAAATAATATCCATTTCTCGTATCTAAGATATACACAATCAATTAGACCATCTAACGAATGAGAAGACTAATCACAAATTTTTTGATCGACTATTTTCCAATCAGGGTCAGGTTTTTCTTCTGGTTCTGGTTCGTTACCAGTTTCTGATATAGTTTCTCTAAAACCCTTGGATGGTGGGAATGGCGGAACTTGTTGAGAGACCGCATTTCTAGGTGGAATGGTAGAACCATAACCACTATTGAGATGAATTTCGGGAGCATCGACAGAATATGTACCACCAGCAGTCACTTTTTGGGCACCACCAGAACTTATATTCATTGAACTACCAGAAATGAAGGTCTGTACCCCCTGAGCATGATAATCACTATTGCCTCTAACTATTTTCTCCGCATTTCCGTTGACATTGATTGATTCATTTCCACCGATTCTAATACGGTAATCTCCATCAACATCAGTGATAATATCACCATGGACACGAGTCTCGAAATTACCACCAACATCTAATTTCAAATTACCATCAACTTGTACATTGGCATCTGATTGACAATAAATGTTGGTTTCACCTTGCACTGTAACATTCAAATTATTTTGGAACTGTGAATAAGCCTGTTCAGCCACAACCGAATAACTTTTGCCTACAATTTTTATAATAAAATCACCTTGCTGATCGGGGTTTCCCAAGAATTCTATCATAGAGCCTGTGTTGTGGCGGATCTTAATTCTCTCATTACCAAAGGTGTCATCGAATTCAACGATATGACCACTTTCAGTCTCCATCACATGATTATAGGGATATTCTGGGGCGGCGGGTGATTTCGGTTGATTCCATGAACGTTCTGGATCGGTATGAACTGGAGCTATGGGGATAGATACTGCTCTCTGTCTGTTATCAACACCCAATACTGTATCTTCAAGTTTCTCACCACGAGCTAAACGGTTAGTATCTGGCTCATTCAATTCACAACCCCAAGGGTGTGATTCACGAGGATACAACTTGGGTGTCTTCTCGTATTTTAATTTAGCCCCTGAGCCATCGTTGGGGTAATGGCGGTAGTAAATTTTGCGAGGGGCATTTTCTTTGTGAAAGGGTTTGCCGGGATCATTAAAACCCAAACCCGGATTGCTGGCTTCTTGTGGAACACCACTGACTGTGTTGGTAATAACAGGATCTTGACCAGAAGCACCATCACGGAAAAAGCCAAAGACATGTGTTCCTTCAACCAGTCCAGTAGGAGACATACCAAGGCCACTGATAGCAGCAGAATTTATTCCGCTATGTACGTAAGCCCAAAAGAGTTCACAAGTTGGAATTTCCGTTTTGTTTTGATTGTGCCAACCGATAATACGGACTCGAACACGACCTAATTTCTCTGGGTCATGTCTGTCCTCCACAACCCCGACGAACCAGAAGAACCCATTTTTACCTAAGAATCCATAATCATTCACACACCTATTTAGAGTGGGTTACCGAGTCTGGTCGAGCTTGTACATAAGTTGTTTTGCTTGATCCGGATTTATATCATATAGTTTCATATCAGGAGTAGGGACGAGAAACCAATGCTTTGGATCAATCTGGGCCGCGAACTTATTATCTCCACCATGAATTGCTTGAAGTAACACACAGCCGATTTTCATCTCTTCGACATCAAACAGGATTTTCATTTTTCTTGTTCCAATCTCTCAGCATATTCAAAGCCAGTGAAGCTGCATCTTTGGTGTCAAATGCAGAGTTCTCTAGCTGCTTCTGAACTAACCTCTTAGTGACCTTACCGAGCAATGGTCCAGTCAGGCCCAATTCTTTCAATTTATGACCATCGAGTATCGGAGCAGTGTTCATGACGGCATCAAGATCCATCTGACTCAGGCGTGATTTAACACCTTCGATCTGATCAGGCATTGAATGACATTCGGCATGACATTTGTTATCAGCATCCATTAATAATAGTATGGCAGCGAGAGAGCGAACATCACCCACACGATGAACGAATTTGCGGAGTGCGCCATCACTCATCTGCTGACCATCGAAACCAGCTGGTTTCAAATCCATATGGTATAGGACCAACCGGGAAACCATAGAGATCCTATCGTTAGAGAATTTCAGTCTTCTCATGAATTCCTGAGCGATTTTATTACCCACGAAAGCATGATCAAGGAATTGAATTTTGGTGCTTCCATCCTTCTTTGTAACGACAGCCCGAGTAGCTGGCTTACCGATATCATGAAGCAAGGCAGCAAGACGGACGTGTAATTCGTTCTCAGAGGCATCAAGGACAGCCATTGTATGACCAAAGACATCATGGATATGATATTCGTTTTGAGTCACACCCATCATAGCTTGGACCTCAGGGAATACGACTCCCAAGAAATCCAAATCCCGCATCATTTCAAAGGCGACGCTTGGTTTGGGAAGTACCAATATCTTACATAACTCGTCATGGACTCTCTCATTCGAGATGATATTCATGCGATGGGCAGATGCTTGGATACCCTTCTTAACCCTGTCGGTCATCGTCAAATTGTATTTGCAAGAGAACCTGAAAGCACGAAGCATTCGGAGAGGGTCATCAGAAAAGATCCTGTCAGGATTATCGGTCGTGTCAAGGACTCCAGAATTCAAGTCATCAAGACCACGTCCGGTGGGATCAACGACTCCACCCAATCCGAAACCTTCGTTGCAAACCATCATGAACAGGGAATTAGCGGTGAAATCCCGCCGCATAGCATCATCCTGAAGATTACCTAACTCGACTGAGGGTTTGCGGGATTCTTGGACATAATGTTCGATGCGTGGGGCCACGAATTCAAGATCCTCACCCAACAGACGGAGCTTAGCTGTACCATATGTGGGGAAGATTACCGGATTGCTGTCTGGTCTGTATACCTCATAGAACTTGGCTACATGTTCAGCACATCGCAGTGCTCCATCCAGACCGTTATCGACCACGACGAAATCAAGATCCTTGACCGGGAGGCCCAAAAAGTTGTCACGAACAGCCCCACCAGCCAAATACACCTTGTTTTCGAATGGTGTGTTTCTCAGCGCTTCTTCCAAAAATCTCAGGTTCAACATAAAACCATTATAACATGTTTAAGATTTTGCCACAATTAATTCTTGATCAAAATGAAGGCTCTGATGGCAACGCTTCAATGAGATCCGAGTAATCGAGGACGATAGGATCAGATGGTCTTTCTGGAGTCAAATATTCAGCTACATAATCCAAGTCCAGTTCTTCTAGATCGATATCTTGAAATTCTTCCAACCAATTCTGGAAAGCCACACCCCTATCGCCTTCTTTCCATATATCTGAACGAGCATCAATGTATGCTTCAATCTCATCCTTTATGGATTCAATAAAGTCGCGAGCATCTTGCAACACAGAATTCAATGAATCCACTCTAGTAATGATATCCAGTCCATCATTCTCATCAGCAGCCCCACCTTTTTGCGTGATTGCTGAGATACTCAACTTGAGATTCTGTTCAAAGAATCGAAGGGAAAATACGAATTCCGAAAGTGTCTTTGATTGGATCTTACTCAATTTAGTCATTTTGATTCCTTTTGACGATCTCAGCCTTGATGGTGGTCTTGCATAATGCAAGTGATCCGTTTACTATTCGCTTGCCGTTCAGATATGCTACGAATTGTCTTTTTGGAGCTTGGTGTATGTAAGTGGCTTCATCCAATACACCATTGGTGTATACTTCCAACGTACCCGCAGATTTCCAAACGAACTCAACCGATTCAACCTGCTGACTGGTGTAGGAAGAAGCTCTCTTCTTAAGAATGAATCTTAAGGATCTAGTAGTACCACCGTAATTACGTTTGGATTTTACCACAAAACCATTTTATCACAGGAAAATGGTCCCAACAAGGTATTTTAATGATGAATTTCTTCTACATCCCATTCAAAAAAACAAGGAGGGTATATATGGTCAAACTGATGATTCTCGTTATCAGGATCAGAAGTGCCATCAAGAGCACGTTGTCGAGATAGTCTACATCCATCACACATTTGGGAGAAAATGTATTCCAAAGCATCTTGCTCTGTCTTGAATCCCTCTTTACCTTTGTGTGTATGACCACTGGGGAGACATAAGGCTGTCCAAGATGATTGATTATTCATTTCTACCTTTATTTAAAGATCCATGAATGCATTTATACAGTTCTGGACATTTGACCGCCTGTCCCAATTTTCCATTTTCTAAAGCCAATTCCTCTATTTGGCATTCTAATTCCTGAATTTTCTCTCTCAAAGAATTCACTTCTTTTCTATAAGCGTCAAGTCTTTCGCCACGTTCATCGAAAATTCTTTGTTGGTCAGTGTCCATATTTCATCATAACACACATAATCAAAATCAATAAATATCCAAGTGTTATACTATTTTGACGGTTTCCCCCTGATCGAAATTAATTTCGATGGTCCGAAGCTTGCAATAAATCTTATGCAAAGAGTTAAGATTAAGGACTACATTCTTAAGAATAATTTCGCCACAACGACTTGGGAGATCAAGGACGGGGAGAAACCAGAAGACGTCGCTAACAAATATTATCGGAATTCCTATTACCATTGGTTGGTCCTACTGTCAGCACAAATCATTGACATTTACAACGATTGGCCAAAGGAATCAAGAAGTCTAGACAGAATAATCGATGATAAGTACAAGAAAGATAACAAACCCGGATTAGAAATAGCAAAAAGAACGAATCATCATTATGAGGATTCCTTCGGAGCATGGGTTTCATACGAGCAATTCCAAAGTTTGCCGTTCAGTGAGAGGAAAGAAATCACTATATACGACTTCCTGATCGATGAAAATGAGAAGAAAAAATCTATAGTCCTAGTTGATAAGAGATTTGCGGCAGAAATCAAGAATCAATTGATGTCAATTCTAAACGAAAACATATTAACATAAATGGATCGCAATCCCAAGAATTATCAAATAAACGAATTGACTTTGATCAATGTCGCTGGTCAAACATTGGATGTCAAGTATCTTTTAGTCGAATTCTCTTTGCATGAAGATTTATTCAACAATTGTCTCACTGGGAAATTGACTTTGAATGACGCCAACAACGAAATCAACAATTTCCCTATATTCGGTTTTGAACAGTGCATCGTCGAATTTTTGACACCAGAGAAAAGGACCATCAAAGTAAATTTCGAAATATACAAAGTCCACGATAGGCACTTAGTGAAGGATAGACAGTTAGTCTATGAACTCGATTTAGTTTCGAAAGAAGCTATCAATAATCTGAAAATCAGGACATCCACTTCTTATAAAAATAAGTTAATTTCTGAAATGGTGGAAGACCTGCATATCAAGCGCCTGAATGGGTCCCCCATCAACATCGAGACTACCAAGGGCGCTCATCATTTCATCATACCAAACATTTCACCGATCGAGGCTATTAATTGGCTGTCCAGCATGGCTGTTTCGACCAGACATTTGGGTGCTTTTTATCTTTATTTCCAAGATTCCAGTTCCTATAATTTTGTATCTTTGGAATCATTGCTACAGGCACCAACTACTGAGAAATATCTGCTCCATCCGTCTAATATCAGAAACAAACTCTGTAGATGAAAAAAATGTGAGACAATTGGATGTCGATATCAGAGGCATACAGGAAATACACTTTGTGAATGTCGCTGATACTCTTGAAAACATGATAGCTGGAATGTATGGATCGAAGTTAATTAGACATGATTTACGGAATAAGACTTTTCCGGAATCGGACTTTAGTTATACAGAGAGCTTTCCAAATTTAGCACACGTCCAGAAATTCAAAATGTTCTCTGATTTGAGACCTGACAACAGGACCTCTCCTGATACTAAATTAAAGCTGTTCACAACTGGTCCTAAAGAATTCCCATACAATTCAGAAAATTGGATGCAAGTAAGAATCAGCCAAATGAAGAGTCTGACTAACATCAGAATGGTGATCACAGTACCCGGCGACTCGAATAGGAAAGTCGGAGACATCATTGAAATCGAATTGCCATCCCCAGAATCGCTCGTTAATGATGAAATCGTTTACGACAAGTATTACCGTGGCAGATTCTTGATTACATCATTGAAGCATCGTATCGAGCTTGACTCTTATTTGACCACAATGGAAGTAATCAAAGATTCGGTAACGACCAAGTACCCCTAAGACAAGTTCCCAAAACTTCTGAGTCTATCAAGCAAAGCATCAAAAACAATCGCTTTATCTTTGTCATCCTTAATAAAAGCCATTAGATCCTGAAGATGCTCGTGATTTATTTTCAGTTCAAAAATCGCGATTGGTGCAAATGTTACAGAATTGATATCTCTATCCACATATTCAAAAGATTCGATAAAATTTTCTAATACTTCTTGTTGTTTTTTCTTCATATTTTTATGGGGTCCTTTCGGACCCCTTTCTCTAGAATTCGATTTTAACCGATTTTTTGGCTTTTGTAATTTCTCTTAATCGAATCCACATCAGGCCATCTTTCAATTTGGCCTTTGTGATCTCATAACCTTTGGGTAAAGAAACCTGCCAATGGAAAGAGGCATTTTTGATACCATTTTTGGAATGTTGGTCAGTATTTGATCCAATTTTGGTATCAGAGGTCGGATCTAAACCCAACAAAGGCATAGATGGTTTACCAGTGAGGCAGAGTTCTGTATCATCATACAATTTTAGATCTAAATCATCATGTTGATATCCCGCGACAGCTAGGACATAAACAAGTTCCTTACCATTATTATAAGAATAAAAATTGTGTGGAGGGAAATTTCTGCTTGAAGTGACTGATGGTTGACCAGTGATTAAAGCGTCAGTGAAATTTATAAGATCAGCCAAAGTATCTACTTTGTAAGTGTTAAACATTTTCTTTTCCTTGTTTAAATTCATCCGAGTCTAATTTAAGCACTGGATGGGCCTCTGTTCCCAGAGCACCACGATTATTTATAATGTTTTCGACACCCGCATCCTTTATGATTTGCATGATCTTACCCTTGGCCGATGCTTCATAATCCTCAGCAATTTGATCCATAGCTTCATGATATTCCTTCATCAAAAATGGCAAATTATTAGTTAAATCAGAAATAGAGCCTTGAATTTTACTAGTTA
>LNFM01002844.1_pt1 | contig 51670 bp, 45 predicted proteins | sample 596031 | NCBI WGS metagenome assembly LNFM01 (sample SAMN04254537, study PRJNA301005) | activated carbon metagenome | isolation source: dual media filters at the Ann Arbor, Michigan drinking water treatment plant | place: USA: Ann Arbor | reverse complement strand
ATGCACTTCTGGCTGGTGGCGGCGCGGCTGTAGGGCCGCTTGTCGAAGCCCAGGAACACGTCCTTGAACTGGTTCATGCCGGCGTTGGTGAACAGCAGCGTGGGGTCGTCGCCGGGCACCACCGGGCTGGACCCGACCACGGCGTGACCCTTGGATTCGAAGTACTTGAGGAAGGTGGAGCGGATCTCGGAGGCTTTCATGGCGGCAACAGGTCGGTTGGAGTTTTCAGTTCAGGACTTCGATGCCCAGCGCTCGGGCCGCGTCGACGAGACGCGCGTCGTGCGTAGCCATGGGGCAGCGACGCGACAGCGCCAGATCGACATACAGCGCATCGTAGGGCGTGAGGTCGTGGGCGGTGGACAGTTCCAGGTGGCGCAGCGGGTCGTTGACGCGCGGCGTCACCAGTTCGACCTCCAACGCGGCCAGATGGGCGCACAAGCCGCGGGCCCGTGCCAGGTCGAAGCGTCGCCGGCGAATGCCATTGCGCATGGCGCTGGCCACTTCGAGGGGCCAGATGAAGGGCGCGATGAGTTCCTTGCCCAGCACCTCACGCATGCCCGCGGGTCGCAACTCGTCGGGCATCACGCAGGCCAGGGCGTACGACGTGTCGATGACGAGTTGGCTCATCCGCCGCTGCCGGTAGCGGCCGACCAGATGCGCTCTTCGCGATCTTCGCGGCCCTCGCGAACCCACTCGACGATCTCCTGGGTGGTCAGGGGCTCACCGCGCTCGGCGATCTCGCGCCCGATCTGCTGCATCGCCGCCACCGCCTTGAGGCGGCGTTCGAGCAGTTCCGCCGACACGCCACCGAAGGGAACGATCTTGGCCACCGGCTTGTTGTGGCGCGTGATGATGACTTCCTCGCCGCGCTCGGCACGGGCGATCAGCTCCGACAAGTGGGTCTTGGCTTCGAACAGGCCTATGGATTCCATGGCGGCTCAGGGACTGGTTGAATCAACCAGATTCTATGCGCGCGGCACCACCGTACGATAGCGCCGACCCGTTCAACGACGGGATGCCTTGGCGCGCCGCGCGCCTTATCGCATCGACAGGAGACACGCATGGACACGAAGACCTCCCCCCTGGCCGCCCTGGCCGACGCCGGCCTGTTGCGCACCGATGCGCTGATCAACGGCGAATGGAGCGCCGGCCAGGCCGGCGGCCGCTTCGCGGTGCACGACCCGGCCACCGGGCTGGAGCTGGCGCAGGTGGCCAACCTGGGTGCAGTGGACGCCGCCGCGGCCATCAGCGCGGCCGAAAAGGCCTGGCCGGCCTGGCGCGCCAAGACCGCCAAGGAGCGCGGCGCCATCCTGATGAAGTGGTTCGCGCTGCTGCACCAGCATGCCGACGACCTGGCGCGCATCATGACCGCCGAGCAGGGCAAACCCCTGGCCGAGGCGCGCGGTGAAGTCACCTACGGCGCCAGCTTCCTGGAGTGGTTTGCCGAGGAAGCCCGCCGCACCTACGGCGAGACCATCCCCAGCACCGACAACAACAAGCGCTTCATCGTCATCCGCCAGCCCATCGGCGTGTGCGCGGCCATCACGCCCTGGAACTTTCCCATCGCCATGATCACGCGCAAGGTGGCGCCGGCACTGGCCGCGGGCTGCCCGGTGATCATCAAGCCGGCCGAGCAGACGCCGCTGTCGGCACTGGCCGTGGCCGAGCTGGCGCAGCGCGCCGGCATGCCGGCGGGCGTGCTCAACGTGCTGTCGGCCGACGCCGCCAACTCCATCGAGATCGGCAACGTGCTGTGCAGCAGCGACGTGGTGCGCCACCTGTCCTTCACCGGCAGCACCGAGGTCGGCCGCATCCTGGCGCGGCAGTGCGCGCCCACCATCAAGAAGATCAGCCTGGAGCTGGGCGGCAACGCGCCCTTCATCGTCTTCGACGACGCCGATCTGGACAGCGCGGTCGAGGGCGCGATGATCAGCAAGTACCGCAACGCCGGCCAGACCTGCGTCTGCGCCAACCGCCTGTACGTGCAGGCCGGCGTGTACGACGCCTTCGTCGCCAAGCTGGCGGCCAAGGCCGTGGGCATCAAGGTGGGCAACGGCTTCGAGGCCGGCGTCAACCAGGGCCCGCTGATCGACGACGCGGCGCTGACCAAGGTGGAAAGCCACGTGGCCGACGCGCTGGCCAAGGGCGCGCGCGTGGTGGTGGGCGGCGGCCGTGCCGGCGAGCGTTTCTACACACCCACGGTGCTGGCCGATGTGACCGGCGACATGCTCTGCGCCAAGGAAGAGACCTTCGGCCCGGTGGCGCCGGTGTTCCGCTTCGAGACCGAGGCCGAGGTCGTGGCCTTGGCCAATGCCACTGAGTTCGGCCTGGCCAGCTACTTCTACAGCCGCGACATCGGCCGCATCTTCCGCGTGGGCGAGGCGCTGGAGTACGGCATGGTGGGCATCAACACCGGCCTGATCTCCACCACCGAAGTGCCCTTCGGCGGTGTCAAGCAAAGCGGCTTGGGGCGCGAAGGCGCGCGCCAGGGCATGGACGACTACCTCGAGACCAAGTACCTGTGCCTGGGTGACATCCTGAAGTAGCGCCGCTTCAGCCCTCGCATGCGAGACATGCTCGGGCCTTCGCCTGGCACAGGACAGTCCGCAGGGACTGTCCTGTGTCCCGGCTCAGTACCCAGCTTCGGTGCGCGTGCCTTCGGCCAGGGTGTGCACCTGGGTCTTTTCGGTCGCGTGGCTCAGCGCCTGCACGGCGGCCTGCGCGCCGCGCATCAGCAGGCCCAGGTCGGAGCTGACGGCGATGAAGTCGAAGCCGGCGGCGCGGTAGCGCGTCACCACCTCGGGGTTGCCGCCCAGCGTGCCGATAGGCTTGCCCAGGGCGCGTGCGCGGCGCGCGGCCTCGGTCATCAGCGTCATCACCGAAGGATGCATGGGGTTGCCCACGTGGCCCATGGCCGCCGACAGGTCGGCCGGGCCGACGAACAGCGCGTCCACGCCCGGTACCGAGGCGATCTCTTCCAGGCGCGCGATGGCCTGCGGCGTTTCCAGCTGCACCACCACGCCGATGTGGCGGTTGGCCGTGCGCAGGTAGTCGGGCGTGGTGCCAAAGCGCGAGGCGCGGCTCATCTCGGCCATGCCGCGCACGCCTTCCGGCGGGTAGCGCGTGGCGGCCACGGCCTGGGCTGCCTCGGTGGCGTTCTGCACGAAGGGGAACATCAGCGTCTGCGCCCCGGCGTCGAGCACGCGCTTGACGGTGACCACGTCGTTCCAGGGCACGCGCACCACCGGCACCATCTTGGTATTGCCCACGGCCTGCAGCAGGTGCACCAGGTCCATCAGGTCCAGCGGCGTGTGCTCCATGTCGAGCACGCCCCAGTCGAAGCCGGCCAGGCCCACGGCCTCGGCCACCAGCGGGCTGGCCGACATCACCCAGGTGCCGATGGGCGACCGGGCGCCGTGTGCGCGCAGCAGTTGGTTGAAGGGGTTCACGGCGGCCTCCGGTGTGGCTGAAACGATGCCGGATTCTGACCCAGACGTGGGCCCTTCCGGCGCCCGGAACCGGGCCCAGAATACGCGGACAACGGCGCCCCGGAACGAAGGAGACCTGCCCATGGCCCGCATCGTCATCACCGAAACCATGGACGAGCGCGCCGTGGCGCGGCTGCGCCGCGCGCACGAGGTGCTGCACGACCCGCAGCTGGTGGACGACGCGCCGCGCCTGCTGGCCCTGGCCGCCGACGCCGATGCGCTGATCGTGCGCAACCGCACACAGGTGCGCGGCGCGCTGCTGCAGGCGCTGGTGCGCTGCCGCGTGGTCGGCCGCCTGGGCGTGGGCATGGACAACATCGACATGCCCGGCTGCCAGGCGCGCGGCATCCAGGTCTTCCCCGCCACCGGCGCCAACGCGCAGAGCGTGGCCGAGTACGTGATCACCGCCGCGCTGATGCTGCTGCGCGGCGCCTGGCTGCACACGGCCGCGGTGGCCGGCGGCCAGTGGCCGCGCCAGGCGCTGTCGCAGGGGCACGAGGTCGCCGGCCGCACCCTGGGTCTGGTCGGCTTCGGCTCCATCGGCCAGACCACGGCGCGACTGGCGCGCGGTCTGGGCATGCAGGTCTGCGCTTTCGACGCGCTGATGGACCAGGACAGCCCGGCCTATGCGCAGCTGGGCGTGCGCTGCGCCGGGCTGGAAGAAGTGATCACCACGTCCGACGTGGTGAGCCTGCACGTGCCGCTGCTGGACAGCACGCAAGGCCTGCTGGACGCCGGCCAGATCGCCTTGATGAAGCCCGGCGCCGTGCTCATCAACACCGCGCGCGGCGGCATCGTCGACGAGCGGGCCGTGGCCGCGGCGCTCAAGCGCGGCCACCTGGGCGGCGCCGCGCTCGATGTGTTCGAGGCCGAACCGCAGCCGCCCGCGCCGCACTTTGCCGACTGCCCCAACCTGATCCTGACGCCGCACATCGCCGGCGTGACGCAGCAGTCGAACGACCGCGTCAGCGGCCTCATCGCCGAGCGCGTGCTGGCCGCGCTGGGCTAGCCGCGGCTGCGGCGGCCTACTCGTCGTTGGCCGCGCCCGCGGCGCCGCGGGCGCCGGGCCCGACCTGGCGCTGCCCGCCGTCCGACGCCACCCAGCCGGCCTGGGCCAGGGCGCGCTGCAGCAGGCTGCGCGCGTCGCGGCCGTGGTCGGGATAGACGGCCAGGCCGGCGCACACGCGCACGCTGCAGGCCTCGCCGCCCACCACCAGTGGCTGGTGCAGCGAACGCGTCAGCTTGGCCACGACGCGCTCGCCGTCGCCCTTGTTCTCGAGCCGGCCCAGCAGCACGGCAAAGCCGTCGCCGCCCAGCGAGGCCACCACGTCGCTGGCGCGCAGGCCGCCGCGCAGGCGCACAGCAACCTTGCGCCGCAGCAGCTGTGCCGCCACGGCGCCCAGGCGCGCTTCGGCCTCGCCCAGACCTTCAAGGCGCAGCGCAATCAGCCCCATGGGCACGGGTTCGCGGTCGCGCAGCGCCAGCAGCTGCGCCATGTGTTCGAGCAGCTGCGCCTGGTGCGGCAGGCCGGTGCTCAGGTCGGTGGCATAGGCGGTGCGGGCGGCACACTCCAGCCGCTTGCGCTCAACCGCGTGGCGGATGGCACGCGCCAAGGCCTGCGGGCCTTCGGCCTGCGTGACGATGGCCTCGACGCCGGCGCGCAGCAGCCGCGCCTCGAGCGCGTCATCGGCCAGCGCGCTGAGCACCACCAGGGCGATGTCGCCCCCCACGGCCGCCACGGGCTTGTCGGCCAGGGCGGTGAGCTCGTCGCGCGTGGCAGCGAACACCAGCACGGCATCCGCCTCGTCGCCCGCGGCTGCAATGGCAAAGCCGGCGGCGCGCAACTCGGCCGCGTGGGCGCTGGCGGCGCCCACCAGGATCAGGGTCATTGCATCGCTGTGCATGGGGATGTCAGGCCGCGTGCGCAGACGCGGTTGGCGCCGCAAGGGCCGGCCGGGCTAGGTTCGGGCGCCTGGAGCGGGTGAAGGGAATCGAACCCTCGTATGAAGCTTGGGAAGCTGCCGTTCTACCATTGAACTACACCCGCAGCGGGCCGCAGTTTACGCGATCAGCGCGCTGACGCACCGGCCTGCGGGCCTGCAGCCGGGGGCGGCCGCAGCGGTGCCATGGGTCGGCTTTCGACCAGTTGCAGCGCGCCACTGGCACGCCATTCGGGCAGCGGCCGCTGCAGACCGCGGCGCAAGTCCGCTTCGGTGTCGGCGCGCGCGCTGATCAGGCCCAGCCAGCCGTCGCGGCCGCTGCGCTTGACCTCGTACAGCGCGGCGTCGGCCAGCTTGACCGTGGCCGCCCAGTCCAGCGCGCGCGGCAGTTCGGGTGCCAGCGGGAAGCAGGCAAAGCCGATCGAGCAGGTCTTGCGCAGCGCAAGGCCATCTGCCAGGACGAAGGGCTGATCGGACACGGCGCGGCGCACGCGCTCGGCCAGCTCGGCCGCGCCGGCGCGCGCCGCGTCGCGCGCCACGATCAGGAATTCCTCGCCGCCCCAGCGCACCAGGTAGTCGGCCTCGCGGAACACCTGCTGCAGGCGGCCGCGCATCTGCACCAGCACCGCGTCGCCGGCATCGTGGCCGTGGTCGTCGTTAACGCGCTTGAAGTGGTCGATGTCGACCATGAAGAACACCAAGTCGGCGGCGTCGGGCGGCGCCATGCCCTGGCGCCGGAAGTTCTCGTGCCGGCGCACCGCCAGCGTGGTGTCGCTCTCGATGCGCTGCAGCAGGAAGCGGCGGTTGTGCAGGCCGGTGAGGGGGTCGATCAACGCGGTGGCTTCCAGCGCCAGGGTCTTCACTTCAAGTGCCATCTTCGTCGACTGCAGCTTGGCCGTGCGCTCGCCGACCAGGCGCTCGAGCTTGTCGTGGCGACGCTGCAGCACGCGCAGGCGCAGGGCCACCACGCCGCGGCCTGCCGCCAGCAGCAGAACGAGCAGCAAGCCGAGGGCGTACCAGGTCTGCCACCAGGCCGGGTGCACCTGCACCGGCAACGCCAACTCGGCGGGGCTGGGCACGCCGCTGCGCGTGGTGGCACGCACGCGCAGCAGGTAGCGGCCGGGCCACAGGTTGCTGTAGGCGGCGACGCGGAGCTCGGCACCGGTCTCGACCCAGTCCTCGTCGTACTTGTCCAGCCGGTAGGCGTAGCGCACGCGCGCGGCTTCGGTGAAGTCCAGCGCCGCGAACTCGACGCTGAAGCCACGCTGCCCGGGCTGCAACTGCAGCCCGGGCGCGCCGGGCCCCGCGCTGTAGGGTTCGCCGTCGACGCGCACCTCGGACACCACCAGCGGCGGCGCGTGCGTGGGCCGGTCGAAGGCCTCGGGCCGCACCACCAGCAGGCCCTTGGTGCCGCCGAACAGCAGCCGACCGTCGGCCGTGCGGGCGTGGACCAGGAAGCGGCCGTTGCCGATGCGCACGCCGTCGCTGGCGTTGAGCGTGTCCATGCGGTCGGCAGCCGGGTCGTAGACGTGCATGTGCGTCCAGATGCGGCCGCGGCCGTCCTCGAGCAGGCTGCTTCCGAAGGGCCGGTTGACGTGGCCGTGCCGGGCGCTGACGCGGTCGAAGCGCGCGCGGGTGCCGTCCCAGGCCACCAGACGGTGCAGGCCGGCCACCGGCGTGTCCAGCCACAGCCCGCCCCGGCGGTCGACCAGCAGACCGATGACGATGGGATTGCCCAGCCCATGGCCGGGTTCGGCCTGCACCGGCTCCAGTTCGGTGGCGCCGGGCGGGATGCGGAACAGGCCCTTGGCCGTGCCGGCGATCAGCCCCAGCTCGGGGGTCTCTGCCAGCACGTACACGTCGCCGGCCAGCGCCGGCCCGCCGGCCAGGCGCATGCGCTGCAGCGTGGCAGCGCCGGGCGCCAGGCGGTACAGGCCGTCCTGGGTGGCGGCCCACAGCGTGCCGTCGCCGCTCTCGTGCAGCTGATTGGCTATGCCTCCCTCGTGGCGCATTCGGCCCCGTGGCTGGCGCTGGCGGTCCAGGCGCATCAGCACGCCGTTGGCGCCCAGCCAGACCGAGCCGTCGCGCAGTTGGCGCATGGCAGTCACCGCCCCGGGCGCGGGGCCGGCGTCGCTGGCCAGCGGCACGCTGCCGACCACGCGCAGCTGCGCGTCCATCACCGCCACGCCGCCGCCCTGTGCGCCGAACCAGATTTCGCCGGTGTCCAGCGCCAGCAGGCTGCGCACGTCGGCTTCCAGTGCGCAGCTGCCGGGCGCCGGGCCGATGGTGTGCACCCGGATGCCGCGGTTGCCGGGGTTGTGCCGCTGCAGCCCGATGCCCACGCCGCCCACCCAGATCCAGCCGGCGCGGTCCAGCATCAGGCTGGTCACCTGGTGGCCGGCCAGCCCGGCGGGCTTGCACAGGTCGTGGCGCAGGCTTTGCAGCCAGCGACCCTGCTGCGCATCGAACAGGTCGATGCCGCCATCGTGGCCCACCCAGACCGGGCCGCCGGGCGGCTGCAGGAAGGCCGTGACCGCGCCGCGCGGCGGGCCGGCCTGCGGGTCGGATTGCGCAGCCGCCAGCAGCTGGCCCTGGCCGGTGGCGGGGTCTACCAGCGCCAGCTCGCCACGACGCGTGCCCAGCCAGATGCGGCCATCGGCGGCCTGGAACAGGGCCTGCACCACCAGGCCTTCGCGGCCCGCCTCGGGGCCACCGAACACGGTCTCGAAGCGGCCGCTGCCCGGCACGAGGCGGCTCAGGCCCTGCCAGGTGCCCACCCACAGCGTGCCGTCGCGGCCCACCAGCAAGGCCAGCACGCGGTCATCGGGCAGGCTGCCATCCAGCGCCGTCTGGCGGTGGTGGGTGACGCGTTGCTGCGCGGGCTCGTAGCGCGTCAAGCCACCGCCCATGCGGCCTATCCAGATGCTGCCGTCCGGGCCTTCGGCCAGCGCGTGGATCTGCGGCACGCTGGAAAGCCCGGCGGCGGCATCCGCTGCCTGCAGCGCGGCGATCAGGCTGACGCGGCCGCTGGCGGGGTCGTGCACGGCCAGGCCCTGGGATTCGGTGGCGATCCACAGGCGCCCGTCGCGCGCCGCCAGCAGGCTGCGGATCCAGCCCAGGTTGCGGTCGGCCGGGCTGGCGGCCTCGCGTTCCTGCGGGCGGAAGCGGTAGCCATCGTGGCGCACCAGACCGTCGCCGGTGGCGATCCAGACGAAACCGGCACTGTCTTGCGCCAGGGTGGCGACCACGTCGCGCGGGATCGCACCGGCACCCACCGTCTCGAAATGCGGCTCGACCGGAATCTCGCTGGCCAATGGCACCGGGCGCGCTTCGGCCGCGCGCGACCCCGACGCAAAAGCCAGGCAACACACAACCCCCAGCAATGCCGCCTGGAGCCCTGGTCTGCGCAGGCACGTCTGCATGCGCCAAGGCTAGGCCCCCACGTGCACCGTCGCTTGATGCAGCGCAAGCCGACGCAGCGCGCACGGGGGCTACCGTCCTCAGTTGTGCGGTCGCACACACAGTCAATAGACATCGGCAATCGGCAGCATTCTTTCAATCAATCCAGCAAATGCTGCGGCGCACACACAATCCAATCCGTCAGATCAATAGTCTCTTTCTTCCTTAACCACCCACCACGGAGTTCCATCCATGTCGCTGATCAACACCACCGTCAAGCCCTTCAAGGCCACCGCCTTCCACAACGGCAAGTTCGTCGAGGTCTCGGACCAGTCCATCAAGGGCAAGTGGAGCGTGTTCATGTTCTACCCGGCCGACTTCACCTTCGTCTGCCCCACCGAGCTGGAAGACCTGGCCGCATTCCACCCGCAGTTCAAGGACATGGGCGTCGAGCTGTACGGCGTCTCCACCGACACCCACTTCGCGCACAAGGCCTGGCACGACACGTCCGACGCCATCAAGAAGGTCAACTACGCGCTCATCGGCGACCCCACCGGCACCCTCACCCGCAACTTCGACGTGATGATCGAAGAAGAAGGTCTGGCGCTGCGCGGCACCTTCGTCGTCAACCCCGAAGGCCAGATCAAGCTGTGCGAGATCCACGACAACGGCATCGGCCGTGACGCGTCGGAACTGCTGCGCAAGGTCAAGGCGGCGCAGTACGTCGCCAGCCACCCGGGCCAGGTGTGCCCGGCCAAGTGGCAGGAAGGCGCGGCCACGCTGACGCCGTCGCTCGACCTGGTCGGCAAGATCTAAGCACGCCAGCCACCGGCCCGGCGCAGCACCCGCTGCACCGGGCTGCGCGGGCCCCGCTGCCAGCGCGTCGTGCGCGCGCCGGCAACAGGGTCTGAACACCCACGCCGCTTCACTCCAGACAAAAGGGGAACCACCATGTTGGACGCCAACCTCCAGGCCCAGCTCAAGGCCTATCTGCAACGCCTGACGCAGCCCATCGAACTGGTGGCCTCGCTGGACGATCGCCCTGCATCAGGCGAGATGCGCGATCTGCTGCAGCAGGTTGCAGGCTTGAGCGAGCTGATCAGCCTGCGCCTGGACGGGCAGGACGCCCGCCGGCCCTCGTTCTCGATCAGCCGTGCCGGCGCCGACATGGGCCTGCGCTTCGCCGCCATCCCCATGGGGCACGAGTTCACCTCGCTGGTGCTGGCGTTGCTGCAGGCCGGCGGCCACCCGCCCAAGGTCGAGGCCGACGTCATCGAGCAGGTGAAGGCGCTGAGTCGCGACGATGGCGGCGACTTCGTCTTCGAGACCTACATGTCGCTGACCTGCCACAACTGCCCGGACGTGGTGCAGGCGCTCAACCTGATGGCCGTGCTCAACCCGCGCGTGCGCCACGTGGCCATCGACGGCGGGCTGTTCAAGGACGAGGTCGAAGCGCGCCAGATCATGGCCGTGCCCACCGTGTACCTCAACGGCCAGGTGTTCGGCTCGGGCCGGATGGAGCTGGCCGAGATCCTGGCCAAGGTGGACACCGGCAGCGCCGCGCGCGACGCCGCCAAGCTGGGCGCGAAAGACGCGTTCGACGTGCTGATCGTCGGCGGCGGCCCGGCCGGCGCGGCGGCCGCGGTGTACGCGGCGCGCAAGGGCATCAGCACCGGCATCGTGGCCGAGCGCTTCGGCGGCCAGACGCTGGACACGCTGGGCATCGAGAACTACATCTCGGTGCTGGAAACCCAGGGCCCCAAGTTCGCCGCCGCGCTGGAAGCGCACGCCCGCGCCTATGGCGTGGACATCATGAACGGCCAGCGCGTCAAGTCGCTGGAGCCGGCGGCCGAGCCCGGCGGCACGGTGGCGCTGACGCTCGAGAACGGCGCGGTGCTGCGCGGCCGTACCGTCATCCTCTCCACCGGCGCGCGCTGGCGCAACGTCAACGTGCCCGGCGAGGCCGAGTACCGCAACAAGGGCGTGGCCTACTGCCCGCATTGCGACGGCCCGCTGTTCAAGGGCCGCGACGTGGCCGTCATCGGCGGCGGCAATTCGGGCGTCGAGGCGGCCATAGACCTGGCCGGCGTGGTGCGCCATGTCACGGTGATCGAGTTCCTGGACCAGCTCAAGGCCGACGCGGTGCTGGTCAACAAGCTCAAGAGCCTGCCCAACGTCACCATCTACACCGGCGCGCAGACCACCCAGATCACCGGTGACGGCCAGAAGGTCACCGCCCTGCACTTCAAGCACCGCGCCAGCGGGCAGGAACAGGTGGTCGAACTGGCCGGGGTGTTCGTGCAGATCGGCCTGGTGCCCAACACCGAATGGCTCAAGGGCACGGTGGAGCTCAGCAAGTACGGCGAGATCATCGTCGACGCGCGCGGCGCCACCAGCCTGCCGGGCGTGTTTGCCGCGGGTGACGCGACCACCGTGCCCTACAAGCAGATCGTCATCGCCGCGGGTGACGGGGCCAAGGCAGCGCTGTCGGCCTTCGACCACCTGATCCGCACGCCGCGCGCGGGCTGAATCGCACGAACACCGGCGCGAGCACGGCGCCGGGCTTCAGTTCTGGCGCGAGCGGTCGAAATCAGGGCTTGAGGGCCCCTGTCTTTCGGCCCTGAAAGCCTGCGCCATGAAACTTTCCCGATTCAGCGTCACCCAGCGGCTGGCCTTTGCATTCGGCGTCGTGCTGCTGATCTCCATCGCCGTGGCCGTGTTCTCGATCACCAAGTTCGACTACATCGGGCACAACCTCGAAGACGTGGCAGTCAACAACGTCAAGGTTTCGGCCACCAACGAGGTCGTCGACGGCGTCAAGGACGGCATGGTCGCGCTGCGCAACCTGGTGCTGCTCGAGGACAAGGCCAAGGTCGAGGCCGCGCTGGGCCAGCTGAAGGAGGCGCATGCGCGCTACGACGAGCACTGGGCCGATTTGCTGAAGGCGCCGGCAGGCCAGCGTGGCCTGGCGATGCGCGAGAAGATCGCGGCGGCGCGCGCCGCCGTGCTGCCCCTGGACGAGCGCGTGGTGGCGCTGCTGCGGGCCGACCAGCGGGCCGAAGCGGTGGCGCTGGTAATGGGTGCGTCCAGCACCGCCAACCAATTGCTGAAGGACTTGCTCGAAGAGGACATCAGCATGCTCGAGGGTCTGAGCACGACCAGCTTCGAGGAAGCCCAGCAGGCGCATGAGCAGGCCCGGCTGTTGCTGATCGTGGCCAGCCTGCTGAGCGTGGCCGTGGCCGCAGGCCTGGCTTGGCTGGTGACGCGTTCCATCACGCAGCAACTGGGCGCCGAGCCGGGCGCGGTGGTCGACCTGGTGCAGGCCGTCGCCCAGGGTGACCTGAGCCAGGACATCCGCCTGCAACCGGGCGACCACGGCAGCCTGATGTCGCATGTCAAGGACATGCAGGCCTCGCTGGTCAAGGTGGTGGCCGCCGTGCGCGAGAACGCCGAAAGCGTGGCCACGGCCAGCGCCGAGATCTCGCAGGGCAACGCCGACCTGAGCCAGCGCACCGAGCAGCAGGCTTCGGCGCTGGAAGAAACCGCGGCCTCGATGGAAGAACTGGGCTCTGCAGTTCAGCAGAACGCCGACCATGCGCGCCAGGCCAACCAGTTGGCCCAGGGTGCATCCGAAGTGGCGGCGCAGGGCGGCGCGGTGGTGGGCGAGGTGGTCGAGACCATGAAGTCCATCAACGACAGCTCGCGCCGCATCGCCGACATCATCGGCGTGATCGACGGCATCGCCTTCCAGACCAACATCCTGGCGCTCAACGCCGCGGTCGAGGCCGCGCGTGCCGGTGAGCAGGGCCGCGGCTTCGCCGTGGTGGCGGCCGAGGTGCGCAGCCTGGCGCACCGCTCGGCCGACGCCGCGCGCGAGATCAAGACCCTGATCGGCACCAGCGTCGAGCGTGTCGAGCAGGGTTCGGCCCTGGTCGACCGCGCCGGCGCCACCATGAACGAGGTCGTCAGCTCGATCCGCCGCGTCACCGACATCATGGGCGAGATCAGCGCCGCCAGCAGCGAGCAAAGCCGCGGCGTGGCCCAGGTGGGCGAGGCGATTTCGCAGATGGACCAGGTGACGCAGCAGAACGCCGCGCTGGTGGAGCAAAGCGCCGCGGCCTCGGACAGCCTGAAGCTGCAGGCCGGACAACTGGTGCAGGCCATGGCGGTGTTCCGCACCGGCCGCAGCGCAGCCCAAGGCCAGGCGGCGCCCGCCGCCGCGCCGGCCGCAGCGGCCAGGCTGGCGAGCACGCCCGCCAGCAAGCCTGCCAGCAAGCCCCCCTACAAGCCCCTGCCCAAGGCCACAGTCAAGGCCAGCGCGGCGGCCGTGCCCGAGCCCAGCCCGCAACAGGCCACACAAACGGTGCTGACCAAGGTCAAGGCCCTGGCTGCAGCACCCGCCGCTGCCCCGCCGGCCAAGCCCAGCCCGGCCACGGGCGGCAACGATGACTGGGAAACCTTCTGACCCAAGCGCTGCCCGCGCGGTCCGGCGGGCTCAACCCCTGTAGATCACCGGAGCACTCACCATGAAGACCACCCTTGCCCTTGCCCTGCTGGCCGCGGCCATCGCCCTGCCGGCCCAGGCCGCACCCGATGCCGCCGCCGCCCTGGCGCTGTCCGAATCCAACAAGTGCAACAAGTGCCACACCGTGGACAAGGGCAAGCGCGGCCCTTCGTACAAGCAGATCGCTGCCAAGTACAAGGGCCAGGCCGACGCCATGGCCAAGCTCTCGACCATGGTGACCCAGTCACCCAAGGTGAAGTACGAGAACGGCGACGAGGAAGAGCACAAGCCGCTGAACACCAAGGACCCGGCCAAGGTGCGCAACCTGGTCGAGTGGATCCTGGCGCTGTAGGGCCCGCCGCGGCTGCGGCCGCAGGCACAATCGCGGCCCCATGGAAGACAGCCCGGCGCCGCGCCACATCCCCATCCGCAGCTACGTGCTGCGCCCCGGCCGCATCGGCCCCGGCCAGCTGCGCGCGCTGACCGAGCTGGGGCCGCGCTACCTGCTGCCCTTTGTGCCGCAGCCGCTGGACCTGGCCGCCACCTTCGGGCGCAACGCGCCGCTGGTGCTGGAGATCGGCTTCGGCATGGGCGACGCCACCGCGCAGGTGGCAGCGGCCCAGCCGCAGACCGATTTCATCGGCGTCGAGGTGCACCCGCCCGGCGTGGGCGCGCTGCTGCAGCGCATCAAAGAACGCCAGCTTGCGAACCTGCGCATCGTGCAGTTTGATGCCGTGCCGGTGCTGCAGCAGATGCTGGCGCCGGGCACGCTTTCCGGCGCGCACGTGTGGTTTCCAGACCCCTGGCACAAGACCAAGCACCACAAGCGCCGGCTGATCCAGCCGCCCTTGGCGGCGCTGCTGGCCAGCCGCCTGGCGCCGGGTGGCTACCTGCACTGCGCCACCGATTGGCAGCCCTACGCCGAGCAGATGCTGGAGGTGCTGTCGGCCGTGCCCGGCCTGGCCAACAGCGCCGGCAGCGGCTACGCGCCGCGCCCGGCCTGGCGGCCGCAGACCAAGTTCGAATCACGCGGCCTGCGACTGGGCCACGGCGTGTGGGACCTGGTGTTCACGCGCTCCAGTTGACCCATCCGCCCCAGGCGGTGGCCAGCACGATGGCGCCGAAGACGATGCGGTACCAGGCGAACACCGTGAAGTCGTGCGTCGACACGTAGCGGATCAGCCAGCGTATGCACAGCAGCGCGCTGAAGAACGACACCACCAGGCCCACGGCGAACATCGGCAGGTCACTGGCGTGCAGTGCGGCGCGTTCCTTCCACACCGAGTAGGCGCCCGCCGCCATCAGCGTGGGGATGCCCAGGTAGAAGCTGAACTCGGTGGCGCACTTGCGCGAGAAACCGAAGACCATGGCGCCGATGATGGTGGCGCCCGAACGACTGGTGCCGGGAATCAGCGCCAGGCACTGCATGCAGCCCACCTTGAAGGCGTCCAGCGCCGTCATGTCGTCGATCGATTCGACGCGTGCGCGCCGCGTGCCCTGCAGGTCCATGGCGCCGTAGCGGCGCCGGTGCCAGGCCTCGACGAAGAGGATCACGATGCCGCCCACGATGAAGGCCATGGCCACCGGCACCGGGTGGAACAGGTGCTGCTTGACCATCTTGCCGAAGGCCAGCCCCAGCACCGCCGCGGGCATGAAGGCGATGAGCAGATTACGCACGAAGCGTTGCGCCACCGGGTCATGGCCCACGCCCACCACCGTGCTGGTCAGGCGCTTGCGGTACTCCCAGATCACGGCAAACATGGCCCCGGTCTGGATGGCGATGTCGAAGACCTTGGCCGCCTCACCGGTGAATCCGATGAGTGACCCCACCAGGATCAGGTGCCCGGTGGAAGAGATGGGCAGGAACTCGGTCAGCCCCTCCACCACGCCCATGATGGCGGCCTTGATCAGCAGGATGGGGTCCAAGGGTGGCGCTCCGGGCAGGGGCAAAGCGACGGATCATAGTCGCCGGGTATGCGTGGGCCCCTTCAGCCGGCCGCAGCCGGCGTCAACCGGCGCTGGGCACGAAGTCCAGTTCCAGCCCGCGCGGCGTGATGCGCAGCGCGCCCGGTGCCAGGCCCTGGCGCTGCAGCCGCTGCACGCGATCGGGCGGCAGCTGGTAGACCATCAGGCCCTCCAGCAGTTGCTCAGCCACGGCCGCACCCAGGCGTTCGGCAGGGCCGCGGCCGGGGCTGGCGCTACTGTCCAGGCGCAGCTCCTGCACCCGCACCTGCTGCAGGCGCACCGTGTGGTCCTGCGCCTGCCAGCGCAGCGCCGCGTCCAGCTGCATCTGGCCGCGCCACTGGCCGCCCAGCACGCGCTCGCGCGCCTGCAGGTCCAGCGCCAGCGCCAGGCGTTCGCGTTCGGGCAGCAGGCGCAGCCGCCCGGCCGGCAGGCTCACGTCGAAGAGCTCCAGCACGCGGCGCTGCAGCGGCAGGCGCTGTTGCAGCAGGGCGTCGAGCTCGTCCTCGCTCAGGCGCAGCGTGGGCGGGCCCAGCAGGCTGGCGCAGCCGCTCAGGCCCAGGGCCAGCAGGGCGGACAAGGTGTGGCGGCGGCTGGGCAGGGACATGGCGGCATTCTAGGAGTCGCTTGACCGCCGCCGCCGCGCAGCCTAGCATTACTGACCGGTCAGTCATTAATGTGAATCCAAACCCCAAGCCCCTGGAAGTCGGCCCGCGCCAGCGGCGCAAGCAGGCCCGGCCCCAGGAATTGCTGGACGCCGCCCTGGCCCTGTTCGTCGAGAAGGGCTTTGCCGCCACGCGCGCCGAAGAAGTGGCGGGCACGCTGTACCTGTACTACCCGAGCAAGGAAGAGCTGTTCAAGGCGGTGGTGCGGCAGAACCTGTCCAACCTCATCGCCGAGGGCCAGGAGCTGGTGGCCTGCCATCAAGGCAGCAGCGCCGAGCTGATCGAGGACCTGATGCGCGTGTGGTGGCAGCGCTTCGGCAGCACGCCGGCCGCGGGCATCCACAAGATCGTGCTGGCCGAGGTGCGCAACTTCCCCGAGCTGGCGCAGTTCTACACCGACGAGGTCATGATCCCGGCCGACCGGCTGTTCTGCAGCGCGGTGCAGCGCGGCGTGGACCGCGGCGAGTTCCGCGCGCTGCCGCTGCACGACGTGGCGCACGCGCTGATCGCGCCGCTCATCTTTACCGCCATCGAATGCCATTCCTTCGGCGCCTGCCCGGTGCGCGGCGGCGTGACGATCGACCCCTTCACCGGACTGAAGGTCCACCTGGACCTGTTGTTGCGCGGCCTGGTGACGCGCGATGACAAGGCCCCGACATGACGAAGCGGGCCCGCTGGATCCTGGCCCTGGTGCTGCTGCTGGCGGTCGCCGCAGCCGTTGTGGCGCTGCGCCGCGGCAGCACGCAGACGGCCGCCAGCGCGGCGCGCGCGGCCTCGGCGCCCACGCCGGCCATCGAACTGGCCGCGGGTGACGTGGCCACGGCTGCGATGGCCGAGCTGAGCAGCCTGCTGCAGGTCTCGGGCGGCCTGAAGGCCAGCCGCAGTGCGCTGGTCAAGGCCAAGGTCGCGGCCGAGCTGACCGAGTTGACTGTGCGCGAAGGCGACCGCGTCGCCGCCGGCCAGCTGATCGGGCGCCTGGACGCCACCGAGTTCCGCTGGCGTCTGCGCCAGGCCGAAGACCAGGCGGCCGCGGCCCAGGCGCAGTTGGACATCGCCAAGCGCACCCTGGCCAACAACCAGGCGCTGGTGGCGCAGGGCTTCATCTCGCGCAACGCGCTGGACACGTCCGAGAGCAGCGCCGCCGGCGCCGCCGCCTCGCTGCAGGCCGCGCGCGCCGCGGCCGAACTGTCGCGCAAGGCCGTGGCCGACAGCGAGGTGCGCGCGCCCATCGCCGGGCTGGTGGCGCAGCGCCTGGCGCAGCCGGGCGAGCGCGTGCCGGTGGACGGGCGCATCGTCGAGATCGTCGACCTGTCGCGCATCGAGCTCGAAGCCGCCGTGGCGCCCGAAGACGTGCTGGGCCTGCGCATCGGCCAGGCGGCGCGGGTGCAGGTGGACGGCCTGGCCGAAGAACTGCCGGCGCGCGTGCTGCGCATCAACCCGGCGGCGGCGGCCGGCACGCGCTCGGTCATGGCCTACATCGAGCTGGCCCCGGGCGCGGCCGCCGCCGGGCTGCGCCAAGGCCTGTTTGCGCGCGCCACCATCGAGCTGCAGCGGCGCAGCGCGCTGGTGGTGCCGGCCTCGGCGTTGCGCGTCGACCAGGCGCGCCCGCAGTTGCTGGTGGTGGAAGGCGGCCAGGCGCGACAGCGGGCGGTGCGCACCGGCGCACGCGGCGAGGTGCTGATAGACGGCCGGCCCGAGGCCGCGGTGGAGATCCTGGAAGGCGTGGCACCCGGCGCCACCGTGCTGCGCGGCACCGTGGGCACGCTGCGCGACGGCACGCCGGTGACGCTGGCGCGCGCCACTGCCGCCAAGTCTGCAGCGGCCGGCCCTGCGGCCTCGGCCGCGCGCTGACACCATGTGGTTCACCCGCGTCTCGATCGCCAACCCGGTGCTGGCCGTGATGGTGATGCTGGCCTTCGTGGTGCTGGGCCTGTTCAGCTACCAGCGGCTGTCGCTGGACCAGTTTCCCAACATCGACTTCCCCACCGTGGTGGTGAGCATCGACTACCCCGGCGCCAGCCCCGAGATCGTCGAGGCCGAGGTCACGCGCAAGATCGAAGAAGCGGTGAACACCATCGCCGGCATCAACGCGCTCAGCTCGCGCTCTTACGAGGGCACGGCGGTGGTGATCGTCGAGTTCAACCTCGACGTCGACGGGCGCAAGGCCGCCGACGACGTGCGCGAGAAGGTGGCGCTGATGCGCCCGCTGCTGCGCGACGAGGTGAAGGAGCCGCGCGTCTCGCGCTTCGACCCGGCCGCGCAACCCATCTTCAATGTCGCGGTGATGGCCAGCGGCAGCGAAGCCGTGCCGGCCACGCCGCAGGACCTGACCACCTGGGCCAGCCAGGTGCTGCAGAAGAAGCTCGAGAACGTGCGCGGCGTGGGCGCGGTCAGCGTCATCGGCGGCGTGCAGCGGCAGGTGAACATCTACCTGCGGCCGGCGGCGATGGAGGCCGCGGGCGTGTCCACCGAGCAGGTGGCCGCGGCCCTGCGCAGCGAGAACCAGGAACTGCCACTGGGCGCCATCCGCTCGCGTGAACAAGAACAGGTGGTGCAGATCAACGCGCGGCTGAAGACGCCGCGCGACTTTCGCGACATCGTGGTGGCGCGCAAAGGGTCACCAGGCGCCGGTTGCACCGGCGCGTGTGGCGCCGTGGTGCGCCTGTGGCAGGTGGCCGACGTGGTGGACGGCCCGCAGGAGCAGGAAAGCCTGGCCCTGTACAACGGCCAGCGCACGGTGCTGCTGAGCGTGCAGAAGAGCCAGGGCGAGAACACCATCGCCGTGGTCGACGGACTGCGCCGCGCGCTGGACCAGGCGCAGGCGCTCACGCCGCCGGGCATGCGCACCGAGATCAACCGCGACAACTCGCGCGGCATCCGCGTGAGCGTGGCCAACGTGCAGCGCACGCTGCTGGAGGGCGCGGCGCTGACGGTGCTGATCGTCTTCCTGTTCCTCAATTCCTGGCGCAGCACGGTGATCACCGGGCTGACGCTGCCGATCGCGCTGATCGGCACCTTCCTGTTCATGCACCTGTTCGGCTTCACCATCAACACCATCACGTTGATGGCGCTGAGCCTGTGCGTGGGCCTGCTGATCGACGACGCCATCGTCGTGCGCGAGAACATCGTGCGCCACGTGCAGATGGGCAAGAGCGCGCACGACGCGGCGCTGCAGGGCACCGATGAAATCGGCCTGGCGGTGCTGGCCACCACGCTGTCCATCGTGGCCGTGTTCCTGCCCATCGGCTTCATGGGCGGCATCGTTGGCAAGTTCTTCCACGAGTTCGGCATCACCATCGTGGCGGCGGTGCTGATCAGCATGTTCGTGAGCTTCACGCTCGACCCCATGCTCAGCAGCGTGTGGCACGACCCGGCCGCCGAGCACGGCTCGCACCTGGGCGACCGCCGCGTCACGCTGTACGACCGCACGCTGGGCCGCGTGACCGCGCTCTTCGACCGCCTGACCGCCTGGTTGTCGCGCGCCTACCAGGCCATCCTGGGCTGGGCGCTGGTGCACAAGATCAAGACCGTGCTGATCGCCACCGCCACCTTCGTCGTGGCGCTGGCGCTGCTGGGCGCCATCGGCAAGGAGTTCGTGCCCAAGGCCGACTTCTCCGAGACGCTGGTCAACTTCTACACGCCGGTGGGTTCGTCGCTGGAGGTGACCGAGATGCGCGCCAAACAGGTGGACGCGGCGCTGCGCGAACTGCCCGAGGTGCGCCACACCGTCATCACCGTGAACAGCGGCTTCGCCCAGGGCAAGATCTTCGGCTCGGTGTACGTGCGCCTGGTCGACCGCAAGGACCGCAGCCGCAGCATCGCCGACCTGGTGGTGCCCATGCGCGAGCGCCTGGCGCGCATCCCGGGCATCACCGTCACCAACATCGGCGTCACCGACCTGGGCGGGGGCAAGAGCATCGCGTTTTCGGTGCAGGGGCCCGACCTGGCCGAGCTGGAACGGCTGTCGCGCCAGATCATGCCGCGGCTGGGCGCGATCCCCGGCCTGACCGATCTGGACAGCACGCTCAAGCCCGACAAGCCGACGCTGGCCATCGACGTCAAGCGCGACGCCGCGGCCGACCTGGGCCTGAACGTCAACGCCCTGGCCGGCGCGCTGCGCACGCTGGTGGCCGGCATTTCGGTGGGCAACTGGCGCGCCGCCGATGGCGAGAACTACGACGTGCGCCTGAGCCTGGCACCCAGCGCGCGCGACGCGGCCGCCGACCTGGTGAACCTGCCGCTGGTGCTGGGCAGCAACGCCGACGGCACGGCGCGCGTGGTGCGGCTGTCGCAGGTGGCCGAGGTGCGCGCCGCCACCGGCCCCAACCAGATCAACCGCCGCGACCTGAGCCGCGAGATCAACATCGACGCCAACCCGGTGGGGCGCAGCACCGGCGAGGTCAGCACCGACATCCGCGCCGTGCTCGACAGCATCGCCTGGCCGCCGGGCTACCGCTACAGCTTTGGCGGGTCCACCAAGAACATGAACGAATCCTTCCAGTACGCGGTGGGCGCTTTAGGCCTGGCGGTGGTGTTCATCTACATGATCCTGGCCAGCCAGTTCAAGAGCTTCCTGCAGCCGCTGGCGCTGATGAGCAGCCTGCCGCTCACGCTGATCGGCGTGGTGGGCGCGCTGCTGGCCTTTGGCAGCACGCTCAACATGTTCTCGGTCATCGGCATCGTCATGCTGATGGGGCTGGTGACCAAGAACGCCATCCTGTTGATCGACTTTGCCATCCGCGCGCGCGCCGAGCAGGTGCAACCCGACGGCACGGTGCTGCCGGGCCTGGAGCGCAACGCCGCGCTGCTGGAAGCCGCGCGCGTGCGCCTGCGCCCCATCCTGATGACCACGCTGGCCATGGTCTTCGGCATGGTGCCGCTGGCCTTTGCGCTGACCGAAGGCTCGGAGCAGCGCGCGCCCATGGGCCAGGCGGTGATCGGCGGCGTCATCACCTCGTCGCTGCTCACCCTGGTGGTGGTGCCGGTGGTGTACTGCTGGCTGGACGACCTGTCGGCCTGGGCGCGCCGCGGCTTCCGGCGGCGTCCGCTGGGCGCCAGGGTCGCGGCCTAAAATCGCGCCCGCCCGACGAACACACCTCTCTCAGAAAGCCATGAACAACGAGATCGCCCGTTTCAACATGATCGAGCAGCAGATCCGCCCCTGGGACGTGCTGGACGGCAGCGTGCTGTCGCTGCTGGCCACTGTGCGCCGCGAGGACTTCGTGCCCGCTGCCCTGCGCGCCCTGGCCTTCGTCGACACCCAGGTGCCGCTGCTGCCGGGCCAGGCGCACGGCCCGGCCATGCTCGAGCCCAAGGTCGAGGCCCGCCTGCTGCAGGAACTGCAGGTGCAGCGGCATGAGAAGGTGCTGGAGATCGGCGCCGGCTCAGGCTTCATGGCCGCGTTGCTGGCGCACCGCGCGCAGCAGGTCATCAGCCTGGAATGCCGGCCCGAGCTGGCGCGCATGGCGCGCGAGAACCTGCAGCGCAGCGGCGTGCTCAACGCCCGGGTGCAGGAAGTCTCGGCGGCCGAAGGCACGCTGGGCCTGCCGGCCGAGGCGCCCTTCGACGTGATCCTGCTGTCGGGCTCGGTGGCCGAGGTGCCGCGCGAACTGCTGCAGCAGCTCAAGCCCGGCGGCCGCCTGGCCGCCGTGGTGGGCGACGAGCCCGTGATGCGCGCCCGCCTGTACAAGCGCACCGGCGACGTCGCCTGGTCCGAGACCGACCTGTTCGACACCGTGGCGCCGCGCCTGGAAGGCTTTGCCGAGCCCACGCGCTTCAAGTTCTAGCCCGCAGTTCCCATGCCCTGCCCCATGCCAACCGCCGCCACCCTGACGCCACCGCTGGTCGCGCCGCCTGGCCGTCGGGTCGCGCGCCGGCTGCAGCCCGTCGCAGGGCAGGGGCGCGGCGGGCACCGCCACCGCTATAACGGCACCGGCGCTGCCGCGGCGCCGCACTGATCACACCGAGGAATCCGCATGCCCGTCCCCTTCCAACGCCGCACCCCGCTGGCGCTGCTGGTCGCGTTGATGCTGGCCGCCCTGCCCGGCCTGGCCGCAGCGCAAAGCCTGCGCGAGCTGTACGAGGCCGCGCGCGCCTTCGACGCCACCTACCTGGGGGCAAAGGCCAACGCCGCATCGGCCGAGTACCGCGCGGCGCAGAGCGATGCGCTGATGCGCCCCGCGCTGGCCGCCAACGCCTCGGCCGGCACCACCCAGTCCAACCTGCCCAGCCTGGGCGCGCGCGGCACCGACAGCATCGGCGCATCGCTCAACGGCCGCTACCCGCTGTTCAACCGCGCCAACGGCGTCACCATCGAGCAGGCGCGCAAGGGCCTGGTCTCGGCCCAGGCCGACCTGGACGCCGCCGAGCAAGACCTGATCGTGCGCGTCTCGCAGGCCTATTTCGACGTGCTGGCGGCGCAGGACGCGCTGGGCACCACGCAGGCCAGCAAGGCCTTCATCACCGAGCAGCTGGCATCGGCCAAGCGCAACTTCGAGGTGGGCACGGCCACCATCACCGACACGCGCGAGGCGCAGGCGCGCTTCGACCTGGTGCTGGCGCAGGAAATCGCGGCCGGCAACGACCTGCAGACCAAGCGCATCGCGCTGGACACGCTGGTGGGCCGCGGCAACGTGCAGCCCAAGGGCCTGGCGCTGCCGCCCGTGCTGCCGGCGGTGACGCCGGCCAACCCCGAAGAGTGGGTGACCGTGGCCGACCAGCAGCACCCCACGGTGCGCCGCGCCCGCGTGGGCCTGGACGTGGCGGTGCTGGAAACCGCCAAGGCGCGCGCCGGTGATTCACCCACGGTGGACGCCACGGCGTCACTGGGCAGCAACTACGCGCGCGGCTCGGGCGCCACGCTGCCGGGCACCACCACCTCGGCCAGCCTGGGCGTGCAGATGAACTGGCCGCTGTACACCGGCGGCTTTACGCAGAACCGCATCCAGGAAACGCTGGCGCTGGAAGAGAAGTCGCGCCAGGACCTCGAAGCCGCGCGCCGCGCCGTGGGCCAAGGCACGCGCGTGGCCTATTTCGGGGTGCAGTCGGGCCTGGCCCAGGTCAAGGCACTCGAGGCCGCCGAATCGTCCAGCAAGCTGGCGCTGGAAGCCACGCAGCTGGGCTACAAGGTGGGCGTGCGCGTCAACCTGGATGTCCTCAACGCCCAGACCCAGCTCACCACCACGCAGCGCGACCTGGCCAAGGCGCGCTACGACGTGCTGGTGGGCAGCCTGCGCCTGCGCCAGGCCTCGGGCCAGCTGGCGCCGACCGACATCGACGCCGTCAACCGGCTGCTGGTGCCTTAAGCCTCAGGCCGCCTGCGGCGGCGCGGGCAGCCGCGCCAGGATCTCGGCGGCCATGCGCCGCGCGGCGCCGCGGTGCGCCGCGGCAAAGGCCAATGCGCGCTCGGCCGCCGCCGGGCGCTGGTCGCCGATGGCCAAGGCCACGGCCAGGGCCACGCCCTCGTCGATGTCGCGCACCCGTTGCGCCGCGCCGGCCTGCAGCGCCAGCTCGGCGGCCTGCTCGAAGTTGAAGGTGTGCGGCCCCATCACCACCGGGCAGCCGCAGGCGGCCAGCTCGATCAGGTTCTGGCCGCCCAGCGGCGCGAAGCTGCCGCCCAGCAGGGCCACGTCGGCCAGCGCGGCGTACAACGCCATCTCGCCCATCGTGTCGCCCAGCCAGACATCGGCCTGCGCGGCCTCGTCGGGCGGCGCATCGGCCCAGCTGCTGCGGCGCAAGCCCTGCAGGCCGGCCTGCTGCACCGCGCGCGCCACCTCGTCGAAGCGCTGCGGGTGGCGCGGCACCAGCAGCAGCAGCGGGCGCGGCGCGGGCAGCGCGGCCCAGGCCTGCAACAGCGGCGGCTCTTCGCCTTCACGCGTGCTGGCCGCCAGCACCACGGGGCGGCCCAGGGCCTGGCGCCATTGGCGGCCGCGCGCCACCAGCGCCGGCGGCGGCGTCATGTCGAACTTGATGTTGCCCAGCACCTGCACCGCCAGCGCGCCCGATTGGCGCAGGCGCTCGGCGTCGGCCTCGGTCTGCGCCAGCACGGCGCTGAAGCCGGCCAGCGCCGGGTGCATCAGCGCTGCCAGGCGCTGGCCCTTGGCGCGGCTGCGCTCGGACAAGCGGGCGTTGGCCAGCAGCATGGGCACGCCGGCCGCGCGCGCCTGGGCCATCAGGTTGGGCCAGACCTCGGTCTCCATCACCACGCCCAGCGCCGGGCGGTGGTGGCGCAGAAAGCGCCGCACCGCGCCCGGCGTGTCCCAGGGCAGCCAGGCCTGGGCGTCGCCTTCCTGCAGCAGTGCCTGCCCGGCCGCGCGCCCGGTGGCGGTGCCGTGGGTCAGCAGCAGGCTCAAGCCCGGTCGCTGTGCACGTAACTCGGCAATCAGCGCCGCGGCGCCGCGGGTTTCGCCCAGCGACACCGCGTGCAGCCACAGCCGCCCCGGCACGGCCGCTGCGCGGCTGCCGCCCAGGCGTTCGAGCCAGTGCGTGCGGTAGGCCGGCTCTTCGCCGCCCCGCCACCACAGCCGGGCCAGGTACAGCGGCGTGGCCCCGCGCAGCAGCGTCGAATAGGCGGCGCGCGCCAGCCCGGCGCGCAACACTAGTGGGCCGCCGCGGCCACCTGCGCGTCGGGCTTGACGCTGCGCAGCGCGGCCATGAAATCGCCCTGGATGCGCTGCAGCGCTTCGTCGGTGTGGCCCTCGAAGCGCAGCACCAGCACCGGCGTGGTGTTGCTGCCGCGGATCAGGCCGAAGCCGTCGGCAAAGTCCACGCGCAGGCCGTCGATGGTGCCCACTTCACCGCCGGCAAAGGCCAGGCGGCCGTCGGCCACGCGCGCCAGCAATTCGGCCACCACCGTGTGGTGTTCGCCCTCGGCGCAGGGCACGTTGAGCTCGGGCGTGGAGAAACTGGTGGGCAGCGCGTCGAGCAGGGCACTGGGGTTCTTCTCGCGGCTCAGGATCTCGAGCAGGCGCGCCGCGGTGTACATGGCGTCGTCGAAGCCGTACCAGCGTTCGCTGAAGAACAGGTGGCCGCTCATCTCGCCCGCGAAGGGCGCACCGGTCTCGCGCAGCTTGGCCTTGACCAGCGAATGCCCGGTCTTCCACAGCAGCGGCTTGCCACCGGCCTTGCGGATGACCACCGGCAGGCGCTGGCTGCACTTGACGTCGAAGATGATGGTGGCACCGCGGTTGCGCTTGAGGATGTCGCGCGCGAACAGCATGATCTGCCGGTCGGGGTAGATGATGTTGCCGCCGGCGGTGACCACGCCCAGGCGGTCGCCGTCGCCGTCGAAGGCCAGGCCCAGTTCGGCGCCGGTGGCGTGCACCACCTTGATCAGGTCGGCCAGGTTCTCGGGCTTGCTCGGGTCGGGGTGGTGGTTGGGAAAGTCACCGTCCACTTTGCTGTACAGGTCGATCACGTCGCAGCCCAGCGCGCGCAGGATGGCCGGGGCGCTGGCGCCGGGGATGCCGTTGCCGCTGTCGACCACGATCTTCATGCGCCGCGCCAGCTTGCAGTCACGCGTGATGCGGCGTGCGTACTCGGGGACTATGTCCATGGTGGCGCTGCGGCCGCGCTTGCGCGTGTAGGTCTCGGTCTCGATGCGCTGGCGCAGCTTCTGGATGTCGTCGCCATAGATGGCGCGGCCGCCCAGCACCATCTTGAAGCCGTTGTAGTCCTTGGGGTTGTGGCTGCCCGTGACCTGTATGCCGCTGCGGCAGCCGTGCTTGCCCCGCGTGGCGGCCACGTAGTACAGCATGGGCGTGGTCACCGCGCCCAGGTCCACCACGTCCAGCCCGGTGCTCTTCAGGCCGCGGATCAGCGCGGCCACCAGGCCCGGGCCCGACACCCGCCCGTCGCGGCCCACGGCCACGGCCTTTTCGCCGGCGGCCACGGCCTCGCTGCCGAAGGCGCGGCCCAGGTGCTCGGCAAAGGCCGCATCGATGTTGCGGCCGACGACGCCGCGGATGTCATAGGCCTTGAAGACGGTGGGATCGATCTGCATGGGCGGCGCTGGTGTGAAGGTGCGCGGCATTGTAGGCAGCGCCCCTGTGCGCCCGGCCCGTCGCTGCCTGCTGCCAGGGTCTCGGCAGCGCAGCGCCGCATCCACTGGGCCGCGCGCAGCTTCAGCACCCATTTGGGTGCAATTGGGCTGGCTTGCGTACCAGCCGGGCCACGCCGGGCCGGCTCAGTACCCCAGCATGTTGGCGCGCACATGCTGCAGGTGCGCCAGGCACAGCGCACGCGCGCGCTCGGCGTCGCGTTCGCGCAGCGCGGCCACCAGGGCGCGGTGTTCCTGCTGGTATTCGCGCCGACGCTCGGGCGTGGCGCTGCGGCGCTTGAGCAGGCCCCATTCGCCCTGCGCGCGCACCTCGTTCATCAGGCGGAAGACGCCGCTGATGAAGCCGTTGTGCGCTGCTTCGGCGATGGCCTCGTGCAGCGCCGCGTCCCACTTCTCGAACTCTTCCAGCGTGCTGGCCGCCTCGGCCTGCAGGTTGCAGTCTTCCATGCGCTGGAAGTCGGCCGGGGTGGCGTTGACGATGGCCATGTCGATGAGCGCCGGTTCCAGCACCATGCGCGCGTTCATCAGCTCGGCCGGACTCACCTGGTGGGGGCCGGCGGGCGGCGAGATGGCGGCCAGCGCCTCCTGCACACCCTCGGCCACGTAGGTGCCGCTGCCCACGGTCTGGGTGATCAGGCGGCGGCGCTTCAGATCGGCCAGCACGCGCCGCACGGTGGAGCGGCCGACGCCGTAGCGCTCGCTCAAGGCGCGCTCGGTGGGCAGGCGGTGGCCGGCGCGCCAGACGCGGGTGCGCAGGTTGTCGATGATGTCTTCGCGCAGCTGGGCAGCAGCATCCATGGCGCGCAATGGTATCCTTTTGGGCGATTTGGGTCAGCACACCGAACCGGGAAGACACGCATGCGCATCGCCACCGTTCTGCACCAAGGCCGGCCGCGCGTCGGCCGCATCAGCGCCGACGGGGCCACGCTGGAGCTGTACAGCGCCGACGGCAGCCGCGGCGCGCTGGCGCTCATCGAAGCCGGCAGCCTGCAGGGCAGCGGCGAGCGCGTGGCGCTGGCCGGCGCGCACTTGCTGGCGCCGCTGCCGCGGCCGCGGCGCAACATCTTCTGCGTGGGCCGCAATTACCACGCCCATGCGCGCGAGCTGCGCGAGTCGGTGTTCAAGAGCAACGCCCAGGCCGTGGACGCCTGGCCCATCGTCTTCAGCAAGGTGCCCGAATGCGTGGTCGGGCCGGGCGCCACGGTGACGCTGCCCGCGGCCGTCTCGCAGCAGATCGATTACGAGGCCGAGCTGGCCGTGGTGATCGGCCGCGGCGGGCGCAACATCGCCCGCGCCGATGCCATGGCCCATGTCTGGGGCTACACCATCGTCAACGACGTGACCGCGCGCGACGTGCAGATGCGCCACGGCCAGTGGCACCTGGGCAAGAGCTTCGACGGCTTCTGCCCCATGGGGCCGTGGCTCGTATCAGCCGATGAACTGGACGGCCAGGACACGCGCGTGCGCTGCTGGGTCAACGGTGAGCCGCGCCAGGACGCGCGCACCACCGACCTGATCTTCGACATCCCCAGCCTGATCGAGACCTGCTCGCGCGGCATCACCCTGTACCCGGGCGATGTCATCGCCACCGGCACGCCGGCAGGCGTGGGCATGGCCCTGTCGCCGCCGCGCTGGCTGGCGCATGGCGACGTGGTGCGCATCGAGATCGATGGCATCGGCGTGCTGGAAAACCGCTTCATCGAGGAGAACCGCGCATGAACCGTCGCCATTTCCACCGCGCTGCCACCGCTGCGGCGCTGCTGCTGGCCGCCGCCGCCGTGCAGGCCCAAGGCAGCTGGCCCGACAAGACCATCACCCTGGTCGTGCCCTTCCCGCCGGGCGGCGTGGCCGACACGGTGGCGCGGCCGGTGGCCGAGGCCCTGGGGCGCGAGTTGAAGCAGACGGTGGTGGTCGAGAACCGCGTCGGCGCCGGCGGCGCAACCGGCATGGGCAGCGTGGCGCGGGCCGCGCCCGACGGCTACACGCTGCTGATGGCGCTGTCGTCCATCTCCATCCTGCCCGAGGCCGACCTGATCCTGGGCCGCAAGCCGGCGTATGCGCTGAACCAGTTGCGCCCGATCGCGCGCTTCACCGCCGACCCCACGGTGCTGGTGGTGCGCGCCGACGCGCCCTGGAAGACCCTGGCCGAGTTCGTGGCCGACCTCAAGGCCCAGCCCGCCCGCTACAACTATGGCAGCTCGGGCAACTACGGCACCATGCACGTGCCGATGGAGATGCTCAAGGCGGCGGCGGGCTTCCGCATGACGCACATCCCCTACACCGGCGCCGGACCGGCCGTGCTGGCGCTGCTGGGCGGGCAAGTGGACGCCATCAGCAGCGGCCCGGCCAGCGTGCTGCAGCACATCAAGGCCGGCAAGCTGCGCGCGCTGGCGCACTGGGGCGACAAGCCGCTGAGCGCATTGCCCGATCTGCCCAGCCTCAAGCAGGCCGGCTTCGAGGCCAGATTTGCCCAGTGGTCGGCGCTGTTCGTTCCCGCCGGCACGCCCGAAGACGTGGTGACGCGGCTGCGCGCCGCCGCGGCCAAGGCGGCGCGCGACCCGCAGGTGGTGCAGACCATCCAGCGCGCCGGCAGCCCGCTGGAATACCAGGACGCGCCCGAGTTCAAGACCTACTGGGACGCCGACGCCGCGCTGATGGTGCAGGCCGTGCGCCGCATCGGCAAGGTGGAGTGACGCTCAGGCGGGGCCCGGGTCCACCACGCGCTGCTTGATCAGCGCCAGCGCCGGCTTGAAGGCCGCGTCGGTGCAGGCGTCCAGCCATTCGAAGGCCACCATCTCGGTGCTGACGATCACCGCGCCGGCGCGTTCCAGCCGGCGCATCGCCGCGGCGTGGTCGCGCGGCGAGCGCGAGGCGCAGGCGTCGGCCACGACGAACAGCGACTGCCCGGCGCGCAGCAGGCCCAGCGCCGTCTGCAGCATGCAGACGTGGGCCTCGCAGCCGGCCAGCACCACGTCGCCGGGGTCGGCCGGAGCGACCGATTCGCGCAGCGCGTGCAGCAGGCCGTCGCGGCAGGCGTCGAAGTGCATCTTGGGCAGGGTGGGTGAGCACAGTTCGCGCAGGGCCGCGACGTTGGGGCCCAGGCCGGCGGGGTTCTGCTCGGTGCCGATCACTGGCAGGCCCAGCAGCCGCGCCAGGCGCGCCAGGAACAAGGCTTCGTCGACGGCACGCGCGCCGCCGTGCAGCGCGGGCAACAGCCGCTGCTGGTAGTCCACCAGCACCAGCACCGCCTTGTTCCGGTCCATGTTCTTCATCGCGCTGCGGCCTTTCCCCGGTTGGCATCCGGGCCTGAGCGGTGCATCGTACGCTCGCCTTTCCCGGCCCACCGCACGACCCCATCCCCATGCACACCGATGCCCCCAGCCCGCCCAGCACCGCCCACCTGATGCGCGGCGCCGACTACCGCGAATCGCTGCGCCGGCTGCGCCCTGTGGTCTACGTGGACGGCCGGCGCATCGAGTCGGTGGCCGACGAGCCCGCGCTTCAGCCCGGCATCAACGCCCTGGCCGTGACCTATGACTTCGCGCACGACCCGGCGCTGGCGCCGCTGATGCTGGCGCGCCAGGGCACGCGCGCGCTGCCGGTGAACCGCATGCTGCATGTGGACGAATCGGCGGGCGACCTGCTCAACAAGCTGGAAGCGGTGCGCATCCTGTGCCAGGAAACCGGCTGCGCGCAGCGCTACCTGGCGCACGACGCGCTGGGTGCCCTGGCCCAGGTGTGCGCGCGCATCGACGACGCCGACGGCAGCAACGAGCTGCGCGCGCGCTTTGCCGCGTATCTTGAACATGTGCAGGACGGCGACCTGGCGCTGGGCATCGCCATGACCGACGCCAAGGGCGATCGATCCAAGCGCCCGCACGAGCAGGCCAACCCCGACACCTACGTGCACATCGTCGAGCGCAACGCGCGCGGCATCGTCGTGTCAGGCACCAAGGCCATCGTCACCGGCGCGCCCTACATGCACGAGCTGCTGATCATGCCGGGCCGCGCCATGGGCCCGGCCGACGCCGAATTTGCCGTGTGCTGCGCCGTGCCGATAGACGCCGCCGGCCTGAGCATCGTCTCGCGCCCGGCCGGCCGCCCAGGCGACAAGGTGGAGCATGGCGCGCCGCTGTTCTCGCGCCGCTACGGCCAGGCCACCGCGGTGGTGCTGCTGGACCGCGTGTTCGTGCCCTGGGAACGCGTGTTCGTGGCCGGTGAGTGGCAGCATTCCGGCCACCTGACGCACAGCTACGCCACCCACCACCGCCACAGCTGCATCGCCGCGCGCGCCGGCTTCGGTGATCTGCTGATCGGTGCCGGCGCGCTGATGTGCGAAGCCAACGGCCTGGACATCGGCAGCAACGCCAGCCTGCGCGAGCCCATGGTCGAGCTGATCAAGATCACCGAGGGCTTCTACGCCTGCGGCGTGGCCGCCAGCGTCTACGGCGCCCGGGATGAGTTCAGCGGCAGCTTCATGCCCGAGCCGGTGTTCGCCAACATCGGCAAGCTGCTGCTGGCCACGCAGATCTACGACATGCACCGCCTGGCGCATGAGGTCTCGGGCGGCCTGATCGTGGCCCTGCCCGGGCCCGACGAAGACCACAACCCGGCGACCGCCGCCACCTTGGCCGAGGTGCTGCGCGCCAACCCGGCCGTGCCCTACGACAAGCGCATCGAGGTGGCACGCTTCGTCGAAGACCTGACGGCCTCGTACCAGGGCGGCTGGTATTCCGTCATCAGCCTGCACGGCGGCGGCTCGCCCGCGGCCATGAAGCAGGAGATCTGGCGCCGCTACCCGGTGGGCAACAAGGTCGAACTGGTGGAGCGCCTGCTGGAGCGCGGCGTGCTGGCCGATGAGCAGCGCAGCATCACCGCCAACCGCCAGCCCGGCCGCTGCTGCGACCAGGGCTGCAGCACCCCGGGCCAGGCGCTGATGGTGCCGCTGCCCGCGCCCGGCCGGCGCCGCTGAACGTTGAACGCTAGTTGAAGCGGCAGGCCCCCGGCCCGCCCGGGTTGCCGCAGCTGCCGCAGGGGCTGGCGGCCATCGGCGCGGCCTCGGGCGTGGCGGTGGACGTGGCAAACACCGACAGCTGCTTGGTCAGCGATACCGAGTGGCAGGCCGGGCACTCGGGCACGGTGTCCGAGCGCACGAAGGCCTCGAACTCGCGGCCGCAGTCCTGGCAGGCGTACTCAAAGATGGGCATGGCGGATCTCCTGGGGAATGGCGCATTTTCCTTCAGTCCGGCCGCGCCTGGACGCTGCATGCTTTGCACACCGCCCCCTTGAAGATCGGGGCAAGGGCCTCCACATCCGTTGCATGGAACATTCCACTCCGCTTTCCATCCCTGCCCGGCTGCAGAGTCTGGCCGCCATGGCCAGCCTGATCGAACGGCTGGAGCGGCAACCCCTGCGTGCCAGCGCCGCACAGTACCGCGGCGTGGCCCAGTTGCTGGACACCCTGCTGGCCCAGGCTGCCCCCGGTGCCGAACTCGACGCCCTGCTAGGGGCTTCGCCGGCACTGGCCGAGCTGTACGAGAATCAGCACTACGCACAGGCCGGCCTGTGCCGCTCGCCGCTGGAAGCAGGGCTCAACGCCGAGCTGGCCGCCGCCGCCGCACTGCGCCACGCCGCCCGCACGGGGGCCTGAACAAGCGCCGCCCCGATGCCCCCACTGAAGCGCAGCGGCCCGCCCAGCCCCTGACGACAGGGCCGCAACCCTGCGGTCAGGGGTTATGTTCGATGTCGCACAGACAGGCCTGCGGCGGCATGCGATGTTGCGGAGCCTGTGTCCTTCGCCACCCCACCCCGCTGCCCAAGATCGCCCGCGTCGGCGACGTTCCGCATGCACGCAGCCGCGGCGGGTGAACCGTGATCCTGTCGCGCCTGAAGCAGGCCACCGCGGCACGCCACGCCGCCATCGAAACGCGCTCGGTGCTGCTGGAGCCGGGGCTGTCGTACGCCGCTTACCGCGCCTGCCTGCGCCGCTTCTTCGGCTACTACGCCCCGCTGGAGCGGCGCCTGCTGCGCTCGCCGGCCTGGCGCGGGGCCGGGCTGGCCTATGCCGACCGGCACAAGACGCCGCTGCTGACGCAAGACCTGGCGGCACTGGGTGTCACGGCCGAGGAACTGGCGCTGAGCCCCTGGTGCATTGCACTGCCCGACCTGCGCACCACGGCGCAGCTGTATGGCTGCCTGTACGTGATCGAAGGTGCCACCCTGGGCGGCCAGATCGTCACGAAACACCTGCAGGCCAGCCTGGGGGTCACGCCGCAGACCGGCGGCGCCTTCTTCAGCGGCTACGCCGAGCACACAGGTTCGCGCTGGAAGGCCTTCGGAGCACAGCTGAACGCCTTCGCTGAGGCATCGGGCGCCGACGAAGAAATCATTGCCAGCGCCAACGAAACCTTCGAGACGCTGGACCGCTGGCTCTACCCGGCACCCCTCAGGGCACCCCTGCACGATGAACTCGCGATCCACCCCTGAGCCCACCCTGCCCTGGGGAGAAGGCCCCTACAGCATCAAGCGCCACGGCACCACGCTGACCACCTGCGACAGCGAACCGGTCCAGACCCCCGGGTGCATACAGGCCCACGGCGCGTTGCTGGTGCTGCGCCTGGGTGACCTGCGCATCCTGCAGGCCAGCGAGAACACCCTGCAGCATCTGGGCGAGCCGGCAGCGCAGCTGCTGGAGCAGCCGGTAGGCCGCGTGGTGGGGGCCGCGTGCGAAGCGCGGCTGCGCGAGATGCTCGAGCGCGAAGACCTGGACCGCGGACCGACCTACGCGTTCACGCTGCCGGCGCGCGCCGGCGCCGTGCCGCTGGACGTGTGCGTGCACACCAGCGGTGGTGTGGCCGTGCTCGAGTTCGAGGCCACAGGTCGCGCCGGCCATCACAGCGACGGCGACTTCTTCGCGCTGGTGAAGTCGGCGGTCGGCCGCCTGCAAGCCGCCGCCAGCGTGCGCGGCTTCTGCCAGCACATCACCGAAGAAGTGCGCGCCCTCACCGGCCTGGACCGCGTGATGGCCTACCGCTTCCACGCCGACCAGCACGGCGAGGTCATCGCCGAAAGCAAGCGCGACACGCTGGCGCCCTGGCTCGGCCTGCACTACCCGGCCGATGACATCCCCCAGCCGACGCGAGAGATCTTCAAGCGCATCTGGATCCGCCCGCTGCCCGACGCCGCCGCCGCGCCGGTGGAAATGCTGCCGCTGGCCAACCCCGACAGCGGCCGCGCGCTGGACATGACGCACTGCGCGCTGCGCGGGGCGTCGGTGATGTACACCGAATACCTGGCCAACATGGGCGTGGCCGCCTCGCTGACCATGCCCATCCTGCGCGACGGCGAACTCTGGGGCCTGATCGCCTGCCACCACGGCACCGCCACCCACTTCCCGTACCAGGTGCGCGCCGCCTGCGAGCTGCTGGCCCAGGTGGCTTCGCTGCAGCTGAAGTCGGCCGAGCATGCCGAGCAGCTGGCCTACCGGCTGCGGCTGGAAAACGTGCACCAGCAGTTGGTGGCGCGCTCGGCGCGCGAAGGCGACCTGCTGGCCCTGACCGCGCACCAGCCTTCGCTGCTGGATGCCATCGATGCCGGCGGCGCCGCGCTGTACCACCTGAACCGCTGGTGGTGCGTGGGTCGCGTCCCGGAAGTCGAGCAGCTCGACGAACTGGCTGCGTGGCTGTACGGGCAGCCCGAGTTCGAATCGGCCACGCAGCCGGTCTTCGCCAGCGATGCGCTGGCGCGCGTCTGCCCGGCCGCGGTCGGGCTGGAGGACTGCGCCAGCGGTGTGCTCGCCGTGGCGCTGTCGCGCCAGCGGCAAGGGCTGATCATCTGGTTCCGGCCCCAGACCCTGCAGACCGTGCAGTGGGCCGGCAACCCCCACGACGCCCCGCCAGTGCCCGGCCGGCAGGGCCTGCGCCTGAGCCCGCGCGCCTCGTTCGAGCTGTTCGTCGAATCGGTGCGCGGGCGCTCGCTGCCGTGGCAGGACATCGAGATCGACGCCGCGCTGCGCCTGCGCCTGCTGGTGCTGGAACTCGTCATCACCCGCGCCGAGCGCCTGGCCGACCTCAACGCCGACCTGACGCGCAGCAACGAAGAGCTGGACGCCTTCGCCTACGTGGCCTCGCACGACCTGAAAGAGCCGCTGCGCGGCATCCACCGCTACGCGCACCAGTTGCTGGAAAGCGCCGAGTCGATCGGCGGCGACAACCGCCGCCGCGTCGAGAACCTGATGCGCCTGACGGTGCGCATGGACAGCCTGCTCGATTCGCTGCTGCACTTCTCGCGCGTGGGCCGCATGGAGCTGGAACTCGAGGACACCGACCTCAACGCGGTGCTCGAAGAAGCAGTGGAGATGATCGGCGCGCGCCGGGCCGAAAGCCGTTGCAGCATCACCATACCGCGCCGGCTGCCGCAGGTGCAGTGCGACCCGGTGCGCGTGCGCGAGATCTACAGCAACCTGCTGTCCAATGCGCTGAAGTACAGGCGCCGGGCCGACGCACGCATCGTGGTGGGCTACCTGGCCCCGGATGAGCCCGCCGCACGCCCCAACGCACCGGCCGAAAGCGCCGGGCAGACCGTCTTCTACGTCAAGGACGAAGGCATCGGCATCGACCGTCGCCACTACGAGCAGGTGTTCCGCATGTTCAAGCGCATGCACGGCCGTGACGACTACGGCGGTGGCGTGGGTGCCGGCCTGACCATCGTGCAGAAGCTGGTGCAGCGCCACGGCGGGCGCGTCTGGCTCGATTCGGCGCTGGGCGCCGGCAGCACCTTCTACTTCACCCTGCCGGGCGTGCCGGCCAGTGCCTAGCCATGCACAGGAAGTACATCCTGGTGGTCGAGGACTCGGACGAGGACTTCGAGACCGTGGCCGACGCCGCGCGCCGCGGCGGCCTGGCTCACCCCATCGTGCGCGCCAGCTCCGGGGGTGAGTGCCTGCGCCTGTTGCGCGGCGCGGCGGGGCGCCGCGATGCGCTGCCGGCGCTGGTGCTGATGGACCTGAGCACGCCCGGCGACGACGGGCGCGAAGCGCTGCGCGAGATCCGCAGCGACACCGGCCTCAAGGCACTGCCCCTGGTGGTGCTCAGCGGTTCGGCCAATCCGCGCGACCTGCAGTTCTGCTACAGCGAAGGCGCCAACGCCTACCACGTCAAGCCGGTGGACCACGCGGCGCACCTGCTGGTGCTGCAGCAGATCTTTGCGTACTGGCTGGGCAGCGTCGTGCTGCCTGCCTGAACCCGTGAGCACCTGATGGCAATCGCAAGACCCCTCTGGCACATCCTGCTGATCGAGGACAGCGCCGATGACCGCGCCGACCTGCGCCAGATGCTGCTGCAAGGCAGCCCCCGCCGCTACCGCTTCAGCGAGGCCGAACTGGGCACCGACGGCGTGCGCCAGGTGCTGGAACGCACACACGGCCCGGTTGACTGCGTGCTGCTCGACCACGACCTGCCCGACATGGACGCCCCCGAGGTGCTGGCCGCCCTGTGCCAGGGCGCCAACCTGCCGCCGTGCCCGGTGGTGGTGATCACCGGCACCGTGGGCAACAGCGGGTCCAGTCTGCTCAACGCGGGGGCGCAGGACTACATCGGCAAGCGCTGGACCACCGCCGAGAGCCTGACGCGTGCGGTCGAGAACGCCATCGAACGCTTCGCGATGCGGGCCGAGCGCCAGCACACCGAAGCGGCCCTGCGCGCCTCAGAAGAACGCTACCGCGCGCTGTTCAACTCCATCGACGCGGGCTATTCCGTTATGGAGATGATTTTCGACAAGCAGGGCACGGCGATCGACGCGCGCTACCTGCAGGTCAACCCGGCGTTCTCGCGTCAGAGCGGGCTGGGCGATGTCGAGGGCCGGACCGTGCGCAGCCTGATCCCCAACCTCGAGCCGCAGTGGTTCGAAAGCTACGGCAGCGTGGCGCTGACGGGCGTGCCGGTACGCATCCAGCGGCACGCCGAGGGGCTGCAGCGCTGGTTCGAGGTCTACGCCTTCCGCCTGGGCGCGCCGCAGGCGCGCCAGGTGGCGGCGCTGTTCTACGACATCACCGAGCGCAAGCAGTACGAGCTGGCGCTGTTGGCCGCCAATGCCCAGGCCGAGCGGGCCAGCCGCGCGAAGTCGGACTTCCTGCTGAGCATGAGCCATGAACTGCGCTCGCCGCTGAGCGCGATGCTGGGCTTCGCGCAGCTGATCGAAGCCGGCACGCCCGCGCCCACGCCGGCCCAGCAAGACAGCGTGCAGCAGATCCTGCACGCCGGCTGGTACCTGCTGGGCCTGATCAACGAGATCCTGGATCTGACGGCCATCGAGTCGGGCAAGCCGGTGGTGGACTCGCAGTCGATGTCGCTGGACGAGGTGCTGGACGACTGCCGCGCCATGATCGAACCGCAGGCGCAGGCCGCAGGCATCGAGGTGCGCTTTCCGAGCCTGGGTCAAACCTGCCTGGTGCAGGCCGACGCCGTAAGAACCAAGCAGGTGCTGCTGAACCTGCTGACCAACGCCATCAAGTACAACCGCCCCCCCGGAAGCGTCGAGGTGCGCTGCGCCGCGGCCCCCGGGCAGCGCGTGCGCGTCAGCGTGCAGGACACCGGCCCCGGGCTGTCGGCGGCGCAGCTGGCGCAGCTGTTCGAGCCCTTCAACCGGCTCGGCCAAGAGACAGGCGGCGAGCCGGGCACCGGCATCGGCCTGGTGATCTGCAAGCGCCTGGTCGAACTGATGGGCGGCAGCATCGGCGTCGACAGCAGCTTGGGCGTGGGCAGCTGCTTCTGGTTCGAACTGGACGCGGCGCCGGCGCAGCTGCCGCACGGCCTGCCGGTGCACACGGTGCTGTGCATCGAAGACGATCTGGCGCGTCTGCAACGGGTCAAGGACCTGCTGGAGCATCGGCCGGGCGTGTGCCTGCTGCGCGCGCGCGACATCCGCGGCGGCATCGAGACCGCGCGCTCGGCGCGGCCCGACGCGATCCTGATGGGTGTTCCCCTGGCGGACCCGGATGCCCTGCAGGCGATGCTGCAACTGGCCAAGGACCCGGCCACGGCGCACATCCCGGTCATCGCGCTGGGCACCGACGCCGTGCCGCACGACATCGAGGCCGGCCTGGCCGCGGGCTGCTTCGATTACCTGGCCCAGCCCGTGCACAGCGAAGTGCTGGCGCGGGCACTGGAACTGGCATTTCAACGAAACCACGCGGGCGGCCTGCGCGCCACCGCCGAGGAGACCATCTGATGTTGACCGAAGCCGACCTGCTGAACGCCAGAATCCTGGTCGTCGACGACCAATTGGCCCACGTGCAGTTGCTCGAGCGCCTGCTGCATGACGCCGGCTACCTGAACGTGGCCTCCACCACGGACCCGCAGCAGGTCCGCGCGCTGCACCGCGAGCAGTGCTTCGACCTCATCCTGCTCGACCTGCTGATGCCGGTGCTGGACGGCTTTGGCGTCATGGCGGCCCTGCAGGCGGATGCCGGCAGCGGCGTGCTGCCGGTGATCGCCCTGACCGCACAGCCGGGGCACAAGGTGCGGGCCCTGCAGGCCGGAGCGCGGGACTTCATCAACAAGCCCTTCGACATGGTGGAAGTCAAGCTCCGCATCCACCACATGCTGGAGCTGCACCTGCTGCACAAGATGCTGGAAGCCCACAACCAGACGCTGGAGCGCACCGTGCAGGAGCGCACGGCCGAGCTGCGCGAAAGCGAAGATCGCTATCGCTGCCTGACCGAACTGGCCGTCGACTGGTTCTGGGAACAGGACGAAGTGGGCGTGGTGACGCGGGCCTCGGGGCCGGCGCTTCAACTGCTGGGCCTGCCCGACCCGGCGGCCGACACCGACGCCGGTGTCGACGCTGGCGCCATCTGGGACGCCACCGGCCGCCAGAGCCTGCAGCAGAGGATTGCGGCACGCCGGCCCTTCCTCGACTTCATCGTTGACCGCCTGCGCGCCGACGGATCGCGCCAGCAGTTCAGGATCAGCGGCGAACCCAAGTTCGCCCGGGGCTGTGCCTATGCCGGCTACCGCGGTGTCGGCACCGAAGTGCTCAACGCAAACCCGCCCGATTGAGCCCGAGCCGCCGGACGGCAGGTCCGCAAGCGGCTGAGTGGACACGCTGGCGCGCTCAAGTCACGCGCCCGGCTGCCGACAACCCCTGAACGGCGGTGGTATCGGCCGTGCGGCGGGCGGCGCGACAGTGCCGCCCTGGAAACAGCACCTGCGGAGCCCCCCACATGCCCTCCCTCAGCATTGCCAGGCGGCTGGCACTCATCATCGCCTGCGCCGCCCTGGGCATCGTCGCCCTGGCGGGGTGGTTCCTGATCTCCGAGCGCGGGCTCATCCTGGACGAACGCCAGAGCGCCGTGCGCCAGGCGGTAGAGGTGGCGCACGGGCTGGCCCGGCACCACCACGAGCAGGTGGGCAAGGGTGCGCTCACCGACGAAGAGGCCCGCCGCCGCACGCTGGCCGCCATCAAGGCGCTGCGCTACAGCGGCGCCGAGTACTTCTGGATCAACGACATGCACCCGACGATGGTGATGCATGCCATCAAGCCCGAGCTCGACGGCAAGGACCTGACGCAGAACAAGGACCCGGCGGGCAAGCACCTGTTCGTCGAGTTCGTGCAGGTGGTGCGGGCCAGCGGCGCCGGCTACGTCTACTACCTCTGGCCCAAGCCCGGCAGCGACGCGCCGGTGCGCAAGGTCTCCTACGTCCAGGGCTTCGCGCCCTGGGGCTGGGTCATCGGCTCGGGCGTCTACATCGACACCGTGGAATCCACCTTCGCCCGGCGCGCGGCCATCTTCGGCGTCGGCACCTTGCTGCTGGTGGCCCTGCTCGTGGCCATCGGCTGGTTCAACGCGCGCAGCCTGCTGCGCCAGTTGGGCGGCGAGCCGGCCTACGCATCGGACGTGGCGCACCGCATCGCCGCCGGTGACCTGGGCGTGCGGATCGCCCTGCGCGCGGGCGACCAGTCCAGCATGCTGCACGCCATCGAGTCCATGCGCGGTGGCCTGGCGCAACTGGTGAAGCGCGTGCGCGACGGCTCGGAGTCGGTGGCCGTGGCCAGTACGCAGATCGCGCGCGGCAACCTCGACCTGAGCCAGCGCACCGAGCAGCAGGCCTCGGCGCTGCAGCTCACTTCGGCCTCGATGGAGCAGCTGGGCGGCACCGTGGGCCAGAACGCCGACAACGCGCGCCAGGCCAACCAACTGGCGCAGGGCGCGTCCACGGTGGCGGCGCAGGGCGGCAGCGTGGTCGGCCAGGTGGTGCAGACCATGCGCGGCATCAACGACAGCTCGCGCCGCATCGCCGACATCATCGGTGTCATCGACGCCATCGCCTTCCAGACCAACATCCTGGCGCTCAATGCGGCGGTCGAGGCGGCGCGCGCGGGCGACCAGGGCCGCGGCTTCGCCGTGGTCGCCACCGAGGTGCGCAGCCTGGCGGGGCGCTCGGCACAGGCCGCGCGCCAGATCAAGCAGCTCATCGCCGACAGCGTGGGCCGCGTCGAGTCGGGCACCGCGCAGGTCGAGCAGGCGCAGGCGACGATGACCGAACTGGTGGGCTCGATCCGGCGCGTGTCGGACCTGATGGGCGAGATCAGCGCGGCCAGCGTCGAGCAGCGCCAGGGCGTGGGCCAGGTCGGTGAAGCCGTGATGCAGATGGACCGCAACACGCAGCAGAACGCGGCCCTGGTGGAACAGAGCGCCGCCGCCGCCGACAGCCTGCAGCAGCAGGCACGCCAACTGGTGCAGGCGGTAGCAGCCTTCAGGCTGGGCTGAGCGCGCGCCGCGTCGCGCTTTGGCGGACACTGCGGCCGTCATGACCCGCTGCCGCCGCGCACTGCCGCGATGAGATCGTCACCAGGCCCGCGCCGCTCGGGCCAGCCGCGCGCGCGCACCCAGCCCGCGGTGCTGGTCGAGTGCGTAGGCGGCGCCGCGTGGGGCCCGCTGCTGCCGCACCTGCGGCGGGCCAGCCGCTGGGTGGTCGGCAGCGACGCGGACCCGTTGGCGTTCGGCCTCTACGAGGTCGACCATGGCTTCCTGCTCGCGCAGGACAGGCTGGACGACTACATGGAACGGTCGGTCGAGGTCTGCCGTGCGCAGGGCGTCGACATCGTCATCCCCAGCTTCGGCCCCGCCCTGCTGGCGTGGGCCGGGCTGCGCGAGCGCCTGGCCGCAGAGGGCATACAGGTCTGCGTCTCGGCGCCCGAGGTGGTGGCGATGTGCCTGGACAAGTGGCAGGTCCACGGCTTCTTGCGGGCGCAGGGCGTTCCGACGCCGCAAACGTCCTTGCAGCACGCGTTCGAGCTGATCAAGCCGCGCCATGGCGAAGGCAGCAGGGACGTGTTTCGTGCCCGGCCGGGCGGCAGCGTGCAGGTCGAGATGGACGGCTACGTCTCGCAGGAACTGTTGATCGGCGCGGAGTACTCCGTGGACGCGCTCTGCGATGCGACGGGCAAGCCCGTCTACATCGTGCCCCGCCTGCGGTGCCGGGTGAGCGACGGACGCTCCGTTGTCGCCCAGGTGGTCGACGATGACGAGATCGTCGCGTTCACCCGCCGCATCCTGGCCGCGGCAAGCTTCGTCGGGCCGGTGAACATCCAGTGCTTTCGCACCGAAGCCGGCTTGCGCTTCACCGATCTCAATCCGCGCATCGCGGGCGGGCTTTCGCTGTCTTTCGCAGCCACCGAAAACTGGTTCCGGCTGCTGCCGCGGCTGCTGCGCGGGGAATCGATAAGGCCCCGCCACACGGTCACGGGCCTGGTGATGATGCGGCGCCTGGCAGACACGATCGTTGACGGGGCCCGGCTGATTGACTAATCTGCAGCGCCCGTCAACCGCATCGGAGCACTCATGTCGATCACACGCAATCTGGGTCCTGGCTTGGGTGCAGCGCTGGGTTCGGACCAGGCCACGAAGGTGATGCAACAGCAGATCGCCGAGCTCGAGCGCCAGCTCGCGCACGTCACCGAGAGCCTGGACGCGATGGCCCAGTTGAGCCAGGCCTTGTCAGCCAGCCTGTCGGCCCAGGGCAAGCGCGTGCCCAGCATGCAGAAGGTGATGACGGGGCCGAACACGTTCAAGCTGGTGTTGCGGCCCTGAGCGAACGCGCATCCTGACCGCCAGCGCCGGTCACTTTGGGCGCCCGGCGCGCCACCAAGGACAGGTCCGGAAACGGCCAGTGCCGGCCAAGCCCCGGCCTATGATGGCCGCATGGTTCTTGATGCCGATGCTGCCTACCTTGCACTGAAAGCGCGCGATGCGCGCTTCGATGGGCGGCTGTTCGTCGGCGTCAGTTCCACCGGCATCTACTGCCGCCCGGTGTGCCGCGTGCGCACGCCGCGGCGCGAGAACTGCCGCTTCTTCGACACCCGCGCACAGGCCGAGGCGGCGCGCTTCCGCCCCTGCCTGAAGTGCCGGCCCGAGATCGCGCCGGGGTTGTCGCACACCGATTCCTCGCGCAGCCTGGCCGATGCCGCGGCGCGCTTGATCGAACAAGCCGTGCAGCGCGGTGAGCCAGCGCGCCTGCCGGCGCTGGCCGCGCGCCTGGGCGTCACCGACCGCCACCTGCGCCGCATCTTCGTGGCGGCGCAGGCGGTGCCGCCGCACGCCTACCTCAACACCCAGCGCCTGCTGCTGGCCAAGCAGCTGCTGACCGACACCGACCAGCCCGTCACGCAGGTGGCGCTGGCCAGCGGCTTCGCAAGCCTGCGCCGCTTCAACGCCGCCTTTGCCGAGCATTACCGGCTCAACCCCACCCAGCTGCGGCGCGCGCGCGGCACGGCAGGGCCGGCCGCGCTACGCCTGGCCTACCGGCCGCCGCTGGACAGCGCGGCATTGCTGGGCTTCTTTGCGCGCCGGCAGCTGCGCGGCGTGGAGCAGGTCGAAGGCCTGAGCCTGCGCCGCACCCTGGCCTGGCCACACGGCGGCGGGCGCATCGCGGGCTGGTTCGACGCGCGCTTCGTGCCCGAGCGCTGCGAGGTCCATCTGGCCTACGCCCCCGCCCTGGCGCCGGTGCTGGGCGCGCTGCTGGCCTGCGTGCGCCAGGGGCTGGACCTGGACGCCGACCCGGCGCTCATAGCCCCGGCGCTGGCCACGCTGCCCGGGCCGCCGCGGCCGGGCCTGCGCCTGGCGGGTTGCTTTGACGGCTTCGAGCTGGCGACGCGCGTGATCCTGGGCCAGCAGGTCACGGTCAAGGCCGCGTGCACGCTGACGCAGCGCCTGGTGGACCGCTTCGGCACGCGCGTGGACACGCCGTTTGCCGCGCTCAGTCAGATCTTCCCCGACGCCGCCACGCTGGCCGGCGCCGACCCGGCGGAGATCGGCAGCCTGGGCATCGTGCGCCAGCGCGTGCGCGCGCTGCAGGCCCTGGCCGCGGCGGTGACCCAGGGCCGCCTGACCCTGCACCCCGGCGCGCCGCTGCTGGCCACGCTGGACGCACTGCGCGCCCTGCCCGGCGTGGGCGAATGGACGGCGCAGCTGATCGCGCTGCGCGCCCTGGCCTGGCCCGACGCCTGGCCGGCCGGCGACATCGGCCTGATGCAGGCACTGGGCACGCGCGACGCCAGGCAACTGGCCGCGCGCGCCGAGGCCTGGCGCCCCTGGCGCGGCTATGCCGTGATGCACCTGTGGCAGCAACTGGAGAACCCGACATGACGCAACCCACCTGCAGCGCCCAGGGCCGCATCGACACGCCGCTGGGCCCGCTGACGCTGTGGGCCAGCGAAGCCGGCCTGAGCGCCGTGCTGTTCGACGAGCAGAAGCACCACCCCGGCGCCAGCAGCGCGCCGCTGGCGCCGCAGCATCCGCACATCGCGCGCGCCGCGCAGCAGCTGGCCGAGTACTTCGAGGGCCGCCGCCGGCAGTTCGAGCTGGCGCTGGACCCGCAGGGCACGCCCTTCCAGCTGCAAGTGTGGCAAGCGCTGCTGCAGATCGGCTGCGGCGAACTCAGCAGTTATGGCGCAGTGGCGCGGCAAGTGGGCCGGCCGGCCGCGGTGCGCGCGGTGGGCGCGGCCGTGGGGCGCAACCCGCTGTCCATCGTCGTGCCCTGCCACCGTGTGGTGGGCAGCAGCGGCGCGCTCACCGGCTATGCCGGCGGCCTGGATCGCAAGCGCGCGCTGCTGGCCCTGGAAGGGGCGCTGAGCGCAGCGCTGGCATGAATCGACGCGACGGCGCCGAGCTGCTGCTGCTGGGCGCGCTGTGGGGCGGCTCGTTCCTGTTCATGCGCGCCGGCGCGGTGGACTTCGGCCCGGCGGCGCTGGTCTTCGTGCGCGTGGCCGGCGCCAGCGCGCTGCTGCTGCCGCTGCTGGCCTGGCGTGGCGAGGTCGGCGCGCTGCGCCGGCACTGGCGCGCCATCGCCGTGGTGGGCCTGATCAACAGCGCCCTGCCCTTCCTGCTGTTCACGGTGGCGGCGCTGGTGCTGGCGAGCGGCCTGATGGCCATCTTCAACGCCACCGCGCCGATCTGGGCCGCGCTGGTGGCGCGCGCCTGGCTGGGCGAGCGGCTGGACCGCGGCCGCTGGCTGGGCATGGCCATAGGCCTGGCCGGCGTGGCGGCGCTGAGCTGGGACAAGGCCGAGCTGAAGCCGGGCGCCTACGGCGTGAGCGCGGCCTGGGGCATTGCCGCCTGCCTGGCCGCGGCCGTGTCCTACGGCGTGGCGGCCAACGTTTCCAGGCGCTGCCTGGTCGGGGTGCCGCCGCTGGCGGTGGCCGCGGGCAGCCAGCTCGTCGCCGCGCTGGCGCTGTTGCTGCCGGCGCTGTGGGCCTGGCCTGCCGTCAACCCGGGCCCTGCCGCCTGGGGCGGGGCGGCGGTGCTGGCGCTGGCCTGCACCGGCCTGGCCTACGTGCTGTACTTCCGCCTGATCGCCCACGTGGGCGCGTCCAACGCCATCGCGGTGACCTTCCTGATCCCCGGCTTTGCCATGCTGTGGGGCTGGCTGGCGCTGGGCGAGGTGCCGACGCCCGCGATGATCGGCGGCGGCGCCGTGATCCTGCTGGGCACGGCGCTGACCACGGGCGCGATCAGGCTGCCGGCGCGCGCTCGCGCAGGCGCATCGTAAGACCCACCGGCGCCATCGCCAGTTGCAGCTTCTCGCGCGGGGGCTGGCCGTCGGGTGTGCTCACCGACTCGATCTCGAAGGCGCCCAGCAGCGCGGCCATGGCCATCTTCATCTCGATCAGCGCCAGGTAGCGGCCGGGGCAGATGCGCGGGCCGGCGCCGAAGGGCATGGAGATGCGCTTGGCGCTGGCCGCCGCCTGCGACGGGCCGCCGTCGCCCAGCCAGCGCTCGGGGTCGAAGGCGGCGGCGTTGGGAATGTGGCGCTCGCTGGTGGCGTCGCGCCGCATCACCGCGATCACCACCATGCCGGCGGGGATGTGCACGTCGCCCAGCGTGGTGTCGCGCAGCGCCTGCATCGCCTGCTGCGGCGCCACCGGCTTGAGCCGCATGGCCTCATGTGCGCAGGCTTCGATGTAGTCGAGGCGGCCGATCTGATCGATATCGGGCGCCAGCGTGCCGCCGCACACCTGCGCCACCTCGGCACGCGCGCGTGCCAGCGCCTGCGGGTGCTGCCACAGCAGGTGGATCATCCAGGCCACGGTGTTGGCGGTGGTGTCCTCGCCGGCCAGCAGCAGCGTGAGCACGTTGCCCGACACCTGCGCGTCGTCGATGCCGCTGTCGGGCTCGTCGGCGGCCACCAGCATGGCCTCGAGCAGGTTGTGCGGCTGCGTGCGCCGGGCAGGGTCTGCATCCAGCCGCGCACGCGCCTGCGCGATGAAGCCGTCGACCGCGGCATTGACCTCGACCACGCTGCGCGCCAGCGCGCGGTCGTCGGCCGAAGGCCACCAGCGCCAGGTGGGCAGCGGCGCGAAGATGCGCTTGAAGACGGCCGGGAACAGGCGGTTCAGGTGCTGCTGGATCACGTCTTCGTCGGACGCCAGCGTGTTGACCTCGGCACCGAAGGCCAGCCCGGCGATGGCGTCCACCGTGAAGCGCATCAGGTCGGCCTGCAGGTCGATGGCGGTGCCCTGGCGCGCCGCGACGCGCCAGCGCGCCACCAGGCGCTCGGCCACGCGCTGCAGCGCCGGGTGGTAGCGGCGCACGTGTGCCGGGTCGAAGCCGGCCATCACCATGCGGCGCTGGCGCCGCCAGGTGTCGCCGTTGGCGCCAAACACGCCTGGCAGCAGGCCCATCTCCAGCCACACCTGCTCGAGCTTGGCGGTGCGGCGGAAGCCGTCGGGCCGGTCGCGCAGCGCCTTGGCGATGAGCTCGTGGTCGCCCACGACCACCGCGCGCCGCTGCGCCAGGCGCAGCTTGAAGACGGGGCCGAATTCCTGGCACCACTGCTCGAGCTGCAGGTGCATGCGCGTGGAGTCGATCTGCAGCAGGTTGCCGAAGACCGGGATGCCGCGCGGCCCGGGCAGGTCGGCGTAACGGCGCAGGGCGGGCGCTTCAGGGGCGTTCGTGTCCATGGCCGGCTCCAACGCGCCCGCGGGCGCCAAGGAAAAAGGGCCGCCATGTTGCCATGGCGGCCCTTGCGCGCGGGTGCCCGGCTCAGCGGAACTTGCTTTGCGGCACCGTGTGCAGTTCGCTGGGCAGCGAGCCGAGGTAGCGGGCCATGGCCTTGAGCTCCTCGCGCTTGAACTGCTTCACCTGCCCGGCCATGATGGCGTTGCCGCGGCCGATGTTGGCATTGCCCTCTACGCCGTAGGCCGCCAACGCCACGAACAGGTAGTCGCCATGCTGGCCCGCCAGCTTGGGGTAGGCGGGATCGATGGGCTTGCTGTAGTTGGGGCCGTGGCAGCTGTTGCAGGCACCCTTGGCCAGCAGCGCGGCCACGTCGGCGGGCGGTGCCGGCGGCGCGGCCTCGGCCGCGGCGGGTGCGCCGCCGTGCTTTTCATAGTAGGCCGCCAGGTCGGCCATGTCCTGGTCGCTGAGCGAGGCGGCGATGGCGCGCATGGTGGGGTGCTTGCGCTCGCCCTTCTTGTACGCGACCAGCGAAGCCACGATGTACTTGCCGCCCTGGCCCGAAATCATGGGCACCTTGTGCACCTGGGGGAAGGTGGCCTGGTAGCCGTGGATGCCGTGGCAGCCTATGCACATCGCCGCCTTCTTCTCGCCGGCAGCGGCATCCTGGGCCCAGGCGGAAGACACGGCGCCGGCGGTCATCACCAGGGTGGCCAGCATCAAGGTGATCGCTTTGCTCATCGTCGCAGGGGGGGGTCTGGTGGGGGGTGATGGTGCGGGGCGTGGGCCCGTGCACCGGCGCAAAGCGCGCGATTATAGGGGGCACCTATATACTGCCCCGAGACCCCCCAAGCGGCACCCGCCACAACCCCCGAGATGAAGTTCCAAGGCTCCGACCAGTACGTCGCCACACCCGACCTGATGCTGGCGGTGAATGCCGCCGTCACGCTCAAGCGCCCGCTGCTCGTCAAGGGCGAGCCCGGCACCGGCAAGACCATGCTGGCCGAAGAGGTGGCACGGGCGCTGGGCATGCCGCTGCTGCAGTGGCACATCAAGAGCACCACCAAGGCGCAGCAGGGTCTGTACGAGTACGACGCGGTGAGCCGGCTGCGCGACAGCCAGCTGGCCGGCGTCGAAGGTGGGAACAAGGTCAAGGACATCCACAACTACATCGTCAAGGGTGTGCTGTGGCAGGCCTTCACGGCCGAGCAGCCGGTGGCGCTGCTGATCGACGAAGTCGACAAGGCCGACATCGAGTTTCCCAACGACCTGCTGCGCGAACTCGACCGCATGGAGTTCTACGTGTACGAGACGCGCGAGCTGGTGCAGGCGCGCCACCGCCCGCTGGTCTTCATCACCAGCAACAACGAGAAGGAGCTGCCGGATGCGTTTCTGCGCCGCTGCTTCTTCCACTACATCAAGTTCCCCGACGCCGACACCATGCGCAGCATCGTCGACGTGCATTTCCCTGGCCTCAAGCGCGAGCTGCTGGCCGCGGCCATGAAGACCTTCTACGAGGTGCGCAACCTGCCCGGGCTGAAGAAGAAGCCCAGCACGAGTGAACTGCTCGACTGGCTCAAGCTGCTGGTGGCCGAGGACATCCCGCTGGAAGTGCTGCAGAGCAAGGACGACAAGGTGGCGGTGCCGCCGCTGGTGGGCGCGCTGCTCAAGAACGAGCAGGACGTGACCTTGTTCGAGAAGCTGGTGTTCATGCAAAGGCACAACCGCTGACCGGCAATGGCCTGGCCCGATCCCGTGACGCTGGCCGGGCCCCATGCCCGGCTCGAACCGCTGTCCACCGCCCACCACGACGCCCTGTGCGCGGCCACGCGCGACGGTGAGCTCTGGCGCCTGTGGTACACCGCCGTCCCCGCGCCCGAGGGCATGGCCGCCGAGATCGACCGGCGCCTGGCGCTGCAGGCCGCCGGCAGCATGCTGCCCTTCACGGTGTTCGATGGGTCATCGAACGAGGGTCGCGTGGTCGGCATGACGACCTACATGCACATCGACGCCGTGCACCGCCGCGTCGAGATCGGCAGCACCTGGACCGCCGCCAGCGCACAGCGCGGCCCGCTCAACACGCAATGCAAGCGCCTGCTGCTGGGCCACGCCTTCGAGGCCCTGGGCTGCATCGCGGTCGAATTCCGCACCCACCGCCTCAACACCCAAAGCCGCCGCGCCATCGAACGCCTGGGCGCGCAGCTCGACGGCGTGCTGCGCGCCCACCAGCGCAGCGCCGACGGTTCGCTGCGCGACACCGCCGTCTACAGCATCACCGCGGCCGAGTGGCCCACGGTGAAGGCGCACCTCGACTGGCAACTCGTCAAGCCCCGCTGAAGGAAGCCCCGCCATGCCCCGCAAGAAGCCCATCACCGTCGAACACCTGTGGCAGATCGAACGCCTGGGCACGCCCAGCCTGTCGCCCGACGGCGCCCAGGCCGTGGCCGCGCTCACGCGCTTCAGCATGGACGACAACAAGTCCAGCGCCTCGCTGTGGCTGCTGTCCACGCTGGGCGGCCGACCGCGGCCGCTCACGCACTGCGGCAGCAAGGACGGCGCACCGCAGTGGAGCCCGCACGGCGACCTGATCGCCTTCACCGCCAAGCGCGAACAGCAGGGCGTCAAGGACGACGAGACGCAGCTCTACCTGATCGCCCCCGACGGCGGCGAGGCCCGCCGCGCGGTCGAGGTGCCAACCGGCGTGGACGCCTTCCGCTGGTGCCCCGATGGTCGGCGGCTGGTGCTGCTGTCCTGGGTCTGGCCCGGCCTGAAGGGCAGCAAGGCGCAGGCCCAGGCGCACAAGGACTGGAAGGCGCGCAAGGAGACCGGCTATGCCACCAGCCAGGCGCAGTACCGCCACTGGGACCAGAACCTGCCGCAGGACCGCGTGCCCCACCTGCACCTGCTGGAGCTGGGCCGCGACGGCGCCCCGGGCAAGTTGCGCGACCTGTTCGAGGGCACGCCCTACGAGCTGAACCGCGCCGACCCCGACGCCACGCACTTCGACATCAGCCCCGACGGCCGCCGCCTGGTGTTTGCCTTCGACCCGGCGCCCGAGAAGCGCGCCGATGGCCGCTTTGCGCTGGCCGAGATGGACCTGTCCAGCCGCAAGGTGACGGTGATCGCGCGCGACGCCGAATGGGACTTCGGCGCACCCCGCTACAGCCCCACGGGCGATCGCATCGCCTTCAGCGCCAGCCACCAGCAGCGCAAGCACACCATGCCGGCGCAGCTGGCGCTGTGGGAGCGCGAGACCGGCGCCTGGGAAGTGGTCAGCGCCGAATGGGACCACGAGGTGCACGCGCCGCTGCTGTGGGAGGAAGACGACCAGGCGCTGCTGTTCACGTCCGAGGACAAGGGCCGCCAGCACCTGTGGCGCTTCGACCTGCCCGACCGCCGCGCCGAGGTGGTGGTGACCGGTGGCTGGGTGGGCGGCTTCGACAAGGCCGCCGGCACGCTGGTGGCGCTGGCCGACAGCGCCAGCCACCCGGGCCGGATTTCGGTGCACCGCACGGGCGAAGCGCCGCGCCGCATCGAGACCTTCAACGACGCGCTGCTGGCGCGCCTGGACCTGGGCCGCGTCGAGGACGTGTGGTTCGAGGGCGCGCGCACCGTGGCTGAAAGCGCCGAGGGTGATCCGGTGCAGATGTGGCTGGTCTACCCGCCCGGCTTCGACCCCAAGAAGAAGTACCCGGTGCTGCACAACATCCACGGCGGCCCGCACACCGGCCCGGGCGACAACTGGCATTACCGCTGGAACACCCAGGTCTTTGCGGCCCAGGGCTACGTGGTGGCCAGCGTCAACTACCACGGCTCGTCGGGCTTCGGCTACGCCTTCCTCGACAGCATCACCCACCGCTGGGGCGAGCTCGAGCTGCAGGATGTGGAGGCCGGCACCGACTGGCTGCTCAAGCGGCGCTGGGTCGACAGGAAGCGCGTCTTCGCTGCCGGCGGCAGCTACGGCGGCTACATGGTGGCCTGGATGAACGGCCACGTCGCGCCCGGGCGCTACCAGGCCTACATCTGCCACGCCGGCTGCTTCGACTGGGTGGGCATGTTCGCCGACGACGCCTGGGCCTGGCACGCGCGCGAACTGGGCGCCTGGTACTGGGACGACATGGCCAAGCTCAACGCCCAGAGCCCGCACGCCTTTGCCGGCAACATGGCCACGCCCACGCTGGTGATCCACGGCGCGCTGGACTACCGCGTGCCCGACGCGCAAGGGCTGGCCTACTACAACACGCTCAAGGCGCGCGGGGTCGATGCGCGGCTGCTGTGGTTCCCGGACGAGAACCACTGGATCCTCAAGCCGCGCAACAGCCGCCAGTGGTATGCCGAGTACTTTGGCTGGCTGAAGCAGCACGACCCGGCCACGGCTCGCCGGGCCTGACCCGGGTTCAGCCCGCCGGGCCTGATCCGGGTTCAGCCGGCGCACTCGACCCGGTTGCGCCCGGCCGCCTTGGCGCGGTACAGCGCCGCGTCGGCGCGGCGCAGCAGGTCGTCGCTGCCGCGGTCGGCGTCGACGATGGCCGCCACGCCGAAGCTGGCGGTCAGGCGCACGGGCTCGCCGCCCAGCGCAATGTCCAAGGCCTGGATACGGGCGCGCACGCGCTCGGCAGCGGCGGCGGCCTCGGCCAGGCCGGTTTGCGGCATCAGCAGGCAGAACTCTTCGCCGCCCAGGCGCCCGGCGCTGTCGACCTCGCGCGAGGCCGCCTGCAGGCATTGCGCCACCGCCACCAGCGCCTGGTCGCCGGCGGCATGGCCACGCGTGTCGTTGACGCGCTTGAAGTGGTCGATGTCCACCATCACCAGCGCATGGACCTGGCCGCTGCGCTGGTGCCAGCGCTGCTGGTCCTCGATGCGCCGCATCAGCTCGCGCCGGCTCAGCAGCCCGGTCAGTGCGTCGCGCTGCGACAGGTCCTGCAGCCGCCGCACCATGCGCGCCATCACCATGTAGGCCAGCAGCAGGTGCAGGATGATCACCAGCAGGCACAGGCCCAGCAGCATCAGCTGGTTGGCCAGGCCCGGGCTGGTGAGCGGCACCGAGCCCTCGGGCACCCGGCCCAGCAGCAGGCGGCCGGCCCGCGTGCCGAAGAGCACGGCGCCGGCCAGCAAAGGCAGCACCGCCAGGCTGGCAGCCACGCCGCCGAACTCCGCCCGGGCCGCACGCCAGGTCAGCGCCACCGCGTGCAGCAGCACGCCGGCCAGTGCCAGCGAGATCAGTGCGACACGCAGGTGGGGCGGCAGACCCCGGATGATGTCCAGAATGCCCAGGGCGGCCGCCACTGCCAGCAGCAGGACGTAGGGCAGGTCGGCCGGCGGCCGGCGGAAGAACACCGCCAGGCCGCGCGCCAGGGCCACCAGGCCCAGCAGCAGGAAGAACTGGGCCAGCGCCGCGGGCCACGGCCCGGGCAGGCGCGAATTGAACGCGCCGGCCAGGCTGGCGGCCAGCCCGGCGGCGCCGAAGACGGACCAGTGGCGCGAGGCGTGGCGCGACACCCGCAGCAGATCGGCGCTCACCCACCAGCCCAGCGCGGCCAACGATTGGGTCGAAACCAGCACCAGGAACAGCAGGACAATCGGGTCCACGGATCGAAGCCGGCAAGGACTGCTGCCGGAGGGTCGAATGACGGGTGTGGCACCATCATGACACCCGGCGGCCACCCCCGGTGCCGAATCGAAGCCAAGTCCTGCACCGAACCCCCAAAGTCATGCTGATCGACTTCTTCTACACGCTGCGCTCCGCCAAGCTCAAGGTGTCGGTGAAGGAATTCCTGACGCTGCTCGAGGCCATGAAGGCCGGCGTGATCGACGACGATGGCGGCCCCTCGGTCGACAAGTTCTACTACCTGGCGCGCACCTCGCTGGTCAAGGACGAGTCCCAGTTCGACAAGTTCGACCGCGCCTTCTCCGCCTACTTCAAGGGCGTGGAACTGCTCACCGACTTCAGCCAGGACCTGCCGCTCGAATGGCTGCGCAAGACGCTGGAGCTGGAACTGAGCGAAGCCGACAAGGCCGCCATCCAGAAGATGGGCTGGGACGAGCTGATGGAAACGCTGAAGAAGCGCTTCGAAGAGCAGAAAGAGCGCCACGAGGGCGGCAGCAAGATGATCGGCACCGGTGGCACCAGCCCCTTCGGCGCTTACGGCTACAACCCGCAGGGCATCCGCATCGGCCAGGACAAGAGCCGCAACAAGAGCGC
>LNFM01001545.1_pt1 | contig 51679 bp, 49 predicted proteins | sample 596031 | NCBI WGS metagenome assembly LNFM01 (sample SAMN04254537, study PRJNA301005) | activated carbon metagenome | isolation source: dual media filters at the Ann Arbor, Michigan drinking water treatment plant | place: USA: Ann Arbor | reverse complement strand
CGGGCGAAATTCGGCGCGAAGGCCGTGGTGGCGGGACGGGCGCTGAAGGACTGAGGCTGTGGCATCCTGCCGCCGTCACAGAACCATGATGACCGGACGGGCCAGCCTCGCCATAAGCGACGCAAGCGAATCCGGAGTTCCCATGCGCCCCCATCGTCGTGAGTTGATCGCCGGCTCGGCCGCCGCCCTCGCCTTCACCGGTCTGGCGCGCAATGTCGCGGCCCAGACGGCGGCGGCCGACGAGACCTATGTCAACGAGGTCCATGGCTACGGCCCGCTCGTCCCCGATCCGAACCGGCTGCTCGACCTACCGGAGGGCTTCTCCTACCAGGTCATCTCGCAGAGCGGCGACACCATGGACGACGGGCTGTTCGTACCGGGTCAGCCGGACGGCATGGGTTGCTTCCCGCTTGACGGTCCCCGCGTCGCCCTGGTTCGCAATCACGAACTGAAAGGCTCCAGCGCCCTGCACCGGAACCTCGGTCCTGGCGGCTTCCATCAGGAGCGGATCGGCCTGCTGGACCCGGCCAAGGGCTATGACACCTACAAGGACGGTCGACCCCTGCCGGGCGGCACGACGACGCTGATCTACGACCTCGAGACACGCCGCACCGTCAGGCAGTACCTGTCGCTGGTGGGGACCAGCACCAACTGCGCCGGCGGCGCCACGCCTTGGGGCAGTTGGCTGACCTGCGAAGAGACTGAGCAGACGGCCGCAAGCGCGGACGTGACAAAGTCCCACGGCTACATTTTCGAAGTGCCGGCCAGCGCCACCGGCCTTGTCGATCCCGTACCGCTCAAGGCGATGGGCCGGTTCGAGCACGAGGCGATCTGCGTCGATCCGGGCACCGGCATCGTCTACCTGACCGAGGACAAGCTAGACGGGCTGTTCTACCGCTTCATTCCGACCACGCCCGGCAAACTGGCCGAGGGAGGCCGGCTTCAGGCCATGGCCCTCAAGGGCAAGCCGGGCGCCGACACGACCAACCACGAGGCTCGCGAATGGGCGGTCGGCGATACGCGCGAGGTCGTCTGGATCGACATGGAAGACGTCGAATCCCCCAACGGCGACCTGCGCCAGCGCGGGCACACCGCCGGCGCCGCGCTCGTCGCGCGGGGCGAAGGCATATTCTGGGGCGACGGCGAACTGTTCATGACCGCAACGGCCGGCGGGCCGCTCAAGCGTGGCCAGATCCTGCGCTACGTCCCGTCGCGAATCGAGGGCCGCCGTGGCGAGAGCCTTCTTCCCGGGCGTCTGGAGCTCTTCTTCGAAAGCGCCGACATCCGGACGATGAACATGGGCGACAACATCGTTGTCGCGCCCTGGGGCCACCTGATCGTGTGCGAGGACAATTATTCGACCGAGCTGCGCAACCACCTCAAGGGGGTCACTCCGGACGGCAAGGTCTATACGTTCGGCCGCAACGTCTTCGCGGGAAACAGTGAATTCGCTGGCACCTGTTTCTCGCCGGACGGGTCCGTGATGTTCGTCAACATCATGTACCCTGGGATCACCTTCGCGATCAGAGGCCCCTGGTCCTCGGTCCGGACGTAAACAGCCGCGCCTGCGAACGCCGCACCATCCACAGATTGACGGTCGCCGTCGCCAGCACCAGGGCGGCCCCGGCCTGATGCAGGGCGCCGAGCCAGAGCGGCGTGCCGTGCATCAGGGTGGCGATTCCCAGCAGGGCCTGCAGCCACAGAGCCGCCGCCACCACGAACGCCGCCGCGCCCAGCCCTTCGGCCAGCCGCCAGCGCCAGGCCTGCACGGCATAGACGGTCCCGCCGATCAGCAGGCCGTAGGCGCCGAGCCGGTGATTGAACTGCACCAGCGCCTGGTCGTGCAGGAAGGCGAGTCCGCCCTTGCTCCATTCGACCGGCGGCAGGACGGCCCCGTTCATCAGCGGCCAGTCGGTATAGACGAAGCCCGCCTTGGCCCCGGCAACCAGCCCGCCCAGCAGACACTGGATGAAGATCGCGCCCAGCAGCAGGGCTGCCCCGCGGCTCCACACCACCGGCGGACGACTGTGTGATTCGCCGTTCCAGGCTTCGAGGCCGGTCCAGATCAGACCCATGAAGATCGCCAGCGCCAGTCCGAGGTGCGTCGCCAGCCGCTCCGGCGCGACATCGACCCGCTCCGACAGGCCGCTGGACACCATCCACCAGCCGATCAGCCCCTGCAGTCCGCCCAGCGCCAGCAGAACGACGCACCGGACGATCAACCGCCGGGGCAGGCTGCGCAGGATCAGGAAGACGGCGAACGGCAGGGCGAAGGCAGCGCCGATCAACCGGCCCAGCAGCCGGTGCGCCCATTCCCACCAGAAGATGCCCTGGAACTCGGCCAGGCTCATGCCGGCGTTGACCTGGGTGTATTGCGGAATGGCGCGGTATTTCTCGAACGCCTCGTTCCAGTCCGCCGCGTTCATCGGCGGCAGGGCGCCCATGATGGGCTTCCATTCGGTAATCGACAGGCCGGATCCGGTCAGACGGGTGATGCCCCCGACCACGACCATGGCGAAGACGAGGACGGCGCACGTGAACAGCCAGATGGCGACCGCCCGGTTCTGATCGCCACCGATGAAACGCTTCATTCGACGCCTGCCGTCCCGACCGTTACAGTGCCGCCGCGTTCCTGTATCGCGTCGGCCCGAGCGGTATGCCCCCGCTAGGCGGCGAGATCGAGTCGCTTTTCGGCGTCGCATCGCCGCAAGTCTGGAGAGGCCGGTTGCCGTACATCGAAATCATCATGGCGGTCCTCGGGGCGTTCGCCCTGGCATGGCTGGCTGATCTGGTCAGCGGCCGCCGCGGCCTGTTCGCCACCTCACTGGTCTCGGCCGTCGCCGCCGTATCCGGCTGGTTCCTCGCCGTGCGCGTCTTCGGCTCCAGCACGATGGAGGAATGGACCTGGGTCATATGGTCGCTGGCCGCCTCGACCCTGGCCCTCGGTGCCTTCTTCCTGTTCCGGAGCAAGCGCTGATGGGTCCGCGGACCCGACGCTTCGTCGCCATGATCGGCGTGCTGTTCTTCGTGGCGTTCTGGATCTGGGGGGCGATCGCCCTGCGCGGCCTGCTGCCGCCGGGGCAGTTGATCGATCTCGCCGTCTTCGCCGTCGCCGGCATCGGCTGGGGCGTGCCCCTGTATCCGCTGTTCAAATGGGCGGAAAGCGGCAAGTCCCAGGGCGGAATTGCAAAGGGGCCGCCCTGAGGCGACCCCTTCAACCAACCGTCTTCATTGCGGAAGATGGTCGGAGCGACAGGATTCGAACCTGCGACCCCTTGACCCCCAGTAACCATTTTTGGGCTTTTCTGAAACGCGGTGAAACAACAAAACCGGCTGGAAAGCCGTTGAAAATACGCGTGAAACTGCTACATACTGATCCAGCCGGTTTCGTCATGACCCTCCGATTCTTGTGACCAAATCTGTGACCAAATCGGCGGCTTTCAGTACCAGCGAGTTTGCGTATGACCAGCCTTGACCCGTCCGCGTCGGCCCCCAAGATCCTTCTGACCGCAGGCCCGCGCGGCACCATTCATATGAAAGTGCCGCCAGGCGTTCGTCGTATCCGCGACAGTCTTACGCCCGGCCTGGACATCCTGATCGGGAAGACCAAGCGCACTTATGCGGTGAAGCTGAGGGTCAAAGACCGTCCCGGTCAGCTCGTCGTTCGGTTGGGCGACGTCGATCAAATGGACCTCAAGGACGCGCGGCTCCAGGCCAGGGCCGCGATCGACGACGCACGTCGAGGCATCCTGCCAGAGCAAGCGAGCGAGCGCCGGGAACAGGCCAGGCGCGCTGAAGCGGCGGCGGCCCGCAAAGCGGAACTGGAGGCCGAGCGCGCGCAGTCCGTCACCTTCAAATCCGTCGCGGACGACTACCTCGCCGACAAACTTCCCGGTGGCGGCGGCAGGCTGGCCTCCCAGCCCGAACTCAAGCGTAAGCTCGAGAAGGAATTGAAGGGTTGGCATAAGCGGCCGATTGCCGAAATCACCCGAGCGGAGATCAAAACCCTGGCCAGAACCAAGGCCAAGGCGTCGGAAACCTCAGCCAACCGGCTGCTGTCCTTCATCAAGCGCGTCTTCGCCTGGGCCGAGGATCAGGACATCATCGACGATAATCCCGCGCTCGGGGTGAAGAAACCCGGGGCCGAAGCCGAACGGATGCGCTATCTCGAGGATGACGAGATCCGGCTGTTCTGGAAGGCGGCCGATACCATCCCCGAGCCGGCCGGACGGCTCTTCCAGCTCTGCCTGGTCACAGGCCAGCGCCGGGGCGAGGTCGGCGGACTGCGGCGTTCAGAACTCGGCGAGTTTCGGTTCAAGGATCGCGAGGGAAAGGCAAGCTCGGTCAAAGCCTGGTTGCTGCCTGCAGGCCGAACGAAGCGGCGGCGCGATCATGCCGTACCCCTTTCGCCCTTGGCTCAAGCCATCATCGCCGGCGTTCCCGAACTGAAGAATGAGCAAGGCGAGGTGACGGACCACGTCTTCGCGACGGCGGGCCATCGGGACCAGGCCCCCTCGGGTTGGTCGAAGTTCAAACGGGCGCTGGACGAGGCGATCGGGCGACTGATCGCCGAGGAAGCGGGCGAGGACTACGATGCCGCGCGACATCGGCTGGCTGACTGGCATATCCACGATCTGAGGGCGACCTGCGCGACCCACCTCGACATGGAGGAGGTCGATAGCCAGACCATCTCGCGGATTCTGAACCATGCCGAGGGCGATTCAAAAAGCATCACCAAGCGGTACAAGCGTTATGCGTACGACCGCGAAGCCTCGGAAGCGCTCAATCTCTGGGCCGAGAAGCTCGAGCGATTGACCCAGGCCAAGCGGGACACGGCCCCGCCTTCCCTCTTCGCCTTCAATGACCCAGTGCGTGTCAGTGCCCAGCGGCAGGCGGCCTGAAAGCCCTGAGATGGTTCTCGCCCTTGCTCCCTATCGCCGGAAGGCACTCTTTGGGCCGACCCATAAGCGCCGAAGCCGACGGCTCTGTCGGTTATGACCGTCGGGCCCCACCCTGTCGGGGGCAGGCCATGACCTATTGAAACCGGGCCGCTTTGGTCGATAAGCGAGGCATGAACGATATTCCGCTCCGGCAGAACCAGGACGCCAATCTTCGGCTGCTGCGGGCACGCCAGGAGATGTTTCATCGGGCCAAGCTGGTTTTCATTGCGCAGCTCCTGCTGACGGTGCTGCTGCCGGTCTCGGGGGCGATCTGGGGCCTGGTTCACGAGGACCAACGCGCGACCATCGCTCTGTTGAGCCTGATCATGACCGTCGTGGATGCGGCGCTGCTCGACCGGGCGCAGCGTCGGTTCGTCCGCAACGGTGCCAAGGCGGCCGAGGCGTTCGACTGCAGCGTGCTTCAGCTGCCCTGGAACTCGTTGGCGGCGGGAAGGCCCTTGGACGACGAGGCCATCGAGGAAGCCGCGACGTCATGGGGACGACGCCGCCAGAACAAGGGGCTGATCGACTGGTATCCGAACGAGGTCGGTCAAGCCTCTCTTTCGCTCGGCCGCCTGATCTGCCAACGCACCAACCTTTGGTACGATGGCCGTCTCCGGCGATTGAATGGGTCTCTCGCTCTCCTCCTGGCCTGGGCATTGCCGATCGCTCTGTTGTTGGCGTGCTGGTGGCTCAACCTGCCATTTCGCGAGATCGCCATCGTCCTGACGCCAGCCGCCCCCGTCATGGTCTGGGCCATCCGCGAGCATTTCAGGCAGAAGGATACGGCCGAGGCCCAAGAGCAGACCAAGGGCGAGGCCGAGGCCTATCTATCGACCATCAAGCGCGGAGATTTGAGCGAGCCCGAGGCCCAGCAGGCCGCTCGCGACGTCCAGAACGCCCTGTACGCCAGACGCGCGGCCAGCCCCATGATCATACCGGGGCTGTACCAACTCGCCCGCCCGGGCCTGGAACGTCAGATGAAGGCCGGGGCCGCGGAACATGTCCGCGACCCCAAATCCTAGATACGCTCTGTCAGGACGCGGGGAAGAACTCGCCGAAGACCTCTCGCCAGATCCGAACCGCCTCCCCTTCTCGGCCCCGCGCCTCGGCGCGGTAGGCCCGTGTCGCGGCCATCTCCGCAGCCTCCAGCTTGAGACGGGCGGCCGAGCAAAGGACGGGCGTCATTTCATCAGAGACCGGCGGCCCCAGATGGGCGGGATCGGCCCAGTCCTCGTTTACGCTCGCGGCCGCCGCCGCGAAGAAGCGTCTCGCCTCATCGGGAAAAGTGTTGAACGGCCCGTCGATGAGATCCAGGGCCATCACCTCGACCAGGAACGACGGTTCGATGGGCTTCCCGTTCGCCCGGTTCCAGCTCTTGAGCATCTTCACCAGCGGGACCCAGTTGCCCGAGAGATCCCGGTTCTTGGCCGTGGTCAGATCGTTGTGCGTCGCCGGGTTGGTCTTGATCCAAGTTCCGAGCTGTTCGTCGGGAATCTCGTAGTCCGACCCAGAGGCGAAAGCCGGCACCACGTCCAGGCTTACGACCTTGCCGTCCTCGTGCTGGGTCTGGTTGCGCTTTTCGAACCAGACGGTCACGCATCGTCGATCGCGGACGACCTGGTCGCGGCCATAGGCATCGACCAGGCACGCCTCCAGATCATCGAGCACGGCTTTCGGGTGCGCCTTGCGGCGCTCCGACTCCTTCGTGCCCAGAACGACGAAGATGTCGATGTCCTTGAGCGGCTTGGTCTTGGTGTGCCGGCCGTAGGATCCTGCCAAGAAATCATGATCGACGTCGAACGACGCCTGGACCGTGGCCCGAACGTCTTTCTGCCGCCGACTGGCGTCGTCCTGTTCCGTCTTCGTCAGCTCCAGGCGGGATTTGAAGGTGGCGAAAGCGTCGCTGACCTTGCTCATGACGGTCTCCAGTAGTTGAGGCCCGCAGTGATATCGTGCGTGGCGATGGCGGTGCCGGTCGCGCGGCTGACGAGTCCGGCGGTCGAACGCTTGGTGCAGCTCGACATCCCAGGCACGTCGGGTCGGCCGGGGCGCGTCGTCAAGATGATCGTGTAGGTGCACCCGCTGGGCGGACGTCCGACCTTGTCGATGGTCCGCTGGAGATGCTGGCGATCGACCCACATGTCATCGTCGACGCCGCTGCCGGCATAGGTGATGGGAAAGTCCCAGCGAAGCTGAAGATCGCGGGACCCCGGCTTGTGGAACTCGATCGTCACCGTGGTCAGCCAGCCGCTTTCGAGCCAAGTCCGCGCGGCATTGCCCACGATGGCCCAATCGTCGACCAGTTTCTCGGGCGACAGGCCAGCAGCCTGAACGATCCGGGTCAGCTGATTGCGCATGTGATCCGCGACGAAGGCAGCGGTGTGGGTGCGAGTATAGGTGAAGGTTGAAACGGCCATCAGTGTGCGGCTCCCCAGTCGATCGTGAGCGCCGATGCCGCGGCGGGTTGTGCGTTGGACGCCTGGTCCGCCAGCGCGCCAGGGGTGTCGTTGAAGTCATGGACGACCAGACGCGGTGCCCGCTTCTTCAAGGTCTCCGTCACCCAGTCGATATCGACTGGATCGCAGGGCACATACAGGGTCCAATCTTTCGCCGTCGGGTTCCAGTCGAGCGCCGCGACGTCGAGACCCAGACTGACCGCATCTGCGCCATAGGCGAAATAGAGCACCAGCCGGTGGCCATCGCCCTTCAGCGTCAGAGGATGATCGGCGTAGTGCTCCTCGGCGAGCAGGCTTGCCATCACCGTTGTCGCCGCCGTCAACTGAGCCGTGTCAATGGAATCCGACTGGGTGATCAGGTCGATGACCGCCGCCCAGGTCTCGGACCCCGATCGGGCCGGGACGGCCGCGATATCCCTACGCAGCTTCACGGCCGACCTCCTTGCCCGCCTGTGCGGCAGCCTTGATCGCGGCCAGCAGTTGCTGGCTCGTGACGAGGTTGGGATCGCGCGCCGTCGCCAGCGATCCGGCGAGGGCGCCCACAACGGCTTTGCGCAGGCGCCGCCCATCCATGCCGTTGGACGCGGTCACGAACAGGGCCATGTCGTGCCCGAGGTTGGCGACCTTGGGCCATTGGCGCGCCAGCGCATCCAGCGTGTCCCGGATGATCTCGGCCCGGGCCTCGGCGTTCGGCGGCGGGATGGTTTCGATCAGGTCCGCGCGGGACAGGAAGGCGGCGTCGACCGCCTGTGGATAGTTGGTCGTGGCGATCAGCAGGATATTCTTGTGGGTCCGCGTCAGCAGATCGAGTCCGGCGAGAACGGCGTCGGTCGCCCGGTGCACATCGACGGGATTGGCTTCCAGGCTCATCCGGCGCCGATCGGCCGCCAAGGTCTCCACTTCATCCAGTAACACGACGGCGACGCCGCCCATGCCCGCTTCCGGAATGGTCTGGGTGAACAGCGTGGTGACCTGCTGCTGGCTCTTGCCGAGCGAGGCGCTCGCCAGACCGTGCGGATCGATCTGCAGGAAGGTCACCTTCTGACCTGGAAGCATCGATGCCACCTTGGTGGCGAGGCCCCGGGCCAACGTCGTCTTGCCGGTTCCGGGAACACCGGCCAGGACGATCAGACCATGGAGCGGCGCGGCGTCGAAAGGGATGGACCGGCGGACGGTCAAGGCCAGCATCGACTGGGCGAGAAGGCGATCCTTGACGCCCTGATCGATCTTGATGGCGGCCCATGCGGTCTCGAACTGGACGTCGGGCAGAGGGCAGCGGTAGGCGATTCCTGAATTCATGGTTCAGTCCTTTCGGTTCGGGGAGGAAGAATCCGAGAGGGCTGTGTCGCGGCCACGGTTGTGTGGGCGCGACGGCGATGCATAAGATCGCGCCGCTGGCTCGGATGAGTCGGTATCGGGGAGAGATCGGCCTCCTGAGTGACGGCCAAGTCGAAGTTGGCCGGCCTCTCCCCACCTTGTTCACGCTCAGATCACTGGACAGCCCCGTCGTCTGATGCCGACCAGACCTTCGCGCATGACGGCCGCGTCGTCGCTTGAATTCTGAGGGAATCGGAACAGCCAACACCCAATGCTCAGGGACTCGTTAAGGCGAGTCGCAGGCGACGCAAAGGGAACGTTAACGCGTCTTCACTCTGATGCGATTCGTGCCCTGTGTCGAATGCCACGTCAAGATGTTGTGGTGAGATTGTTGTTCGACCCCACATACGGGCTTCGTGGAAGGGATCATGCGGCGTTGGTGCAGGCCGCCGTTTTTAACATCTTTCGATGAGGGAGGCTTTAGCGATCGTGATGGATCCTGTTTTTGCGGCCTCTCGACGCCGCCTCAATTCAGGTCAGCCCGCCGGGCGCGTGGACGCTAGCCTCAGACTGTGGCAAGTAACATATCCTTGCACTTTGGGCGTGTAGATATAGGAAATGTAACATCGCCATGGCGACCATGACCCACATCGAACGCGCCCTCGCCGTCGCCCAGGCCCAAGGCGTCGCGCGCACCCGCGATTTCGTCACCGCTGGCGTCCCCCGCGTCTATCTCAAGCGACTGGTCGAGGATGGTCGACTGAGCCAGGTCGGCCGCGGCCTTTACAGACCTAACGACGTTTCTCTGCCCACGACCTCCAGCCTGGCCGAAGCGGCGCGCGTGGTACCGGACGGGGTGATCGCGCTTCTGTCCGCCCTGCGATTTCACGGACTGACCACCCAGGCCCCTCATGCCGTCTGGCTTCTTATCGGCACGCGGGCGTGGACTCCTGTAAATCCGCCCATGCGGCTGAAGATCGTTCGAGCCAGCGGCCCCTCGCTGACGGAGGGCGTGGAGACACACGACATCGACGGCGTCTCCGTGCCCATCACATCCCCCGCCAAGACCGTGGTCGACTGCTTCAAATATCGGCGGAGGGTCGGGCTCGACGTCGCCCTTGAGGCGCTTCAGGATTTCATGAAGGACAGCGCACACCGTCGCCAGCGCGACGCGCTCTGGAGATATGCCGAGATCGACCGGGTCCAAACCGTGATCCGTCCCTATCTGGAAGCGCTCAGCTGACCCGCCGACCGGTCCGTAATGTCGCCGCCTCGGTCCGAGATCGGCTGACCGCTAGGGCACGGCTGCGCCGTGAGGACGTGCAACTCGTCTTCCTGCGCTATGCGATCGAGCGTCTGCTCTATCGATTGAGCGTCTCCAACCACCACGACCGCTTCATCCTGAAAGGCGCGATGTTGTTCGCCCAATGGGCGCCGACGCCGCACCGACCGAGCGGCGACCTCGATCTCCTGGGCCTCGGCGACAGCGCCCCTGACGTCGTGCGAGACATCTTTCGCGAGGTTGTGGCGATCCCCGTTGACGATGACGGCGTGCTGTTTCTGCCAGATACGCTGGTCGCCGAAATCGCGCGGCCCGACGCGGAATACAGCGGCGTGTCGGTGGACGTCAGCGCGGAGATCAACGGCGCGAAGCTCAAGGTCCACATCGACATCGGATACGGAGACACCATCACGCCGGCGGCCGTGCAGATCGAATATCCATCGCTCCTGGATCAGCCGAGGGCCAAGCTGCTGGCCTATCCGCGAGAGACCGTCGTCGCCGAGAAGTTCCAGGCCATGGTCGAACTGGGGATGGCCAACACGCGGTTGAAGGACTTCTTCGATCTGTGGGCGATCGCCAACACGTTTGAGTTCGACGGCGAGACTTTGGCGGAAGCGTTCGCCCGCACCTTCGATCGTCGCGATACGGCACTCCCTACAAGCGATCCATTGGCGCTCACGTCCGCCTTTGCCGAACGAAAGCAGAAAGAATGGACGGCCTTTCTCGATCGGACCGACATCGCGATGGCGTCGAAATCCCTACCCGAGACCCAGGCGCTGATCGCGACCTTCGTTCTGCCGCCGGTATTGGCTCGCGCCAGAAATCAGGCCTTTGTCCGGCGCTGGACCCCAGACGACGGTTGGGTGGAGACGTCCTGAACACCGTTGGATTTTGGGGGCATGCTGACGGGCTCAGTGGAAGGCCTCAGAACTCAAAGGCTCGCTGAGCCTCATCGCCCGACCCCCGCTTAGGCTTCGCGCGAGGGATCGGATCGGCGGGCTTGGGCCGTGGGGCCGCGTTCGGCGACCCTCGCCTCTGTGGCGCTGAGGCCGCGAGCGCCTTCGCCTCCTGCTCACGGTCGGCGACTCGAAAGGCAGGAAGCTCGGATTCCGAACGCGGCGCTCTGGACGCCTGCCACGCATTGACCTCGCTCTCCAACCAGCCCACGCGGCCGGGCGAAATCTGTCTCGGTGTCGGGAAGTCTCCTGCCTTCTGTCGTCGCCAGGCCGTCGTTCGACTGAAGCCGGTCAAGCTCTTGACGGTCTTCCATCCAAGGAAGCGATCGCCAGGCGGTGGTGTCCGCTCGCTGCCCACAGAGGTCGTCACGATCCGACTCCCGCGTGCTGGTCGGCGATGCCCTCGGCAAGAAGGTCGTCCGCGCGCCGCTCAAAAGCGGCCGCCAAGGCCTCAGCATCCCGAGCCGCATCGACCGGATCCCGCCCAGCCCACGAAAGGAGCACGGGCTTCAGCGAAAAACTCATGGACGGATCCGCCATCAAGTCCTCAGGCGTCGGACGCCCAGACAACTCTCGCCGGGGGCGAGATGAAGAAGTCAGACGCGTCATGGCGCACGCCTTTCGTCTGCTGGCCTCTCCCACGACGCACGGCGCAGGCCCGAATCCTGGGCCTCGGCCCAACGGCGCAGCACGCCCCGCGGATAGAGAGGCTTGCCGCGGATGTGCCGACACGGCGGCCCGTTGCCGACCGACCAGGCCCGCGCCAGGGTGGTCGGCTTCATGCGGATGCCGAACCGCTGGAGGAACTCGGAGGCCTCATTGCGGGTGAGCAGATCGTCGTCCCGCTCAACATCAGCGTCGGCTTCTTTGGGGTCTTCGGTCATCGTGCGCCTCCCGCCCGGCATTCTCGCGAACTGCGCACCCCGCGGCCCGCCGTCAGGGCGAGGTAGCAGTCCACCACGCTGACGACATACTCCTGGGTCTCGCGGATATCCGGAATGCGGCCCAGGCGCGCGACGCGGCCGGGTCCCGCGTTATAGGCCGCCAAGGCGAGGCGCAGGTCGCCGAACCGCAGCATCTGCCGCGCCAGATAGGCCGCGCCGCCCAAGAGGTTTTCGACCGGGTCGAAGCGGTCGCGCACCCCCAGGTCGGCGGCGGTGCCGGGCATAAGCTGGGCGAGGCCGCAGGCACCGACGGGCGAACAGGCCTCGTTGCGATAGGCGCTTTCGACCACGACCAAGGCATGCAGGAGCTTGGGATCGAGCCCATGCCGCTCCGCCGCCGTGGCGATGGCGGTCATGAACGGCTGGCTGAGGGGAGCCAGACGGGGCGTGTCCAGCGGTTCTTCTGCCGATAGCTCGACGAAGGGTTCGATTGTGTCGACGGCCGTGAACAGATCCCCGCCCGCCGCGCGCCAGTCGGCGGTCTGGGCCGAGGCCGTGCTGGCGCTCAGCAGGGCCGCGAGGGTGATGAGGGTCCGTCTCACCATGTCAGGGTCTCCTTGTAGACGCCGTCGACCTCGGACCGGCGGACCGGGCCGAAATAGCGGCTATCGAAACTTCCCGGCGTATCGCCGAGCAGGAACAGTTCGTCTGGGCCGAGCGTCCGGCAGCCAAACCAAACGGGCAGCGCGACGCCGCGCCGGTCGCGCGCCAGGACGGGCGAGACCCGCGAGGGCGTCCGCACCGCGCCGCCTTCCGCGCAGACGCGATCGCCACCGACCGCCGCGACGCGTTTGATCAGCTTGACCTCGGCCGGCATCCCGAGCCTGGCCAGATAGGGTCGGATGCTGGAGGGCTGGGCGATGGCGACCACACTGCCGTGCGCGATCCGGGCGTCGGCCTGCCGGACGTAGAGCCCCTCCGGCAGGCTCGGGCTCTCATTGACGAGCGCCAGGTGGGGAGCGCGGTTGGCGGACGCCGCCACCACGGCCAATCCAGCCACCGGGATGAGCGTCCAGGCGGCCCATTGTCGGTACTGCAAGAAGAGCATCATGGCCGGTAGGGCTCCAGGATGAGATCGCGGGTAATCAGCACCCGCACCGGTGCGCCGGCCCGCAGACGGATGGACGGGCGCACCTGAAGCTCGCGGTCGATCAGACTGCCGCCGACCCGCGCGCCCTCGATGGCCGTGGCGTCGCCGACGTCGCCGAGCAGGCCACCGCCGTCGTCATCGTCGTCGCGCGCGATCTGGCCCAGCGTGGTGATGGCCCCGGCGAACAGGGTGGCGACCGCGAGCGGGAACAACCGCCGATCGACCCGGCCCTGGACGCCTACGGCCCCTTGGGCGTCGACCCCCGGCTCCTCGGTCAGGATCAGGCTCTTACCGTTCGGCAGGATCAGCCGCTCCCAGGTCAGGAAGGCGCGGCGGTCGCCGTAGCTGCTCTCGCCGTCGTGACGACCGATCAGCCGGGTGCCCTGTGGCAGCAGAAGGTGACGGCCGCTGACCGAGTCGAACACGTTCTGGGTCACGGTGGCCACGACGGGACCCGTGCGAGAGGTATCGATCCCGGTCAGGAGCGCTGCTGGCACGATCGCCCCGGCCTTCAGCTCGAACGGCGACAGGGGGCTCATCAGGGAATGGCCGTTGTAGACCGCGCCGTAGTCCCGACCTGGACCGGCCGACGACGCGCCACCGGCCGGCGCGGCGCCGCCCGATGCCTGCGCGCCGGGTCCGCCGCCGAAGAACAGGCCTGATCCCGCCGCCTCCTGGGCCACGCTGCGGCCGCGAGGGGCGGAAGACGCGGCGGCGGCAGCGTAACCGTAGTCCGGCGAGCGCACTCGGTCGGTCGCGCGCGGGGCGACGACGGCCGGCTCGGACTCACCCGACCGTGTGCGGGGCTCGGGCAGTTGATCGCCCGGGGTCAGGCGATCGTAGCTAGACGGTTGACCGGTCACCAGATCGGCGGGCCGAACCGTGCCGCGCGCCTCGTCGAGCCGTCCCTCCTCCACGCGCTCCCGCGCATTGGCCCGGAGCTCGGGCTGGACGACGAAGGCCCAGGCCAGGGAGCCGGACAGAAGCGCGGCGGCGCCGATCACCACGACCTGCACCACGGATTTGCGCAGGCGCACGGCCGTCGGTCGCGGGGCACGCGTCGACAGGCCCGGCGGCGGCGCCTTGGGCAGAGGCGCATCCGGATGGATGGGATCGGTCATGAGCGGCCTCCCGCGACGCGGTCGGTGCGACCGATGCGATCGGCGCTGCCGAGGCGTTGGAGCCGGACGATCTGCGGGCGGCGGTCGCCGAGCCGCAGCTCCGCCCGGTCGAACACCCGATCGACGACGAACAGACCGCCCTGCTGGCGATAGTTGACCATCTGCGCCTCGCCGTCGGGGGCGATGACGAACAGGGCGGGCGCCTCATCGACCTGCAGATCAGGCGAGAAGGTGATGAAAGTTCGAGTGCCGTCATTGAACACCGAGGTGGGCGTCCAGCGCGGGGCACGTCCACGTGGATCGATGCGATAGCGGGCGTCCAGCGGTCCGGTTGGGACGGCCATGGGATCGGCGACCCGCTCCTCCACGCCGGCGAAGGCCCCTGCCCCGCCCGGCGGGATCACCGCGCCGATGTCCCAGGCGACGGCGGCGTTGAACCCGTCCGGTGAGCCGCTCTTGAGCTGCAGGAAATACACCCGCTGCGAGGTCGTCAGAACGAGGTTGGTCTCCAGGCCCCGTTCGAGGGGCTTGAGCAACACATGCGCGCGCTGGTTGGGTCCCGAGCCGGAGCTGGCCTCGCCGATCTGCCAACGGACGGTGTCCCCCGCCGCCTTGGAGGTGACGGTCTCGCCGGGGGCCAGGGTCAGGGTCGTGACCCGCAGCGGTGCGGTCCAGATCTCATAGACGCGGCCCGGGTCGTAGGAGAACACCTGCACACCGCCGACAAAACTGTCCGAACTCGACGCGGCGCGGGCCTCGGCATTGGCCGCCGCGATCGCGGTCGGGCCGACGACGGGTTGCGGCCGAGGGGCGGGTTCCGGCGGTTGATCGGTGGGCGGTGCATCGCGCGCAGCGATAGCGTCGGCCGTCACCGCCTCATCCTCAACCGCGTCGCCTTCAGCCACGACATCGACGCCAGCGTCGGCACCCGCGACCACATCGAGATAGGCCCGCTCCGTCGGGCTCGAAGGCAGGACACGGGCCACCGAGAGGGTCACCGCCACCGGTGCCAACCGCGGAACGTCCGGCAGCGGCGCCTCGCCGCCGCCGCTGAAGGGGCGGATGAGGGCACAGCCGGAGAGAAGAAGGCCGCAGGCGGCCAGGCTCAAGAGGCGTCGGGGGTCCATGACACGTCCTCGATTTTCAGTCCCAGGGGGTTTTTCATCAGCTCGGCCTCGGTACGGGGCGGCTGGAGGGTGGTGGTGATCAGGGCGCGCCAGCGTTCGGTCCCGGCCGCCTGGCCGTTGATGAAGCGGGTCTCGCGCCATTGCAGGTCGTAGGTGCGCTCGGTGCGGCGCACGACGTTGAGCACCTCGACATTGACCGCCTCTCGTCCGACCTCGGCGAAGGGGTCGTGCGCCTGGGCCCAGCTGTTCAGAAACGACGCAGCCTTGGGCGTCACGAGGTCATAGGCGCGCAGCCAGTTCTGACGGATGACGATGGGGTCGATCGACTTGGAACGCACATCGCGGATCCAGTCGGCCAGCGCCCTCCCCGTCTGGGCCTCGGTCGGCTCATAGCGACCGCCTATGGCGGTGATGCGCTGGGTCTGGCCGAGATCGGAGACCTCGACCACGAACGGCTTGACCACGGCCCGTTCGGCCTGGACCCACCAGCCGGCGCCCAGAAAGCCTGCCAGCACCAGATTGGCCAGGGCGATCCGCCGCCAGTTCCGGGCATGGGCCAGCGACAGACCCATGCGGTCGTCCCAGACCTGGCCGGCCCGCTGATAGGGCGTGCTCTCCGGCGCGGAGGCCAAGGCGCGTTTGGGTTTGAAGAAGGGATGCATGATCAGGACTCCTCCGATCGAAGGCTGGGCGACACCGCCCCGCTGGTCTCGCCGGCGGGCAACAGCCCCCGCCCATGGTTGGCCACAAAGAACGCCTGCATCGCCGCCGCGCGGCCCGGGGCCGCCGCCGTTTGGCCTGAGGTGGCGGTTGCGCCCGCCGCCTTGTGGAAGGCGCGGCGTGCGGCCTCGGCCTCGGCGTTGATCTGGGCAGCGGGGCGGGCGGGCGGCGCCTGGCCGGGATCGCCGTCGGTGGGGGATGGCGCGCTGTCCTTCTGTGGCGCGCCGGTCCATCCGGTCGCAGGTTCGGCGACGCCAGACGGTCCGGCGGCGGAACGTATCGAGGCCATTGGATTGGGCGCGCCTGCAGACGCCGGTGAACGCGGCCCGGACGGCGAGGGGTTGTCATTGGACGGTCTCGGCGGTGCCGAGGGCGGGGTGGGCGGTCGCCCTGCCCCCGCGCCGGCGGCGGCACGCGCCGATCCCGCGACACGGGACGCAGCGCCACCGGCGGCCGCCCCTGCGCCGGCGATCCCCGCGCCGGCGAGCAGCCCCGCTCCGCCGACGGCCAGCGCGCCGGTGACGGCCGAGCCGGCGCCGAGCGCCGGTCCGCCGGTGACCAGGGCCGAGGCCAGATTGGGAATGAAGATGGCCAGCATGGCCAGCAGCATCGAGGCCACCAGGATGGTCAGGGCTTCGTAGAGATCGGGGTTGGCCGAGGGCTGGAGCTGGTCGAACACGGTCCGCGCGCCTGACACCACGATGGCCAGGGCCAGCACCTTCAGGCCCGAGGACACGACATAGCCGAGCGGCCGTTCGGCCAGGAAGGCGGACTTGGACCAGATGCCGAAGGGCAGAAGCACAAAGCCGCCCAGGGTGACGATCTTGAACTCGAGCAGGGTGACGATGATCTGCAGGGCCAGGACCCCGAAGGCGAGCATGATGCCGATCATCGCCAAGCCCAGGATCAGGGCGTCCGTCAGATTGCCGGCGACGTCGAGCGGGTTGTTCACCGGCGCCGGGGTCTCGCCCAGCGCCTTCACGATCTCCCAACCCTGCTGGAGAATGGCGCCGGGGTTGAGGAACTCGCCTTGGGAGAGCGAACCGCCGCCCGCCGTCAGACCCAGTTCGATGAAGCCCGCGTAGAGAGTCTCTGACAGGGCGTGCCAGTCGTTGATGACATAGGCGAAAAACCCGATCAGCAGGATCTTGCCAAAGCCGGACGCGAGGATCTCTCTGTTGGGCGAGAGCAGCCACTGAATGGCGGTCAGGGCGACGACGAGAACGATCATCAGCCCGAACACGCCGTTGACCGCGCCTTGCAGGGCATTGAACCCGGCCGAGACGGTGTTGGAGAACACCACCATCAGCTCATTGGTCGTCTCCGGGCTGACCGCCATGACCGTCGCGCCCTCAGTTCCGCGCGTTCGGCAACGGGTTGAAAGTCGGCGCAGCCGGCGTCGCACCGTCCCGGCCCCAGAACTGACGGCGGGCCTCGGCCCCGGCGGCGCGTTCCGCCGCCGTGCGAGCGGTCTCCTCGGCCATCAACCGCGACTGGGCGAGCATGATGGTGCGCATCGAGCTGAGATCCTCGGCCAGGACCGCGAGGATCTGGGTCGAGGACTGGATGGCGGCGGTCTGGCCCTCGGCCCGTTCGCTCGCCGACAAGGCGCCCTGAAGACGCCGGTCTCGTCCCTGGCTCAGCCGTTCCAGCTCGGCGGCGGTGCGGGCCAGGTCCTGGGCGGTCTCGCGCGCCGCCGTGGTTCGCCGTTGGCTCTGCTGAAGCGCATTCGCGGGATCGAGGCCCTCGACGGCGGTGGGATAGAGGTCGGTGAACTGGTCTTCGAGCTGGGTGACGGTCGAGGCGACGCCCCGGACGTTCCGGGCCAGCTCGCCGATGTCGCGCAGGGTCGAGGTGGTCTCGCCCAGATGGCTGTAGGGCGAGGCGGCCAGCTCGCGGGCCTGGTTGGCCAGCATCCGGGCCTCGTTGGCGAGGCTGTCGAGCTGGCGCGAGGCCTGGAGCGCGTTCTCGATGTGATTGCGCGGGTCGAACACAACGGCCTGCGGTGGGGCCGGCGGCGGCGCGGGCGGCGGATTGGCCTGGGCCGGTTCGGGCTCGGAACAGGCCGCCAGGGTGACGGCGAGGCCGGCGAGCAGGAGGCCCCTACTCCGCCGCAATGGGCAGGTCGACGGCGTCCAAGCCCATTGAATCGAAGATGGCGTCCACATGGGTCACTCCCTTGGCTTTGAGGAATTCACGGGCGAAGGCCGACGGATCGGCGTGGGTGTCGCCGAGCCGATCCAGCACGTCGTCGATCAGGGTCTGGTCCTCGGGCGAGGACGCGCCGCAGAGCGCCAAGCCGACCCCGGAGAGCTTCAGATCGAATAGCCGCCGGCCCCGGGGCTGACGCCAGTAGTAGGCGCGCTTGGGCGTGGCGAAGGCGATCAGCTCCAGCTGGCGACGGTTGAGACCGAAGCCTCGATAAAGGTCAGCCGAGGACGGCTCCAGCGCCCGCGGATTGGGCAGGAAGACCTGGGTCGGGCAGCTCTCGATCAGGCTGGACGCGATCGGCGAGGCGGCGATGTCGTCCAGCGACTGTGTGGCGAACACCACGGCGACGCGCTTCTTCCTCAGCGTCTTCAGCCATTCTCGGATCTTGGCGGCGAAGGCCGTCTCGCCGAGGAACAGCCAGGCCTCGTCCAGGATCAGCATTGTCGGACGGCCGTCGAACTCCCGCTCCAGGTGATGGAACAGGGCCGAGAGGACCGGGGCCACGGCCGAGGGCGTGGCCATCAGGCTCTCCAGCTCGAAGGTGTCGAACCGGGTGGGCTCCAGCGCCTCGAACGCCCCGTCCAGCAAGGCGCCGTGCGGACCCTTCAGGGTCAGGGGTTCCAGGGCGGCCGCCACCGCCCGATCCTGAACCAGGGCGCAGAACACGGTCAGTGTCCGCTGCGAGACCGGCGCATCCGCCAGCGCCGCCAGGGCGATCCAGATCTCTTCTCGCAGGCGCGGGCTGGGGTCCAGCCCGGCCAGTTTGCAGGTCTCGGCCAACCATTCGGCGGCCCACGCCCGCTCGGGTTCCTGATCGACGCGCGCGAGCGGTTGCAGGGCAAAGGGTGTCCCCGCCTCCAGCGCCCGCCACCGGCCCCCGGCCGCCAGAGTCGCGGCCCGGGCCGAACGGCCCTTGTCGAAGAACACCACCCTAGCCCCGGGATAGCGAAACCATTGCAGGGCCAGGAAGGACAGCAGTGCCGACTTGCCCGAGCCGGTCGGACCCACGACCATCGCGTGGCCGACGTCGCCGACGTGGAGCACCAGACGGAACGGCGTCGAGCCCGTCGTTCGCGCCACGGCCAGCGGCGGGCCGTCGAGATTGGCGTCCATCGCCGGTCCCGCCCAAACCGCCGAGACCGGCAGCAGATCGGCGAGGTTCAGGGTCGAGACCAGGGGGCGGCGCACGTCGGCATAGGGTTCGCCCGGCAGAGAGCCGAGCCAGGCCTCGACGGCGTTCAGATCCTCGATCCGGGCGACCAGACCCTGGGCATTCAGCGCCGCCTCGATGGCGCGGGCCTTCTCGGCGGCGACCGCCTCGTTCGCGTCCATCACGGTGACGGTCAGGGTCAGGTAGCCGAAGGCGCAGGCCTCGGCCCCGAGGGCCTCGAGCGCCCCGTCGCACTCCTCGGTCTTTGAGGCGGCGTCGGTGTCCAGAAGCGGCACCTCCTCCTTGGTGATCGCCTCTCTCAGAAGCGTGCCGACGCCCTTCCTCTTGGCGAACCAGCGCTTACGCAGCTTGACGATCTCCCGCTCGGCCTCGGCCTTGTCGAGGCCAATCCACCGCGCGCTCCAGCGATAAGCGAAGGGTAGCGAGCCGAGCGCATCGAGCAGGCCGGGCCGGGTCGTCGACGGCAGGCCCCGCACCGACACCACCTTCAGCCAGCGATCCCCCAGCTTGGGAGCCACGCCGCCGGTGAGGCCGGCGTCGGTCAGCCAGGCGTCGAGGAACATTGGCGTCTCGGGCGGCCGGACGGCGAAAGCCTTGGGCGAGACGCAGTCGTGCAGCCAGGTCAGCAGGGCCTGATCGTCCAGGGCCTCGACCTCCGGCAGGGCGTCGGTCAGGAGGTCCAGCACCCCGCCGGCCTCGCGCCGGAAGGTGTCGAGCGCGGTACGCCAGTCCCGCCCGCCCTTCTCCAGGCCATCGAACAGCCAGCGCTCCATCCGCCGGGCGTCGTCTATCGGCGGGAGCCAGGTCAGGGCGGCGCGAAAATCGGTCTCGAAGGCGGGGTCTGCGCCTTCGAACAGGGCGCGGCGCTCGGCATCCACCAGCCAGGCCGCTTCGACCGCGATCTCGCCGTCGGGATAGGCGGCGGCCGGTCGGCGGCTGGCCTCGACATGCAGGCACCAGCCGGTCCCGAGGCGCTTCAAGGCGTTGTTGAGCCGGGCCCGCACCGCCATCAGCTCGTCCTCGGTCGAGGATTCCAGATCGGGTCCCCGGAACCGGAAGCCCGAGGTGAAAGAACCATCCTTGTTCAGCACCACACCGGGCGCGACCACAGCCGCCCATGGCAGATGGTCTGCCAGGGCCGCCGGTCGACGGCGATGCTCGTCGAGGAACCGCATGGCCGCCTCACCCGTCCAGATGGCCCGGCAGGGCCAGGTGACGCCGCAGGACATCGAAGAACCGCCGGTCCGTGCGGGCGGCGTAGAGGCCGATCGCATGGGCGATGGCCCACCACAGCAGACCCAGCCACCAGATGCGCAGCGCCAGACCCAGCATCAGGGCGATGGTGCCCATCAGGATGGCGTAGTCGCGCGGCATCCCCGCCATCAGCACCGGTTCGGCCAGGGCCTGGGCGACCGGCAGCTCATAGCCGTCCGGTCGACGGTCGAGCGAGGCCTGCGAGGTCTGACCCATCACCCGACCTCCACGCCGCCGGCGAAGCCGAAGAAGTCGAGGAAGAAGGTCGAGGCGGCGAAGGCGATGGAGAGACCGAACATGATCCCCAGGCCCCGCCGCATCGACGAGCCGTTCTCGCTCATGGCGATGCCGGCCCCGAACAGCACCACGGCCACCACTGCCGCGGCCTGGACCACGGGTCCTGTGATGGACTCCACCACCTGCTGCAGCGGCCCTTCCCAGGGCATCCCCGACCCGCCCGCCAGGGCTTGGCCCGCCATCAGCAGGCCGCAGGTCGCCGTCGCGGCCGAAAGGCCGCGTAGAAGTATTCTACGCATCGGTTGCTTCCTGATTGTTGGCGCGTCAGCCGGCGCCGCGAATCAAGACAAACAAACTCATCCACATTTTGTCAACAGTGATGACGAGTATTTTTGCACAACTCAAATGCAAGTTAATGGTGACTTAGGTGAACTCACATCACAAACTCAATCTGACCCTCATAGGTGACTTGCCGTAAGTCAGTCTGCGACTTTCCGTGACTTGCGTTCTATTCAGCGGCGGCGGGCATTTCCCAGACCGCGCCTCTGTTCGATCTCCGTTTGTTCAGAGGATCACGCCAAGATGCGTAAGCGATATTCGTCATCTTCAACGCCATCGACCGAGAGGACGGTTTCCACCCGACGACCTTCGGGTGTGCGCCGGATGTGCACGATCCGGTCCACAGCCTGGCCGATCGCACGCCGCGGCACGGTGCTCGAGACCTCGGCGATCAGATCCTCCAGTCGGCGCAGGGCCTCTTCGGCGGAGTTGGCGTGCAGGGTCGAGAGGCCGCCCGGATGGCCGGTGTTCCAGCTCTTGAGCGTCTCCAGGGCCGCCGCCCCTTCGCGCATCTCGCCGACCACGATTCGATCGGGCCGCATCCGCAGCGAATCGCGGACCAGATCAACCACGCCGATGACCTTGGGATATCGGCGCGTGAGCACCGAGACCACGTCCCAGGCCGAGCATTGGAGTTCCGGCGTGTCCTCGACCAGGAAGACACGGTCGTCGGCGAAGGCCGGCTCCGCCAGCACCGCATTGGCCAGGGTGGTCTTGCCCGACCCGGTCCCACCGGAGATCAGGATGTTCCGGCGCTCGACGGCGGCGACCCGAAGCGCCTGCGCCTGCGCCTCGCTCATCACGCCGTCTCGGACATAGTCGTCCAGCCGCCAGATCACCGCCGGGCGTTTCCGGATCGAAAACGCCGGGGCTGACGACACCGGCGGCAAGACCCCCTGAAACCGCTCGCCGGTCTCGGGCAGGACGCCTGACAGGCGCGGATCGTCGCGCGTCACGGGTTCGCCGACATAGTCGGCGATCAGCTTGATCGTCCGGTCGCGGGCCTCGGCCGACAGCCGCTCGCCGGTGTCGCGTCGACCAAACCCCAGCACGTCGAGCACGATGCGTCCGTCGGGATTGGCCAGAATCTCGACCACGGTCGGCTCGACCAGGGCCGCCAGCACGGTATCGCCGAGTGCGTGCCGCAGGGCCTCGAGCTTGCGCTCGACAACGATGGGATGAGCGCGCACGTCAGTTGGCCGCCCCGAAGGATCGGGGCTCCGCATCGAGCCTCGATGCGGGGTCGGGCCGAGGGTCGCGACCCTGGACGATGCGGGAGGCCGCCGCGTCCAGCAGTCGGTCGATCCGCCGGTCCACGGCCGCCTGAACCGTCGGATCCTGATCGGCGACCGCATCCGGCAGGCGCAGGAACATCGCCTTGGCCACCTCGATCAGGACTTCCTGAACGATCTGCATGTCGCGCGAGTTCGACCGCATATGATCCCGGAGCGATCGCTCCATCTGCAGCAGACGGTCCTCGGGATCGGCCTGGGGCGCCTTGGCCAGCCCTCGTGCGATCGCCCGGCCCGCCGCCTGGCTCAGGGTAGCCTTGGAGGCCTTGGCCTCCCGGTTGAGGCCGGCGATCACTCGGGCGTCGGTGAGATAGACCTGAACCCGCGTGCGGGCAGCGACCGTCTTGGGCATGGGGTACTCCTACAACTGACTTCGCACCTGACTCTGGCCTTGCAACTGATCCAGGGCCGCCTGCTGGGCGGCCATCTCCCCCGCGACCCGTTCGTAGATCTCCGCCGCCTTGGCGGCCGCCTTCTTGTCGTCGATCGCACCCGCCACTTCCTTGAACAGAGGCAGGGTCGCCTCGGGGTTTTCTCCGAGCGCACGGCGTCCGGCCCAGGGATGGGGCGCGCGGCCGGGGGTGTCGATCCGCGCGGCCTGATCGGGTGGCGGGAGCTTGGCCCGCGACCGGAACGGCTCGCGGCGGTCGTATTTGAGCTTCTTGGTGCGCAGCGGCTTGAAGCCGGCGACGAAGACCAGCTGGTCATCGTCCGGCAGCGCGCGGATTTCGCCCGGCTCCAGCAGCGGACGTTCGACCTCCGAGCGCGAGACCGAGCTGCGACCGGCTCCCAGACCGGCCGGTCCGCTCCGGCTGGTCCGGGTCTCGGTGACCGTGCCGGTGAGCTTGGAGACCTTGTCCTGGGTCAGCGGGTCCAATGCGGCGAACGCCGTGTAGACGTGGCAGTTGTCCAGGATGGTGTTGTGCGGCCCATAGGTCTCGACGATGTCGTTCAGCGACTGGGCCACGAACATGGTCTTGATGCCGTAGCCGCTCATCAGCCGCAGCGACTTCTCGAAGAAGGCGAGACGACCCAACAACGGGAACTCATCCATCAGCATCAGGAGCTTGTGGCGCTTGGGTCGGCCGGTGGCGTCGGTCTTCTCGTGGGCCGTGAGAGACTGGGCAGCGGCGTAGAACAACAGCCGGACCAGGGGCCTGAGCGCGGCCGCGTCTGCCGGGGCCACCTGGACATAGAGCGAAACCGGAGCTTCGGCGCACATCAGGTCGCCCATGCGGAAGTCGGAGGCTGACAGGCAACGCTCGACGTCCTCGCCCGCCAACCATTTGAGGTAAGATCGCGCCGTCCCCTGCACCGAGGTGCGGAAACGGTCGTGCATGGCGGCGTAGCCCTTGACCGCCGTCTTGATGAAGGGGTGGGTCTCGGGTTCGCCGTTCGGGCCTGGCCGGTGCAGCGTCTTGACCATCACGTCGGCGGCGTCGTCGAGGTCGGCGAGGAGCTCGCGGACCTTCAGCAGGGTCTTGTCGCCGTCGTCGGCTGTGTAGAGGACGTGGAGGATGACGGCCTCAAGAATTTCCGAGGCGGCCTTGTCCCAGATGGCTTCGTCGTCGCGGGTGCCGCCCGGATCGGACAGGATCGCGACCAGGCGCTGGACCTGGGCCAGTTCGCCGGGACCCGGAGAAATTTCGGTGAGCGGGTTCCAGCGGGCGGAGGCTGGATTGCGGGGATTGATGGACAGCGCATGAGAGAAGGTCGCTCGCCAACCCGCCGACAGGGCGAACAACTCGCCTTTGGGGTCATGGGCAAGAACGCTGCCCGTCCATGACAGCAGGGTGGGGACGACATGGCCCCTACCCTTTCCAGATCGAGTGCCTCCGGTTACCAGCGTCGGTCTCAGATCGACCGTCGCAAGCATCCGTCCGCGCAGAAGGCCAATCATCGCCCCGGTGGAGATCAAAAGCGACGCACGTCTGGCCTCTGCTACTCCACCCCATCCCCGCACACGAGAATTTCGCGCGTCGCCATCGAACAGAACACCAAGGCCCAGGCCCGCCGATGCCCCTAGGAGCATGAGTGCGGTGCTCGCCGCGAAGGCCTGGGGTTCTTCAGCACCGAACCGCGCACGCCACTCCAGGATCGACCAGGGCTGATAGAAGACCCAATCGGGGCCCAACCGCCAGCCAGCCCCAAGGACGCTGGCCCATTGAAAGGTCCAGCCGATGTATTGCGTCGCGGCCTGTAGCCCGGCGAGAACGCCCAGACCGCCGGCCGCAAGCTTCAAACCCAAGCTCACAACACGCGTCCGTTAGTGACCGGCTTTCGCCAAATCGCCCACACCCCAGACAGGATGCAGGATGGGCCTTTTCAACTTGCACGTGACGGCGATTTTTGGGCCGTTGCATCAGAGTTTTGCGACATTTGGTGTTGGATCGGAACGGAAGGGAATCAGGTGGTCCGCGGATTTGCCGGCCGCCCTCCTGGCTCTTCGGCGACGCGAAGCATGCAGGACCTACGCGCGGAGCGGCCAAAGAAAGGTTGGCACCGGGCCCGACGTAGGCCGACGGGTGCGTTAGTCCTTCGCTTTACCCGCAATGACGGGCTGTGCGACCGTCGTATGCCGATGAACCGTTATGACGATATCAGCCCGGGCGGTGAACAAGACGGCCGACCCGATAAGCCACAACACGCCGATGCCGCCGGCGATCATCCGCCCCCCGCGGTCCCGAGGTCCCATCGCATAAGAGGCGACGCCGACCCCGCCCAGGATCACGGTGTAGCCCAGATACAGCGGGACGCCGTGAGACCCCGACAGGATGAAGGCGAAGCAGAAGACGACGCCGGCCGCCAGCAGGCTTGCGACCGCCGCGACGCCCAGGTCCACGGTCAGGTTCGGCTTGGGCGGAGCCTTCGGCCGCGACCGCCTAGTCTTTGCGCGGCCCTCCTTCCAGCGAAGGTCGCGACCCCGGACGGTGAACCGCTTCCCGGCCACAGCGTCAGGGCCTGACGCCATTGGGCGGGTCGTCTTCGTGCCGCGCCAGCAGTATCCTCATCCGGAGGATCTCGGCCTCCTCGACGGCGATGATCTCGCGGGCGAGGCTTTGGACGTCCGCGGCCTCACCGTGCTCGACCGCGATCCTGGCCATAGCGACGGCGCCTTCGTGACGCGCGATCATGCCGCGAAGGAAGTCGATGTCGGCGTCGCCCGTGTAGGCGATGGCCATCTCCCGGTGCATCCGGTCGTTCGCCTCGCGATAGGCCTGAGTAGCGGGACCATCTCCCGGCATCGCTCCGTCGGTTTGATGAGCACCGACCTCCCGCGTCGATGACGGGGGCACCGCATCCGCTGCCGGCCGTGACCGTGCCGAGAGCATGCCATAGGCGAAAGCCGACAGTGCGAGGAACACGGCGATGACGGAAACCCAGCCGATTCGCTTCACATGTTTGTTTTCTTCGGATCTGGAGCCGTCGGGGCGGCCGCGCTCGTCGACATGACGGCGCGGCGGGTCGGGTCGCGGTAGCCGAGGAGCCGGAGGGCGTTGAAAACTACCAGGAGCGTTGAGCCCTCGTGCATCGCCACGGCCGGCCCGATACCGAGGCCGAGGATCGTCGCTGGCACGAGGAAGGCGACAACGCCGAGGCTGACGATCAGATTTTGCAGAATGATGCGGCGGGTGCTGCGGCTCAGGCCCACCGCGAAAGGTAGTTGCGAGAGATCGTCGGACATCAGGGCGACGTCGGCAGTCTCCAGCGCGACGTCGGAACCGGCCGCGCCCATGGCGATGCCCACGGTCGCTGTGGCCATGGCGGGGGCGTCGTTCACCCCGTCCCCGACCATGGCGATCTTGCCCTCCGCGCGCAGCCGCTTGATGGCGTCGACCTTGTCCTCGGGCATGAGATCGCCCCAGGCCTCGCTTAGGCCAACCTGGCCGGCGATGGCCTGAGCCGCCTTCTGATGATCTCCCGAGATCATGAGCATCCGCGAGACCCCCAGCCCGCGCAGGGCGTCCAGCGCCGCACGCGCCGCAAGTCTCGGCGTGTCCAGAAGGCCGATCACACCGAGGTCGCGTTCGCCCCGGCGTACGACCATTAGGGTGCGACCCTCAAGCCGCAGGCGCGTGACAGCCGCCTCCGCCTCATTACTGAGCGGGCTGATGCCATCCACGCCGAACATCTCCGGCTTGCCGATCCAGACCTGTCCACCATCATATTGGGCCGTTACGCCCTTTCCTGTCAGGCTCTTCAGGTCAGAGGCCGCCGCGACCGCCGCGCCCTTAAGTCGCTCCAAGCCGTCACGCGTTATCGCCTCCGCCAGAGGATGATCGCTCAGCCGCTCGACCGCGACGGCGGTTGTAAGAAGGTCGAGTTCCTTCGTGCCACCTACCGGCACGATGTCGGTGATCCGGGGCCGTCCCTCCGTCAGGGTGCCGGTCTTATCGAACGCTATGGCGTTAAGCGATCCAAGGTTCTCAAGGGGGGCTCCCCCCTTGATCAGGACGCCGGCTCGGGCCGCACGAGCGACGCCCGAGAGAACGGCGCTGGGCGTGGCGATGGCGAGGGCGCAAGGGCTGGCCGCCACCAGGACCGCCATGGCCCGGTAGAAGCTGTCGCGGAACGGCTCGTCGACCACCACCCAGGCGAAGAGGAGGAGGAAGGCGAGGCCGAGGACGACGGGGACGAAGATGCGTTCGAAGCGATCGGTAAATCGCTGGGTCGGCGACTTCTGGGTCTCGGCCTCGCTGACCATGCGGACCACCTTGGCCAGGGTGGTATCGCTCGATTTGCGGGTGGTCTCGATCTCGATCGCACCCGCGCCGTTGATGGTGCCGGCGAAGACGAGGGACGCCGATCCGACCTGGGCCGGCCGCTCGCGCGCCGCCGCAGCGTCCGGGACCGGCTGCTTGTCCACCGGCATGCTCTCGCCGGTCACCGGGGCCTGATTGATGCTTGTCGTTCCAACCACGACGAAGCCGTCGGCCGGAAGGCGCTCGTTGGGACGCACGACAACGGTGTCGCCGACCAGCAGATCCTCAACCGGCAGTTCGACGACCTGCCCGTCACGCCGCACATGGGCGATTCGAGGCGCCAGATCCGCCAAGGCCTCGATCGCCCGTTTCGCCCGCCCCATGGCGTAGTGCTCAAGGGCATGGCCAATGCTGAACAGAAACAGCAAAAGCGCGCCTTCGGCCCAGGCTCCCAGAGCCGCCGCACCGGCGGCGGCGACGAGCATCAGGGTGTCGATCTCGAAGCGCTTGTTGCGGAGGTTTTCGAAAGCCTCGCGGACCGTGAAGAAGCCGCCGAAGCCATAGGCGACAAGATACAGACAGAGAGGCAGCCACGCCGGAACGCCGGGAGCCAGCCTTTCTAGACCGAAGCCCAGCGCCAGTGCGACGCCGCTCGACACAGCGAAGATCACCTCGGTGTTCGATCCAAACACCCCGCCATGCGCGTGCGGGTCAGCGCCCACCTTCTCGCTCGCATGGTCGTGGCCGTGCACCGCTTGATGGTCGGTATCGGTCGAACTCATCGGCTCGCCTCCTCGGTGGCTTCGGTGCGAGCCGCGCCTCGCAGGATGTCGACGCCGCCCTTGATCGCGAGCGCGGCTACCAGCAACCCGACCACGAAATCCGGCCAGGCCTGATCGAGCCACAACACGAGCCCACCCGCGACGAGAATGCCGCCATTCGCGGCGAAGTCGTTCAGGCTGAATGTCTCAGCGGCGTCCATGTTCACATCATCGGACGTGACCCGTTTCAGGAGCATCAGGCAGATCAGGTTCACGACCGCAGCCACGAGGGCCAGACCCATCATCGTCCAACCGACCGGTTCAGCCCCGAACCACCATCTTCGGCCGACGTCTATAAGAACCCCGACGGCGAACAGCAGCAGCAGAATGCCGGACAGACGCGCCGCGCCTTTCTTCCAGGACAGGGCGCGGCCAACCGCGAGAAAGCTGATCAGATAGACGACCGAGTCCGCCCCGTTGTCGACCGCATTGGCCAGCAAGGCGCTTGAGTCGGCGAGGATGCCGCCCGCGCCCAGCCCCGCGAAGAGCAGCGCGTTGAGGATGAGGACCACCAGCAGCGTCCGTCGCTGCTGGTGGTCTTGAGCGGTCAGTGCCGTCAATCGTCCATTCCTTCCGACGCCCTGTGCTTGACCGCCCGCGCCGCAAACGTCGGTAGAACGAGCAAGGTCAGGATGGTGGCCGTCAGCAGGCCGCCGATTACGACCGTGGCCAGAGGCTTCTGAACCTCAGCCCCCGCACCGTGCGCCAGCGCCATCGGGATGAAGCCGACGATGGCGACCAAGGCGGTGGTCAGGACGGCTCGAAGACGGCTGGAGGCGCCTTCGATGGCGGCGTCGTAGGGGGTCAGACCCGCCGTCAGCCGTTCCCGGATCGCCTGCATCAGCACGAGGCCGTTCAGGGTCGCAACGCCGGAGACAGCGATGAAGCCGACCGCCGCAGACACCGAGAAAGGCATGCCCCGCAGCAGGAGCGCCAACGCGCCGCCGACGAGGGCCAAAGGCACACAGGCGAAGACCAGGCCGGCCTCCGCGAAGGAGCCGAGGGCCAGGAACAGCAGCACGCCGATCAGGACGAAGACGACCGGGATGACGAGGCCGAAGCGCTGCTCCGCCCGCTTCAGGTTCTCGAACTGACCGCCCCAGTCCAGATAAACCCCGGCGGGCAGTTCGATCTCCGCGACCTGGCTCTGGGCGTCAGTGACGAAGCCGCCCAGATCGCGACCGCGCACATTGGCCTGGACCACCATGCGACGGCTGCCGTTCTCGCGGCTGATCTGGTTAGGACCTTCACCCGTCTGGATGCGTGCCACCGAGGACAGCGGCACGATGACGCCGGTGTCCGAAACGATCGGAAGAGCCGCCAGCGCTGCCGGATCGTTGCGGGCGTCGTCGGGCAGACGGACGACCACGTCGAAGCGCCGGTCGCCCTCGAAGATGCGCCCGGCCTCGGCTCCGCCGATTCCGGCCGAGACCGCTTCGCTAACGTCAGCGGCGGACAGACCATAACTGGCGGCGGCGGTGCGATCGACGCTGACGGTCAGGGTGGGCAGGCCGGAGGCCTGTTCGACCCGCACGTCCGCAGAGCCGGTGGTCTCGCGCAACGAGGTCGCGACCTGATCCGCCACGCGCTGAAGCGTGTCGAAGTCATCGCCATAGACCATGACGGCCAGGTCGGTTCGCACGCCCGAGATCAGTTCGTTGAAACGAAGTTCGATCGGCTGGCTGAACTCGAAATTGTTACCGATCTGCTGACCTGCGACCTCCTCAAGCCGCTCAATCAACGCCTCCTTCTCAAGGCTCGGGTCGGGCCAGTCCTTGCGGTCCTTCAGCACGATCACGCTGTCGGAGATGTTGGGCGGCATCGGGTCCACCGCCGCCTCGGCCGTGCCGGTGCGCGAGAATACGGTCTCCACCTCGGGCTGGGCCTTGATGGCGCGTTCTAGGGCCATCTGCATCGCCATGGACTGCTCCAGCGAGGCCGACGGCACCCGCAGCGCCTGCATGGCGATGTCGCCTTCGTCGAGCGTCGGGATGAACTCGCGACCCAGGGACATAAAGGAGACCGCGCCGATGACGAGAGTGGCTACGGCCGAGATCAGCACGATCTTGGGCCGCGCGACCGCCGCCTTGATCGCCGGCTGGATGAACCGGCGGGCGAGCCGCAGAATGCGGGTCTCGTGTTCGACGGCCTGACCGTCCGGGCCGACGTGAACCGATTTGGGATCACGCACGAGCAGGGCGGTCATGGCGGGCACGAAGGTGAAGGAGAAGATGAAGGCACCGACCAGGGCCAGCATGACGGTCGCGCCCATCGGCTGGAAGGTTTTTCCCTCGACGCCTTCGAGCAGCAGCAGCGGCGCGAACACCAGCAGGATGATCAACTGGCCGAACGCGGCGGGCTTGATCATCTGCTTGGCCGACTGGACCGCGACGTCCAGGCGTTCGTGACGGGTCAGCATCCGGCCCAGCGTGGCGCGGCGCTGGGTCAGCATCCGCAGGGTATTCTCGATCACGACCACCGCGCCATCGACCATCAGACCAAAGTCGAGGGCGCCCAGGCTCATCAGGTTTCCGCTGATGCCGAACCGGTTCATGCCGATGACCGCGAACAGGAAGGATAGCGGGATCATCAAGGCGGTGATAGTCGCCGCGCGAATGTTGCCCAGCAGCAGGAACAGAACCACGATGACCAGCAGCGCCCCCTCCGTCAGGTTCTTGGCGACGGTCGAGATGGTCGAATTGACCAGTTCGCTGCGGTTCAGCACCGGCACGGCGACGATGCCGGGAGGCAGGCTGTCGTCCACCTCGGCCAGCCGTTCGGCGGCGGCTTGCGCGACCGTGCGGCTGTTGCCGCCAGCGATCATAAGGGCCGTGCCGAGGACGGCTTCGTGCCCGTCGCGGCTGGCGCCGCCCAAGCGCGGGGCCTGCCCGATCTCGATCGTGGCGACGTCGGCGACACGAACAACCAGACCGCCGCGATTGACGACCGGAGCCTGGGCCAGATCGTCGATGGTCAGGGCGACGGCATCGGTGCGCACGACCAGCGCCTCACCCGCCCGCTGGATGTAGCCGGCGCCGGCCTGGGTGTTTGCCCGCTCGACGGCTTCGACAAGATCGCCGAGGCCCAGGCCATAGGCGGCAAGCTGCGAGGCATTAGGCCGGACGGCGTATTCCTTGACGTAGCCGCCGATTGTATCGACGCCAGCAAGGCCAGCGGTCGTGCGCATCTGCGGCGCGATGATCCAGTCCTGGACCGTGCGCAGATAGGTCGCGCGCTGCTGGGGCGTGGTCAGCCGCTCGCCTTCCGGCGTTAGATAGACGCCCCCGGCTTGCCAGCCGGGCTCCCCAGTTCGCGACAGGGTCTTGGTGGTGAACGGCACATAGTCAACCGTCCACATGAGGACCTCGCCAAGGCCTGTCGTAATCGGCGACAGGCCCGGCTCGACGCCCTCTGGCAGACCTTCAGATGCTTCAGCCAGTCTTTCCGCGACCTGCTGACGGGCGAAGTAGATGTCGGTCTGGTCGGTGAAGATCGCGGTGATCTGGCTGAACCCGTTGCGCGACAGCGACCGCGTGCTGGTTAGGCCAGGGATGCCGGCCAGGGCCGTCTCCAGCGGATAGGTGACCTGTCGCTCGATCTGCTCGGGTGCCAGGGCCGGGGCGACTGTCGTGATCTGAACTTGCCGGTTGGTGATGTCGGGGACCGCGTCAATTGGAAGTTTGGTCAGCTCGAACAGACCCAGTGCCGCGACGAGGCCGACGGCGAGGACGACGAACCAGCGGAACCGGACGGACGCTTCAATAATGGCTTTGAACATGTGATGCGCCTCTAGTCGTCGTCGCCCGCCTCGCCTTTGGCGAGTTCGGCTTTAAGGAGGAAGGCATTGGCACCGGCAATGCGTTCGGCCCCGGTCAGGCCGCTCAGGATTTCCGTCCGATCACCCGCTTGTCGGCCGACCAGCACTGGAACGGCCCGGAAGCCGTCGGCGGTGCGCACGAAAACAACACTGGCCCCTTCTAGGGTCTGGATCGCGACTGACGGCACGGTCAGGCTGCCGGCAGCGCCGCCGGTGACGACAGTGCCTGACACCGCCGATCCGGCGGGCGGCAGACTACCCCCGGTCGGTCGGGCGCGAATCACGGTCGCGCCGCTCTCGGGGCCAGCTCCAGCGGCGACACCGGTGACGACGGCGTCGAACTCGCCGGCCGGTCCCTGAACCCGGACCGCACTACCCGTTCGGACCTGGGCGGCGAGTGCCGGCGGCGCGTTGAAAACGATCTCGACCCGCGCGGGGTTGGTGACCTCGGCGATCAGACCGCCCTGGGCCGCGAAGCCGCCTGGTCCGACTTGGACGCTGGTAACGACGCCCGAGATGGGACTGGTCACGCTCAGCCGTCCGGAGGCATTGGGCGATCCTGCGGCAGACACCCGCGCCCTGGCGGCACGAGCGGCCGCTTCTGCGCTGAGGGATTGCGCCCGAGACGTCTCGACTTCCTGGCGCGCGACGACCCCCGCTTCCTCAAGATTACGATCGCGTTCGTAGGCGCGGCGCGCTGCGTCAGCAGACGCAGCAGCAGCGTCGGCGTCAGCGCGAAGGCTGGCGGCGTCGCCGCTGACGAGGATGGCCAGAGGCTGCCCCGCGCGCACGGACTGGCCCGGCGCGACCAGCACCCGCTCGACCCGTCCGCCGACGGACGCCGCGACGGCGGCCCTGGCGTCGATCATCGGTTCGACCCGGCCCGACAGGCGGGTTTCGCCGCCACCGCCGCCGGTCACGGCGACGATGGCGATGTTGGCGGCGGTGATCTGGGCCGCCGTCAAAACGACGACGCCTTCTTCGCCACCCGCTTCCTCGCCCTCGGCGTGCTCGCCTTCCTCCTCGGAGTGTCCGGCTTCACCCTCCGCCGCCGGAGCCTCGGCGGGTGAGCGCGTCATGGCATAGAGCCCCGCGCCGCCCAGGACGACGACGGCGGCGACCCCGGCCATCAGCCAGGTCTTGTTGATCTGTGGTGTGCGTTTCATTGCGATGTTCCAAACGGGGCGCGGCCTTGCAGGCGCGCGAGGTCGATTTCGGCCCGGACCCGCGCGAGGCGGGCGTCCACGGCGGCGTTGCGGGCGGCGATGAGGGCTGTGCGAGAAGACCGCAGTTCCAGTTGCGAGATGCGCCCTGCCTCGAACCCGATCCGCGAGAGGCGGTAGGCCTCCTCGGCAGCGGTGACCCCGGCGTCGGTGGCGGTGACGCGACTGACGGACGCTCTGAGACGCGCCTCGGCGGCGTTGCGATCGGCCTCCGCTTCCTGACGCGCGCCCATCAACCGGGCATCTGCCGCCCGGAAGTCCGCCTGGGCGGCTTCGATATTGCCCCGGTTACGGTCGAACAGGGGCAGAGGCAGGCTGAGACCAAACGTCAGCGCAGTCGCGTCCTCGGTTTCGTAGCGACGCACGCCGACCGAGGCGCGGACATCGGGCCGCGCGCGAATGCGTTCGACCTCGATCCGGCTCTCGGCCGCCGCGCGCTCGGCCTCGGCCACGCGGACCTGCGGCGTCGCGCCGGGCGTCACACCCGCTGCGGCGGGCACCCGGTCGATCAGGCTTGCGTCGATCGACGTCACTGGCGTCGGCAACATAGCTACCGCCGTCAGTCGCGCGAACGCGGCGTCCCGTTCCGCTTCGGCCTCGTCCAGGGTGGCGCGGGCGGCGGCGGCTTCGCTCTCGCCCTGGATGCCGCGCAGCATAGGCTCGCGCCCCTCTTCGACCAGTATCAGCGCAGCGCGGGTGTCGGCGATGGTGACCGACAGGGCCTCCTCGGCCAGCAGGAACCGCCGCTGGGCGGCCTCCGCCTCGGCATAGACCAGCGCCAGCCTCGCCCCCGCCTCGACGGTCGCCAGGTCACGCCTCAGTCCCGCCGTGCCGGCCTCGGCCCTCGCGACCTCGACCCGCGCGCCACGGCGGCCCCACAGTTCAAGGTCTTGCGTGAGCGAAAGCGTGGTCTCGGCATTGTCGTAGCCCGAAAACGGACCGCTGCCGAAGGCGTTCTCCGCCTCCAGCCCCAGTTCCGGGTTGGGGCGCACCCGTGCCTGACGAACCCGCGCCTCGGCCGCATCCAGCAGCGCGTCGGCCTCCACGGTGGTCGGCGTCAGGCCGATGCGTTCAAGCAGCGCCTCGAACGAAGGCGAGGGATCGGCCCAGGCAGGGCCGGTGACCGCCGTCGCCATCGCGACCACGGCGCAGCCGATCGCGAGACGCGACCGACAAGATTTCAGGGGTGGCATGTTCCATATCCCAGCAGTTCCAGACGATTGACGCGCGCCGAAGGGCGCAGGGCATCGTCAGGCTCTGGGAGGGCGGTCCGGCCCTGTGGGCACGCGCGAGGCGAGAGGGTCCGCCGGTCGCAGCGGGGCGTTAGCGCGGTCAAACGCCGTCGTCGCCAGCGAGTCGGGCGTTTGCGCCGTCGCCAAGCCGCCGTGATGGCAATGACCGTGCGAGCAGATGGCGTGACCGTCTGGGTCAACTCCGCCATCGGCGGGGTCGGCCGGCGTCCCGCTGACCGTCTCCGAGGCGTGGCTCGCCACCATTTCCGGAGCGCAGGTGGCGGCCTCGACGGCGGACAGGAGGACAAACAGGGCGAGGAATGACGCAAGCAGCGCCGTCATCCAACCGTGTCTGACCGAGGAGAATCCCATGCCGTCCCATAACACGGTCCGCCGCGACTGCAATCGCGCCTTCGTCGCACGGCCGCTCATACGGAGCCCTGATGCGGATGTTCCGCGTGGTAAAAGGAGATTGAACCGGTCGGCGTGGTCAGGACGGAGCTCTCGCGCACGCTGGTGAAACCCGCTTCACCGATCAGCCGCGGCAGGATGCCATCAGCGTTGGGCTGGGTGTTTTCGTAGCCGTCCAGCGACTGGACCATCCGGAACAGGAGCCGCATGGGGCCCGCCTGGCGGCCGTAGTCGGCGATGTGGAGCGTCCCCCCGGGCTTAAGAGCCCGCAGGCTCGCCGCCAAGCCCCGGCGCTTCTCCTCCATCGGCAGTTGATGGAAGACCAGGCTGGACACCATCTTGTCGGCGACCCCATCGCCCAGGATGGCAGCCACGTCGCGCGAAAAGCCTTCGACGAAGTGGATGTCCAGGCCGGCGGCGACAGCTTTCGCCTCCGCGCGCCTGAGGATGTCGCCGTCAGGATCAAGGCCGATGATGCGGGCGCCGGGCGCCCGCTGGGCCAGGCTCACGGCGAAAGAGCCGGTGCCGCAGCCGAGGTCGATGATCGTCTCGCCCGGCTTCGGCGCGACCTGGTCGAGCAGCCGCGCCCGCCACACGCGTTCACGCGTCAACAGGGCGATGGCGGGGTCATACAAGCCGCTGAGGGCGGCATGGCCGAGCGCGGGAGTGAAGCTCGCTGTCACGCCGCGGCCTTCAGTTCTTCGCGAGACTGTTTGAGGATCGACCACGCCGACTGCAGGAAGACCACCGCCAGAATCGCGCCGGCGATGAGGTCGGGCCAGCGCGACGCGGTCAGCCACACGACCACGCCGGTCCCCGCGACAACGAGGCTCTGGATCAGATCGTTGCGCGTGCATAGCCAGACCGAGCGGACGTTGGCGTCGCCCTCGCGATGGCGGACCAGCAAGAGCGCGGCCAAGGCGTTGGCGAAGAAACCCAGGGCACCCAGCCCGGAGATGACGACACCTTCCGGCGGTGCCCCGGAAGTCGCTCGCCAGATCGCGTAGCCGAGGATGAACAGTGCCAAGGCCGCGAGGCTCGCGCCCTTGACCAGCGCGGCTCCGGACCGCACGGCGACCGACCGGCCGATCACGGCCAGGCTGATACCGTAGGTGGCGGCGTCGGCCAGGAAGTCGAGGGCGTTGGCGCCCAGGGAGGCCGAGCCCTGCAAGGCAGCGCCACCGGCTATGGCGACGAAGGCCAGGCCGTTGATGGCGATCACCGCCACCAGGATGCGGCGATAGGCCGGGGTGGCGCCGTCGAATTTGACGGTCGCGCCGCAGCCACAGCCGGAGGCGGTTCGGTCCTGGATCAAGGGGTCAGTCATCTGGGCTCCAACTCGGCGTTGGACGACCTATGCATGCTCTAGCGGCTAGAGGATCAAGCGCTTATTTTCGCGCCATGCCCTCTTCCATCCCCTCGCCTCTTCGATCCATCGGCAAGCTGGCCGCAGCCACGGGCGTGAAGGTCCCGACCATCCGGTTCTATGAGCAGATCGGCCTTCTGGCGTCGCCACCCCGGACGGCGAGCGATCGTCGCCTTTATGACGACGCGGCCCTGCGCCGGCTGTCCTTCATCCGGCACGCGCGTCAGCTGGGATTCGATCTCGACGCCATCCGCTCCCTGCTCGATTTGTCGGACCATCCGGATCGGCCCTGCGGCGAGGCCAATGCGATCGCCGAACGTCATCTGTCCGATGTCACGAAGAAAATCGCGCAACTCCAGGCGCTGCAGACCGAACTGTCGCGGATGTCGGCGGAATGCGCTGGCGGCCGGGTGTCGACCTGCAAGGTGATCGAGGTGCTGCACGACCATGACCTGTGCGCGGTAGGCGACCACCTGGTCTCTACCGTCACAGGCTTCCATCCTTTTTCCGCAACACATGGACCGGGATGATCAGAGGTTGCAACCTCGTGGGCCAGAAGCGGACGAAGCGTATGGCTGTGTAGAGTCGAATTCGATCCCCTGCTCGAACACTGCCATGACGCCAACCACCCGCAAACTGGCAGCATCTCCCGAAACGGGCAGCCGGCCGTAGATTCCCGGGGCACCGACAGAGAAAAGTGGAAAGCGAGGACGGCGGTGGGCGCTCAGATAGGGAGCTTAGGTCAGGAGGCCGCCATGAGACCGATCCCCGCCCAATCCCACCGGTCCGACCGAGCGAGTCGGCGTTTGTCCAGCACGCCCGAGCCCTCGACCTTGGACGAGATCGACGATCATGGCCTGCTGTGTCTGTTGCTGGACCGCAGCCTGTCGGGGCCGCCGATCAACACAGTCGCCGCCGACCTGATCGACCGCTTTGGCACTCTCGAAGACATTGTCGCCGCCGACCTACCGGAGCTGAGCCGGATCGCGGGCCTCGGTCCGACGGCGATCCTGGACCTCAAACTGCTGCGCCAACTCTGCATCCGCCTCACCCGCAGTACGGCCTGCGCCAGGCCCGTTCTTTCGTCCTGGAACGCGTTGGTCGCATACGCTCGAGTGACGCTGGCCCACTCGCCGCGTGAGCAGTTTCGCGCCCTCTTCCTCGACCGGCGCAACATCCTGATGCGCGATGAGCTGGTCGCAGACGGGTCTGTCGACCATGCGCCCGTCTATCCCCGCGAGGTCATACGCCGCGCGCTGGAGCTCTCAGCGTCGGCGCTGATTCTCGTCCACAACCACCCCTCGGGCGACCCTGCGCCCTCTCAGGCGGACATCGCCGTCACGCGTCAGATCGTCGAGGCCTGCAAGGTGTTCGGCCTCCAGGTGCATGATCACCTCATCGTCGGCCGGGAAGGCACGGCGAGCTTTCGCGCCCTCGGCCTGATCTGAGCGCGCCATGACGTTGCACGCCATCGTCGCCGCCCTGGGCGGTGACCTTTATCAGGGCGGCCATCGCGCCAATGTGCCGGCCCCGGGCCACAGCGCGGCCGACCGCTCGGTCTCGCTTCTCCTTGCTGACCAGCGGGTCGTGATCCACGGATTCGGCGGCGCGGACTGGCGCGTCGCTCGGGAGGATCTGCGGCGGCGGGGCCTGATCGACGCCGCCGGGCGCGTGGCCGGAACTTCCCCCGTGTGCCCCCCGGAGCCGCGGCCAGACCGGTTGACTCGGCAGGGCACGGCATCGCGCCTGTGGGCCGGGCATCGCCCGCTCGACGGGACCTCCGCCGCGGACCGGCATCTCGAGCGACGAACCGTTCGATGCGATGGAGGCTTCCACAACCTTGGCCATCATCCGCGCGCGCCGACATCCGTCTATCGGTCCGGCGGTGCCCACCGCCCTGCCCTCATCGCCCGGATCAGCGACGAGGCCGACCAGCTGACCGGCGTCGAACTCACCTATCTGTATCCAAACGGCCAGCGGGCGCGCGAGCTTCACGTGTCGCGCAAGACCGTGGGTCTCGTGCCGCCTGGGGCCGCTGTCCGCCTCTGGCCGGCTGCCCCGGAGATGCTGGCGGCCGAGGGGGTGATCACCACCCTGTCGGCGATCGAGCGCTTCCACCTGCCCGGCTGGGCGCTGCTGGCGGCGAACAATCTGGCGCGCTGGACGCCGCCGTCCGGCGTGCGACGCGTCCTGATCGCCGCCGATCGCGGCGGGGTCGGTCAGGACCGGGCCTGGCGGCTGTATCGGCGTCTCGTTGATCATGGGCTCGTGGCGGAGGTGGTCTGGCCCGACCCGCCGTTCGACGACTGGAATGCGGTCGCGATGGCGCAAGCAAAGGCGGAGCGAGGGCGCTGAGGGGCGCCGGAGCGGCGGGGATCGGCCCCGTCGCCCGGCGGGAGAGACCCCATGACCGACCTCGTTCCCGTCATCACCCCGCTCGACGACACGCCCGCCGTCGTCGTCGAGCGGCAAGAACGCACCATCCGCCTCGGCGACCTCGGCATCGCGCCCGAGAACCTGCGCTTCAACGAACCGCCGGACGACGACATCCCGACCCTGGCCGCCACGATCAAGGCGGCCGGCCAGTTGCAGCGCCTGACCGTACGACCCGGCCGCGGCAAGAAGGAACAGCCCTGGATGGCCCTGGACGGCCGTCGTCGGCGGCTGGCGCTGAACCTGTTGCTGGAAGCAGGCGTCATCGACGACGACTATCCCGTGACCGTATATGTGGAGACAGACCCGGCGCGACAGGCGGCCGCTTTACTGCTGACCAACACTGCGGCACCCGTCCATGTGGCCGACGTCGTCGTCGCCATTGGTCGGATGCTCAAGACCAAACTGACCATCCCGGTGATCGCCCGCGCCCTCGGCTATGCCGAGATCGAGATCAAGCGGCTGGCGGCCTTGGCCGCCCTCCCCCCGATCGCGATCAGCGCGCTCAAGGCCGGGCGGATGACCTTGAAGCAAGCCCGGCTCCTGGCGCGAATGCCAAACGCCGACGAGCAGGTCGAGATCGCCGAGGTGGCGCTCTCCGGCCATGGGTTTCAGGACTGGCGCATCGTCGAGCGTCTCGACGCCTCGCGGGTCACGCCGCACGATCGCCGTTGCGCCCTGGTCGGCGAAGCGGCCTATGCGGCGGCAGGCGGTCGCACCGAGGTCGATCTGTTCGGGGAACTGGCGCCGGTGCTGCTGGATCCGGATCTGCTGACCGAAACCTGGCTGAAGCGGGCCCGCAGCCTCGCCGCCGTGTTCGAGGCCGAGGGCATCGCGGTTCACGTCACGGCCGGCCACGAGCCGGACTTGCCCGAGGACTTGGAGGCGCTCGGCTATGTCTATGGCGGCGTGCTGCACGACGAGGAGATGGCGCGCTATCGCGCCCAGCGCGACGTCTGGCGCGAGCGCGCCGAGGTGGCAGGCCAGGCGTTGGCCGAAGCGTCCGATCCCGAGGCCGCTGACGCCGCCCTCGTGGCCATGATCCGCGCCAAGATCGAAGTCGATCAAATCGGCTCTGTCGGACGGGTTGTGACGACGATGGTGATGTCCCCGGCGTCGCCCATGGGCGTCGAGGTGCGGTGCTACGCGCCCGAGGAGCCCGAGGCTGAGGCGGACGACACGGTCGAGGGCGAGGCGCCGACACGTCCCGTCGCTCCGCCGGCCTATATCCCGCCCGAGGTCGAGGCCCCCGAGCCGGAGACCGACGGCGTCAACCACGCCCTGCACGCCGTCCGCACCGACGTAGCCTCGCGCGGACTGATCCGGGCCCTTGCCGACGATCCGGGTGCGGCGCTGGTGGCGCTGATCGCGCGCCTGTTCACCCTGCTCGTGCTGCGCGTCCACGTGGCCCGCTCGGACTCAGCGCTGGCCATCCTGGCCACTGGCTTCAATCCACCAGGCGGCCGGATGATCGAGACCCTGGACGGCGAAGTGCGCCAGAGGCTCGACCAGCGCCGAGCGACCTGGGAGGCGTCCGGCGAGACCGTCATCGCCTGGATTCATGCCCTGCCCCACGGGGAGAAGATGGCCCTGCTGGCCGAGCTCACGGCGATCAGTCTGGACGTGCGCGAAGAGCGCACGACCCTGATTCGCCGGCGCGCCCGCGCCGAGGCGGCCGAGCTCGCCGCCCTATGCGGCGCGGACATCACGCTCCACTGGACCCCCGACGCGCCCTTCCTTCAATCCCACTCCAAACCCTTGTTGCTCGCGATGCTGACCGACATGGGGGCTGAGGACCTTCGCGCCACCTCACTCAAGAAGACCGAGCTCGTCGACTGGGTCGCCGAACAGGCGGCGTCGCGGTCCTGGGCGCCGATCGGCCTGTCATGGGCGGGGTCCGACGACCCGGAGGCGTCTGATGGGGAGGAAGAGGCGGAGCCGGTGGATGAACTGGACGACGCGCCGGACGACGGGGCCGGAGCGTTCGCCGTCACTCACGCGGGCGAGGCCGCGCTCGCCCCGGCAGCGGCCTGAGCCTTCGCAATCACGACCACGCGCCGTCCCGGCTTCAGCCGGGGCGGCGTTGTGCTGTTCCGAGGGCCGGGAGGCGAAGGAAGGGCGAGGCGAGGCGAGCCTGGAGGACCGAGAGGGAGGCGCCCTCCGCTCCAGGCGACCGGAACCCGTCCCATGCCTTCTTTCCGCACGTCCTCCACCCCGCCAACCGCCAACCTCAGCCTGTTCGCCGATCCCGCCGGCGCGGATGCCGGCGCGAATGTGCTGGCCGCCGCCCGCGCTCTCGCGACCCACTTGGCGCGATCGCGGCCACTCGACCGGCGGCTGGTCGCCCAGGTCATGACCACCGCCTTCGGGGCCTCGGACGCCGAAGGCGCCTGGGTCTGGCGCGACGCCTATGACGCGATCGAAGCCGCGACCGTGCTGCAGATCCGGCGTCTCGCGCCCCAGGTCGCGCGACTTGAAGATGCCCCGGCGGAAATCGCCGCGCTCCTGGCCTCGGTTTCCGCCCTCGGCCTGACCCACACGCGCCGGAGCGAGGAACAGGTCGCGCTCGACCAGTTCTCGACGCCGCCTCAGCTGGCCGCCCTGGTGGTCCTCGCGGCTCAGGTCCGGCCTGGCGACCGCGTCCTCGAGCCCTCTGCCGGCTCGGGGCTCTTGGCCGTCGTCGCCGAGGCCTGCGGCGCCGCGCTGGTGCTCAACGAGATCGCACCCGGCCGCGCCGACCTTCTGGATGGACTGTTCCCGTCGGCGGAGCGGACGCGCCACAACGCCCGACATATCCACGACCTGAGCCCGGGGGCGGGCGGCTTCGACGTCGTGGTGACCAATCCGCCCTTCTCGGACCTCGCCGACCATCTGCTGGCGTCGGTGAAGGCCTTGGCTGACCATGGCCGTCTGGTCACGATCGTGCCGGTGACCGCCCTGACGGATAACGCCCTGCTGCGACGTCTAAGCGCAGTGGCCAGGATCGTCGCCCGCATCACCTTGCCGACTGGCGCTTTCGCCAAACATGGGACGTCCGTGGAGACCGGCCTCCTGGTCGTCGATCGTTCGGCGGAGCTGGCCGAAATCCCGGCGGTGCTGAGTGCAGACGACCTGATGGGAGCGGCCCGGCTCGTCGCCGCCCTCCCCGCCCGTGTCGGAGCACGACCCCGCGCCCACGTGCAGGTGTCCGTGGGGGCGTTGCTTGGACCGCGCGAACGCGGCCTCGCCCTGCCCTCTGGCCGCCTTGCCTTCCTCGGGGGCGCGACGCCGCTGGCCTATGAGGTCAAGCCATGGAGCGGCGAAGGCCGAGACGTCGGTCTCTACCAAACCCATTGTCTCGCGCGGATCGATCTGCCTGATCCCCGTCCGCATCCATCGCCGCTCGTCGAGTCCGGACCGATGGCGTCGGTATCGCCACCGGCCCCGACATATCGTCCGGTGCTGCCGCTCATGATGCGGGACGAGGGCCGGATCTCGGACGCCCAGACCGAGACCGTGATTTACGCCGGCGAAGCCCATGCCGCGCACCTTCCCGGACGTTTCCGGCTGGGGGACGCGCAGCACGACATCATCCTGATGCGCGATGACCGGGAAGACGCGATCCAATTCCGGCGCGGCTTCTTCCTCGGTGACGGCACCGGCTGCGGCAAGGGCCGCCAAATCGCGGCGGTCATCGCCGACAATATGGCCCAAGGCCGGGTTCGAGCGCTGTGGCTGTCGCGCAATGACGCCCTGTTGGAGGACGCCCGGCGCGACTGGGCCGCGATCGGCGGCGGCGCCCACGACATCGTGCCCCTGTCGAGCTGGAAACAGGGCGAGGCGATCCGGCTGGAGCGCGGCGTGCTGTTCACCACCTATGCGACCCTGCGCCAGGCGGCGCGCGGGGGACGACAATCGCGCCTCGACCAGATCGTCGCCTGGCTCGGCTCGGACTTCGACGGCGTCATCGCCTTCGACGAGGCTCATGCGATGGCCAATGCGGCCGGCGGCGGCAAGGGCGCGCGCGGGACCAAGAAAGCCTCGCTGCAGGGCATGGCGGGGCTGGCGCTGCAGAACCGCGTGCCCGATGCGCGGGTGCTCTACGTTTCCGCCACAGGGGCGACCACCGCCGAGAACCTCGCCTATGCCGCGCGCCTCGGACTGTGGGGCGGGCCGGAGGCGCCCTTCATGTCCCGCGCCGACTTCCTGGAGGCCATGGATCGGGGCGGGGTCGCGGCCATGGAGTTGGTGGCGCGCGAACTGAAGGCGCTGGGTCTCTACGTCGCCCGGTCACTGTCGTTCGAGGGCGTCGAGTACGAGCCGCTCGTTCATCCGCTCACGTCTGACGACATCGATATCTGGGATGTCTGGGCCGACGCCTTCCAGCTGATCCACGCCAATCTGGCCGAGGCCTTGAAGGCCACGGGGCTCAGTGACGACGAGGGCAAGCCCAAGAGCGGTCAGGCGGCTTCGGCGGTCCATTCCGCTTTCGAGGGTGCCAAGCTGCGTTTCTTCGGCCACCTGCTGGCGGGGCTCAAGGCCCCCAGCCTGATCGCAGCGATCCGGGACGATCTCGCGTCAGGACGCTCGGCCGTGGTCCAGATCGTCTCGACCAACGAGGCTGTGATGGAACGCCGACTGGCCTCCATCCCGCCCGAGGAGTGGAATAACCTCTCCATCGACCTGACGCCGCGCGAATACGTCCTCGACTATCTGCGCGAGGCTTTCCCGGTCCATCTGATGGAGGCGATCGAGGACAAGGACGGCAATGTGACCATGGTCCCCGTGATGGACGACGGGCGTCCGGCCGTCAGCCAGGAGGCGCTCGCGCGCCGCGAGGCTCTGATCGAGCGGATGGCCTGTCTGCCCGCCGTGCCGGGCGTGCTTGACGCCTTGCTGGAAGCCTTCGGCACCGATGCCGTCTCGGAGATCACGGGCCGCTCGCGCCGGGTGGTGGTGCGGGACGGTCGCCGGGTGGTCGAGCGGCGCGGTGCCTCGGCCGCCCGCGCCGAGACCGACGCCTTCATGTCGGGCCGGAAGCGTGTGCTGATCTTCTCGGACGCCGGCGGAACCGGGCGCAGCTATCATGCCGATCTGTCGGCCGGGAACCGGCAGCGTCGGGTCCACTATCTGGTTGAGCCGGGCTGGCGCGCGGACGCCGCCATCCAGGGGCTGGGTCGCAGCCATCGGACCCATCAGGCCTCGGCACCGCTCTTCCGCCCGGTCACCACCGACATCCAGGGCGAGAAGCGGTTCACCTCGACCATCGCGCGGCGGCTGGATTCCCTGGGGGCGCTGACGCGCGGGGAGCGCCGGACGGCGGGGGCCGGTCTGTTCCGGGCCGAGGACAATCTGGAGAGCCCATGGGCGCGGCGCGCCCTGCTGGTCTTCTACGGCGCCCTCGCCTTCGGGGAGCTGGCGTCCATGACGCTGGAGACCTTCATGGCCAAGACGGGCCTGAAGCTGATGGACTCCGACGGTGGGCTCAAGCCGTCCGACGACCTGCCGCCAATCCACACCTTCCTGAACCGCCTGCTGGCTCTGCGCATCTCCGACCAGAACGCCCTGTTCGCGGACTTCGACCGCATCCTGTCCGGCATCCTCGAACGCGCCGCCGCCTCGGGCGATCTGGACCGAGGCCTGGAGGACATCGAGGCCGAGGAGCTCGAGGTGCTGGCTAAGGAGACGATCCGCACCGACGTCTCGACCGGAGCGGAGACCGCCCTGGTGACCTTCTCGCTCAAGGTCCGGCGCGAGCTCCTGAGCTCGGAGGACGCGCTCGGCCGGGCCGAGGACATCGCGCACCAGCTGGTCGTCAACGAGAAGTCGGGACGGGCGGCGATCGCGGAGCTCGGCCTGACCACGGCGACGGACGAGGATCGCCTGGTCAGCGCGGTACGGCTCGTTCGGCCCGACGACCGTCAGACGGTGCCGAAGAAGGCGTTCGAGGAATCCGCCTGGAAGCTGGCGGCCGTCGCCGACTGGCGGCGGGTCTGGGATGAGGAGGTGGCTGGGACCGACCCCTGGCGAACGCGCGAACTGACCCTGGCGACCGGCCTGCTGCTTCCGATCTGGGGCCGGTTGCCGGCGCGGGGGTGCTCCGTCCGGCGCGTCCGCGCGCCCGATGGTCGGCGGTGGTTGGGGCGGGTGCTCGACACGGTTCAGGCCCGGACCCTGAAGGCGGCGCTGGGGTTGACCGACGTCGGTGCGGCCTGGTCGGACGGGGCGCAAACGCTCGCCACTCTGCTCGATCGGAGTGTCCAGCTGTCGCTGGAGGGCGGGCTCTGGCTCAAGCGGGCGCGCGTAATGGACCGCTGGCGGGTCGAGGTGGTCGGCGGCCGTACCGACCGGGATGCGCTCGTGGCCCTGGGCTGCTTCGTCGAGATCATTGCCTTCACGCCCCGGGTCTTCGTGCCGGTGGACCGGCCGGAGGTGGTGGAGGCCGTGCTGCGTCGCCATCCGGTGCAGACGGTCCTCGACGGAGCGGCGGCTTAAGCGGGGGCCGGGCGGGGCGAAGGCCCCGTCCGGTCAGGAGGAGGTCGGGAGGAAGGGAGGTCTCGGGTGAAGCGAGATGAGGGAGATCGGCTCTCTCGGCGCTTCGGATCAACAGGAGACTGACATGCAGACCATGGTGTTCACCGGCCGACTGGCGGCCGACCCCCAGATCAGCGAGGACTTCGCCAAGGCGGTGTTCCGGCTGATCGAGAAACGCGGCGTGGACAGCGCCGGCAAGGACCGGCTCGTCGGCGTCAACTGCGTCAGCTGGTCCAAGGGCCTGAACGAGAAGGTCATCGCGCGCGGCCTGGCGCAGGGATGCGAGGCGGTCGTGATCGGGGCCTTCATCGACACGGCCTACAAGGCGCGGGACGGAGCCGAGCGCACCGCCAAGGAGCTGGTCATTAACCGGCTCACCGTCCTCGACTGGGCCGAGGATCGCGAGACCGAGACCGGCCTCGACGACCGCGCCGCCGCCTGACTCCCTCCCCTTCACCTTTCATTTTCAGGAGACTGACATGCAATCCCTCACCCTCGAAGGCTATCTGGCCGCCGATCCGTCCATCCTCTCCGCCCAGGGATCGGGCAAGAAACGCGCGAGCTTCCGTGTACTGGAGACCACCCGCTTCCGGCGCGCCGACGGCACGCCCGGCGAACGCACCACCGGCTTCAACTGTGTCTGCTTCAACGAGGCGACGGCCGAGAAATACATCGAGCCGTTCGCGAAGAAGGGCAGCCGCGTCGTCATCCAGGGCCATGTCGAGAACGACACCTGGACCGGCAAGGATGGGGTCGAACACTACGACCTGCGCCTGGTCGTGGCCGATATTCGCCTGAAGAACCGGCGGGATCGGCCCTCGACCGACGAGGACGGTCGCGCGCCATCGGTGCAGGAGCCGGCCGGCGGCTACGATCTCGACGACGACATCCCGTTCTGATCGGCAGAGCTATACCCTCCCCTCCGCCCGGAGCGCCCGCGCTCCGGGCGGTTCTTTTGAAAGACATATCCCTGCCGAGCGACGGACGTCATGACGGCGTAGGGTTTCCGATCTAGCGTGGTGATGGGCGGCGACCTGAAAAGGTCGCCGCCTCTCTTTTTTTGGGGGAGCCCTCCCCCGACCCTTTGTTGATGACGCCTGACCCTACGGACTCCTGATGGCTACGCCCGCCGCTGAACTCAAAGTCGCACGCCAGATCCTCGGATGGGGCGCCCTGACGATGGCTCGCGCGCTGCGGCTTTCAGGCACCCCGGAGAAGATGGCGGCACGGGTCGTCGCGATGGAGGCCGGCCAGCGCGACATCAGCGGTCCCGTGCAGGTCGCCGTCGAAGCCTTTCTCAGCGGGTGGCGGCCCAGCGGCTGGACCGACTGATCCCCGATCGCGCGACGCGGCGGCTCGCCGCCGACGACTTCAATGACGATCGATGCATGCCTGTTCGCATCGGCGCGACGGCGCCGAAAGGTGTCGTCGTCGCGAAGGGCGACGACGACATGCCCCCACACAACGCCCTCCGATTTTGTCACATCACCCTGAAAGTCAACGGCTTCGCCTTATCCCCTCCACGGCCCGCGAAGGGCGGTCCGCTCCGGTGACTTTCCGGGGCCCGATGTGCCGAAAATCGGGGTCGTTGCGCATGGGGCGTAAGGACACTTTCAAGGATGATCCCGATGCACACCTCAACACACTCCGTCTTCTCCAAGTCCGACTCAGCCTTCGACGACCTGTCCGCCTCCCTGGGCGATCAGCGTCCGCATCCCAGCGAGGACGCGCTCTCGCAACTCGGCCGGGCACTCATGACCGAGCTCCTGGACGTGATCGCCGACACCGCACTCGAGGACTTCCAGACCATCCTGGCCGAGACCCTGATCGGTGCCTTCCACTCGGCCGCACAGCGGATCGAACGCGACGCCGACCGCGCCCGCGACACGATGCGCAGCCTGGACCGGGACTTCGACGGGTCGGAAGCGGCCGACACCGAACTTCAGGAAGCCACAGCCAAGGCTCGGGCGGGTGACGCGGCCACCCAGGCGGCCGAGCTGATCCGGGACGCGGCGGCCGAGAGCTACACGGTCGCGACCGGCGAAGTCTGGACGGCCTGGCGCGGCAGCCGGCGGGGCACGCACCTCACCGCGGCCCAGATGGAGGCCAAGGCAGCCATCCGGGCGATCAAGAGCCGGCGGGCCGGCGAGGCGGATCCGGGCGGTCCGGTGATCGCCTTCAGAGGGGCTCCGACAGCGGACACGGCCGAGGATGCGGGCCGGGTGTTCGACGCGCTCAACTGGGCGCTCAAGGAATGGCCCGACATGGCTCTGGCCACGACCGGGGCGAAGGGCTCCGAGAAGCTGGCGATCAAATGGTCCAAGCAGAAGGGGGTGAAGCTGATCCTCGCTCGCGCGGACTTCGACGCCCACGGCAAGGCCGCTCCGTTCCGGGCCAACGACGAACTGATCGCGCTTGAGCCCACCTGCTGCCTCACCCTGATCCACTCTCTGGATCGGTCGCGGTCGCCGGATCAGCGGCCGTTCGGACCCGCGTTGAACCTGGGTCAGAAGGCGATGGAGACCGGGCTGCGGCACGTGTCCATTCGAGCCCGCGCGGCTTGAGATCACACCCCAGACGGCAAGACCCGCTCGGCTTCGGCCGGGCGGGGTTTTCTGCGTTTGGCCGCTGTGGGGGCATCCGCACAAGCAAAGCCGAATCGCGATATCTCATCTCATCACCGACTGATGCATTACTGTTGATAGATGTTGATCGCTTATGATGATCATAGACAGGTGATCGTATTTTAGGTTTTAGGGCAAGATAAAAGAAGATGAGAGGGTGTCCGTTTTGTTGTAGGCTGCCAGCAACTTACGACGGCCTCGAAACGCTTCCACGACTTGCGGTGAGTTAGAGTGATTTTGGGGGTCGTCTCCTCTGCGGAGATGAGGCCATGTCGGTCAGAAGCGGCATCCAGGCGCGGTTGGACGAGCGCGGCGAGACCGACGGCAAAGCCGGTCGGGTCAGTTTGCCGACCACGCTGAAAAGCGACCGGATCAACGTCCGCACGGCGATGTTCCAGCGTCTCGCCGCATCCCGGCTCTTTGCTTACGGCGACCGTGCAGGGGTGCTCAGGACGGCGCAGAAGCGTTCAGGTCGCGCCTTCCGTCTGGACGTCCGGCAGAAGGTGATCGTCAAGGCGTTGGTGTCGCGGCACGCCGGCAAGGGCGCAGCCCGGGCGGCGGCTCTGGCGGCGCATGTGAGCTATCTCGGGCGAGCCGGCGCGGGCGTCGAGGGAAAGCCGGCCGAGTTCTTTGACCGGACGGACGACGCTGTCGATGCGGCTGAGGCGACCCGGGACTGGGGGGCCGACCGACATCATTTCCGGTTTATCGTGTCGCCCGAACATGGGGACCGGATCGCCGATCTGAGGGGGTACACCCGCGAGGTCATGGCGCGGGTCTCGGCCGATCTTGGCGAGCCGGGACTGCAGTGGATCGGCGCCTGCCATTTCGACACCGACCAGGCGCACGCGCATCTGGTGGTGCGTGGGAAGCGGGCCGATGGGCGCGATTTGGTGATACCGCGCGACTACATCGGCTATGGCTTCCGAGCGCGGGCGCAGGAGGTGGCGCAGGAGCGGCTAGGCGATCTGTCCCGGGCCGATGCAGAGCGGCGGATCTGGAAGGAGGCCGAGGCCGACCGGTTCACGGGGTTTGATCGGCGGCTGGTGCAGGCGGCTGATGCGGACGGTCTGGTCGACGACGGCGTTGGCGGGACCGACGCGTGGGCGGCACTTTCACGGGGGCGATTGCGGCATCTGGAGCGGTTGGGATTGGCCGAAAGGACCGGCGGTCGATACCGGCTCGACGCGCAGATGGAGACCAAGCTCAGGACGTTGCAGATCCGGCGGGATGTGATCCGGACGCTGAACCAAAGACGGATGGCGGGTGCACGGGACGTTCGCCCGTTGGGGGCCGAAACGGTGCGCGGTCACGTCGTGCAGGCGGGACGGCACGATGAGGTCGGGACGTCACCCTTCGTGGTCGTGAAGGATCGCGCGGGCGTGGAGCACTACGCGAGATTGGCCCCAGGGACGACGGCACCCGCAGTCGGGAAGTCCGTCGAGATCCTTGGCACCGATCGCGGGGTCGCGAGGCTCGGAACGTTGGGTCGCGGTCAGCCGACACTGGAGCGATGAAGCGATTGATGAAGAGCCACCCGGCGACCCACAAAGTCGCGAATGCGCCAGATGCAGAAGTACAGCCGCGTCCGAACATCGGACATTCAACAAAGTTCTGGCACTGCTGGTGCCGGCCCGGCCAAATCAGGCGCATCGGGGCTTAGCGCTGGTCAGAGATGGCAGGCGCGCCGATCCTAACTGCCGTGCCGCCGGAACCAGACGGCTCGGCAGTCACCGCGCTTGCGGACCGATCCCCGACCGGGACTGAACCGGAGAGTGGCGGTTGGACCGGCGTTGAAAGCGTGGGATGGGCAGGAGTTTCCACTGGAGTGGGGTTTACAGCCGAGGTGAGGCAGGCGGCCGGTGCCGTATTCAGTTTTCCGTACGCGTAGGTCGCGAACAACGCGCCCAGGACCGCGATGAAGCCGATCCCGCTCAAAGCGACCCGATGCCAGAGGATGCGCCTGAGAAGGCTTTGGAATACTCTGGCAAACTCCGGACTAATCGCCGCATAGTCCCGTTCGAGTCTTTGTTGCTGCGCTTTGACGTCCTGATGGATGGCACCCAACGTCACCCATTGGTTGGTAATTGCGATCAATAACAGACAGAGAAACACCCAAGCGCCTGCCACCACGGCGATGTTCGTCCAGAACTCCACCCCACACCCAGGGCTAACCTTCAACTGGGAAGCGACGATGATCGTGGCGACCGGGATGCTGAGCAACTGGACCTGTATGTCGACGAGCGTCTTGTGGATCTTCCCGACGTACTCGACCTTCGCAGCCTCGATCTCTCCGCGGATTTTCTTGTAGGAGAAACTGGACGCGAAAAGGCGGTAGCCCTTACGAACGCTCTCGTTGAGCGCATCCAGGTTATCCAGAAGGTAGACGAACCGCTTGGTCGTCGACTGGCCCTCGATCATCTGGACGACCGCATCTTCGAGGATCGCGAGCTTCTGATCCTGATGGACATCGTCCCGGAAATTCTCCAGCAGGCCCGTGATCGCCGTGGCCGAGACGCGCTCCAGGACCGCCTGATCGTACCGGACAGGAACGGGCACCTTGCCATCGTGGACGAACACCAGCTCCTGCCGCGTCTTGTCGAGGTAGGCCGCCGCTTTTGAGAGCAGATCGACGACGGCGAGAACCTGACGATACGTCTCGATCAGGGCGGGCGCTGGCGTCGTCCGAGCATCGATTCCGCCATCGATGACGAAGTAGGCCGCCGGCTCGGCAACGCGCGCCTCGGGTGCCTTGAGGAGGTCGTTGACGGAACGGACAAGCAGCCCCAACCCAATCCGGGGCGCGCCGACCCGGACCCGGACCGTCTGGCCGACGGAGAGGTTGGCCTCATCGACCAGTACCGCTAGATTGGCATCGTCGCCTGCCGCCTCATCGGTTTCGATCAATTGCAGGCTCGCGAGCGCCTGCGGGCTCGCTATCGTCAGGATTCCCTCGTCTCCGGACGGGTCAAATGCCGTGTGGCGGTAAAGCTCCAGCAGGTCTTCGAAGCGAAGCCTAGGCATCTCTCACCAGCTCATGTCTGAGCTGTGCGGTCAGGTCGTCGGGAAGATCGAGAAGCGTCAGCGTATTTTCCGCAGCATTGTATCGGACCTTTCCGCCGCTCAAGGCGTCTCGTTCGAACTCGACCGACCACTGGGACGTCTTTCCCTTGAACTTCACCAGCGAGCTGAGCGCGCGTCGGTCCGGAACAAAGCCATCATTCAGCTTGCGCTCCGGATCGGTCAACACCGCGAGGAGCGCCTGCGGCGCCTTGGGGGCGAGCTCATTCGCCAAGGCCTCGAACTCGATCTCCTCGCGATTGCGCGAGGCCTGGTCACAGATCGACTTCGCCTTTCCAAGAAACGCGTCGCGCGCCTCGCCGACCATGCCCTGATCGTCGGCGTAGCCCTTCAGCGCTTTCACCAGATCGGTGGTGTCCTGTTTGACCTGGACAGAATTGTCGCAGCCCAGGAACTCCATGAAGTATTCGGAGACATTCCCCTTCCCCTTAAGGAAGCCGATGTAACGCTCCTCCCCAGCCGCCCAGCCGGCAAGGTTGATCCGACCCGCGAAACGAAAGCCCTCCATATCGAGGTGCTGAACATCGGCGACATCATAGGTCTTTGTAAGCGCCGCGCTGAGCTTGTCGTTCAAAATGGCGACCAATAGGAACTGGCGACCGTCGCGGCTGAAATGAGCAAAAAAGACGTGCCCGCCCTGGGCCGCGTTTCGTGTTCCGGCCTGATGTTTGAGGGTCTCCATCATCTTGCCGGTGAGATCGGCGAAGTCGGACTTGTCGTCCACATAGTCCTTCAGCTGGCGCTCCGTCGGGGCGGCGGTCTCCGCAGTCGAGAATTTGCCGTGAGATTTTGAGGCGCGGCGGCTGTAGAGATCGTAGAGCTCGTCGACCACCCGTTGAGTGGTCTTGCTGACGGTTAGTTGGTCGTTACCCATCCTGATCCGGAAGCCGTCGTCCCCCCGGTCTAGGTTCTGAACCCATAAAGCTTGCGGGGACCCGTTCTCGCTGATTCAAGGATTCCGGAAGGAGCCTTGGCATGGCGCGATACGATCTGAG
>LNFM01002224.1_pt1 | contig 51680 bp, 42 predicted proteins | sample 596031 | NCBI WGS metagenome assembly LNFM01 (sample SAMN04254537, study PRJNA301005) | activated carbon metagenome | isolation source: dual media filters at the Ann Arbor, Michigan drinking water treatment plant | place: USA: Ann Arbor | reverse complement strand
AGCGCAGGTTGCCGCGGCGGGCGGTCTCGATCGGGTAGAAGTTCAGGTCGATCACGCGGTCGAGCTGGCGCACGGCCAGGCGCACGGTCTCGGCGAGCTTGTCGAAATCGAAGTCGACGCGGTCATCTTCCTCCCGCAGGTGCTGGCCCAGGTTGATCGAGCCGAGGTTGCAGACGGCGGTCTCGTCGCCCGACGTCACCTCCAGGATCTCGGTGCACAGGTTCGACAGGTGGATCACGTTGCCGGGCCGCGCGGTCTGGTTGCTGGCGCGGTTGCACTTGTCCTTGAACGTCATCCAGCCGTTGCCGGTCTGGGCCAGGGTGCGCATCATCTTCCCGTACAGGTCGCGCGCGCGCACGGTCTTGACCGCGCGGCCGCTCGCCTCGGCCTGTTCGTAAGCCACGTCGAAGGCCTTGCCGAACAGGTCGGTGAACTGCGGCACCGCCTTGGGGTCGAACAGCGACCACTCGCCGTCGGCCTCGACCCGGCGCATGAACAGGTCCGGGATCCAGTTCGCCAGGTTGAGGTTGTGCGTTCGCCGCGCCTCGTCGCCGGTGTTGTCGCGCAGCTCCAGGAACTCCTCGACGTCGGCGTGCCAGGGCTCGAGGTAGACGCAGGCGGCTCCCTTCCTCTTCCCGCCCTGGTTGACCGCTGCGACCGACGAATCCAGCGTCTTCAGCCACGGCACGATGCCGTTGGAGTGGCCGTTGGTGCTGCGGATCAGCGAACCGCGCGAACGCACGCGGGTGAACGAGACGCCGATGCCGCCGCTGAACTTGCTCAGCATCGCCACGTCCGCGTACTTGCGGTAGATCGATTCCAGCGTGTCGTCGGGGGAGTCGAGCAGGAAGCAGCTCGAGAGCTGTTCGTGCGTGGTGCCGGCGTTGAACAGCGTCGGCGAGCTGGGCAGGTAGTCCAGCGACGCCATGCGGCGGTAAAGCGCCAGCGCCTCGGGCACGTCCTGGCTCAGCGCGCAGGCGATGCGCAGGAAGAACTGCTGCGGGGTCTCGATGACGGTGCGCTGGGTCGGGTGCCGCAGCAGGTAGCGGTCGTACAGCGTGCGCAGGCCGAAGTAGTCGAAGCGGCGGTCGAGCGTGGCGTCGAGCGCGTCGTTGAGCTTGCGCGCGTTGGCCTGGACGAAACCCAGCAGCCGGTCGTTGATCAGCCCGACCTCGTGGCCGCGGGCGACGGACTGCGAGAAGGCGTGGATCTCCTGGCCCGCGACCTCCTTGGCGATGAGGTCCGCCAGCAGGCGCGCACCGAGGCGGCCATACTCGGGCTCTTCGGCGGTGAGCAGCGCGGCGGTGCGGATCGACAGTTCGTCCAGCTCGCGCGTGCTGGCGCCGTCGTACAGGCCGGAGATGGTGCGGGTGGCGACGCGCATCGGATCGATCGCGTACAGGTCGTCGCACTGGCGCGCCACGGCGCGGACGATCTTGTTCAGGTCCACCGGCTCGCGCCGGCCGTTGCGCTTGGTGACGGTCATGCCCAGCGCGGTGGCGGGCGGGGTGAGGGCGAACTGCGGCGCGGCGGCGTCGGCGGGCGCGGCCAGGGTTTCGGTGTTCATGGTGTTCTCCGGTGCGTGGCGCACGGTCGCCGTCCCTCCCTCGGGGGCGGCGCGCGGAGACGGGCGACGGCGACGCGCAACGGCGTCGTCGCGGCCATGCCCCCGCGGGCATGCGAAGTCAGAACGGAGGATGGAATGCGGGTGTCGCAGGGACCGAGACGCGGCGCCACGACACCGGCGCCGCCTCCCCCCGGAGACCTCTGGGCCGGTCACCGCGCGGTGTGCTTCGCGCGGCTGTCGGCAGGTCTTCGGGCTCGTGGACGTGAGAGCAGGGAACTAGTGGTGATGCCGCCCTACTAGTTCCTAGTTCCTCTTCACTAGCTCCTGCTCCCGCCTACTAGCCGTCGCTTCCCAGGCCCAAGCCCAGTGCCAAAAACGGCGTTCGTTTCCACATACCGCTGCGGGGCAGCGCCGGAGTCACACCGGCTTCCCTATTAACCCTTGCGCGTTGCCGCGGTCGGGACCGACGGCCACAACATATCGGGTGCCGACGGCCAGGTCAACGCAATATGTGGTGTCAGTGCGCAGCCAGCGGCCGGCACTGCAGGTTCGCCGGCAGGTCCCGCTGCCGCGCCAGCCAGGCCGCCAGTTTCGCCATGGGAATGGAATGGCGCGGATAGGCATGGCGGCCGCGAACGACGTAGGCGGCGCCGTGCTCGCTGGCGAAGAACCGCTGGTAGTCCTCCAGCGGCGTGCGTGAGGCGCGCGCCAGCGCGGCGTCGTGGATCGGTTCCTTCAGGTCCATCGCGCCGCAGGGCAGCCACCACACCGGCCGCGCGTCCACCAGGACGAGGTGCAGGAAGCCGCTGCGATCCTCGGCGAGGAAGCCGTTGGCGTAGCGCGGCATCACGTGCCGGTCGCCGTCCGACATCAGAAGCATCAGCCGCGCCTTGCCGTACTGCGGTGAGGCCATCTGCATCAGGCCGTAGTGGCTGGTGGTCGCGCCATGGATGCGTGGCGGTAGCGACGGCCCGTGCAGGGTGTCGAGCACGCGCGCGCGGAACCAGGTCGGCGGCGGATCCATGCACAGCACGTCGGGCGAACTGCACTCGGCGAACTGCGGCAGTGCGCCCTGTGCTTCGAGCTCGACGACGGCCAGGCGGTAGGTCGCGGTCGCCGGATCGATCTCCGGGTACACGGTGGGCGGTGCGGCGTGGGCAAGGCCGGCGGCGACCAACAGCGGGGCGAGGGCGTGGCGGATCAGCGAATGGCGGGGCATGGCCGGGTCTCCGGAGGGGCTCAATGCCATGCAACGGCCCGGCCGCCATAACGGGGTTACGTCTGGACCATGCCCTTGTAGGAGGGACTTCAGTCGACGGTGTGGAGGTAGTCGAGGGAGACCTGCAGCATCGCGCGGGTGCCCACCTTCAGCGCCTCTTCGTCGAGGAAGAACTCGGGCGAGTGGTTCGACGGGGCCTTGATCGGATCCTGGCCCCTGGGCGTGGCGCCGACGAAGAAGAAGAAGCCGGGCACCTGCCGTGCGAACAGCGAGAAGTCCTCGGCCCCCATCACCAAGTCCATCTCGACCACGTTGTCGCGGCCGACCGCGGTCTCCAGGCTCGGCACCACGCGCGCAGTCAGCGCCGGGTGGTTGACCGTGACCGGGTTGCCCTTGGTGTCGGGCACCTGCGCGATCGCGGTGGCGCCGTGCGCCCTGGCCACGCTTTCCGCCACGTTCTTCAGGTCGGCGAACACCTGCGTCCGCATGCCTTCGTCGAAGGTGCGGATGGTGCCGACCAATTCCACTTCGTCGGGGATGATGTTGAATCGGATGCCGCCGTGGATCGCGCCGAACGACACCACGACCGGCAGCTTCGAGATGTTCTGGCGCCGGCTGACGATGGTCTGCGCCGTGCCGATGATGTCGGCCGCGGCCACGATCGGGTCCACGCCGCCCCAGGGCCGCGAGCCGTGCGTCTGCCGGCCCTTCACCACGATGTTGAAGCGGTCAGACGCCGCCATCAGCGGGCCGCTGCGGTAGCCGACCTGCCCGGCGTTGAGCGTGCTGAACACGTGCAGGCCGAACACCGCCTCGGGCTTGAAGCGCTCGAACACGCCCTGGCGCAGCATTTCCTCGGCGCCGCCTTCCTCGCCGTCCGGCGGGCCTTCCTCGGCCGGCTGGAAGATGAAGAGCACCTCGCCCGGCAGCTCGGCCTTCATCGAGGCCAGCGCCTCGGCCACGCCCATCAGGATGCCGACGTGGGCGTCATGGCCGCAGGCGTGCATCACGCCGGTGGTCTGGCCGTTGAACTGCGTGGTCACCTTCGACTCGAAGGGCAGGCCGCTGCGTTCGGTGACCGGCAGCGCGTCCATGTCGGCGCGCAGGGCGATGCGCGGGCCGGGCTTGCCGCCGCGCAGCACGGCGGTGACGCCGGTGGTGGCGACGCCGGTGCGGATGTCCTCGAAGCCGAGCGCGCGCAGGTGGTCGGCCGCCAGCTTCGCGGTGCGCACCTCGCGGTTGCCCAGCTCGGGATGCTGGTGGATGTCGCGGCGCCAGGCCTGCACCTTGGCGTCCACGGTGGCGGCCAGTGCCTCGACATCGGGCGCCTGCGCGGCAGCGGGACCGCAGAGCGCGGCGGCGAGGGCGGTGACGAGCAGCAGTCGGTGCATGGTCTTCCCCTGGATGGTTGCGCCCGATGCTAACAAACCCTGGTCCAGGGAACGGTAGGAGGGACTTCAGTCCCGAAGCTTCTGGCCGAAGAGCTTCGGGACTGAAGTCCCTCCTACCAGGAGCAGGGCGCTGGCGAGGGTGGCCAGCACGGGCCAGGCCAGGTAGCGGAACTCGGCGCTGCCGGAGGCCAGCGCCAGCGGCAGGGCGTAGGCCAGCGAGGACAGCGCGACCGTCGCCGCCAGCCCCGCGCCCGGCGAGCGGTTCGCGCGCATTGCGCCGGCCAGAGCCACGCCCACGCAGGCCAGCAGGTAGATCCACCCGGCGAAGAAGGGCGAATCAATCAACGCCTGCAGCGTCGCCAGCACGCGCGCATGCTGGGGATGCGCCTGCGGCGCCACCGGCGGGTTGTCGCCGTAGGCATGCAGGCCCGCCATCATCACCTGGCCATCGGGCAGCGCGGCGCGGTCCCAGCCGAACAGCAGCTGCGCGAGGCGCGCGCGGTGCGCCAGGTAAGCCGCCGTGTGGTCGCGCGGCAGCGCCAGCACCAGCGCGTCGATCGCCGCACGCTGTTCGGGCGAATACGGCGCGTCGAAGCTGTGCCGCAGCTTGCCGGTCACGTAGATCGTCGTGTTCGAGTAGTCGGTGAAGTGCTGGCGCAGTTCGTCCAGCGTCAGCGTCGGGTCCACCAGCTCCGGCGGATACACCAGCCGGCCTTCGGCCAGCGACACCGCGGCGGCGTCCCACAGCGTCACCACCGACCACACCCGCTCGGTGTGGCGCACGCGGCCATCCTGGGCCGGCAGCGCGGCCAGCACGAACACGGCCACGGCCAGCACCAGCGCGATCACGCCGGTCGGCAGCACGCGACGCCGCGCCGTCCAGGCCGGTGCGTAGCCCGCCACTTCGCGCCAGCCGATCCAGGCCAGCAGCGGCAGCGCGCCGGTGATGGCGTTGTGGCGGAAGGCGCAGGCGAACACCAGCGCCAGCACCGCGCCCGCGCGCCAGCCGCGGTGCGGCGCACGCAGGTCCTGCGCCAGCAGCGCCAGCGCCCAGGTGAAGCCGGCGAGCGTCCACAGGTCCTTCCATATGTGCGGCTGCATCGCCAGCAGCGGCGGCCACAGGCCCAGGAACAGCACGACGAAGGCGCGCCCCGCGGCCGGCAGCCGCAGCGCGGAGGCGAACAGCGCCAGCGCCGACCACAGCAGCAACACCTGCAGCGCCAGCATCCCGCCCGGCCCTTCGACGACGCGGTCGCTGAGCTGCCAGATCATGGCCAGCAGCGGCGGATGCACGCTGTCGAACTGGTTGTTGCGCGCCTGCCACCACTGGTAGGCCGAGTCCCAGCTCATGTAGCCGGGCCAGAACACCCACAGCACCAGCGCCGCGCCAAGCGCCGCCGCCGCCCAGGGCGCCAGCCGCCTCACGGGCGGTGCTCGCGGGCGAGGTATTCGGCGCTGCGCATCTCCACCAGGCGCGAGGCGGTGCGCTCGAACTCCTGGCGCAGCTTGTCGCCACCGTAGAGCCACATCGGCTCGGCCGCGGCGCTGAGCAGCAGGTTCACGTTGCGGTCGTAGAGCTCGTCCACCAGGTGCACGAAGCGGCGCGCGGCGTTGTCATGTGCCAGGTCGAAGACCGGCACGCCCGACACCAGCACGGTGTGGAAGCTGCGCGCGATCTCGATGTAGTCGGCGGCGGCGCGCGGCCCCTCGCACAGCGCGGCGAAATCGAACCAGGCGATGCCCTCGGCCAGCGCGCGCGCTTCGATCGCGCGCCCGTTCACCACCAGCGGGCCGTCCTCGCCGGGGCAGTCGGCGGCCAGCCGCGCGAAGTGCTCGGCCATACCGCGCTCGGCGGCGGCGTCGAGCGGCGTCAGGTAGGTCTGCGCGCGGGTGAGCTGGCGCAGCCGGTAGTCCTGCTTGCTGTCGAGGTGCACCACCGTGCAGTGCGCTTCGATCAGGGCGATCGCGGGCAGGAAGCGCGCGCGCTGCAGGCCGTCCTTGTACAGGTGCTTCGGCGCCGTGTTCGAGGTGGTCACCAGCACCACGCCGCGCGCGAACAGACGCTCGAGCAGGCGGCCCAGGATCATCGCGTCGGCGATGTCGGTGACGATGAACTCGTCGAGCACCAGCAGCTTCAATTCATCGGCCAGGCCATCGGCGACCACCGCCACGGTGTCGGCGGTGTCGGCCGGCAGCGCCTGCACGCGCGCGTTCACCTCGACCATGAAGCGGTGGAAGTGCCAGCGCCGGCGCGGCAGCTCGCCCAGGTGCTCGAACAGCAGGTCGTTGAGGAAGGTCTTGCCGCGGCCGACGCCGCCCCACAGGTACAGGCCCTGCACCGGCGCGGGCGGGCGAAGTTTCCAGAGCCATTGCTTCCAGCGCGGGTGGCGCTGGCGCGCGCGCAGCTGGCGGTGGATGCGGTCGAGTTCGACCAGGGCCTGGCCCTGGGCTTCGTCGGGCTGCCAGCGCCCGGCGTGGATACCGGCGGCGTAGGCGGCGGACGGGCGCTGCGCCGCCGCTTCAGCCATCTTGCGCACGCCGTTCTTGATCGCGCCGCGCAGGTCCATCAGCCGCCGGTGGAAGAAGTGGCCGGTGTCGGGCATGCGCACCAGGGTCGGCTTTTCCTTCAGCGCATCGATCCAGTCGTAGACCTTCTGCGGATCGACGATGTCGTCGGCCTCGGGCATCACCACCAGCCACGGACAGGCCGGCGGCATCACGCCGTCGAAGGCGCGCAGCCCGACCGGCGGCGCGATCGAGATCATCTGCTTCACCGGCAGCTGGCGCGCGCCCTGCAGCGCGACCCAGCTGCCGAACGAGAAGCCGGCCAGCCACAGCGCGTCGTCGGGGCGCGCCTTGCGGACCCAGTCGGTGACGGCGAGCAGGTCGAGGATCTCGCCGCGGCCTTCGTCGAAGCTGCCCTCGGACTGGCCCACGCCGCGGAAGTTGAAGCGCACGGCAGCGATGCCGAGCTCGCTCAGCGCGCGGGCGGTCATGGTGACCACCTTGTTGTGCAGGGTGCCGCCGTCCGGCGGGTTCGGGTGGCAGACCACGGCCACGCCGGCGCGCTCCTGCCCGGGTTCGGGCAGGTCCACCATCACTTCCAGCCGGCCGGCGGGGCCGGTCAGGTGCAGCGGGCCGGATTCGCTTGGGAAGGCCGGGATGTCGTCCATGGCGGCGATGATAGCCCTTAGCGGGCCAGGTCGAGGCCCAGCAGCACCGGATCGTGGTCCGAGGCCCGCCAGGGGTCTTCGTCGTCGTCCAGGGCGTAGCCGAAGCGCTCGGACTCGTCGGCGCTGTTGTGCCACTCGGCGGCGCCCCGCAGGCGGGCGGCCAGGCCGGCGTCCACCAGGGCGTGGTCGAGGCGGGCCGACAGGCCGGCCCAGACGTAGGAATAGGGTGCGTCGACGCCCGCGACCTCGAAGGCATCGCGCCAGCCTCGGGCGTATAGCGCGCGCAGCGGGTCTTCCTGGGCATGGGCGTTGAGGTCGCCGATCACCAGCTGGCCGGTCGGCCGGGTGCCGGTGGGGTCGGTGGCCAGCCACGCGTGCAATGCCTCGGACGAAGCCACCCGGGTGGCGTTGAAGCAGGCCTGGCCGTCGCCCTGGTCGGCGTCGCCGGCGGGCGCCTCCGAGCGGCAGCCGCCCTTGGACTTGAAGTGGTTGGCCACGACGACGAACACCGGCCCGTTCTCGGCCTGGAAGGCCTGCGCCAGCGGCGCGCGGCTGGCCCGGTTGAACGGCGGCTCGAGCAGGGTCGCCGGCGCGCCGACCGTCCGGAACCGCGTGGCCCGGTAAACCAGCCCGACGCGGATGCTGCCTTCGCCCGGGCCTTCGCCCGCATCCACGACGCGCCAGTCGGCATGCGGCCCGGCGGCGTTGAGCGCGGCGACGAACTGCGCCACCGCCGAGTCCGGCCCGAAGCCATCGTTCTCCAGCTCCATCAGCGCCACCAGGTCCGGGTCCAGCGCCTGCACCGTGGCCACCAGCTTGGCCTGCTGGCGGGCGTGGTCGGCGGCGCGGGCGGCGCCACGCTCGGTCGGGAAGCCGCCGCCGCGGCCGTCGCCGTTGAAGAGGTTGAGCACGTTCAGCCCGACGATGCGGCGATCGCCCGGCACGGTCGGTGCCGCCGGCCGCGGGGCTTGCGTGATGTCGCCCAACGGCGCGACCAGCTGCAGGCGATGGCTGCCGAAGCGCTGGTCGAGCACGCCGGTGGCGCCGGCGATCACGCTGCCGGTGCGCAGCGGGCGTTCGTCCGACAGCGGCTCGCGCAGGAACCAGGGCTCGCCCGGGTTCTGGGCCGACAGGCCGTCGTCGAGCCGCAGCATCACGTCGAAGTTCTGCTGCGCCAGCGCATCGGCCTCGGGGCCCGGCGCCGCGCGCTCGGTGGGCGCGAAGCGGCGCCCGTCGAAGCTCACGACCAGCTCGCCGAAGCGCATGAGGCCGTCGTTGCCGGTCACCGTCATCGGCGCATCGATCTGCAGCAGCATGCCCTCGAAGGCTTCCCAGCCGTGCGGCACCGGCGCGGTGGCCACCCGCGTCGGCGCCATCGTGACGCCGCGCGCCAGCACCGTCGCCTCGACCTCGACCAGCGCGGTGAGGCTGGCGCCGTCCGGCCCGAGCTCCTTCACCGTGCCGGTGGCGCGCACGTGGTCGCCCACCGACAGCGCCACCGCCGGCTGGCCGCCCTGCACCAGGAACAGGCCTTCGGCCGTCAGCGGGTCACCGTCTTCCACGCGCGACTGGATGAACACGCCGCCGAATCCCTTGCCGAAATCGCCGACCACCACGCCCTCCACCGTCACCCGCTGGCCCGCAAGCGGGCTACGGTCGGTCGGCCCCTGCACGGCGCCGATGGCGACCACGGCCGAGCGGGCGGCGGGTTCGGGCTGGCCCGGGGTCTGGCAGCCGGCGGCCAGCACGCAAAGGACGGTCAACAGGGGCAGGCGCATCGGGGACTCCAGGGGGTGCGGACGCCAGAAACGACAACGCCGCCCGGAGGCGGCGCTGGCGGGAGGGCGGGGCCCAAGCTTACTTGAGGTTGTCGACCATCCACTGCACGGAGGCGATGACCTGCTCGTCCGTGAGGTTGGGGTTGCCACCCTTGGCCGGCATGATGCCCGCACTGCCCTGGAAGCCCTCGATGGCGTGCTTGTTCACCGTGTCCATGCCCTGGGCGATGCGGGCGGTCCACGCCGCGCGCTCCAGCTTCGGCGCGCCGCCGGCGCCCGACGTGTGGCAGGCGCCGCAGAGCGCGTCGTAGATCACCTTGCCGTCGAGGGTGCCGTCGTGGCCGGCGGACGCCGCCGCGGCCGCCGCGACGGCAGCCGCCTGCGCGGCCGCGCCGGTGGAGCCGGCGTACACGCCGCCGACCGGGCGGATGCGCTGCTCGGTGGCGCGCTCGGCGACCGGGTTCGGTTCGGGCTCGAGCTGGCTGTTGACGTAGATGCCCAGGCCGATCAGGGCGAGCGTGATGCCCACCAGGACGGCGATGACCATCGCGAAGTTCTTGAGGAATACCAGATCGTGGTTGCGCACAGTCGTACCTGACGGCGGGCCGCGGCCCGTGGAGGTGAAGGCGGCGATTATATCGGCCCGGCGCCATGCGCGGAAGGCGCCCGGCCAGGGCTTCCTTCACGCGGCTCTTCGGTAGCATGCTGGCCCCGGGCGGGACGGCCCGAGGGGAACAGGCGAAAGGGATGGCGTTGCATCCGCTCAGATTGCTGCAGGACACGCCACCGGGACGGAACGCCGCCTGGGCCGGGATTGCCTTGGCCTCGATGCTGGTGTGGCTGGGGCTGGAGCAGCTGTCGGCCCAGCTCTGGTTCCTGCCCGCCGGCCTGCGCCTGGCGCTGCTGTGGCTGGTGCCGACGCGGCGCTGGGGTTGGCTGGCCGCGTCCGAGATCGCCGCCCAGGCCACCAAGTCGATGGTGATGGGCTATCCGCTGTTCTCGATGACCTTCGTCGGCGTCTGCATCGCGCCGTGGGTGATCTACGCCTCGGTGGTCTTCGTGGCGCGCGGGCCGCAGGCGGGCCAGGCCCTGGACACGCCGACCCGCATGCTGGGCTTCCTGCTCGCCGGCCTGGTCGGTGCGGCGGGCGTGTCGCCGCTGCTGTGGCTGTTCCTGGTGACGGTGCCGATGAGCGCCGTGGACAGCATCGCCAGCATGTTCACCTTCATGTACGGCGACATGATCGGCCAGCTGGTGCTGGCGCCGGTGCTGGTGGCGATCGCGCACGGCCGGATGTCGCCGCGGCGCCAGCCGTTCTGGCGCGACATGGCCGTGGTGCTGGTGGGTGCGCTGGGCCTCTTCCTGCTGCTGCAGGCCTTCGACGACCTGGCGATGTACGTGCTGCTGCTGGCGTTCGCGCCGCTGTTCTTCCTCGGTTTCCGCCACGGCTGGGAAGGCGCGGCGCTGGGCACGCTGGTGCTGGGCGTGGTGATCCAGGCGCTGGTGCAGGGCGGCCTGCTGTCGGTCAGCGTCACGATGCTGCAGTTGGTGCTCGCCGTGGTGGGCGCCGGAGCCCTCGTGCTCGGCGGGGCCAGCACCGCGCTGCGGCACAGCCACGAGGTGCTGGCGCAGCGGCACAAGGAGCTGGCCACCAAGAACGACGAGCTGGGTGCGCTGGCCGAGGAGTTGCGCCACGTCACCCAGCGCCTGGTGCGCATCGAGGAACAGGGCCAGCGCGAACTGGCCAGCGAGCTCGACTACGAGCTCGGCCACGCCATCCACGCGCTGGGTACGCGCATCAGCCTGGCCTTCCGCGACGTGCGCGACGAGCAGGGCACGCGTTTCCTGGAGTCGCTGCGCGAGCAGGTGCGCGAGATCCAGGACAGCCTGCGGCGCGCGCTGCGCCAGCTGCGGCCGCCTATGCTCGACAGCCACGGACTGCGCCACGCGATCGACAACGGGCCGCTGCGCGAGATGCTGGAGGACGGCAACATCGTGTTCGAGCCGCGCTTCACCGGGCCGGTGGACCAGCTCGACGACGATGCCCGAACCGCCGCCTACCGCATCTGCCAGGCCGCGGTGCGCGAGGCGGTGCGGCTCGACACGGTGCGCCGCTTCGCGCTGGACCTGGCGGTCAAGCCGCGCGAGGGCGGCGGACAGGCGGTGTCGCTGGACCTCGACATCGAGTTCTCGCCCTACGCCCGCGCACTGCCGTCGCTGCAGCCGCTGCCGGCGATCTTCGATCGCGTCCTGGCCGAAAAGGGCCGCTACCAGCTCGAGCCGCTGGTGCACGGCCAGCGCCACCGCGTGACCTTCGACGCGGGATGAGAATGACGACCTTGATGCTCTTGCTCGCGATGCTGTCGCCAGCCGCGATGGCGTCCGATGCCCCGGCGGCGCCCGCGCGCCCCTTCATTGAGCGCAGCCTCGTCCTGGCACCGGAGCGCGTTGGCGACCTGGCGCTCGTCGCGATGCAGGATTACCCCGGCAACCCGGCGGCGGGCGTGGGCATCCGCTACCAGCATCCCGAGTTCATGGGCGTGCGGCTCGACCTGTTCGTGTATCCGGCGGGACGCGTCGACCAGGACGCATTGCTGGAGCAAGGCATGGCCGGGGTGACGCGCGAGATCGAGGGGCAGGCGGCCAAGGGCCGCTACACCGACCTCGCGTTCGACCCGATCCGCGACTTCGACCTGCGGCAGGTGGCCACGGATGGCTCGCTCGAGCCTGAAGGCGAAGGCGAAGTCGAAGTCGACGCCGCTGAATCGGAGTCCTGGATCCAAGGGTTCCTGCTCGAGTACGCCGCCGACGCCGACGCCGACACCGGTCGGCTGATGGATGTCAGGCTTTCGATCGATGGCCGGCCCCATCATTCGCGCGCTTTCCTGTTCTATCGCGGCCTGTATCTCTACAAGGGGCGCATCACCACGTCCATCCGCGAGATGCCGGGCGAGAACTTCGAACGCTTCAGCCAGCACGCCATGGCACAACTGGTGCCGGCGATCGAGGTGAGGAACACGGGCGGATGCAGCGACCAGGTCATCCACGTCGATCCCAATGCCAACAGCGACGAAGGCCAGGCCGCCTTCCAGCGCGCCGTGATCGAGGCTTCGGTCCAGGCCACGCAGGAGAATTGCCGGGCGACGCTGGACGAGAACGTGCCCGAGGGCATGCGCGCCGTGCCCTTGGCCTTCGACCCGGCGATGTGGCGCAGGTAGGCCTCGCCTGTCGTTCCGACGACATCAGTCCGGACACCACGGGTGTCGGTGCCACACGGCTGGAAACGATTCAGCCAAGCGGAAAGCCTTTGCTGGCGCGGCATTGGGGCGACGCGGCCAAAACCGGATAACGCTTTTCAAACAAGCGCTTCATCCGCGGTTGTGAAAGCGGGGGCCAACCTCGCCCCACGTCCGGGACGTGCTGCTTCCCCCTAGCCCGCGACGAGGCCCAAGGCCGAACGCTGCCCCCGCAGCGACCCGTTCAAACAGGAGCCAAAGCCCATGAACGCCATCAAATCTTCCCTGCTCGCCACCACCATCGCCCTCTCGCTGGGCGCGTCCGCCTGCGCCCAGCAGCCGAACGACGCCATGCCGGACGGTGCCACCGCGGCCCCGGCCAATGACGCCGCCACGGAGCGCAGCGTCGGCCAGACCATCGACGATGCCACCATCACCGCCTCGGTGAAGTCCCGCCTGCTGGCCGACGAGCGCACGAAGGGCTTCGACATCAACGTCGACACGATGCGCGGCACCGTCAAGCTGACCGGTGGCGCCGACAGCCTCGAGGCCAAGCTCGCCGCCGGCAAGATCGCCGGTGAAGCCGAGGGCGTGATCCTGGTCGACAACCAGCTGGTGGTTGCCGGCGAAGGCACCGAGATGCGCCAGGATGCCAACACCGCCACCGCCTCGGGCGAAGTGCGCGAGGCCCTGGATGAAGCCGGCGACGGCGTCGACGACGCCTGGATCACCAGCAAGGTGAAGGCGCAGCTGCTGGCCGACACCGCGGTGAAGGGCACCCAGATCAACGTCGACACCAAGGCCAACGTGGTCACGCTGACCGGCACGGCCGAGTCGGCCGCCGCCCGCGACATGGCCATCAAGCTGGCCGCCGGCACCAAGGGCGTGAAGAACGTGATCGCCGACCAGCTGCTGGTCAAGCAGTAAGAACCGCCTGAAGCCCTCCTACACTATTGGTGAGGGCGCGCTTCAGCCTGCCGCGGGGCGCCAGAGATCCACGGCGAAATCCGCCTCGTAGGGCGGCACGTTGCACTCAATGACATCCTCCGGCGCGATCTTCAGCGTCAGACCAGTGATGTCGGCGCGGATCGGCATGCGGTGGCGCTGCCGGTCCACCAGCACCGCGGCGTGCACGTGCGCCGGCTTCTGCGTTGCCAGCCACTCGAACACGCGCATCAGCGAATAGCCCTGGTAAAGCACGTCGTCCACCACGATCACCCGCCGGTTGAGCAGGTCGACGTTGGCGGGGGCTTCGAGCGCCGTTTCCGGATGCAGCAGCTCCAGGTTGTCGGCGTAGCGCTTGACCTTCAGGTCCAGCCGGTCGACGGTGGCCCAGGGGGCGTGCACCTTCAGGCGCGCAAGGATGCGGTCGGCCAGCGGTGCGCCGCGGCGCAGCATCCCCAGCAGCACCGTGGGCGTGGCGTCGAGCAGCAGCGCGGCCTGCCGGGCCATGTCGTCGATCACCGGCGCCAGGGCGGCTTCGTCGTAGAGTCGGAAGCGGTCGGCGGGCATGGCGGGCTCCGGGCAGGGATGGCCAAGCCTAGCGCCTCGCAAGGTCGCCGCGCATGTGGCGGTGGGGCGGGGTGGCTCGTAGGATGGCCGCAGGCCCCCCGGAGCACGCCATGAAGCAGCGCAACGGCAGCAAGCCCGAGCCCGACGAGGACCAGCGCCTGCTGGCGGTCCTGATCGATGCCGACAACGCCCAGCCCGCCATCATCGAGGGCCTGCTGGCCGAGGTCGCCAAGTACGGCGTCGCCAGCGTCAAGCGCATCTACGGCGACTTCACCTCGCCGCAGCAGACGCAGTGGAAGAAGGCGCTGCTGAAGCACTCGATCCAGCCGGTGCAGCAGTTCGCCTACACCAGCGGCAAGAACGCCACCGACTCCTCGCTGATCATCGACGCGATGGACCTGATGTACACGCGCCGCTTCGACGGCTTCTGCCTGGTCTCGAGCGACAGCGATTTCACCCGCCTTGCGCAGCGGCTGCGCGAGGAAGGGCATACGGTGTACGGCTTCGGCGAGCGCAAAACCCCCGACGCGTTCGTGCAGGCTTGCGACAAGTTCATCTACGCCGAAGTGCTGCGCCGAGAACCCGAGCCCGCGCCGTCGCCGCCCGCCCCGGCCGCACCCGCCAAAAAGGCGGCGAAGAAGGCCCCCGCGCCGGCCAAGCCCGAGAAACCGTCGACGCCGGCGCTGCCGCGCGCGCTGCTGGTGCAGGCGATCGAGGAAGCCACCGACGACGAAGGCTGGGCCCACCTCGGTGCCGTGGGCAGCTACCTGAGCAAGATCCGCCCCGACTTCGACCCGCGGCTGTACGGCCACAAGAAGCTCAGCGACCTGCTCAAGGCGCACAAGGCCCTGTTCGAAGTACAGGAGCGCGGCACCGCGGGCGGCAGCAAGACCATACACGTGCGCCTGAAGGCCTAGCCCGACGCCACCCGCCGGCGCGCCCGCGGCGCCGGCCCGTCGTCGAGCGCGGCGCGGAACAGCGGCGCCACGGCGGCCAGCCCCGCGGCCGCCATGCTCGCGTGCAGGGCTTGCCGCGGGGTGCGTCCCAGCAGTTGTTCGGCCCAACCGGGCAGCAGCGCCGCGCCGGCGCCCAGGAACAGGTCCCGCGACAGGCCCGGCAGCGGCACCGGCAGGTCCATCGACGCCAGCACCGCCAGCACCGTGCGCGAGCGCGTGGTGCACGCGAGTCGCGGCCGCACGCTGCGGAAGTAGTCCTCGACCTCGCCCTCGCTGCGCGGCACGTCGCGCGCGCCGAGGGCCTCGGCGATCCGCCGCGATTCGTCGTAGTAGCGATCGCCGTCCGCCGGCGACAGCGGACCCGCGTAGCGGCGGTAACCGCGCAGGAAGCCGTAGGCCTCGGTCACGTGCACCCAGGTCAGCAGCGCCGGGTCATCGGCGGAGTACGCGCTGCCGTCCTCCGCAACCCCGCGCACTCTCGCGTGGATGCGGCGCACGCGCGCCACCAGCCGTTCGGCCTCCGCGCGCGGCGCGTAGGTGGTGCCCGCGACGAAATCGGTGGTGCGGCGCAGCCGGCCGACCAGGTCGGTGCGGAAGTTCGAATGGTCCCAGACGCCCGCCAGCGCCGCCGGATGCAGCGTCTGCAGCATCAGCGCGCACAGCCCGCCGCTGAGCATGCCCGGGAAGTCCGCGTGCACCCGCCAGGTGACGCCATCGGGCGGCAACAGGCCCGGGTCGCCGCGCGGCTGGTCATAGTCGATGCCGCCCGGCGCGCGCGGGAAGGCGCGCTGTATCCAGCGGCGGACGGGCGCGCGGAGCGGGGTGGTGAGTGGCGAGGCCATGGGCGCACGCTAGCCCCTCGCGGATGAAGGCGACAGCAACCCCATGCCATCCGGCAGGCGCATCAGCGCCCGAGCCGGCCTTGGATGGCGGGGCGGACACGGCGCTATGATCGCCCCGGGACGTCTCGCCGGAGGCCACATGCTTCGAATGCTGCTCGCGCTTGCCCTGACCCTGGCCGCGGCGCCGGTGCCGGCGGCAATCAGCCCCGAGAACTACACCCGCATCGCCAGCGAACACCTGCAGCTGCGCGAGGTCGCGCGTATCGTGCACGAGCCCCGCGGCCCCGGTCCGCGCCTGCGGCGCGTGACCCTGGTGGGCGAAGTGGTGGTCGTGCGCCGCGGCAACGAGAACCTGGTGGGCCGCACCGTGGTGATCGACTACACGGTCGACCTCGACGCCCGCGCGGCGGCGGCCGATGAACACCACCGCCGCAACGGCCAGCGCCCGGGCCCGCAGTTCATGGCCGAGCCCGACCCGCCGACCCCGGATGCCGAAGGCCGGTATTGGGCGTACCTGGCGCCGGCCGGCCAGCGCCTGGGCAACGTCAACCGCCACGCCGGCGCCACCCACATCATCGACAGCCAGCAGTACGAAGGCCACGTCTACGTGCCGGTCGCCGGCCAGTACTCGTTCGAGTAGCCAACACCCGGCTTGACCGGCGTCAACGCCCGCGGGCCGCTTGGGCGTAGGCTGGTCCTGCGGCCCACGCGGCCGAGCCCCCGTGGAGGTGCGCCATGCCCAAGGACCTGCTGGTTCCGCTGCAGTATTCCGATGCCGATGCCGCCGCGCTCGACGCGGCGGCTGCGCTGGCCAACGCGCACGGCGCCCGCGTCGCCGTGCTCGCCGCGATCGCCCTCCCGATGCCGGTGGCCTCGGAGTGGGGCATGGCCGTGCTGAGCCTGAACCAGGCCGATTTCGACGCCCTGCGCGCCACCGCCGCCGCCGCCGGCGAAGCGGCGCGCGAGCGCCTGCAGCGCGCCGGGGTGGAGGCCGAGCTGCGCGTGGTCGAATCGCTGCTGCAGTGGCCCGAAGAGACCGCCGCGTTGCACGCACGCCACGCCGACCTGGCCATCCTTGGCCGCAGCGAAACGGGTCGTTTCCCGATCGCCTTCAGCGCGCTGCTTCTCGACAGTGGCCGGCCGGTGCTGGTGATGCCCGAAGGCGCGAAGCTGATGGTGCCGCCGCGCCGCGTCGTGCTGGCCTGGCAGCCGCGGCGCGAAGCTGCACGCGCCATCCACGATGCCCTGCCGCTGCTGCCGCGCGACGCGCGCGTGGACGTGCTGGTGGTGGACCCTGAGGTCGGCGAAGCGGCCCACGGGGACGCGCCCGGCGCCAATATCGCCGCCCACCTCGCACGCCACGGGTTCCAGGTGCAGGTGGTCACGCAGTCGCGCGAAGGCCGCAGCACCGGTGCAGTGATCGTGGATTACGCCACCGCCCGGCACGCCGAACTGATCGTGATGGGCGGCTACGGCCACTCGCGCTGGCGCGAGCAGGTGCTGGGCGGCGCCACCCGCGCCGTGTTGGCGCAGTCCGGGCTGCCCGTGCTGTTCGCGCATTGAACCGTCGCCGCGCGAACTTGCTGTTGGCCGGTGTCTTCGCGCTTGGCATCGCCGGAGCCGCGGGGGCGCGGCCGGCCGATCCGGTGCCGGTGCCCGGCGCCACGCCGCTGCAGCTGCTGCCGGGGGAGTACCTTTGGCTGCCCGAGCTCTCGCCGCGCGGCCCGGTGCTGGTGCTGGTGAGCCTGCCCGAACAGCGCGCCTACGTGTACCGCAACGGCGTGCGCATCGGCGTCGCCACCGTCAGCACCGGCAAGCCGGGTTTCGAGACGCCGACCGGCGTGTTCACCATCCTGCAGAAGAAGCGCGAGCACTACTCCAACCTGTACGACGACGCGCCGATGCCCTTCATGCAGCGCCTGACCTGGGACGGCATCGCGCTGCACGCGGGCCGCGTGCCCGGCTACCCGGCCTCGCACGGCTGCGTGCGCCTGCCGTATGCGTTCTCGGAGCGGCTCTACGGCGTCACCGCCCACGGCATCACGGTGGTGATCACCGATCAGCCCGGCCAGGCACCGCTGCTGGCTGATCCGGGTGTATTCGCCCGGGCGCCGGCGGCCCCGGCCCCGTCGGTGCTGGCGACGCCGATCGCGCGGCATCGCCTGCCGACGCCGGCCTGGGCTGGCCACGAGTGGGCACCGGAACGCGCGCCGCCCGGCGCGCTCACCGTGCTGGTCAGCCGCGCCGACGGCGCCCTGGTCGTGCTGCGCGAAGGCATCGAGATCGGCCGTGCGCCGCTGGGCGCCGGCGAGCCCTTGCCCGACGGTATGCGCGCGTTCCAGCTGCTCGAGGGCGCCGAGCCCGGCCCGGACCCGTCCGGCGCCCGCCGCCGGTGGGTGCAGGTGCTGGGCGACCCGGTGCAGGACCCGGCGGCGCTGGCGCGCGCGGTGGTCGTGGCGCCGGAGTTCGCCGCGCTGGTGGAGGAGGCCTTGGCGCCCGGGGCGACCGTGGTGCTGACCGACCAGCCGCTGCGTGCGGCGCCGGTCACGGTTCTCGACGCCCAGGGCATCGCGTCGGACCCGGTTCAGCCTGCATCGCCGGTGGACGACTAAGCTGCCGCGATGAAACGCCTCCCGCCCCTGCTGCTGGCCCTGGCCGCGCTGCCCCTCCAGGCCGCCGATGGCCTGGCGGCGCGCCTGGCCGGCCAGGCCCCGGGCCTGGACCCGAAGGTGCTGTCGCTGGCGCTGGAAGCCAGCGAGTGCGCGCGCGCCGGCGCGATGGCGCCGGACGCCGGGAAGCTGGCCGTGATTGATTACTCGCTGCCATCCACCGAGCCGCGGCTGTGGGTGTTCGACCTGGACCAGCGCCGGCTGCTGTTCGCCGAGCACGTGGCGCACGGGCGCGGCAGCGGCGAGAACCTGGCGCAGGCGTTCTCGAACGTCGAGGGCAGCCATCAGTCCAGCCTCGGCCTGTTCCGCACCGCCGAGACCTACCATGGCGGCAACGGTTACTCACTGCGCATGGATGGCCTCGAGCCCGGCGTGAACGATGCTGCACGCGACCGCCTGATCGTGATGCACGGCGCGCCCTACGTGGACCCGCTGCAGGCGCTGAAGCAGGGCCGGCTGGGCCGCAGCTTCGGCTGCCCCGCGGTGCGCCCGCAGGTGGCGCGCGACGTGATCGACACCCTCAAGCAGGGCCAGCTGCTGTTCGCCTACTACCCCGACCCGGCGTGGCTGGAAGGCTCGCGCCTGCTCGGCTGCGGCCGCCAGTCGGCGGCGCGGCCGGTGGCGACGCGCCGCGACTAGCCGCAGCGCACCGCGATGACGCGGTTGTCGGCGTCGGTTTCGATGTTCACCCGGTCCTCCCGGTAATCCATCGTCACCGCCGTGTCCGGCGGGATCACGCGATAGCGGTCGGAGCCGGTGTCGGCCTTCACCTTCGCCACCAGCGCCTCGTTGGCGAGCTGGCCCACGGCCCATTGGCCCTTCCCGGCATCGCAGGTCATGGTCATCTCCTCGGCATCGGTGGCATCGGTGGCATCGGTGGCATCGGTGGCATCGGTGGCATCGGCGGTATCGGCAGCGTCGGCAAAGTCGGCAGCGTCTGCAGCATCGGCAGCCGGCGGGACGTCGGCCCCTGGCGCGGCGCTGGCTTCGGCGGGCGCGACGGCGTCGGCTGGCGCGGCGTCGGACGGGGGCGGTGTGGAACAGGCGGACAGGGCCAGGCCGGCGGTGGCGGCGAACAGCAGCGAGCGCATCGGGGTCATCGGCGGTCTCCGCGGAAAGGACTGCCGCGAGGTTAGCGCACCGATCGTCTTGCCGCCTTAACGATCCGCGACCCATGATGGCGCCGGGCTCCTCGGGGAAACGGGCATGCCGGCGTGGCTGAAGCGGAAGCGGATCTGGATGCCGGGCGCGGCCGTGCTGGCGCTGGGCCTGTATGCGGCGGTCGGGTTCTGGTGGGCGCCGCGCCTGCTGCATGACGCGATCGAGCGCGAGGCCAGCGCCGCGCTGCGGGTGCCGGTGCAGGTCGGCGAAGTCATCACCCATCCCTTCACCTTCGAAGTCACCGTGCGCGACCTGCGCGTGGACGATCCGGCCCGGCCGCTGCTGGCCTGGGAGCGGCTCTACCTCGACTTCGAGCTGGCCTCGCTTTGGCGCGGCGCGTGGAGCTTCAAGGTGGTGCGCATCAACGGGCCGTTCGCACGCGCCATCATCGGGCCCGACGGCGCGCTGAACCTGTCGGCGCTGGTGCCGCCCGAAGACCCCACGGCGGCGGAAGCCGCGCCGCTGCCCGCGGTCATCATCGACCAGCTGGTTGTCTCCGGTGGCGCGGTGGCGTTCGCCGACCGCAGCCGCCGCGAGCAGCCGGAGAAGACGCTGGCGCCGATCCAGTTCGAACTCGCGGGCTTCCGCACCACGCCCGAGGGCGGCGGCTTCACGCTCAGCGCGGCCAGCGAATCCGGCGAGCGCTTCGACTGGCGCGGGCGCCTGTCGCTGCAGCCGATCGCCTCGCAGGGCCATTTCGAAGTGCGCGGGCTGAAGGCGCGCAGCGTGTGGGAGTTCGCCAGCGAGCAGCTGCCCTTCGAGCTCACCGACGGTGAGTTCGAGCTCGCCGGCGAGTACGACTTCCGCTACGACCAGGCGATGCAGCTCGAGGCCACCCTGCCGGCGTTCACCGGCCGCGGCCTGGCGCTGCGCGCGTCCGGCGCCGACGCGGACTGGGTGACGCTGCCGGCGCTGTCGGTGCGCGATACGCGGCTGTCGCTGGCCCGGTCGCGCGTGGACGTCGGCGCGGTGACGCTCGACGGCGCGCGCGTGACCGCCTGGCGCGAGCCCGATGGCAGCGTGAACCTGCTGCGCCTGGCCACGGCCACGGGCGAGGCGGGCGAGGCCACCGGGCCTGCCGATGCGCCCGAGGTCGAAGCGCCGCTGCAATGGACGGTGAACCTGGCCAGCCTCGAGCTGAACGATGCCGCGGTGGATTTCGAGGATCGCGCGGTCACGCCCGCGGTGCGCTTCGCGCTGGCGCCGGTATCACTGGGCCTGCGCGAGCTCGGGCTCGACCTCGACCGGCCGGTGCCGCTTCGGTTCGCCGCCACCCTGGACGGCGCCGCCACGCTCGCGGCCGAGGGCGAGGTGACGCCCGGCACCGTCGCGGCGGATCTCGCGGTGAAGATGGACGCGATCGCGCTGGCCAAGCTGCAGCCTTACCTGGCGGACATCGCGGCGGTGGACATCCGGGACGGCCGCGCCTCGGCCGAGGGCCGGCTGCAGCTCGCCGAGGCCGGCGCCGCGCCCTGGCTGCGCTTCGAAGGCCAGGCGCGGGTGGACGGTTTCGAAGTCGTGGACCGCGCGCAACGGCAGCCGCTGGCCAGCTGGGACGGCCTCGACCTCGAGGGCATCACGCTGGCACTGGCGCCGGAATCGCTGCGCGTCGCCCGCGTCACTGCGCGCCGGCCCTTCCTGCGCGCCGTGGTGTCGCAGGACCAGAGCCTGAACCTGGTGCGCGTGTTCTCGCCCGTCTCGCCAACCGGCACCGCGCCCGCGGTCGCCCTGCCCGCGGCCTCGCCGACCGCGCCGCCGATGCCCGTGCGCATCGACGAAGTGCGGGTGCAGGCGGCCACGCTCAGCTTCGCCGACCTGTTCATCCAGCCCAATTTCCAGGCCCGGATCGAATCGCTGGACGGGCGCATCCGCGGCCTGTCGAGCGCACCGGGGGCGCGCGCGAAGGTAGACCTGGCCGGCTTCGTGGTGAACCGCTTCTCGCCCGTCACCATCACCGGCGAGCTCGATCCCTTCCGCTACGACCAGCACACCGACCTGGCGCTGAAGTTCAGCAACATCGACCTGCCGGTGTTCAACCCGTACTCGGGCCGCTACGCCGGTTTCGCGATCGCCAAGGGCAAGCTCAGCACCGAACTGACCTACCGCATCCGCGACCGCCAGCTCGACGCCGGCCACCACGTGGTGCTCGACCAGCTCGAGTGGGGCGAGGCCACCGACAGCCAGGACAAGGTGTCGCTGCCGATCCGCCTGGCCACCAGCCTGCTGAAGGACCGCGACGGCGTGATCGACCTGCAGCTGCCGGTGGCGGGGACGCTGGACGATCCGAGCTTCCGGGTCGGGCCGGTGGTGTGGCAGGTGCTGAAGAACATCGTGGTGAAGATCGTCACCGCGCCGTTCGCATTCCTGGGCTCGCTGTTCGAGGGCGCCGAGGATGCGCAGTTCGTGGTCTTCGCGCCCGGCGAGCCGGCGCTGACGCCGGAGCAGCAGGCCAGCCTGGCGGCGCTGGCGCGCGGACTGGCGGAACGGCCGCAGCTGCGCATCACCGTGCCCGCGGTGCAGGTGCCTGCGCTCGACGCGCCGGCAGTGGCGGAGCGCGGACTGGCCGGGGCGCTGGCTGCGCAGGCGGGCGTGGCGCCCGCGGAGTTCGAGTTCGCCGCACTGGACGCCGATGACCAGGTCGAGGCCCTGCGCGACCTCTACAAGGCACGCTTCGACCGTCGCGCCAAGCCCACCGATCCGCCGGCGCCGCCCGAGGACGCCGACCGTGCCACCCGGCGCGCGCTGGCCGACGCGCATGAGCTGCAGTGGCTGCGCGGCGAGCTGCTGCCGCTGTTCACGCCGGACGACGCCGCGCTGGCGGCGCTGGCGCAAGCGCGGGCCGAGGCGATCCAGTCGGCGCTGCTGGCCGAAGGCGTGCTGGAACCGACGCGCGTGTTCGTCACGGCCGCGGCGGCCGGCGGGGAATCACCGTCGGAAGTTTCCGTGGAGCTGGCGCTGGACTGAGCCCGCGGCGCCGTCGGTCAGCGCGCGGACGCCATCGCCGGCGCGTCGCGGAACAGCGCCAGCACCGCCGCGCGGGTCTGCTCGGGATGCGTTTCCATCGGGCTGTGCCCGGCCCCGGCGATGGTGACGCGGCGCGCCGAGGGCAGCGCCGCCTGCAGGCGGTCGGCGACCTCGGGCTTCACCCACGCATCCTTCTCGCCCCACAGGATGAGCGTGGGCACGCGGTCGAGTTCGGCGCCGCGGGGGTTGACCGGGAACTCGGCCGAGTAGCCGGTCATGATCGCCAGCGCGGTGCCGGGCGTCTTGAGCGGCGTGAGGTAGCCCGCCACTTCCTCGTCGGTGGGGTCGCGGCCGTAGGCCTTGGCCAGCAGGCGGCCGAAGCGGTCCTCGTCGAGGTAGCGCGACTCGGCGAGGTTGGCCAGCCAGCGGCGGATGCGCGGGGAGCGGTAGCGCTCGCGGTTGTTGAGCTCGCGCTCGCTCAGGATCGGATTGCCGGCGACGTAGACCGCGCGTTCGACCGGGACCTCGCTGCGACGCACCAGTTCGCCCACCACCCGCGTGCCCATGGAGTGGCCGACCAGGCACCAGCCGCTGCCCGGCTGGCGCGCGGCCAGCCACGGGCCCAGCGCGTCCCCGGCGGTGCCCGGGAAAGGCTGCCTGGCGCTGTAGCCGTAGGCGGGCAGGTCGATCGCCCAGACCGGGTGGCCGGCCGCGGCCAACGCCGGCGCCAGCTGCCGGAAGGAGAACGTGGATCCGCCCAGCCCGTGCACCAGCAGCACCGGGCAGCCTCCGGCCTGGCCTGCAGCCGGCCAGTGGCGCACGTGCACGCGCACGCCGTCGAGCGTCTCGAAGCGCGAGTTCTCGAACGGTTCGGCCTGCGCCCCGAAAGGCAGGAGCAGCAGGGCGCAGAGCAGGACGCGAAGGCGGGTCATGCCGGCATTGGAGCGCGGGGGCTGTCGGTGGGGCGTCATTGCATCGTCCTGAAATGAATAACGATAGGTGTCGATGGCGGGGCTTTGTTCTGCCGGCTGCGAGTCCCATCGTTAGGCCACCCTACCGGAGACCCACCATGACCCGACTGCTCGATACCCCGTATGAACGCAACGGCCTGAAGCTGAAGAACCGCGTCGTGATGGCGCCGATGACCCGCTCCCGCGCCGAAGGCAACCTGCCCAACGCGCTGATGGCCGAATACTACGGCCAGCGCGCCGGCGCCGGCCTGGTGATCTCGGAAGGCGCCGCGCCGGCGCCAGACGGCCTCGGCTATGCCCGCATTCCTGGCATCTTCAATGAAGCGCAGGCCCAGGGCTGGGGCGCCATCGCCCAGGCGCTGCACGCGGGCGGCAGTCGCCTGTTCATCCAGCTCATGCACAGCGGCCGGGTCGGCGCGACCGCCAACCTGCCGGCCGGCGAGACCCTGGTCGCGCCCTCGGCCATCCCCGCCGCCGGCGAGACCTGGACCGACACCGCCGGCATGCAGCCCAACGCGACCCCGCGCGCCGCCACCGCCGAGGACCTGGTCCGCCTGCGCCAGGCCCACATCGAGGCCGCGCGCCTCGCGATCGCGCACGGCGTCGATGGCGTCGAACTGCACGGTGCCAACGGCTACCTGCTGGGCCAGTTCCTCAACCCGCGCAGCAACCAGCGCACCGACGGTTACGGCGGCAGCGCGGACAACCGCAACCGCTTCGTCATCGAAGTGGTGGACGCTACCGTCGCCGCGATCGGCAAGGCGCGGGTGGGCGTGCGGCTGTCGCCGTTCAATCCGTTCAACGACCTCGAGGTGAACTTCGAGGGCGAGCGCGAACAGTTCCTGGCGTTGGTGGATGCGCTGGCCGCGCGCGACATCGCCTACCTGCACCTGGCTGGCGGCAGCGTCACCGGCGAACTCCTGGCCGAAGTGCGCCGCCGCTTCCCGGGCACCCTGATCGCCAATGGTGGCTACGATGGTGAACGCGCGGAAAACGACCTGGCCAGCGGCGTGGCCGACCTGGTCTCCTTCGGCCGTCCTTTCATTGCGAATCCCGACCTGCCCGAACGCTTGCGTACGGGTGCGCCGATCGCCGACCTTGATGCCGGCACGCTCTACACCCCCGGCGCCGCCGGCTATACCGACTATCCGCGCCTCGGCGCCGGGACGGTGGCCGCCTAGCGCTCCACCCGCTTCACCACCGCCGCGGCCAGCCGGGCCGCGGCGGCCGCGGAGGTTTCCGGCATGATCCACCGCCTTTCCCGCTGGCCCTCGCTGCTGCTGGTCCTGCTGCTGGCCGCCTGCGCCAGCGGCCCCGAGCGCCCCGACCTGGCGCGGCTGTACGAGAGCCAGGTGCACCACGCGGACCAGCCGCCGGTGATCCTGATCCACGGCCTGATGGGCTCGACCCTGGTCGAGCGCGGCAGCGGCAAGGAATTCTGGCCCGGCTCGATCGGCACGCTGGCCTTCAGCGAGTACCGCGAACTGGCGCGCATGAAGCAGGCCGAACGGGAGGGCGGTGGCCTGGTGCCCGGCGACCTGTTCTACGGCGTGGCGCGCACCGATTATTACGGCGCGCTGATCGACGCGCTCGAGACCGTGGGCCGCTTCAAGCGCGGCGAGCCCGGCGAACCGGTGCCGTCCAACGACCGCCGCCGCTACTACGTGCTGCTGTACGACTGGCGCCGGGAAAACCTCGAGGCGGTGCGGCAGCTGCACGCGCTGATCGAGCAGATCCGCCGCGACTACGGCGACCCGGACCTGCCGGTGGACATCCTGGCGCACAGCAACGGCGGCCTGATCGCCAACTACTACCTGCGCTACGGCCCGAACGATGTGCTCGACCAGGACGTCTTCACGCCCTGGGACGAGGGCGCGCACCGCGTCCGCCGGGTGGTGATGCTGGGCACGCCCTCGCTCGGCGCCGTCTCCAGCCTCGAGCGGCTGCAGCAGGGCTTCAAGGTGGCGTTCCGGGTGGTGCCGGTGGAGGTGCTGGTGACGTTCGCGACGCCGTTCGAGGCGCTGCCGCACCCCGAAACCAGGGTGGTGCTGTCGCCCGAGGGCCAGCCCATCGACTTCGACATCTACGATGCCGACGCCTGGCGCGTGCGGCGCTGGTCGGTGTTCTCGCCCGAAGTGGAGGCGCGGGTGATGGCCGCCGCGCCGGACCCGGAGACCGGGGCGCTGAACATGGCCGAGCTGCAGGGCTTCTTCGTGCAGCACCTGGCGCGGGCCAAGCGCTTCCAGCTGGCGCTGAGCGCGCCGGTGCGCGCCAACGGGGTGGAGGTGGCGGTGTTCGGCGGCGACTGCAGCCTCACGCCGACCTACGCCGTGCTCGACCGCGACGCCAGCGGCGAGCGCCTGGTGGTGCGGCCCGAAGACGTAAAGGCGCGCGTGCCCGGCGTCGACTACGCGCGCCTGATGCTGCACCCCGGCGACGGCCTGGTCACCCGCGAATCCCAGCTGGGTCGCGGCCTGGCCGATCTCCCGGGCCAGCCCGGCCGGTTCTTCCCGCTGGCCCAGAGCTTCTTCCTGTGCGAACGCCACGACCAGCTGTCGGTGAACCCGTACTTCCAGAACAACCTGCTCAACTTCCTGCTGGCCCGGTAGCCGCGCGGGCAGGGTGCGGGCATAGAATGCGGGCATGAAGGATCTTCGCTCCCTGCTGATCGACTGCCGCATCGAACTGCGCAAGCAGGCGCGCGATTTCCAGAAGTCCGAGCTCTGCGAACGGCTCGACCTGGCCATCCAGGCCCAGTCCACCGCCAACGCCACTGCCGCGCTGGCCGAGGCCGCGGGTGACGCCGGCCCTGCGCCTCCCGCGGGCAAGACCCAGACCGTCAGCCAGGTCGCGCTGGCCTGGCAGACCGCGGCGCGCGACCTCAAGTTCAGCGATCCGGCCATCTACACGCGCCTGGGCGAGAAGGTCATGCGGCTGCTCGAGGCCAAGACCCTGGTCGACCCGGCCACCGAAATCCTGCAGCTGGAGGCGAAACTGGCCGAACTGCAGGCGCAGCTCAAGGCCAGCGAACAGGCGCAGAAGGCGCTGGCGGTGGAGCACGACACCCTGGTTGGCGCGATCGCCAAGGCCGTGCCCAAGCTCAAGGACGGCGGCGACCGCCTGGCGGTGGCGCTGGCGCGCCTGGCCTGGCTGCGCGGCGAAGCCGACAAGGCCGGCACCGGCGCCCCCGCGGCGGCCGCCAGGCGCGCGCCCGAACCGCAGGACACCGTGCCCACGCCCGAACTGCTGGGTGCCGTGGCCGCGGGTGTCGCGACGCTCACCAAGGAACAGCGCGAATGGTGCATCGGTGAGGCGATGGTGCTCACCGGGTTCCAGTACACGCCGGTCGAGCTGCTCGAGAAGGGCGACGCCCACGTCGCGCGCCTGATCGTCGACGCCCGCAAGGGCTGAGGCCGCGCAGTGGCCGAGGCCTGTCCCTGCGGACGCGGTGACTATGCGCGCTGCTGCGGCCCGCTGCACGCCGGCGCCGCCGCGGCCGACGCCGAGGCGCTGATGCGATCGCGCTACAGCGCTTATGCCCTGCACCTGGCCGACTACCTGCTGGCCACCTGGCATCTGTCCAACCGCCCGGCCACGTTGGCGTTCGACGCGCAGCCGCCGCTGCGCTGGTTGGGCCTGGACGTGAAGCGCCACCGCGCCGAAGGCGAACGCGCCACCGTGGAATTCGTCGCGCGATTCCGCCAGGGCGGCGGCCGTGCCGGCCGCCTTCACGAAACCAGCCGCTTCGTGCGCGAGGATGGCCGCTGGCTCTACGTCGACGGCGACGTGTCCGGGGACTGAGCGCCTGCGCGGCCAGCTTGCGCCCGCCCTTTGAATTGCCTAGCGTTGCCCCGAGCCAGAAACCTGAGGTCGCCATGCACATTGCCTGCCTTCCACTGTTGGTCCTGGCCACCGCGCTCGTGCCGTCGGCCGCATGGGCGAAGAACGGAGGGGCCAGGGTCGTGGGCGGCAACGGGCTGGAAGCCTTCGGCGGCGTGTTCAACATTGCGCCCAACCCGGACCTCGCCATGGAGGGTCCGGGGCGGGACATCGGCCGCGACATCGCTTCCCATTGGGTGACCTATCGCTGGGCCGCGCCCGCCAGGTCGCCGGCGGCCTGCGAGGTCAAGCTGGACCGGCTCGATCACTTCGGCTTCCATGCCGTCATGCCCACGCAAGCGGCCGTCGAGGAAGAAACGGCGGCGCACCACAGGAAGGTTTCCCAGTCGCCGCCGCAGCCATGGCTATCGGTCACCATGGCGACTCGTCCCTGGGGTCGCCTGAACATCCGGGAACTGGCCAGCCTCCGGGACGACGGGCATGAGGTGCTGTCCCTGACATCGGTGTACGTCGAGGGCCCTTACACCTACACGATCGAATTCTTCTGCAACGAAGGCTCGCTGGCCGAGCAGCGGGCCCTGGTCGCGGCGATCGATGCGCGCAACTTCACCCAATCCTAGTCGCCGATGATGTCGGCCACGCAGCTGGCGGCCGTGGGCCTGGCGTTGGCGCTTGCGTTGGCGCCGTCGCTGCCCGCCGTCGCCGCCGAGGACCCGGCGCCGACGTCGCCACCGGTCACCCTCGACACCATCGTCGTCAGCGGCGTGCAGCCCGGTCCCGGGATGTGGAAGGTCTCGCGCGATGGCCGCGTGCTGTGGGTGCTGGGCACGCTGGCACCGCTGCCCAAGCGCATGGAATGGAACTCGCTGGACGTCGAGCGGCGCGTCGCCGCCGCCGGCGTGCTGCTGATGCCGCCGACGGTGCGCGTGGATGCCGAGGGCGCCGCGCTGGGCGGCCTGTTCCTGGTGCCGTCGCTGATGAAGGCGCGCAACAATCCCGAAGGCGAACTGCTCGAGGATGTGCTGGCCGCCGCCGATTTCGCGCGCTGGCAGCGGCTCAAGGCGCTGTATCTCGGCCGCGACCGCGGCATCGAGAAGCGTCGCCCGATCCTGGCCGCGATGGAACTTCGCGAAAAGGCCTTCGACCGCGCCGACCTGTCCTGGCGCGACGTGGTCGGCCGCGCCGTGCGCCGCGCCGCCAAGCGCGCCGACGTGCCGGTGGAGCAGCCGGAGGTGAGCCTGGTGATCGAGGACGCCAAGGCCGCGGTCAAGGAATTCCGGCGCAGCGGGCTCGACGACCTGGCCTGCTTCCGCACCACGCTCGACCAGGTCGAGAACGATCTCGACACGCTCGCCCTGCGCGCCAATGCCTGGGCCATCGGTGACCTGGCCACGCTGGAAGCCCTGCCCTACGCCGACAACGCCAAGGCCTGCACCGACGCCCTGCTGGGCAGCGGGCTGGCGAGAAGCAGCGGTTTCAGCGAATTGCCGGCGCGGGTCGAGGCGGCCTGGCTGGCCGCGGCGGAAAAGGCACTGGCCACGCACGCCGAAAGCGTCGCGGTGCTGCCGATGGCGCGGGTGGTGGGCGAGCGCGGGTACCTCAAGGCGCTGGCTGCGAAGGGCTACGTGGTGGAGGCCCCGTCGGACTAGTGACGCCGCCGCGGCGAACCGCGGCGGCGTTCCGGGCGATGGCTCAGAAGCGGTAGCTCAGGCCGATGCGGAAGGAATCGAACTCCAGCGACTGGCGGAAGGTCTCGATGTAGGCCGGGGTCACGAAGCTGCTGCCCGCCTGGTAGACGGTGTCGTAGCTGAAGTCATCGGCGTCGGTGCGGATGTACTCGGCGCGCAGCGACCACTGGTTGCCGAAGTCGAACTCGTAGCCGGCGCCAATCTCGGTGGCGTCCAGCGTTTCGCTGGCCACGCCGCGCTTGAGGTAGTTGCCGTTGCTCGCGACCGAGGCCGACGCATCGGCGTCCACGCGCGCCACGCCGCCGGTCAGGTAGAACAGGTGCCGGCCGCTGGCATAGCCGAGGCGGGCGCGGAGCGACAGCTTCGAGTCGACGTCGATCGAATTGCCGAAGTTATAGGTCAGCGACGGGAAGGTGGTGGTGGGCTGCGGGCCGGTGGAGCGGCTTTCCTCGAAGTGCAGCTGGCTGTGGTCGAGTTCGGCGCCCAGGACGAAGCCGTTGGCGAACTGGTGCAGCACGCCGAACTGCAGGCCATAGGTGCTGTCGCTCGGGTCGAAGCTCGTGGACCAGTCGTTGGTGACCTCGTCCCGCAGGGCCTGCGATTCGGCCGACCACTGGCCGCCGAGGGAGACGCGCGCATCCGCGTCGCCGCTGGCTTGGCCGGCGTGGATGCCGACGTACCAGCCGCTCCAGTCGCCATTGGCGGCGAGGGCGGACGTACTCAGCAGGCAGGACGCGGCGAGGATCAGGAGGCGGTGTTTCATGGGGGTGTCCTTTGGTGGGTCGGGGCAAGGCGCCGCCCCGTCTTGGGGAGCGCTGATCCAAAGAACGTAAAGCGGCGTGAAGAGGTGCCAGCCGGCGGGTCGCGTCGGCAGGCCGCCGAGGACGTGGAGGCCGGCCAGGGGGGGCTGAAACCGGAGATGGCGCGCCCGACATGATTCGAACCTGCCTTCGGAGGGCGCGAAATCTCAGCAGCGATAAAGGGTTGTGAGCCGCCTGTATCTGTTTGGAGCGCTCTGTCCGGACTTTCGCGCGCAGTCAACGCAACTCGCAGCGAGGTCGATTTACGCTAAATCGTCCCTTTCCGATGGTCCTTTCATGGCACGTTGGCGGGAGTAGCGGCCTGCTTTTCCGCGGGTTCCGCGGCTGCTGTGCCGAGCCATGTCGGCTGCAAAAATAATAGTTGAAGCTAATATCATCTGCGTATATCTTATGGCTAATATAAGACTCGTATTAGCGAGGCGAATACCATGAGCCAGCCAAGAATCGAACACCTCGTGCAGGCGCCCGACATGATCGGCGCGCTGCTGGCAGCCGCGCGAAAGCAGGCCGGAATGACCCAGGGCCAGATAGGCAAACAGTTGGGAATCACCCAGGGCCGTGTCAGCCAGATCGAGAGGCGGGCATCCAAGGTAACGGTGGCGATGGTTCTGCAGTACGCGAACCTGGTCGGGATGGAGTTCGTACTACGGCCGAGGCGGACGCCGGAGTCGTCATGGTGACGCCGGTCCGCCCGGGCAGGAAGGCGAAGCCTGCCAAAGCGCTGATGGTCTGGATGAATGGCGAGGAGGTAGGGCTGTGGCAGATCACACCGGCGGGCTCCCATCAGTTCACCTATTCGACGTCCTGGCAGGCCTCGCCCCAGTTCCGTCCGATCTCGCTGTCTATCCCGGCAACCGGCAGGCCCGTGGTGGGCGAGGCAGTGGTCCGCTACTTCGAGAATCTGCTGCCTGACCGGGACGAATTCCGTCGGGCGATGCGTGACAACGCGCGTCTCGCCAGCACATCTGAGTTCGACTTGCTGGCCCACTATGGCCGTGACTGTGTCGGCGCGGTCACTCTTCTCCCGCAAGGGGAAGTCCCGGAGCCCGTCACCGCGATGCGGATGGAGGCTCTCTCGGATGCAGACGTGGCAGCCGTGCTGCGCGGCGCGACGCTTGCGCCAAGCGTTGGCGGCGAACTGCGCCTCTCGTTGGCCGGCGCGCAGTCCAAGACGGCGCTCACCTTCTGGAATGGCCGTTGGAACCGGCCATTGGGCGTCACACCGACAACCCATATCCTGAAGCTGCCGATGGGCATGGTGGGAGATCCACCTGTCCCGTTCCACCATTCAGTGGACAATGAACACCTGTGTTCGGTCCTGATGGGTCAGTTGGGGTTTGAAATAGCGCCGACACAGATCGCATGCTTCGAGGACCAGCGGGTCCTGGCGGTCGAACGCTTCGATCGCGCCATGGCGCCGGGTGGATACCTGCTTCGCCTGCCGCAAGAGGACATGTGCCAGGCGCTGGGCGCGCCTCGCGCGGCCAAGTATGAGCACCGGGACGGCGGGCCGGGGATCCAACGGATCGACGAGCTGCTGAGATTCAGTCGTGACGCCCAGCGGGATCGAGCGACCTTCTTGCGCGCGAACATCGTGTTCTGGCTGTTGGCGGCGACGGACGGCCATGCCAAGAATTTCAGCCTCCGGCTGGAGCCGGGAGGCGGCTACCGCTTGGCACCCTTGTACGATGTGATGACAACCTACCCCGTGATAGGCGGCAAGGCGGGGACGTTTGATCGCCATAAGCTGCATATGGCGATGGCGCCCCCGGGGACCAAGAACAGGCACTTCGCCCACAAAGAGATACGCCTGCGGCATTGGCAGGATTCTGCCCGCGCGTTGGGATTGGATTTCAACCCGGCGGCGATGCTGGACGAGCTGGCAGGCAATGTGGACCATATCGCTGCCGCGACGGAAGCGATGATGCCGCGGGGGATCGACGATCACACGGTCAGCAGGACGTTGGACCTGTTCGTGAGGGCAACAAAGCGAGCGGCAACCGGGGCGGCAATCCTTGTGCCGGGTTAGGCCAGCCGGTACCAAAAGCCACGCCCACTCAGCGGCTCGATACGCTCGAGCTCAATCCGGATCTGGAGGATTTGCGTTGGCATGGCGGCCTTTACTCAACGCGGCCGGGTTGCCAGGAAGAATTTGGCACAGCCAGGGCACAGATTGGTCACAGGGGTCTTGGCGCGCCTGGAGGGATTTGAACCCCCGACCAATGGCTTCGGAAGGCGTGAAATCCCAGTGACGGCAAAGGATTACAGACCATCTCCTTTCGCTCGAAGCGATCTGGCCGGCTTCTGCACGCGCCATGCCCGACCTGCAAGGAGTTCGCTTGAGGCCATTTGGCGCCTCGCCCCAAAGCTCTCCGCGGCACGGTCAATGGAGTGGAGGCTACCTCCCGGGGCGTACAGCGAGCGTTACAAAATCGCACACATAGTTGACTTTGATTGCCGAATTGGAACAATCTTTCGGCATGGATCCCCACGCCAAAGCCAAGCACCTGCTCGAAGCTCAGGGCAGTGCCCGGGCCCGCGACCTCCGGGCCGCCGGGCTGGAGGGCGCCCAGATCGCGCGCCTGGTGCAACGGGGTGAGCTGGTCAGGCTGGCGCGTGGCGTCTACTCGCTGCCCGGTCGGGCGCCGTCGGCGGACGAGGGGCTGCAGATCGTCGCGCGCCGCGTGCCCGACGGATTCTTCTGCCTCCTGACGGCGCTGCGCTTCCACGGGCTCACGACACAGGCACCGCACTCGGTCTGGCTGGGTATTGCCGCCGGCCGGCACGCGCCCAGGCTGGACTGGCCTTCGCTGCGGGTCGTTCGGTATTCGGGTGCCGGCCTCTCGGCCGGGATCGAAACCCATGACCGCGACGGCGTGCCGCTTCGGGTTACCGGGGTCGCACGGACCGTCGTGGATTGTTTCAAGTTCCGCAACAGGATTGGCCTAGACGTGGCGCTGGAGGCGCTGTCCCAGGTGCGCCGCGAGCGTCGGGCGAGCAACGACGAACTCTGGCGGCTGGCGAGCCAGCTTCGGATGGCGAACGTGATGCGTCCCTATCTGGAATCGGTGGCATGAGTGCGTCCTCGCCAGCCCGCGTCGATTCGATCCGCCAGCGGCTGCTGAACCATGCGAAGACGTCGGGCGAGGAGTTCCAGCTCACGCTCGATCGATACGCCGTCGAGCGTCTCCTGTATCGGCTCTCGATCTCGCGCCACCGGGATGACTTCCTGCTCAAGGGCGCCATGCTTTTCCGGCACTGGTTCGACCAGGAGCACAGGCCGACGCGCGACGCGGACTTCCTGGGCTTTGGCGCGGCGGATCCGGCGCGGATCGAAGCCATCGTCCGCGAACTCTGCGAACTTGAGGTCGACGACGGCCTGGCCTTCGACCTCGCGGGCCTGCGCGTCAGCGAGATCCGGGAAACGGCGCGCTACGACGGCCTGCGCGTGAGCCTGCGTGCCCGACTAGGGACGGCGGAATGCCTGGTCCAGTGGGATATCGGGTTCGGGGATGCCGTGACGCCTGGGCCCGAGGACGCCGAGCTGCCGACCCTGCTCGATGACCTGCCTGCGCCCTCGCTGCGCATCTATCCGCGCGAAACCGTCTTCGCCGAGAAGCTTGAGGCGATCGTCGTGCTGGGCATGGCCAACAGCCGAATGAAGGATTACTTCGATCTGCTCAGCCTGGCCCGGGAGGGCCGGCTCGATCCGACGGTGCTTCGAAACGCCGTGTCCGCCACGTTCGCGCGGCGGGACACCCCAATGCCTGGTTCCATGCCGGTGGGGCTGACGGAGGTTTTCGCCTCGGACAACGCCAAGCAAAGGCAATGGCGGGCCTTCCTCGAAAGGGGTCGGCTGGAGGCGCCTGGGCTTGCAGAGGTTGTGGCCGAGCTGGCTGGCGTCGTGGCTCCGCTTCTGGAGACGCCGCAGGCCCCCCGATAGCCGGGGCCGGCCGTCAACACCGGGATGCCAGGTACGCCAGCAGTCGTTTGAGCCGCGGCGCCGGGTTCGCGAACTTCACCTGCTGCTCGTCGAAGGCCTCGGGGTCGAACTTGCCGCGCTGGCCCTTCTGGCTGCTGGCCCAGACGTGGGACGACTTGTGCTCCGGGTCTTCGGGATCCGCCAGGGTTTCGAGCAGGCTCTCGTAGCCGCCCGGGCCACCGCAGTCGTCGGGCGGTGCCGAGCGCTCGCCGGCGGTGCAGCGCGGGTACTTCTTGCCGGGCGCCGCCTCGAGGATCTCCTCAAGCACGACCGTGTGCTCCCAGCCGTCGCCGAAGTCGTATTCGTACTCGAGCCGCGGGTTGGCGCGGGTCAGGACGTCGGCCACGCGGTGCTCCCAGCCGGGCAAGGGTGGGTTGTCGTCGAAGTCGTCCAGCGGCATGCCGAAGCGGGGAGTGCCGTCACGCTGCCCCCAGGGCCGGAACTCGTGCAGGTGGGTGTCGGTCCAGGCGAAGGCGCTCTGGATGGCGACGTGCAGGTCCCAGAAGGTGTAGTCGCCCGGCACCTGCAGGCGGCGCCAGATCAGCGGCTCGATCTCCTGGAGCTCGACCCGGATCTGGAGGATGGGCTGGGGCATGGCGCGCCTTTACTCAATCCGGGCAGGGGGCCCGATCAGGTCTTGTCCCAGATCTGTCCCAGATTTGTCACAGGGGGTTTGGCGCGCCTGGAGGGATTCGAACCCCCGACCAATGGCTTCGGAAGGCGCAATCTAACGGATGCTTAGTGTGATTTCAGTCAGTGACAGTTGGCGCTAATAGGTGCCATAGGCATTGATATCATTGGATTTTAAATCAAAAAAGATTCAACTTAAAAGCGACTATCGCCCAATAAAACCGATTGAGACCGTAAGCAATCTCGGGTATTTTCTGGCCCATGCCAGCCAACCCCGACGAGTAAAAGCCCTGCATGAGCGACCGCGGGGCAGCGGCTGCGAAACCCACGGATCGGCGCTGGGCAGACGCCTGTCTAGGCTCAGTATCCGTTTTTCACCGCCGATGGGAAGGGGCGCTGGCAAGCGTCTACTTGCATCTCGCCGACAGGCCCCCGCAAGGGATCCAGGCTTTCCGCAGGACCCTCGGGTTCGTGGCGCGGAACCGCGCGCAGTGGGTGGTGCTCGCCGCAGGTCGAAAGGACTGGAGCGACATTGCCACCAAAGGCAAGACTGAGGCATACCCCCTCGCCACGGCCCTCTTCAGCCTTCCGCCAATCGGTGGGATTGCCCTCCAGCGGACCCTGGCATGGCTCCTGATCGAGCTCCGCTTGACCGGCTGGTCGGACAAGGAGCTCGGACCGTGCTGCAGCTGGCTTCGTGGCCTGTCGGACGGAAAGGGCAACAAGCTCCTCGAAACCGTCGGCGATTGCGAAGGATTGAAGGCGCTCCAGGAGCGAATCGCATACCTTCGGACCCTCTCCCCCGACCCCGGGGTCATCACCGGGCACGGAGAGTTCGACCTCGCTTGGACGAAGTGGCTAGCAGCCGCGGTCGCGAGGTTACTCAGGCCTCTGGAGATTGCCGCCGACGAGGACGAAGCGCGGCCCCGCCCGCTCGACGGCCCGGGCACCGAGCCTCCCGACCCTCTCCTCGCGGATCCCTCCGAGCCGGATCCTGTCCCCGCGTGGGACTTGGATGCGGTTGACGAGGCCAGGGAATGCGACGGCTTAAGGAACCGACTTGCGGCTGCCATCGGCAAGGAGCTCCATCGGCGATCCAGCCCGGAGTTACTGAGAGATCCCGACAATATCCTCCCGCGACCGGTGGCGCGCCAGGCCTGGGTACGCACGATAGGCCTAATCCAGGCCGGACTGGATGCCAACGACCTGACGCTGGCGGAACAGGGGCTCGATCATCTCCTGGGCATTGAGGTCGGCCTGAGCAGGGTCGAGGCACAGGCCACGGCGTTTGGCGCTGGCGAAGCCGTTGCCGGGCCCATCATCGACCTCCATGTCGGTGCCCTGAGGCGCCCGGAGTCGAGGCCCAGGGGCGCGTATTCACCCAAATCGGAAGCCCTCCAGTTCTGGCAGCCGTCGGGTGGCGACATTCTCTTTCCCATATCCCCGATTGCGATTGGTCTTCTTCACCGGCTACTGGCCCTTAGGGCCAAGAAAGACTCGCACCATCACGCGGGGCTGCTTCTGACCGAGGAGGTCTCGCCAAAGGACCGCAAGGCCTGGTTGGCGGCCACGGAAGTGCGCCGGACCCTGGATGTATTCGAGCCGACCCGGTCTGCCACTCGCACGGCTTATCGCATGCGGCTGGCAGCGGAGTTCGCCGGGACGCTCGGCCAAGATGCCGCCCAGATCGCGTTCGGGGACACGTTCGGAGCGAGCCCGGCCCCGACCTACTATGGCGCCTTCCCTGCTGAGGACCTTGCCTACCAGGCGGCCTTGGCCAACGTGGGGCTTGAGAATCCGAGTTCCGCCACCGAGGCGAACGATGTCGAGAAGCCCAAAGGTCGGGATGTCGGCGCCCTGCTGACCCCGGCCCTGCGAGCTGAGTGCGCCCACATGGTTGGTTCACGGGTCCGTCCTCATCGCGACGCTTTCGAGGCGGCGTGGGCAGAGGTTGGTGTTTCCAGCGAGCCGCGTCGCGGGCGCCCCAAGTTGATGAGGACCGCGGATGACTGGCGGCGGCAGCGAGATTGCCTCGCGCTGCACCTGATGCTGGCGACAGGTCACCGGCCATTCTTGGCGCTGGGGGAGATCCACCTAGCCGACTTCCTGCCGACCAAGGCCTTGGCGCTGATCCGCGACAAGCGGTCGGATCCTGCGCGGCTTACCCGCCTGGTCGGGACAGGCTGGAGATTTGTCGGAGCCCTCGAGTCCTTCGTGGGCGACTTGCGTCGGCTCGCACAGGATTCGCGGACTGAAGTTGCGGCACGGGAGCTGGCTCGCAAGATCCTTCGAGGAACGGCGCCTGTCTTCAGCCTCCCAGCTCCCGATGCATCGATCGAGGCCCTGGATGTCGGCCAGCTCTTGGCTCGACTGCCCGCGGCATGGGCGGAGAGGCCCAATCTCCATCGCCATGCCCTCGACCAAGCCCTCATTCTGGCCAAGGTGGATCCCGAGCATCGCTACTTCCAGATGGGTTGGATGGAAGGCGAAGTCCACGCCGTGTCCGACATGGCGCCCTATCCGCCGGTTGTCTTGGGCGAGATCCTCGCTGGGCCGATTGACGGATGGCTGGAGTCGGTGGGCTGGCTCGCAGGTCACCAGCCCAAGGACCCAGGCCGCATCCTCGCGGATATTCCACTACGAGATTTTAACCAAGCCGCGCAGGCGCATCGTTCGCACTTCGAGCGGCGAATCCATGAGCTCAAGCGCGCCCTGAACGAGCGGCGCCGGGAAACCACCCCAGTCGTCCAACGCGAACTGATAAGGGGTCTGGGGCTTCTGCCAACCGCTGCCGTGCTCGTGCCCTACCTATCCAAAGGTGACCACGGGGAGCTTCATCTTCGGCTCAAGGATACGGACGCCAAGCGACCACGCATCACGCCGGACATGGTCGAGGCTGTCCTGGCTCCGCTGCGGGCGAGGAGATACGAGCCCATCCACGCCTACTTGGGGGCGCGGATACTAAGCGTAGCGCTCCTATCGGCTGTCAGGCGCGGCCAGTGCTTCGCCTATCTACCCCCGATTCACCACCCCTCGTTCAAATCGGTTCCGAGTCCCTTCGTCCCCGGCGTCGGCCTCGCCTCGGCCGTTGCAGACGAACTCCGCGCGGCCCTGGTGGCAGGAGCATCGGGCACGGAGGCGCCGAGAGATTGGGCGACCTGGAAGGCACATCTCGGCATCTGGGCAATCCTTGCCCATACGCCCTATCGCAGCCTCAAAGAGGCTCGCCAAATTGCCCTGGGCCTTGAAGACGCCAAGCACAGCCAAGCGAACGGATGGCTGATGCGTGTTCCAGTCGGCGAAGGCCACATACCCATCACTGGCCAGGCAGCGCAATTGCTCCACCGGCTGCGACAGGCGTCGGACTGGCCGGAAATGGTCGAGAAGGTGTGCGGCGAGAGATCGGCCGAACTCGGGCGGTTCCTGAGGGAGTTCCTGCCCGCGCGTGCGCCGAAGGGCAACTCCGAAACCGAACTGCGCGATTGGATGATCGCGACCCTGCGCACGGCCGGTGCCGCCGAGCTGACTGGGCCGGAACGGCTGGTCATGAACCAGGTGGTCCGGCCCGCCAGTGTCCGGGCCGAACGCGCGGCTGGCGCAGAGGATGGCGTTTCAATTCCCGGGCAGGGAGAGCCTGACGGCTCGGCGGACGCATCCGCCGAAACAGAACGAAAGACCAGTCGACGTCGCAAATGCCCGGAGCCCAATGGCGACCAGAAAGTGCGCATGCTGATGAGGTGTTTCCACGCTGAGTATCAGGGCGAGATTGCAGGCGCGCCGGCCTCGCCGCCCACGAGTCGAATCAAGCAGCTTCTCCCCGAGGTGAAGACGCTACTTCGAGAGCTAGGCGAGACACCAACCCTGCCGAGAATGACCCTCGCCTATGTGAAGCACCTGATGGTCACGGGCGGGCCTAAGTCGAAAGGCGGAATGAAGCTTCGATCCATCTACCGGATCTACTACTGTATCGCCCCGTCGCTGGCGGCGGTGCCCGCCACGGTCGACCTTCGGGAGGTCGACGGCGAGACGATCACTAATGCAATTTTGGCGTCAATCGTCCTGTCCAGGAACAAGAACAAGCCGGAAATCCTCGATGAGGTCGAGCGATTCCTTGGGTTCGTGAAGAATGAGCATGACATTGCCGCGCCGAACTGGGATCTGGCCTACCTGCACGCGGGGGAGGCCATCCGCGGCCAAGATCCAGCCATCGTTCCTGACGTCGAGATCAATGACATCCTTGGCGTGCTGGCGACGAACCTCTCGCCGGGGGCGATGCATGGTCTCGACCCCATTGAGCGACGGGCGCGCGAGCTGTCCTTTGGATCAGCCCTGCTGCTCGAGGCATCCAACAGCCGACCGCAGTCCATCTATGGACTCACTCTGGCCGACATCCACGTGGGCCCGGGCGGGGATTACATCCAGCTGCGAACTGCGGGCAAGTACTCAGAGATCAAGACGCGAACTTCAGCCGGATTCGTTCCGCTCGATGGCGAGGTTTGGCAGGACCATAGGGCTTGGTTCGTGGGATGGATCCAGGGGCTGCGCCGCGCTTGGCAAGAAGAGGACTGGCTCGATGTACCGCTCTTCACGAAGCTTGATGAACCTGTGGGCGAACGATTCCCCAGGCGGATCTTCCTTGATCGACTGGGTGAGCTGGTTCGGTGGCGGACGCGGCAACCGCGCGGACGACCCTACTGGCTCCGAAAGCGGGGCGTCCGGAACCGCCACGTAGAAGTTCGCCGAAACAAGAGCCCGAAGGCCCGGGATATCTACCGCGTCCTGAAAGTCTGCGGGCACGCGACCATCGCGACGCCGATCGCGTCCTACCTGGGGGATCCCGCGGCATGGATGGACCTGGAAAGGTCCGTAAAGACGGCCGCGGAACGGAGCACGGCCTCCGTGCTCTCAGGACTGCCCGCAGCCACGCTGGACCAGCGTTGGCAGCGGTGGCGCAATGCTGAAAACGCAAGCGACGGGCCGGACGAGAAAGCGCGACTGGCTCTGGCACTGCACATGCCCGATCCCGACTGGCCTGATGTGGAACTTCCCGATCCGCCCGCGTACCAATCCGTCCTGACCTGCTTCTCGCTACGGGCAGTGGAGAGCGTGATGAACGCGTTGGCCAGGGGTTTCCCGCCTGAGGACGTAGTAGACGTCGTCGACGTGGACGCGGCGACCGTCAAAGCCATCGCTGCTCGATGCAATGAGCTGACGCGTCGTGCCGGGCTGCCGCTGTCCGAGGACGCGCTCTGCAGGCCCAGAAAGACACCGGTATACGTTGAGCTAATGGCGCGGTTGGCCCGCAGGCCCCAGGGTGCGGGCGTCTTGGCGCAGGAGTGGGTCAACTGCGCGCGCATCAAGGTGCCTCGGGGATCGGTGGCACTGATTGAACCGGCGGCTGTTGCGCGACTGCACGCGTTGGCTGAAATGACCGGATGTGAGCTTGTAAGCAGATCGACCGATGCCGGAGATGTCGGGTACCACCTAGCCAAGAGGGGCAAGGGTGTCTACGGCAGCGAACCGGCGCTGGAATGGGTCTTGGCCGTGGTCTGGGTTGCAACGGGATTGGCGGCTTGTCGCGATCTGAGGCTGCTGTGTTGAACGGTCGAGCCTCTCGGGCGTTCGCGATGAAGCCAAGACGCGAAGTGCCCGGCCACGCAAAGGAAACGATCAGCTCACTTCCTGGTCAACTGTTGCGCCAGTGGTGTCGCTGGAGCTAATCCCCCACATTTTGGGGGAGGTTAGGCCCACCAAACTCTGTGCTCGTGAGATTGAATAGGTGTCGGCCAAGCTTCCCGGTCGGCATTTCGCCGGCGTCTTGGCTCAAGGATGAGCTGCCATGCCGAACACCGATTGCCCCGAGCCCAATAGCAGTCACGTCCCGGGCGACCAAGTCGATCAGACCGAGCAGGATGCGGCAGTTGAACCGCCCTACTCCTTCGTTGTCCATCACCCGCATCTTGAGCGGGAGAGTCGAGGTCGACTAGGCACCGATGAGGGGCTCCTGCGGAGCACCGGCAAAGCCGTCAGCGGCCTCGCCGCTGAAAGGGCAGGGCCGACACTTACAGGGGGCGTGTTCTCGACAGATGGTAGCTACGAGCAGGACCTGTACTGGAAGGATGAACCGCAGGGAACGCTGCTTGAAGGTGAAGATGCCCTGAGCGTGTTGATCAGCACTTTGTTGGAGAACCGGCGTCAACTTGAGGCGAACGCCAGACTAGATGAGCCGTTGAGCCATCGCGCCCTGCATATTCCCGACGCGCGAATCGCCTTGTTGTGGCATCTGGCGCACCTTCGAGAGGTTGGCGCTCGAGCGACGATTCGCCGGCTCATCGATGGCGCGGAGGACGAGGTGCCCATGCCGAGCCTGAATGATCTGGAAGCACTGCCCAAGTTGGCGAAAGCCCCAAATCAGGTGATTGGCCAGCTGACAGGCGTCGGCATCGAGAGCCAGACGTCTTGTAGGGTGGAAATCACCAAGGGCAAGCCGATGATCGTTGAAGGCATGACATTGGCCGCAGCCACCAAGCTGATGTTGGCAGGCTGTAGCGTTACCGGAACGAAGGTCGAAGAAGGGGGGGTCGTCTATCTCAGAGATGCAAAGTTCGACATTGATGTGCAGGGAAACCTTGATGTCTAGACCAAGAAAGACAAGATCCAATATCGATCAATCAAAAGCGGGCGCTAGTCACCTTTGACCTTCGCGCTGGCAAGCACTGACCGGCGATTATGTTGTTGGCTTAGTGATCCCGCTTGGACGGCGGCGACCTCTACCTCTTGGGGCGGCTGACATCGGACTCCGGCCAGCAGCGGAATCTGCACCATACCGAAGTACGTCTAACCCAAGCCGAGCAGAATTGGTCGGCCTGATGTGATGGTTAGTCATTCTTCAGAGAGTAGATCGCTGCCAGCTCTTCAACGGAAATCGACGTACTCCGTCTATGGATCATTGCATGACAATTGGGACAGAGGGGCACTAGGTCACGTATTGGATCCACCTCATACACGCCGTCGCTCTTTGATATGTCGGTCCTGTGGTGCACATGAATATATCCGTCGCCAAGCTCTCCGTAGGTCTTTCTGAAATCGAAGCTGCACACGAAGCACCTGCATCCGTACTGATCAATATATTTCGGGCGTGCGACGGGATTGCGCTCAATCGCGGTTGATAAAATTGAGTATCGCAGCCCTTCTTTGTAAATCGCGTCCTTGGCCGTGGCTGGCTCTGAACATTCGGCGAGCGTCCAGCGCACATTCTGACCATGGGAAACTTTGAAGCCAGATCTATTCCATAGGTCGTCGGGGTTTAAGTCAGTAAGACACGCTGGCCGTTGGTGTGCGTAACCCAAAACCTGTCCCAATCCTTCCTCGTAAATATAGGGGCCTGTTACCTCAAGGACGCAGACGCGCCTGCTCCTGGCGTTGAGAATGACTAGGTCGCCAAGTTTCATGTTCTGGTAGAGATTCCAAAGGCTTGGTCCTCCCAAATGAGCGTTATCGAGCTCTGGATAACTATCCGATATTAGCGCTGTGATACCTGACGGTCCTTGGATATCCAGCTGGCGCAGGTCTCCAATCGCGGTCCAGCCGATTGCAATGCGACTACGATCCTTCATCTCTTCAATTGCGCGATACGGATCATCATGGTGCGCAATCAATCGCCAGATTCCCATGTCCACTCCAGACAATGCTTTGCGACGGTAAGTGCGGATGCTACCAAGCTACAAATTCTGTTGGGTTGCCGACTTTCAGCACTATTGACCTGCCCCCAATCTTAGGGCCAGCGGCTATTTCGTAGAGTCCTGATTGGCGAGGTTATCGCTCGGGGTGGGTTTTGCGAATCCTTGGTCCCGGATCGTGGCTGCAAATGCTGCTGGCGTTAGATTGCCGATCGCGCTGTGCGGCCGGACCTGGTTGTAGTCCCGCCGCCATGCCGCGATAACCGCCCGAGCGTGCTCGAGCGAGGTGAACCAGTTCTCGTTGAGGCACTCGTCCCGGAACTTGCCGTTGAAGCTCTCGATGTAGGCGTTCTGCGTTGGCTTTCCTGGCTGGATCAGCACCAGCTTTACGCCGTTGGCTTGCGCCCACTGGTCGAGCGCCCGGCCGGTGAACTCAGGCCCCTGGTCGGTGCGAATCGCTGCCGGGTAGCCGCGGAAGCGGCAGACCGCTTCCAGCAAGTCCGCCACGCCCTGGCCGTTGATTCGCCGGGCCGCCGCGATTTCCACGGCTTCCTTCGTGCAGTCGTCGACCACCGTCAGGCACTTGAGCGGCTTGCCGTCTGCCAGCGCATCAAAGACAAAATCCATGGACCAGCTCTGGTTGGGGCTGGAAGGAAGTACCAGCGGACGGCGCTCCACGGCCACGCGCTCGCGCTTGCGCCGGCGGCGGACGGCCAACCCGGCCTCCCGATACCGCCGGTGGATCCGCTTGTGGTTCACCTCGACGCCCTCGCGTTCGATCAGGATGTGCAGCCGGCGGTAGCCAAACCGGCGCCGTTCGCCGGCCAGCTCAACCAGCCGGGCTTTCAGCCCATCGTCCTGTTTCTGCGTTTCGTAGTGCAGCACGCTGCGCGCCAGGCCCAGCAACTGGCAGGCCCGGCGTTCGGAGATCGGGGTTTTGGCCCGCATGACTGCCACGGCGGCGCGTTTGGCCTGCGGGCTTACGATTTTCCCGCACAACGACCTTCAGGGCTTCCTTGTCCAGGATCGCTTCGGCCAGGAGCTTCTTGAGCTTGGCGTTCTCCGCCTCCAGCGCCCGCAGGCGCTTGGCGTCCGGCACGTCCATCCCGCCGAACTTCTGGCGCCAGATGTAAAAGGACGCATCGCTGAAGCCGTGCTTGCGGCACAGCTCCTTGACCGGGGTGCCCGCGGCCGCCTGCTTCAGGAAGCCAATGATCTGCTCGTCGGTGTATCGCTTTTTCATGTCCGTCTTCCTCTTGGGGACGGACTCTACTTAAATCAGCCTGGACCGGAAAATGGGGGGCAGGTCAAACCGATGCCTCCGCGGCTTGCGTCGGATCTTTTGTCGGCGCTTGGGCAGGTTGAACAAAGACATGGCGGGCGAAGGTAGGATTGAGCCGCAGCAGACGCAGTTTCCGCTCGGGAAAAAGACTTGTGAGAATTATTCTCGGACGCGACGCCTTGATCCCGTTTTACCAGCGAAAAGCGCTGTGTTCTGGGTGTTTGGGTTCCTGATTTCGCTTTGATTTTGCGGTCGTCGTTGAATTTGTCCGCTTTTACTATCCTCGATATTGGACGATCCTTTATTTCTCTGCGAATAAGTGTGTCTAGTTAGCGGGAATTAGCCAATGTGGCGCGAATTGTCCGCGAACGCGCGCACTAATTTCCCAGTCGAATCACTAACATGCCACCGGCAAGATTGGACTAGGCGCGACCGACTACTTACTCGGTTGTTGCGTAACGTGCCCGATCGAATTCAAGAGCCGTATGTCGACCCAAGGGAATGTATGAGAAACGCGATCCTTCTCGCGGCGCTTGTCTGCGCCGGCCACGCCTCCGCGCAAAGCCTCCCGGGCGATAACGACGAAATTGGGGACGACGTGCGGACGCAGACGGAGGGTGTGGAGCCTTTCTTGGAGTACAAGAAGCGGGTCGAGACGGCCCAAAGCATCTCGCCGCTAGACAATGGGCTGTTCGGCGAAAGCGTCAGCCTCTACAACGGAAGCACGTCGTTCAAAGTGGTCGATATCGACCTGCCTGGTAACAACGGTTTGCCGGTGCGGCTGGCGCGTGAGTTCACCGTAGACATCCAGCCTCAAGGTACCGGGCCAGCCTATGACACCCTCCTGCGAGGGCTCGGCAATTGGCAGGTGGACGTTCCGCACATGTCTGCTACCTATGCGGCCAGCTCGGGCTGGCCTGACAATCGATGCAGTGGGGGCAGCGTGCCCAGCACCACCGCGGGCGCCGGATACTTCTATAGAGCGGAGTACTGGAACGGTATTTCGATCCATCTCCCAGGACGCGGCAGTACGAAAGCCCTTGGAGTGACAAGCTCGGCCCCCGCGCCAACAACAGGCGCCGCGTACCGAATGACAACGACGGAGCGAGACTTCCTCGATTGTATTCCCATGAGCAGCGGTCTCCCCGGCGACGGATTTCGACTCACCACGACGTCTGGCACAAGGTACTACTTCGACGTGGGAGTGGTCAGGACCGCGTCTCGCCTCGACAAGGGCTACATAAAGACCAGCAAGTGGTTTGAAGGTGAGGCCGAGTTGCCGGTCTACCTTCCCCGAAACCATTACTACCTTCTGGCGAGCAAGGTGGAAGACGAGTTCGGAAACACGGTACATTTCCAGTACAACGCTGCCGGTCATCCGACCAGGATCTGGTCCAACGATGGCCGCGAGATTCAGCTGAACTATTCAGAAGGACGACTGGTTTCGGCAGTGGCGGACGGAAGGCTCTGGCAGTACCAGTACAGCCCGAACGCCCACTTAGACCCCAACCCGAATCTTGCAGCCGTGATCCTGCCGGACCTCAGCAGGTGGGAGTACACCTATACCGGAAATTTGAAGCCCCTCACGCCTCTCACGTCAGACAGCCTTTCTGCGCCCTGGTGCGCAGGGCTGACGGTCGGCATAGAACAGGACTTCACCCTTGAGGCAAAGCACCCGAGCGGCGCGACGGGCGTCTTTAGTTTCACCAATCTTCGACACTACAGGAGCGGCGTTCACGCCACTGAGTGTGTGCAGGGCGGCCCACCTCTCACGCCGACCTATGCATTGCTGACGCCGTACTATTTCGATGTCATGAGCCTCATGAGTAAGGCGGTGAGCGGGCCGGGGCTTTCTGCGAGCAGTTGGATCTATGACTACGGTGATGCGTCGGAGTTCCTGTGGGGTACGCCGAGCCAGCAGCCTGTCTATCCTTGCACCAGTTGCACTGTCGACAAGTTCGTCGTTGTTACCAATCCGGATGGCACCAAGCGACGGCATCGCTTCGGAAAGATGTACCGCTTCAACGAGGCTCGCACGCTGGGAACCGAGATCCTTGATGCATCAGGCGCCGTGATCAGTGCCGAAGCAAGCGTGTACCTCTCGGAGCCTGAGGCAACCAGCCAGCTGTTCCATGGCTCGTACGGCAGCGTTCTCGGCGGAATCTCAGATCCCATGGGCGCGCTCGTGCGCCCGGTCGTTTCGCGGACCATCACTCAGCAGGCCCGCAACTTCATTTGGCGTGTCGACACCAACTGTGGCCCTAGCGGGACCGCGTACTGCTTCGATCACCTGGCCCGACCCACCAAGGTGGTGCGCTCCAGCACGCAGCCGTGACCCTTGCCAGGACCTGACGACATGACCACCAAGCGCAAAGAACTGATCTGGCCGCTGCTCACCGCGTTGGCCTCGGCCCTGGTGCTGCCCTGCGCCGCGCTCGCGCAGACCTATACCCAGACCGAAACCATCACCTACCACGACAACACCACGCTCTGGAAACTGGGCCAGGTGGCCCAGCGCACGGTGGATGGCAAAGTGGTTTCCTCCCGCACCTATCACCCGACCTACGCCCTGCCCTTGACCTTCTCGTCCTTCGGCAAGCTGCGCCAGACGGTTGGCTACGATCTCACCTCGTCGCTGGCTTCGGGCCAGCGCGGCACCATCGCCACCAGTAGCGACGGCAATGGCAACACGACGGTTATCTCGCAGTGGAAGCGCGGCATCCCGCAGTCGATCGGCTTCGCGGACGGAACCTCGCAGTCCGCGGTGGTGGACCTGCGCGGCTGGCTGACCTCGGTCACCGACCAGAACGGCTTCACCACTAGCTACAGCTACGATGCCATAGGGCGCATTGCCGCGGTCACGCATCCGACAGGCGACCAAGTAGCATGGAACGCCACGACCCAGGTGTTCGAGCAGGTCAACACCGCCGAGTACGGCATCCCCGCCGGCCACTGGCGCCAGACCATCACCACAGGCAATCGCATCAAGGTCGTCTACTTCGACGCCATGTGGCAGCCGCTGGTGACGCGCGAGCACGACAACGCCGACTTCACGTCCACGGTCCGCTACCAGCGCTTCGCCTACGACTACGAGGGCCGCACGACGTTTGCGTCCTACCCGGGCACTACGTCCTCGCTCAGCACCGGCCAGTGGACCGAATACGACGTGCTGGGGCGGCCGGTCGCCAAGTCGCAGGACAGCGAACAGGGTCTGCTCACGACGACGATGGCCTACCTGCCGGGATTCCAGACGGAGGTCACCGATCCTCTGTTCAACAAGACCACCACGACAGATTATTTGACCTACGATCAGCCGACGACGGACTGGCCGCTAAAGATCAGCCATCCAGAGGGTGCCTTCACGCACATCACCCGCGATGCGCTGGGCAAGCCCACGCGCCTTCGGCGCAGCAACAGCGCTTCGCCCACCGGCGGCACCCTGGGGGTGAACCGGGACTACACTTACAACAACCACGAGGAGCTTTGCCGGGTCGTCGAGCCCGAGACCGGCGCCACCCTGATGGGCTACGACGCCGCCGGCAACCTGACCTGGAGCGCGGCCGGCCTGCCGGCCGGCCAGGCCTGCGAGGCCAACGGCACCACGGCGAACGTGCTTGCCCGCCGCGCAACGCGCCAGTACGACGCGCGCAACCGCCTGGTCACGCTCAGCTTCCCGGACAGCAACGGCAACCAGGCCTGGACCTACACGCCGGACGGCCTGCCGGCGACGATCACCACGCTCAACGACGGCGGGTCGATCACGGTTCGCAACACCTACAGCTACAACAAGCGCCGGATGATGAAGGCGGAAACCTCCGGCCAGCTGGGCTGGTACGACTGGACGATCGGATACACCTACAACGCCAACGGCGACCTGGCATCGCAGAGCTATCCCACCGGCCTGGTCGTCAACTACGCACCCAACGCGCTGGGCCAGGCGACCCAGGCCGGCAGCTACGCCACCGGCGTGCAGTACCACCCGAACGGGGCGATCAAGCAGTTCACCTACGGCAACGGCCTGGTCCACACGATGGCCCAGAACGCGCGGCAGCTGCCGGCCCGCAGCACGGACACCGGCGGCGCGCTGGACCACGAGTACGGCTACGACAGGAACGGCAACGTCCTGTCCACGATCGACCACAACGACGGAACCCGCAGCCGCTGGATGGTCTACGACGGCCTGGATCGCCTGACCGACGCAGGCTCGGTAGTGTTCGGCGGCGACCACTGGCACCGCTTCACCTACGACCAGCTCGACAACCTGCGCTCGTGGAAGCTAGCCGGCGTGAAGGAATTCGGCAACTACGAGTACGACGTCAACAGCAACCGCCTCACGGCCATCAAGACGACCAGCGGCAACCCGCTGCATGGCTTCGCCTACGACCCGCAGGGAAACCGGATCAGCAAGGACAGCAGCACCAACTACAGCTTCGACCTGGGCAACCGCCTGCGTGGCGTGACCTGGCCCGGCGCTGTCGAGAGCTATCGATACGACGGCCATGGCCGCCGAGTGATGGTCTACAAGTCAGACGGTTCGATGACCCTTTGGATGTACACGAGCAGCGGGCAGCCGCTCTTCCACTCGAAGATCCAGGGCAGCCAGACGACCCACGATAACGTCTATCTTGGTGGCAGCCTAGTCGCCAGCATCGACCACGATTGGCCCAGCAACGCCAACACCGTCGTGAAATACCAGCACACCGACGCGCAGGGCAGCCCGGTGGCGGAGAGCAACCCGGCCGGCGTGGTGACCAATCGGATCAACTACGATCCTTACGGCGGCCCGATCAATGGCAGCGTTGACGGAATCGGCTACACCGGTCACGTCATGGACGCCAGCACCGGGCTGACGTACATGCAGCAGCGCTATTATGAACCGGAGATAGGCATGTTTCTGTCTGTAGATCCGGTGACGGCTGACCCCGTATCTGCCGCGAACTTCCATCGTTTTTGGTATGGCAACAACAATCCGTATCGGTTTACCGATCCAGATGGACGCCAGGCTGTGGACGATTTTGGTTACCCCAACAACTGCGGACCGACTTGCGTGTTTGCCCCGGTGGGAAAGAATGGCGAGAGAAGTTGGGTTCCGCGTGACATGGCACCGGACATTATCATGTTTCGAAATAGTATGAAGGTTCGAAACATGGGCGATGACTCTCTCGAGGACTACACCACGGTCAACAGAAAAGATGCGGTTGACACGGCAGACTGGTTCGGAAATGCCGCGGGTGTTTTGTCCGTGGGTCTGAAAGCCATCCCTGCGCCCCCAGCACAGGCCGCCTCCGCTGGGCTCGCATTTGTATCGGTAGGCCTCAAGTCCGTGGCGTATGGCATCGAGCCTAGCGCGGGAAGAGAGAAGAGCCTTGCTATAGACGTAGCGCTACTTGGAGCTGGTGCCTTTACGAGAGGCTTAGGTTCCGCCGAGGATGTAGTGGACGGTATTGAGAGAGCGCGCGTTGTTGTTGACGCGATAAATGCACCGAGTGATGAGGCCAATCAGGATCGAGACGATTGAGATGAAAGAAAGAGTCTCCGAGAAAAAATTCAAGAAAGGCGCAGGATTCTATGCCTACGGCATGTTCGGATTGGTGACTTTTGTGCCGCCGGCGCTGGCAATCCATGGCGTTTGGTTGGGTGGCACGGTGTACGCATTTAGCTATGTTGCATATTTGCTGCTTGGGGGCGACAGGTTCACAGCGCTCCGATGTACGTTCTGGCTAGTTTTGTCAGCGACACTGTATGTGGTGGCTTTAATAAACCATCTGATGGGGTACGGATTTCGCGGATTTATTGAGGTTCTCTTCGTTGTGTTCGCGATTTTGCTGATGGTTTCTACACTGCGCGTTTTGCGAAAAGCCTACCTCGATGGCGAGTTCGATCCATAGCCACATGCGAGGCAGATATTGCCGTGTAGCTCCCAGCGCTTGGTGGAAGCCACTCAGCTGCGCCGCTGGTCCAGAATGTTGTAAAGAGGTATGCGCGGCAATCGATTGAGAGCAAGAGGGTCGCAAAGGGCTGGTCCGTCTTCGGAGAACTATCGAACTACCAGTTCATCATTGGATGCGCCGATATTTTCGAAGAGTGATGGCCTGGCGGCAGCGTGTAGGTCCAGTTCACTGTTCGGGAAGCGCAAGGTTTGCGTACGCGGGCTATGTCTTGCGTGACGACGGTTCAACGAACCGATCAGGACTCCGCTTGTCCCGCTGCCGCTAGGAGCGTATCGGTTAGTCCGAGCAGTTGCCGCTTCAGTGTTGCTAACTCGACCAACTTGGTGGCCCCGTCGCCTTCGGAGGAAATGTGGATCGGGTCCTGGGGTGGGTAGTCGTAATCGCGCTTGCGCAAGGAGTCGCATATACCGCGCAGGCGCAGACGAACGTGCGTTTCATACACGCCGACGCGCTGTTCAGCGTGGTTGCGATATCAGATGCGATTCGCGCTGTGGTGCAGTGGCGCGAGCATGAACCTTTTGGGCAGCAGATAATGGCGTTGGAGGACGGCTCTGGGTATGCCGGGCACGTCCAAGATGCTTCATCGGGGCTGACCTATATGCAGCAGCGCTATTAAGATCCTGCTATCGGGAGGTTCTTGTCGGTTGATCCAGTAACCACCGACTCGAACACTGGGGCGAGCTTCAATCGTTACTGGTACGCCAACAACAACCCGTACAAGTTAACTGATCCGGACGGCCGGGTAGCGGTATGCGCCATTCCCTTGGATCCAATGCAGGCTTGCATGGCGGTCGCGGCGAAGGTCGTCAACGTGGTAGGGCTGATTGCGACGGCAGCTTACGCGTCATACAAGGGAAATCCGCTTCTAAATGAGAACGCGGAGGCCCAAAGTGATCAGCCTTCCGAAGGAGAAACGAGTCCTTGTGATGGCCCTGGTGACGCGCCTGTGATTGTTGTGGATCCAGAAGGGAACGCGATACCTGTTGAGACTGGTGAGCAGATCCGATCTTCGCCGGATGGCGAGTATCAGCAGGTCGAAGGTAGCTCTGGTGAGCCCACGGGAACGAGGTTGGGTAGAGGCGGCCACTAGGTGATCTGGAAGCGCATAGCGATCAACAAGTCAGAGCCCTGCAGGCACTGCGGGTTCTACCCCGATTCTACGGACACTTTCACTAAGATCCATACTGGGTCAAAGGAGTGTCCATGTCCAAGCGCAAGCGTTACAGCCCTGAGTACAAGCACGAGCTGGTCGAACTGGTCCGCCGGTCGAAGTCCAGCTGCCGCCAGATCGCCCTCGAGGTCGGGGTCAACCCGGCCTTGCTGACCCGCTGGGTGCGGGAAGCCGACGCCGGCGGAACCAAGGCCTTTCCTGGGGGTGGCACGCCCCGGGATGAAGAACTGGCCCGCCTCAAGCGCGAGCTGGGCCGGGTGACGAAGGAGCGGGATTTTTTAAGAGACGCGGCAACGTTCTTCGCGAAGCAGTCACCGAGCGGTACACGGTGATCGAGCGTTGCCGCAGCGAATACCCGGTGGGGATGATGTGCCGCTGCCTGGATGTTTCGACCAGCGGGTTCTACGCCTGGGCCGGGCGCAAGCCTGGCCCGCGGGCGCAGGCCAATGCACGGCTGCTCGAGCGCATGAAGGAAATCCACGAGGACAGCCGGGGCATCCTGGGCGCGCCGCGCATGCATGAGGATCTGACCGACGAAGGCGAAAAGGTCAGCCTGAACCGGGTAGCGCGGATCATGGCAAAAGCCGGCCTGCAGGGCTGGCCGCGCCGCAAGAAGCGCGGCGCGCCCAAGCGTCCGCCAGGCACCCGACCGGCGGGCGTCAGAAACTTGCTGGAAAGGGATTTCACCGCGCTGGAGCTAGAGACCAAGTGGGTGACCGACATCACCGAGATCGTCACCCACGAGGGCAAGCTGTACCTGTGCGTCGTGCTCGACCTTTACAACAAGCTGGTCATGGGCTGGTCGATGCATCATCGCCAGGACCGGCACATGGTCGTGCGCGCCGTGCAGATGGCCGTTTGGCAGCGCGAGGGCGGCGACGAAGTGATCTTGCATTCCGACCGCGGCGGCCAATTCATCAGCGACACTTACCAGAAGTTCCTCGGAGGCCACGCCCTGGTCTGCAGCATGAGCGCGGTCGGACACTGCGGCGACAACGCGGCCTGCGAGGGTTTCTTCGGGATCATCAAGCGTGAGTGGATTCACCGCACCAGCTACCGAACCCGCGATGAGGCCCGGGCCGACGTATTCGGCTACCTCGAGCGGTCCCACAACCCGAGAATGCGTCGTAGAGTTGCCCGGCGCGATCGGGAGTTTCAGACCTTAACCAAACCGTCCGTGGAAACGGGGTAGAACCC